>Ga0070741_10007832_pt1 | contig 21827 bp, 23 predicted proteins | sample Coa_R1_4_FD_66440 | JGI IMG/M metagenome (GOLD analysis project Ga0070741, IMG submission 66440) | Surface soil microbial communities from Centralia Pennsylvania, which are recovering from an underground coalmine fire - Coalmine... | ecosystem: Environmental > Terrestrial > Soil > Unclassified ... | reverse complement strand
TCTTCCGGCCGTGTCATGTTGAAAGAGCCGCGAAACGATTTTGCCAGGCCGGTTCGCGAGCTTGCGACCACTACTGCTTCTCTCATTTTGTTTTCATGCACACGATTCTAAGCACCCGCGCAAGACGGGCGCGGTGTCAAGAGCGCCACCCAAAAGTTTAGCGAGTGTCTTGTTGCCTGACGGCTCGCATCCGCACCTTTGCTGCTACTAAGCATCGACAGTATATACCTAGGAGAGCGCACAGGGCCTCGGGTGTCCGCTGTGTGCGGTCTGATAGAAGGGAGCGCGCAGGGCATTGGGTGTCCGTTGTGCGCAGTCTGATAGAAGCGAGCGCACAGGGCATTGGGTGTCCGTTGTGCGCGGTCTGATAGAAGCGAGCGCACAGGGCATTGGGTGTCCGTTGTGCGCGGTCTGATAGAAGAGGTGCTATGCCTGAACTTGTCAAACTGACACGCGACCAGGATGTCGCGATTATTACGATTGACAACCCACCGGTTAACGCGATGAGTCCCGGAGTGCCTGAAGGCATTCAGGACGCAATTCGCCAAGCGGCGGACGATCCGAGCGTTCGCGCGGTGGTGTTGATTGGGGCAGGGCGCACGTTCATCGCAGGCGCTGATATTCGCGAGTTTGGAAAGATTGTTTCTGGCGAGAAGCCGCGCTTGACTCTGCTGCCGTATCTACGCTCGATAGAAGATTCGTCGAAGCCCGTCGTGGTAGCAATTCATGGCACCGCGTTGGGTGGCGGCCTCGAAACTGCGATGTCAGGACATTACCGCGTTATTGCACCCAACGCTCAAGTCGGCCAGCCGGAAGTGAAATTGGGATTGATCCCGGGTGCTGGTGGGACTCAGCGGCTTCCCAGGCTCGCAGGACCCGCAAAAGCGGCCGAGATTTGCGCCTTCGGAGAACCGATCGGAGCGAACGAAGCGCTCGAACTGGGGATCGTGGATTCGATCGTCGAAGGCGATCTGCTGACTGGCGCTGTTACGTTTGCCAGAGACGTCGCCGACCGGCAGATTCCGCGCACGCGCGAGCGGGACGCTAAATTGCGGCAGGGGGACACCGCGGTTTTCGACCAATTACGTGAACGAGCGCGCAAGACTAAACGAGGGCAGCGCGCGCCTCTCGCAGCTATCGATGCCGTGGAAGCCGCGACTCTGTTGCCGTTTGAGCAAGGCTGTAAACGCGAGGCGGAACTCTTTAATGAATGCCTCTTCGCAACGGAATCGAAGGCGCTCATCCACATCTTTTTCGGTGAACGAACAGTTGCGAAAATTCCGGGAATATCGAAAGACGTAAAGCCAGTTGAGATCGGGCGTGCCGCGGTAATCGGCGCGGGAACCATGGGCGGCGGTATCGCTATGAACTTTGCGAACGCCGGTATTCCAGTAATAGTGAAGGAAACGGCTCAGGATGCGTTGGACCGTGGCATCGCGACCATTCGCAAAAACTATGCAGGGACTGTTGCAAAGGGCCGATTGTCGCAAGACGCGATGGATCAGCGGATGGCGTTGATCACGCCGCAACTTGGCTATGACGGCTTTGAAAAGGCGGACATTATCATCGAGGCTGTTTTCGAAAAGATGGCGGTTAAGAAGCAGGTCTTTGCGGAAATAGACAAGATCGCGAAGAGTACTTGCGTTCTCGCGTCCAACACCTCCAGTTTGGATATTGATGAGATCGCATCTGTTACCAGCCGCCCACCGATGGTGATCGGCACTCATTTTTTTAGTCCGGCCAATGTCATGAAGCTGCTCGAAGTAGTTCGAGGAAAAGCAACCGCGCCGGAAGTGATTGCGACCGGGATGGCTCTTGGCAAGCGATTGAACAAAGTCGCTGTTCTGGCGGGTAATGCGCACGGATTTATCGGCAACCGCATGGTGGGGCCATATCTGCGCGAGGCTCAGTTTCTCGTCGAAGAAGGCGCATCGGTAGAAGAAGTGAACCAGGCCCTATACGATTTCGGCATGGCCATGGGCCCGCTTGCTGTGGATGATCTTGCCGGCCTGGACGTCGGCTATTACATTCGCCAGGAGTTGAAGCGCTTTCAAAAACCGGAAGTGCGCCGGCCGTTGGTGGCCGATCTTTTGGTTCAATCAGGCAGGCTAGGGCAGAAGAGCGGTAAAGGCTGGTCGAAGTACGATCAAAATCGCCGGCCGATTGCCGATCCGGAAGTAGCAGAGCTGATCGAAAAGACCGCCCGCGAAGCCGGTATTGCGCGCCGTTCCATTTCGCAACAGGAAATTATAGACCGCTGCATTTACGCCCTGGTGAACGAAGGCGCAAAGACGTTGGAAGAGGGCATTGCGCTACGTGCCGTGGATATCGACGTGATCTATATTTACGGCTATGGATTCCCGGCGTGGCGCGGAGGTCCGATGTTTTACGCCGATACAGTAGGGCTAAAAAATGTGCTGGCGCGGATCGAAGAGTTTGAGCGCGAGCACGGACCAGATCTTTGGGCTCCCGCCGCATTGCTGAAAAAGTTAGCCGCAAGCGGAAGCAGTTTCGCTGCTTACGATCAACAGAAAGAAGCGGCTGCGTCCGCCTAAGCGAACCTAGATCCCCTTTACCCGGCGCTCTTGGCCTTGCCAAAACTGCTCGCGAAGTTCGCGCTTGAGGATCTTTCCCGTGCCGGTCTTTGGCAACGGGCCTGCAACAAATTGCACCTGCTTCGGCAGCTTGAATTTGGCGAGCCTCGATTGCAAAAAATCGATCAGTTCCGGTTCGCCAAGTTGTTGTTCCGGCTTGAGCACTACGATGGCCACCGGAATTTCTCCCCAACGTGAGTCAGGCGCCGCCACGACAGCGCATTCGAAAACTGCCGGGTGTGCGAAGATTGCGCTCTCTATTTCAATGGACGAGATATTTTCGCCACCGCTGATGATGATGTCCTTCTTGCGATCCACGATGTGGACCTCGTTCTCGTCATCCCATACCGCCATATCGCCGGTGCGCAGCCAACCGTCCGTGATTGCGTTTTTGGTAGCTTCCGGTTCTCGATAATAGCCGTCCATCACGTTGTCGCCGCGAATCACGATCTCGCCGATTGTTTCCATATCGCGGGGGACGTCCTGCATGTGTTGATCGACAACTCGAATCTCGTTGCCGACGATCGGCCAACCCGCCATCGCCTTATGTCTCAGCCGGTCCGCGGTATCAACGTAGTGAATGGTGTCTTTATCCGCTGCCGAGGTCGCTACGGGAGACGTTTCGGTCAACCCATAGCCCGCCATTACATGGCAGCCGAACGCTTTCTCCATGCGCGCGATCAATTCGACAGATGCGGCCGCGCCACCAAGATGAATCTCTCGCATGCTGGAGACGTCAAATTTGCCCAGTTCGGTGCAGTTAACTAGCGCATTGGCCATAACGGGGACTAGCGACATGCCCGTCGCGCGTTCTTCCTGAATAAGCCGCAGAACGTGCGCCGGATCAAAACGACGCACCATGACTTGCTTAATGCCGTTCAGTGTCGCCGTTTGCGGTCTACCCCAACCATTCGCATGGAACAAAGGAATGGTGTGCAGTTCCACAAAGTTGTCATCTTGTGTAATGCTGCAGCACACCCCGAGTGCGTGCAAGTAAAGTGTCCGATGCGATATCATCACACCTTTAGGAGTTCCGGTGCTGCCGCTGGTATAAAACAGTTCGGCAATGTCGTTTTCCTGGAACGAAAACAGATCGGGCCGATCGATTCGTCCGTGCGCCAGTAACTCCTCGAAGGTGAAATCGGCCGGCGGGATTTTCGTGTCGATCGTGACGTAGCGTTCAATGCCCGGACACGCTTTGCGAAATGCATCCACCAGCGGCGCGAAATCATTTTCGAAAATCAGCATGCGCGCGCCAGAGTGGTTCAGGATGTGGATCAACTCCGGCGCAGTAAGCCTTACATTCAGCGGCATCACGATTGCCCGAATCAGCGGCACGCCGTAATAGCCTTCCAGAAGCTGATTGTTGTTGAAGCTCAGGTACGCGACTCGATCGCCGGCTTGAATGCCGTGTTTTAGCAGCCCAGCCGCCAGCCGTTCACAGCGCTCGCCGAATTGTGAGTAGGTGTAACGCGATTGGCCGGAAACAATGCCGACTTTCTTGCCGTATAGATCGACGCCGCGATATAAGCAGCGAATAGGAGTAAGAGGGACAATCATGCAGGCCTAAAGAGCATATCGCTCTTTGTCGAGCAGCTTGGCCGCAATGTTGCGGCGTAAACTCGCGCTATTGATCGGCGTGTAGGCTGCCAATCGTTGAAGCAGTCGCACGTCTGTACTTATGCCGCCCGCCATCGTTGCGCCGACTACGTTGCGCCCTGCGATTTCGATTTGCGCCATGGAGTCGCGCAGGAAAACGGAACAGATGTCTCCAGCAATTGAGGCTTTGTTCCGTGCTGCCAGTTTCTGCTTGCGAAGCCAGGCGGATTCCATAGCGAACGTGTGCATGATAATGTCCGCCAGATTCATGCAAAGCTGCTGCTGTTTTTCCAACTCGGCCTCAAACTTCTGGTAGCCAATTGCAATAGCAAGCAGCGCAATCTTCTTGGCGTTCCGTACGAGTTGCTCTTCTTGATCGTTCGATGGCTCTTCGGACTTTCGCCCGGACATTGCTTCTTCAATTTCTTTTTGCATCGCAGGGAACAAATTAAGCTGGCCTCGAGCTGCCCGCTTCAGAAGCATTCCGGTGATCAGCAGCCGGTTGATTTCATTTGTTCCTTCAAAAATGCGGTTGATGCGCGAATCGCGGTATGCGCGTTCAACGGCGTAGTCCTGATGAAATCCATACCCTCCGTGAATTTGAACGCCTTCATCGACGACGTAATCCAGCGCCTCGGAGCCATACACCTTGACGATGGAGCATTCGACGGCGAACTCCTCCACTGCCTTCAGCACCATCGCAGACGCATCGGGCCGATCCCAGGAAAAATCGTCGAGCTGACCTTCGATCAGTCCGGTCACGCGCCAGGACACCGATTCCGCGGCATAAGTGCGTATGGCCATTTCGGCGAGCTTATGTTGAATCGCGCCGAATTCGGCGATGGGGCTTCCGAACGCTTTACGCTGTTTGGCATATTTGAGCGAGACGGCAAGAACGTTTTTGGCTCCGCCCACACACAGTGCACCAAGTTTCAGCCGTCCGATGTTGAGGATATTGAAAGCGATTATGTGTCCACGGCCGACTTCGCCCAAGACATTTTCGACCGGAACGGGCACGTTCTCAAAATAGACGGCAGTAGTGGACGAGCCTTTAATGCCCATCTTCTTTTCCTCGGCTCCGCTTGTCACACGGCCGAAGGCGCGCTCTACCAGAAACGCAGTAAATTTTTCGCCGCCGACCTTCGCAAATACGGTGAACAAGTCCGCTGCCCCGCCGTTGGTGATCCACATCTTCTGGCCATTCAGAATGTAGTGGCGCCCATCCGGGCTGAGGTCCGCGCGCGTTCGGGCGGCCAACGCGTCGGAACCGGCATGCGGCTCAGTCAATGCATAAGCAGCCAGCATTTCAACCTTCGCCAACTTGGGCAGGTATTTTTGCTTCTGCTCCGGCGTTCCAAAGTAAAGCAAGGGAAGGGTGCCAATACCGGAATGGGCGCCGTGCCAGCCCGCATAGGATGCGTCACCGCTCAAATGCTCCTCTGCAACCAGTGCGGAAGCAAGATCCAGCTCCATCCCACCGAACTTTTCCGGCACCGAAATACCCGCAAGCCCCAGTTCCGCCGACTTACGCAGCAGTTCCCGCGCAACGCCCGGTTGCTGATGTTGAATCTCCTCCACCCGCGGTTCTACCTCTTTCTTCCAGAACTCGTCCGCGGTTCGCGCGATTGCCAGATGCTCGTCAGTTAAGTCTTCGAAGGTGAAGATGGCGTCAGGCGCCACGCTCTCTAGCAGGAACGCGCCGCCAGCCATTTTCGGTCGAATTGTCTGAGCTGTAGCCACAGTAGTCTCCTTGATTGGGCTCGTCCCGCTTACCGGTCCGGCGCGGCGGCCAACTCGCGCTCAAATTTCTCGCGCAACTCCGGGGGAATTGCAATGGCTCGTTCTGTTGCTTTGTCCATGCAAGCAATCACAACGGCTCCCCGCGCCGCCAGCCTTCCTTCTTTGAGGGCCCGAAATTCCAGCCGTACCGATGACCTGCCCAACTTGGTCAAGAATACTTCAATCTCCAATGGATCGTCGTGAACAATCGAGAGCAGAAAGTCGCATTCCACGTGGACGCGCGGAAAACCATAGCCGAATTTCGTATAGCTGACCCCCAGGCGGCGCATGAATTCGATTTCGGCCGATTCAAAATAGCGGAACATGGCTGTGTAGTGAATGCGCCCACTGGAGTCCGTATCTATAAAGCGAATGCGGGTATGAAAACGGAAGGGCTCATGAGGAGGCATCTCATCAGGATGTCACTTCGCGCTTTGAATCGAAATGCCGCCATGATATTGTGTCGGTTCAGCGCCAGCGCTGGATTTCCCAGCGCCTGCTAAGGTTATGACTTCGCGCGAGAGCCGCAACATGGAAAAAACGCAAACCACCCTCGAATCGACCTTGGAAAGCGTTGATAAGGCCGAAACGTTGGTCGTCAAAGAGGCGGATAAGGCCGGGTTTGACGAAGACGAGCAACAGCAAATCGGCATGGCTATCCGCGAGTGCATGGTAAATGCGGTTGTCCACGGCAATCGTTACAGCAAGAACAAGCAAGTGCACCTTGAGATCGACCGTTCGAAAGAGACGTTATCGATCGTTATTGGGGATGAGGGCGCAGGTTTCGATATAAATTCGCTTCCGGACCCCCTTGCCCCGGAAAACCTGTTACGGCAGTCGGGCCGGGGCATTTTGCTCATCAAAGCGTTCATGGATGAATTCGACCTTCATCCGCGGCCAGGTGGCGGAACGGAAGTCCGCCTGGTCAAAAATATACCTAAGTCGTAGCATCCTATCTTGTACTTTGAGGATTCGCATGAGGAGGAAGAGTGAGTGTTAAATTAGCGTCGCGCCAGGTTGGCGATGTAACCGTGATCGATGCCGCAGGACGAATTACCTTGGGTGAGGGTGCAAGCGCGTTTCGCGACATGATTCGCGATCTTGCTTCCAAAGGCAACAAAAAGTTGCTGTTGAATCTGGGTGAGGTATCTTACATCGACAGCTCAGGCATAGGGGAAATGGTGTCGGGCTTCACTACCGTAACTAACAATGGCGGGCAGTTGAAGTTAGTGGGTCTTTCAAAGCGTGTCAAAGACCTGCTGCAAATTACCAAGCTGTATACCGTTTTTGAGGTCTACGACGACGAAGCCGAAGCTGTTCGCAGCTTCCACTGAAGTTCTAGTACTTATTGACCCTCTGGCGGCATTGCCGCAAGGGGGTAAGGCCTGAGAGAAGTGCTGGGCAATCGCCACTCTACTAGCACGAGCGTGTCGATCACCGGATCACTTCACATCATGCCTGGTTCTGCTGCAAAGACTGTACCGTTACTTTCTCTCGAAGTTAGGCCGACAGATATTCTTATCGCGGACGAGTTGACGCTTGTTCGCGAAGGTCTGGCGGCTTTATGTAGCTCTCTCGGCGGCTACCGAGTGGTTTCGCAAGTAGGATCTGCGACCAACGCGTTAGCTGAAATCGAGCGTCTACAACCCGCTATCGCGCTACTGGATCTGGGGCTGTCCGATCTAGCCGCAACCGAGGTGATTCGGCGTGTTCGTGACAGAGGCTTACGAACCAGATGCGCGGTTTTCTCGGTGCGTAAAGACCGAAAGACTGTTCTTGAAGTTCTTCGCACCGGCGCGTGCGGATTCCTTCTGAAAAGCTCGACAGCCGATCAGATGGCGGAAGCCCTAACGCAGTTTTGCCAGGGCGGCATTTACGTATCTCCGCAAATCGAGGTCATGTCGTTGTTCTCCGAGGCCAATGGCCGGGGCGATGCGCACGACCCGCTGGATCTGTTGAGCAGCCGCGAATTTCAGGTGTTTTCGTTGCTGGTCGAGGGCGTTCGCGCCAAGGAGATTGCAGCCCGCCTCTCGCTTAGTCCAAAAACTGTGGACACCTACCGTTCCAGCTTGATGCGCAAGCTCGATATTCATGATGTCGCGGGACTGGTGAAGTATGCCATCCGCCGCGATTTGGCGGACATACAAGGCACGTAGCCAAGAGTTTTCGTGATTCGGTAGAGCGCGTAACCTAGCCGAATGGCGACGACCCGCGCTCTCGCTTCACTGGAGCGGCGCCGGAAACAATTCGGCCTCCATGTTTTCACCGAAACGCGAACGCAAGTGGCTCCGAAACGTTATCGCGCGAGCCGCATCGAAGCGAAGATCGACGATTACCTGAGATTCGGTGTGGCTCACATCTGGTTGGTTATAAGCACAATGCGCAGCGTGATTTAGCGCACGTATTTGCCTGTCATTCTGACGGCTAACCCCCTTGATTGTGCTACGCTAATGGTCGATTCCGTTGTCCCCACGAGAAAGGTGTAGTACGTCTTGACCCGTCATGAATTAAAGGAGCAGCTACAACACGACCATTTCACCGATACCGTATCGGGGGTAGTCGACTACGCTACTTCGCACCGTCAGGAACTGATTCGCTGGGTCCCGATTATCGTCGGCATTCTCGTCATCGCCGGCGGCGCATTTTGGTACGCGCAATATAGGAATTCAGCCCGGGAACAAGATCTAAACAACGCATTTGCGATTGCGGACAGGCCGGTTGGACCCGCAGCGCCCGGCGTTAGCACATTCGCGACGGAAGACGCCAAGAGCCAGGCCGTGATGAAGGCTTTTTCGGATGTGGTAGCGAAAGATGGCGGCAGCAGACAGGGATTGATTGCGCAGTACTATCTCGGCACTCTCAAGGCAAAAAAAGGCGACGTTAAGGGTGCAGAAGCGGATCTCTCTCGTGTCGCCGATTCAGGTGTGAAGGTCGCGCCCCTTGCGAAGATCGCGTTGGCGGGATTGTACGCTGCCGACAACAAAACGCCACAAGCACAATCTTTATTGCAGTCTCTGGTCAACAAGCCTACCGATCTGGTGTCAAAGTCCCAAGCGCAAATCTTGTTGGCTCGCCTGGAAGAAGATACTAATCCGCAGCAAGCCAAGAAACTGCTGCAACAAGTTCGAACCGAAGCCAAAGACCCTGCCGTCGACCGAGCCGTTGAGCAAATCTCCAGCCAGATGAACAAGTAGGCCCGGCGTACAGATGCTGGGCCGGTTGCGCTTAGGTACGCAGGCACTTCGAGGGCGCAGGTATCCGGAAGCTCTCCACCCTTATCGAACCGATTTTCAGCGCGATCGGGATCGAATTATCCACTCGCGGTCGTTTCGCCGCCTGGAAGGTAAGACTCAAGTATTCGCGCCTGGGCTGTCCGATCATTTCCGCAACCGTCTCACACACACGATAGAGGTTTCGCAAATCGCGCGGACTGTCGCCGTTGCGCTGGAGCTTAATGAGGAGTACACCGAGACTCTCGCCCTGGCACACGATCTAGGCCATCCACCATTCGGTCACAGCGGCGAGAAGGCGCTAGATCGGCAGATGCGAGTTTTTGGAAGTTCTTTCGAACATAACCGGCACGCATTGCGCATCGTAGACACATTGGAGCAACGGTATGCGCGATTCGACGGCTTAAATCTTACCTTCGAAGTTCGCGAAGGCATCATCAAACACTCGCGCGAAATCGAGCCCGGCGTCGACGCTGAATTGGATGAACTCCTGCCCGGCCGGCGGCCACCCCTTGAAGCGCAGTTGATCGACATCGCCGACGAGATTGCCTATAACACTGCCGATCTGGACGATGGATTTTCGTCCGGGCTGCTTTCGGTAAGCGATATCGCCGGCGAGGTGCCGCTATTTGCGCAGTTGGCTGAACAGGCCGAAATGCAGTTTCCCGGCGCCTCGGAACGCCTGCGCTTCTGGGAGTGTCAGCGCCAGTTGATCAATGTTCTAGTGGGCGGCCTGATTGAAGGAACTGCCGCCGCGGCCAAGGAGGCGGGAGTTCAGGATTCCGAAGATGTTCGGCAATGCACTCATCGTTTGGCGAAAATGACACCGGAATCACGCCAGATAAACGGTCAGATCAAGCAATTGCTGACACGGCGCCTGTATTCGCTCGAACGGCTCACGCAAGAACGAGATCTCGCAAGCAAAAAGATCGGTGAGCTTTTTGAGTTGTTGATTGCGGTGCCGGACCGGTTGCCCAGTGCGTATCGCGAGCAGTTGCTGGAACAGCGCGTCGAACGCGTCGTTTGCGATTACATTGCCGGAATGACGGACGCATATTTCCTGCGCGTTTATAACGAAAATGCCGAAAGTTAATCGCGTGCAACGGCGTTTGAAACTTCAGCGCGGCGGACCGAATAGAGCTTTTCCAGTTGACGGCAAATCTCCCCGGCAACGCGTTCAGCGGTCTCTTCTTCGTCCAATTCCAGCTCTATCTTGATGTACAAATCTACTCTCTTCATGTCGGCTGATCCGATAATAGCCATTAGTTGATGGCGAACCAGACTCTTTGCAAAATCTGCGGAAAACGAAGAGCGCGACGAGCATGTCCAGCCGTGCAGGGCGATATTTGCACTATTTGTTGTGGAACGGAACGTGAGGTTTCGCTTAGCTGCCCCCTCCATTGCGAGTATTTACAGGATGCGCACGCGCATGAAAAGTCGATACCGATCAACGATGAGCAGCTTTCTTATCCTGAAGTAAAAGTCACCGAAGAATTCATTCAGAGCCACGAAGAGCTGTTTCTGTTCGGCGTCTACTCTTTGGTTCAGGCGGCGTTACGCACCTCAGGGGCCATCGACGCCGATATTATTGCCGCTTTAGAGGCGTTAATACAGACACAGCGAACGCTCGAATCTGGACTCGTGTACGAGACGCGCCCGGAGAACACCATCGCAATGGCCATTCAGCGTGCATTTTCGAATTCTCTGGCCGATTATCAGAAACTCCGCGAAGAGCGGGAAGGGCTTTCCGCATTCCGTAGTTCCGACATTTTGTTTGTGTTGGTGTTCCTGCACAGGCTCGGCCAGCAGCACCAGAATGGCCGCCCCAAAGGCCGCATGTATTTGGATCTGCTGCGGCAGATGACACCCGACGTTCGAGTCGAAGAACGCGCGCCGAGCATCATTTTATAAGGGGGTATTGCAAGCTGAAGGCTAAACTACTGAACTGGAAAGAACTCGCGCCGGAAGTGCACCATTTTGAATTCGAGGTGCCCGGTGTGAAAGATTTCTCGTTCACGCCAGGCCAATTTGTCTCGGTTATAGATCGCGAAAATGGGAAGGAGACCACTCGCGCCTATTCGATCGCGTCGCCGCGAGGAGGCAATAGGTTCGCCCTCTGCCTGAATCGTGTACCCGAGGGCATTGTTTCGCGTTGGCTCTTCGAATTGAATCCAGGCGACGAAGTGGAAATCCATGAGCCGCTCGGCTACTTCACTCTTCGACATCCCGGGCGGCGGGCGGTATTTATCGCTACAGGCACTGGTATTGCGCCGTTTCGATCCATGTTGCTGGATCATCTGCCCCGCACTCAGCCGCACGTCACGCTTCTATTCGGGGTGCGCTACGAGGAGGGATTGTTGTACCGGCAAGAGTTGGAACGCCTCGCTGCTGAGTACGCAAACTTCAAATTCATTCCGACCATTACGCGCCCTACAGAGAACTGGCAAGGACGAACTGGGCGCGTCCAAACTCATCTGGATGAAGCTTTAGCGATCAGCGAGCCGGATGAAATCAACACAATTGACGTTTACGTCTGCGGATTAAAAGAGATGGTTGACGACGTGCGCAAGGAACTGAAGCAGCGCGGCTTCGACCGCAAACAGATCATCTACGAAAAGTACGACTAAACAACGATTCTGGTCAGTTGTGTCCGTGGATAAATCTCTTTCGTCTGTTCCAGGTTGGCCAACGTAATTCCCGGAAGTTTCGATGAAGCGGTGCCGGCCGCTACTCCCCAGCGCAGGGCCTCACCAAAGGATTCGCCATTGTTGAGAGCCCAGACAATCGCTGCCGACATCGCATCGCCGGCGCCGATGGGGCAAAGCGAGTGAACCTGTGGCGGCATCACTTCCAAAACGCCTTCCGACGATGTGGCTGCGATCACGCCGCGGCTGCCTAACGATAGAACAACCGATTTTGCGCCCAGCGTTCTGATGCGCTGTACAGCGTCGATCTGTTGAGAACGAGTAATCACCGTGGTGTTCAATAAACGCTCTGCTTCAGACTGATTCGGTTTCACGATGGTTGGTTCGGCTTCCAAAGCATGCAGCAGTGAATCGCCATCCGCATCCACCAAGGTTTCCACCTTGTGCTTCGCTGCCAACTGGATCAGTCTGGTGTAAAAATGCGGATCGGTTTCGGGCGGCACGCTGCCGCACAGCATCAGCCAGGACGCGTTGGGAAGCAAATTCTCCACCGCTTTCGAAATGTGATCCTGTTCCTGTTTGCTTAGCTTCGGGCCGCGCTCATTGAGTTTGACGGAAAGCCCTTGACGATCCGAAATCGCAATATTGCAGCGGATATCGCTTCGGATTTTTACGATTTCTTTTTCAAACGAGTCGTGCTGTAGCTGTTCTTCAAAGGTTCGCCCCGCCTCCTTGCCGGAGGTTGTGATGGCAATGGTTTTCGCCCCCAACCGGTTAAGCACGCGCGATACATTGATACCGCGCCCGCCAGCCGCTTCCGTTGCGGATTCAATATAGGCCCGGTCCTCGAAGACCAGCCGATCAACAGTGACAATCCGGTCCACCGCCGGATTGACGGTGAGAGTAAGTATTGTTTTGTCCACTAAGAAGGGCGTCTCCGCGAAAACTTCGCTCCAAGTATTCCGCCAAGACCCGGCAGCAGTGTGAAGAGCAAAAAGAAAAATGGAAGATCAATGAGCAACTGCATTAGGAAATCATGCTGACTCATGGAGACAAGTTTGGAGGCTTGCGGAATCTGCGCCCAGATAGTCTTAATTTGTTCCCAACCTTCTGGATTGGCGACCACAATAGCGGCCATCGCGAACATAACCGCAACTGCCAGAAACAGCCAGAGACCGGTCATCCAGCCAAGCCGCGCGCCGCCGGCGGTGCTTAGCGGTTGTTTCGCCTTCTGATTGTAAAGACGCGTAGCGGCGAATCCGGCGGCACAAAGCACAATCGGAAACAGCGGCGGAAAGAGAAAGCCCAGCGCAATCATGGCAAACAGCGTGACAGCCGCCACAAAAAACGTAATCCAAACAGCGCGCGAATTGCGAAATGATACGCCAGAAGGGGTCGGTAGCGGAGGCGGAACGGAGGGCCGAACACCGGCGGGCGTCATCTCCTGCGCGGCCAAACGGGCAACGTCCTCTTCGTATTGAGGCTTGCCGCACTTATGGCAGAATCGGGCGTCATCGGGGAGTATGGCGCCGCACGTACAACGAGGATTCACATCTTTAGTGTACGGCTAAGATGACAAAGGAATCTGGATGTCCAAACCTAATCTGCTTGTGGTACTTCCGCGTGATCACTATGTTCTGCATAACTTTGAAGGCTTGCGTGAATTTGCAAATGTACACGTGGGCGTCGACGCGGAAACTCTGGATCGTTTCGGACCGGATGCGGACATTCTGGTGTATTCCGGGTTCGTCGGCGGCATTCCCTTTAAGCCGGTCTGGGAGCGGACGAAGCACTTAAAGTGGGTGCACACGCTTTCGGCGGGCGTGGAAAGCGCTCTGATTCCAGAACTGGTCAACAGCCCAGTGCCGTTGACGAACGCGCGCGGCGTCTTTGCTCCGTCTCTTGCCGAGTTCGTGGTACTGGCTATGCTGTATTTCTACAAGCGCGTGCGCCGCTTGGTTGAGAGCCAGAGAGCTCACAAGTGGGATAACTTTCTGGTCGATTGGCTGCGCGGTAAAACGATGGGCGTTGTGGGATACGGAGAAATCGGCCGCGAATCCGCACGGCTCGCGAAGGCGCTGGGCGTCAAGATATACGCCATCCGCCGCAATCCGGAGCGGTCGCAGAACGACCCGATAGTGGACCGCCTGTTTTCCACGACGGAGTTACACCAGATGCTCGCCGAAGTTGATGTAGTGCTCGCGGCGGCTCCCCTGACACCTGAGACAAAACACGTTCTTGGCAAAGCGGCCTTTGCGGTTATGAAGCCGTCTGCCATCGTGATAAATGTCGGACGGGGACCGGTTGTCGACGAGGCGGCTTTGATCCAGGCGCTTCAAAAGAAGCAGATTGCCGGCGCGGCGTTAGATGTATTTGAAGCGGAGCCGCTGTCTAAAGATAGTCCGCTCTGGGATATGGAGAATGTGCTGATCTCACCGCATTGCACAGATAGAACGACCAACCCCGATTGGCTCGATTTGAGCGCGCAGTGCTTTGTCGACAACTTTTATCGGTACATCAAAGGCGAGCCATTGAAAAACGTAGTAGACAAGAAAGCAGGATATTGAGGCGCATGCAAACCGCGGAACAAACGCTAACAGTCGAAGATGTCATTACCGCGTCTGAGCGCATCAAAACGTTGGCCCGCAAAACACCGGTGCTTACGTCGCGATTGTTCGACGAAGCTGCGGGTGTCCGGACGTACTTCAAATGCGAGAATTTGCAGCGCGGCGGCGCGTTCAAAATTCGCGGTGCGACAAACTTCATCCAGTCGTTGAGTGACGCGGAGCGCAAGCGCGGCGTGGTTACTTATTCGTCCGGCAATCATGCGCAGGCGGTAGCAATTGCGGCCTCTTATGCCGGTGTGGCCGCCACAATCGTGATGCCTACGGATGCGCCAAAGGCAAAACTGGAGTCAACACGCGCATATGGCCCTAAGATCGTGTTCTTCGACAGGCAGCGCGAGAATCGAGAAGCGATTGCAAAACGAATTGCCGACGAAACTGGAGCGGTTACCCTGCCGTCCTACGATCATCCTCGGATTATTGCGGGCCAAGGCACAGCGGCATTAGAGCTGGTAGGCGAACATCCGAAGTTGGATGCGTTGCTGGTGCCGCTGGGCGGAGGTGGGCTGTTGTCGGGGACGCTGTTAGTTGCGAAAGCCCTGAATCCCGACATTGCAGTTTTTGGAGTAGAACCGGAGCTGGCGAATGACTGGTATCGTTCGCTCCAAGCCGGTTATCCGATTGAAATTCCCCCGCCTCCTACCATCGCCGACGGTCTACGAACACCGATACCCGGCAACATCACATTCCCAATCGTCCGGTCGCTCTCTGAGGGCGTCTTGTTGGTCTCCGAAGAAGAGATCAAAGACACAATGCGATTTCTGCTAAGCCGAATGAAGCTGCTGACGGAGCCTAGCGGCGCAGTGGCAGCGGCGGCGGTTCTCAAGCGTAAACTGCCGGAGCGAATTCGATCTGTCGGCGTCATTCTGTCGGGCGGAAACGTCGATTTAGATGTACTGGCGCAGATCTGTGCCGCGGCGGCATAGGCGTGCCGGCTAATCCTTGGAAGACGCTCTCGACTCGTGTTGCGTATGAGAATTCATGGATTCGAGTACGGGAAGACCAGGTAATCCGGCCCGACGGCGGACCGGGCATTTACGGTGTTGTCGAGATTCGGCCTTCGGTCGGAATCGTCGCCTTGAATAACCGCGATGAGATCGCTTTAGTTGGGCAATGGCGCTATTCGGTAAATCGTTATTCCTGGGAGATTCCCCGCGGTGGATCGCAGAAGGGTGAAACAGACATGCTCGCGGTTGCAAAACGCGAGCTTGCGGAGGAAGCCGGCCTGCTGGCTGCGACGTGGCGTCCCTTGGGTTCTGTAGATGTCTGTAATGGCGTCGCGGACGATGTCCAAAGCTTGTTTCTAGCTACCGGGTTATCCATTACCGACAGGAATCTGGATCCCGAGGAAGATATCACCTTGACGTGGCATCCATTTACGGAAGCCGTGAACATGGTGATGGACGGACGCATTACCGAAGTCTGCAGCGTTGCGGCGATCTTGAAAGTTGCGCGGAACGCGAGATAGCCGCTTTGATGTTTAGCCGCTTTCTTTATGTCTTGTTTTGTGGAACAACCGTATTGTGCGCCCAAAGCATGGGAAACATGAGCGGCATGGCAGACATGACAGGCATGAACGCCGCAGGTATGTTCTTGATGAACAACATGTCCGGCACTGCGTCAAATCCGAACGCATGGCCCATGCCGATGATCATGAAACCCATTGGTTCCTGGAACACGATGTTCATGGGCCAAGCATTCTTGGTGGACACACAGCAATCCGGCCCTCGCGGTGGTGACAAGTTCTATTCGACAAATTGGTTTATGGCAGATGCTGAGCATCGTGTCGGTAAAGAAGGAGCTTTCGAGTTCCAGTTGATGTTGAGCCTGGAACCGGCTACCGTTACGGAGCGTCGCTATCCGCTGTTATTTCAAACCGGCGAGACGGCCTTTGGAAAACCGATTGAGGATGGGCAGCATCCGCACAATTTCGTGATGGGGCTCGGGATGCAATATGCGCTTGCGCTCGGCGACAATACAACGCTCGAACTATATGCCGCACCCGTAGGCGATCCGGCTCTCGGGCCAATTGCGTATCCGCATCGCGCATCGGCAATGGAATTGCCGCAAGCGCCAATCGCGCATCACTGGCAAGATTCGACGCACATCTCCTATGATGTTGTGACTGCGGGAATCGCCTACAAGAAAATCAAACTGGAAGCGAGCGGTTTCCACGGCGCCGAGCCGAATGAAAATCGATGGACCATCGCAGTGGGGGCAATCGATTCCTGGTCCACACGGCTCTGGTATTTTCCGAGCAAAAACTGGGCAGCTCAAATATCGGTGGGGCATTTGGTTCATCCCGAAGTACTCGAACCGGGAGATCAACTGCGAGCCACCGCATCTCTCGAGTATTCCAAGCCAATGAATGGCGGAAGCTGGTCATCGAGTTTGATTTGGGGACGCAACCATAGCAGCTATACAAAACGCAACACAAACTCCTATACGGCGGAATCGGAATTGCCGGTTACTCGCAACAACATCGTTACCGGGCGGGCGGAACTGGTCGACAAAGACGAACTATTCGAAGGGATACCCGACATTCAGGAGACTCTCGCCACGTACTACGGCAGCACGTTCCGAATCGGGGCGTACACGATCGGGTATACCCGGGAGATCGGCACTTTCATGCATGTGGGAACCGGTGTAGGCGCAAACTTTGAGGCATATTCGCTGCCGGCTGCCATCAAGCCATACTACGGCAACCATCCTGTCAGCGGAAATATCTTTGTTCGTTTTCGGCTCCTGCCATCCTATAAGTAGATGGATTTGCGAACGAGCGAAGCGCGAAAGTGGTTTTCGCGCTTTGCCTGGGCGGTGCTGGCGTACAACATTCCCGTGATTTTGTGGGGTGCGTATGTGCGCGTGTCCTTCTCGGGCGATGGTTGCGGAGCGAATTGGCCTTTATGCGGCGGCGGACAAGTTATCCCGCAGCATATGGCGGCACCGCGACTGATTGAATTTACGCATCGCGTGATGACGGGTGGCGATCTGGTCATCGCTATTGCAATGGTCCTGTGGGCCTTCCTTTCTTTTCCGAAGCGGCACAGTGTGAGGCGATATGCCTCACTGTCGCTTCTATTCCTTTTCATCGAAGCTCTGCTCGGAGCAGGACTTGTGTTGTTTCGTTATGTCGCGAAAGATCAGTCGGCTGGCCGTGCCTGGTATCTTTCGATGCATTTGACCAATACGCTGCTGTTGCTCGCGGCGCTCACGGCGACAGCCTGGGCTGCTTATCGCAGCCGAGAGGTAATCCGTGTTCTGGATGCATCGCGTTCGGTGCTCATTGGAGCGGGCGTTGCGATTCTGGTTAGCGTGACTGGAGCAATAGCCGCCTTGGGTGACACATTGTTTCCGGCTTCGTCCGTTGCCGCCGGCCTGCAACAAGACTTCGCAGCCACTTCAAGCGCGCTGCTTCGTTTGCGCATTTTCCACCCGGCGATTGCAATTGCGGGCGTGGCCTATCTGGTCTGGATGTCGGTCCAGTTTCTAAAGAGGGCGGAAGGCGATGCTGCGCGAACTGCGGCAATTCGGGTTTTATGTCTTGCCCTGTTTCAAGCAATGGCCGGAGCGGTCAACATCTCGCTGCTGGCCCCAGTGTGGATGCAGCTCTTCCATCTGTTCATAGCAGACGTGTTGTGGATCGCACTGATTGTGCTGTTGCTTGAGAGTCAGTCTCAGGCGGTTCAAGCTTTTCAACAGCCACGCGCGCAGACCATTCAGCACCAGCAAGTAGGATCATCGTTCCAATAAATGCCCAAAGAATAATGCTGATGGATTGGACGAACGGAGGAACTTCGTTGATCAGCTTAGCTCGCAGATAAGGCCACGTAACGATGTTGATCCACTTCGAAACTTCGAGCAGTATCGCAACTGCGCCGGATACCGGAATGAGGCGCTTGGCCGGAATTTTGGCATTCGGCAGAAGCCAATAAATCAAGAAAATCATCAGCATCGTAAGCGGAAGCGCGGTCAACCGGACTGTCGTGGTCTGTACCACCGTGCTGAACCGGCTATCGGCGAACTTTGCGGTCAAGAAATGCACATTCACTGTGGTTAGACAGATGGACGCCAGCACAAGCGCACCGCAAGCGAAGATCAGTCCCAGGCTCACAACCTGGTTGCGCAATAAACTGCGATTCTCTTTCACTCGCCAGATCCGATTCAACGCTACTTCGAGCGGAGTGAAGATGCCGTTGGCAGTAAACAGCAAAAGAAATACAGAGAGCCAACTGAATTTGTTCAATGCGGCCCCCATCAAGTAGTGCCTGAAGGGCACTCCAAAACCCTCCGGAAAATAGTTGTTCAAAGTTTGGAAGATAACTTCGACCGCCGGCTGCCAATGCAAAACGTACCGGCAGAGGATGATCATCGCCACCAGAAACGGAAAGAACGAGATAAGCACGTTCGCAGCCACCGCGAATGAGTAAACATGCACTTCCGTTTGAAACAAGAAGCGGAGCGAGAGCCAAACGCTGCGCCAAAGTCCATGCCAACTGCGGACGTGAACGGAAGGGCCGAGATGGAACGGATCGTTGCCTGAAGAGCTTTGGTTTATAGTGACGCGGTCCGGGAGATCACTCACCGTCATTTCTGTATTGAGCCCTGGTTCTGGATGTCCGTCAAAGTGTATTCGTCGTTCGAAGCGCTTACATTCAGCGTTGCCTTGATCTTTTCACCGGCACGAAGACTCTCGAATTCCGTTTTCGACTTGACCGGATACTCCATTGTCATAGCTTCCATGAAGTTTGGGATCGGGGCTGCGTCGATGCTGGCGGTTTGTTCTTTCGGGTTGACGCTCACGACCACGCCGGTGAGTGTATAGCGATGAGCCACGGTGAAATCGGGCCGTTTTTTGGAACAGGCCATGGCTAGACACAAGGAAGTGAGAACTAAAAAACGTTTCACGGAAGATCTAGCTTCAGAGTAACTGGTCCTACAGAAAATCGTTGGAGTTCAAGTTGCATTAGCAGACCTAACGATTGCATTTCAACGAAGGGGAAAGGATGCCGATTAATTGCTTTGAATTCCAGCTCTGCCGAGCCAACGAGAATTGTGGCTGCAAACAATCGAATGTTCAAAAAAGTCTTTACAATACCGACTGGCTACGAAGATCCAGTCGAAACCCGGCGGTATTGGCATCTTTGCGCGCATTAGCCAATAACGGCGGGATGAGCCTTTCGGATAACGAATCCATCATTAAATTAATCGGCGCTCAGATCGCATCGGGCCAGTTGCGAGTGTGTCAAGGGCAGACGGTTGCCTTCGGAAGATCAAACGATCCGGGCGCCGGGGCCCGATCACAGGAAGACACTCCCTCGAAGCCCTTTCCATTTACTCCACGTCCCAAAACCGCAGCTACGACATCGTCTCAGCCAGGCCAGAACGATCCCCAGACCTTCTCCGACGACTCGGATTCAGCTACTCAGGCAGGTGTCTTAAACTCGGCGGCTACCCAAGGCACGCCATTCTGTGCGGAATGCGCAAAGCGCCAACAGGCGCAATCGTAATCCAGAAAAGGATCGTTAGCGCTTTTAGACCCCGTTCTGTAGCAGGCTATGGCAGGTTCAGATCTTGACGATACTTCCGAAGCGACCGCGCCGAACGGTAGCGGCGACTCAGACGATCGGGCACTCGCCAACGCTTCGGACGATGCGGACAGGAATGCTGGAAACAACGACGTAGACAACACAGCGGTGCCCTGCGATACGCCATCTAAATCACCAGGAACCCTGATCGTGACGGTAAAAGACGAGTCGGGAGCGGCCGTCGCAGATGCAACGGTGAGTGTTACTGGCCCCGTGCAGAAACAAGGCAAGTCCCAGGCGGACGGCACGACGAAGTTTGAAGGCCTGTCAGAAGGCACCTACAATGCGACCGCGTCCAAGGATGGTTATGTGCCGCCTAAAGCGCCTGCGACCGCGAAAGTGCCCTCTGGAGGAACCGCTAAGTCTCCTGTCGTACTGCAAAAGGTCGTCTTGGAGATTGAGATTAACAACACTTCGACGGCGACCGACGACATTGTCCAGCTTAAATGTGCCGTCCCAGCCCACCGCCACAAAGTGTCTTGCCAAATTCGGTTGAAAAAAGCCATGCCAGCCGATGTAAACGTGGTTCTGACGAATCCGGACGGCAAGTTGCGTTTTCCGGAAGATGGTGACAAGACGAAAGCTCTAACCCTGCCCGCAAACGGCGGCTGGACAGCGTTTGAAATTAGCGGAGAGGCGGCAAGCGCGGCGATAGGAGACGCATCTATTGAAGCGCATCACAACACTGACAGTGGTGCTCTGGTGGGCTCGAAACCAGCCACAGTTTTTTGGTTTGACACGAAAATGTCGGCCAAGAAGGGCTCGAACTACGCGATTTTGGACGATGGCAGCGGCACGAAATGGTGGATGACAACTCCAAATAACGCGGTTTTGTTTTCAGCGGATGCGACGATTAAGCCCGCAGGAGTCGATTGCACCGCCCCTCAGCTCAAGGATCTGCGGATAGGAATTATGCAAAACCGCAAAGGGGGCATAATAACCGACGATAGATGGGCGAATCCGACCATCACCTGGGATGCTGGAGCGAAAGCTGGCGATAGCGTGACCATCCCGAGAACGTTGCAGCAGACGGTTGTAGTCAAAGACGATACAAACGACAGCACCAACTTGGTGCAACCTCTATACGATCAACCAAACAAGCCCGGCAACGGCGGCACGATGGATTCAAATTCATTGAATCCTCCCAAGGGATGTGCCAGCGGCGCTGTAAGCACGTCTTCCGACACTCCTCGCATGCTCGCCCCGTTACCGCTCACACAATCCGCGAACGATAGCAAGGGGACAAAACATGGCGATGCCACATATCAACACACAATGTCGAGAATGACGCATTCGTTTATTACATGGGCAGTTGTTTTCAACGTCACAACTGAAAACTTTTGCTGCCTTCGCGAAGCGGTTTGGAGTTTGGATACCGATGCTAGCAAGGGCGGAACGCAAGCGGCAACCGCGGACGGAACAGATCGCGCGCCGACAATAACGCCAATAACCACGCCGTTCTTCAATGACGAAGCGAATGACCGCACCAACTATCACTCGACCAAGGGTCCAAACGTAACGATTACATTTCCTAAAACAACGCCTTAACGCATGAGCACAGGATGACCTACATGCACACACCAACGGATCAACCAGAGAACCGGGAACTGGTGAAAGTCGCGCACGATGCTCGTGCAACTCACGACATGGCGGCGCTGTATTTCAGCGATCTGCTGAACCATGGAACTCCCCAATGGATCGCGGCGCGGATCATGCCGGCGGCTAATAGCGGATTTGTGACCATTCCGGGGAACAACTTTGATAACCC
>Ga0070741_10007831_pt1 | contig 21842 bp, 20 predicted proteins | sample Coa_R1_4_FD_66440 | JGI IMG/M metagenome (GOLD analysis project Ga0070741, IMG submission 66440) | Surface soil microbial communities from Centralia Pennsylvania, which are recovering from an underground coalmine fire - Coalmine... | ecosystem: Environmental > Terrestrial > Soil > Unclassified ... | reverse complement strand
GTAGGCATCCAGCACCTGGTTGCGCAATTCACGCGCCCAGGTCTGATTCAGCGCCACCACCGCGGCAAACAGGAACGCAATCCACACCAGCCCGCCCACGATGTGGCGCGACTCCTCCGCCAGCGGATCGAAGGAGAATACGAAGATGACGACCACCAGCAATGAGAAGAACAACATCGAATTCAGCGCGTCCTTGGATCGCCATTCCAGGCGTACGTCTTTGACCAGCGTGGCCCAGGTGACAGCCCAGAGAGAGTTCACAGGAGTTTTCCTTGCGGCCGGGCCGGCTGCGCTGCTGAGGCCGTGCGGTCAACAATGCGGCCTTCCTGCATCCAGACAAACTCGTCGGCAATGCCTTCCAGCAATATGGCCTGGTGGGTCACGACAAAGATGGTCTTGCCGGCGTCGCGCATGCCCTTGAGCAATCCGACCATAGCGCGCGCGGAATGGACATCGACGTTGGAGAACGGTTCATCCAGCAACAGCAGGTCAGGATCGTGCAGGATAGCTCGCGCCAGCGACATTCGCTGCCGCATGCCCTGCGAATATTGACCCACGGGGCGGGTCAATTCCGGGTCCAGCCCGACGGCGGCAATCACATTCCGGCAACGTTCATCGCCAGCGATTTCGTAGAGGCGGGCGAAATAGCGCAGATTCTCGATCCCGCTCATCTCGTCATAGAGCAGGGAGGGATGTGCCATATATCCGATGTGCCGGGAGGCGTCCTGGGGAGCGCTGCCGAAGATGGTGATGCTTCCCTGGGTGGGTTGCGCGAGACCGGCCAGGGCACGAAGCAGGGTAGTCTTCCCCGCCCCGTTGTCGCCCAGGATGGCGTGGAATTTCGCCGCATCGAATTCGGCACTCACCCCGCGCAGCGCGGCGAAGCGCCCAAACTGCTTGACTACATCGGAAACGAGGATTGGGCTTTGGACGGGAGTTTCAATCACAGGCGAGGGAGATGCGCAGGCAGAGTCCCACATCGGTACGATAGCGCATCGATACCGGTTTGCGAAGATTCCATGTAAGGTGAGGTGCTGAAATGGCCTAATCCGCCCTGCTGGGGGACGGACTCTGGACTTGAGTCACACTCTTGGCCGGCGCCGCGCCGGGAGCGCCGGGCTGCTGCGGCGCGTATTTGGAGGCGCACTTGGCCTGCAACTGTTTGGCATGGAACACGCCGTCACGCCCGAAACTTCCATCCGCCAGGGCCTGGGAATCATCCTTGAAGGTATCTGGAGGAGCCTCGGCGCCGGTGTAATCCACGGCGAGATTCTGGTCCTGCTCGACCAGGACAAACTGCACATGGGTGCCAGTCCGATGGATCGAGCCCGGCTGCACGTTTCCGGCAACACGCAAACGCTTCGAATATGCGCCGTCACCCATCTTGTGCAACTCTTTGATGGTGACGTAATAGCTCTTGCTGTCCTGCACGCCGGTGTACGCCAGGTATCCCAGCAGCAGGAGAATGAGTGCCGTCGCTCCCCCGAACTTCAGATAGGTCTTGCTTTGACCAGACATGGACTGCCCCAAAGGGAAAAACCCTACTTAGAATTTACGCATTCAGGGGGCGGGAATCAAGGTGACGAAAAGGTGGGCGCATTGGGACGTCCGGGCAGGGCACAGGAGAAAGTCAATCCGGCACCTGGCCTGCGGGTATAGACTGCTGGTTCTTCGGCGCAGCGGCCCCTTGGCCCCGGGGAGGAGAGCACTCATGATTCGGGCGTCCTCAACGTCAGAGTTTCGATATGGGGTAATTCTCCATGCCGGCTTGCTGTTGTTCTCACTGGCCTCGGTCTCCGCGCAGACGCGGCCGAATGCGAAGGATCTGCTTCGCCAGATGACGCTCGAAGAGAAAGTCGCGCAACTGTCGCAGCTTCCGGGATTTCCCATCCCGGAGTTTCGCGAGCAGGCGGGCATGCCTGAAGACGTGATTCGCAAATACGGAGCCGGCTCGGTGCTGTGGGTCTCCGATCCCAAGGAGATCAACCGGTGGCAGCATATCGCCGTCGATGAATCCCGCCTGCACATCCCGATCCTGTTCGGTCTCGACGTGATCCACGGGTATCACACAATTTTTCCTTCGCCAATCGCGATGGCGTCGTCGTGGGATGCCAGGCTGGTGGAGTCTGCCCAGACGGTAGCGGCCCGGGAAGCGCGAGCCGCCGGGATAGCCTGGACATTCGCGCCCATGCTCGACATCGCGCGGGACGCGCGCTGGGGCCGCATGGTCGAAGGCGCCGGAGAAGATCCATATCTGGGAGCGGCCATCGCCCGGGCGCAGGTGCTCGGTTTTCAGGGCACGCAACCCGGCGTTCCCGACCGTGTGCTGGCGTGCGCCAAACATTATGCGGGATATGGCGCGGCCGACGGCGGCCGCGACTACGACTCTTCCTACATCCCCGAAGAGCAGATGTGGAATACCTACCTGCCGCCATTCAAGGCTGCCGCCGACGCCGGTGCGGCGACATTCATGAGCGCGTACATGGATCTCAACGACGTCCCGGCCACGGGAAATCGATGGCTTTTGCACGATGTCTTACGCGACGCCTGGCACTACAAGGGCTTCGTCGTCAGCGATGCTAACGCAGTGCATAGCCTGATCACGCACGGGCTCGCCCGGGACGGGCAGGACGCCGCATTTAAAGCATTCTCCGCCGGCCTCAACATGGACATGGCAAGTGGCACGTACTTGAAATATCTGGCAGCGGAAGTGAAGCAGGGACACATTCGCATGCAAGAAATCGATGACGCTGTCCTGCCGATTCTGGAAGCCAAGATTCGCCTCGGCCTCTTCGAGCATCCGTTTGTAGACGAATCCCGTATTACTCAAGTATTGAACGCGCCCGAGAGCCTCGAACTCGCCCGCGCGGCGGTGCAGCGCTCGGTGGTGCTGCTGCGCAACCAGCAGCAGCTTTTGCCGCTGGACAAGCGGCAGATCCGCTCCCTTGCCGTGATTGGCCCGCTTGCCGATGCGGAACTGGATCTTCTCGACATGTGGGGATCGCTGAATAAACCGGGGCCGACCGTGAGCATCTTGCAAGGAATCAGGAACAAGGCCGGCGACGGCGTGCGCATCGAGTTTGCCCACGGGCCCAACATTCGACGCGACATCCCGTCCTTCTTCGAAAATCAGCCCATCATTCCCCTGAAGGAGCAACCCCAGCAAAGTGCGGAAGAAGTCCGCAAAGCTTTCGACGATGCCGTCGCGGCCGCCCGGCGCAGCGACGTGGCCATCGTGGTGATGGGCGAGATTGCGCTAATGAGCGGAGAGGCTGCGTCGCGCTCATCGCTCAAGCTATCCGGCGACCAGGAAGAGCTCCTGGAAGCGATAGTGGCCACCGGGAAGCCGGTAGTGCTGCTATTGGTCAACGGCCGCCCGCTCGATATTTCCTGGGCCGCCGAACATGTTCCCGCAATTCTCGAGACCTGGTACTCGGGCAGCCAGGGGGGAAACGGAATCGCGGACGTCCTGTTCGGCGACGCCAACCCCGCCGGACACCTGCCCGTCAGTTGGCCCCGCAGTTCCGGACAACTTCCGCTTTACTACAATCACACCCGCACGCAGGCTCCCGAAGACGCCCCCGATTTCACATCCCGATACTGGGACGCGAAGAGCACCGCGTTGTATCCCTTCGGATATGGCCTGAGCTATACGTCATTTTCGTATGACAATTTGAAGCTAAGCCAAGCGGAAGCGAAGGTGGGTGCCGCGCTGGACATTTCCGTGGACATCGCCAACACGGGCAGCAGGCCGGGCGACACAGTTGCGCAGCTTTATATCCACCAGAGAGCCGGCAGCGCCTCCCGGCCAGTCCGCCAGTTAAAGGGATTTCAGCGGGTGACACTGGCGGCGGGCGCTAAGCAGACGCTTCACTTCAAGCTGGGCCCGGACGAATTGCAGTTCTGGAGCCCCTCGAGAAAGCAGTGGGTCGTGGAGCCCGAACAATTCGACGTCTGGGTGGGAGAAGACAGCACGGCAAAGCTGCATAGCGAGTTCCGGCTCATCCCTTAGGGCATCATTGGAAGATTCGATTCCTGGCGTCGGACGTGGCGTCAGAACCGGCGCCTGCATGTGCCGTTCGAGCTCATCTTCCCAGGCTGCTGCAATCCCGCAGTACGCGCTAAGAGCGATTCCCGCCGGGGCAGGCCGCGTCCGCTAGAATGAATTGCGAACGCTTATGATCCATCCCTGGCACGACGTGACCCCCGGCGGCAAACTTCCGCAGGAATTCGATTGCGTGGTCGAAATCCCCTTCGGCTCCAGCGTGAAATATGAGCTGGATAAATCCAGTGGGCTCATCCGGCTGGATCGCGTACTCTATTCTGCCGTTTACTATCCGGCGAATTACGGTTTTATCCCGCAAACTCTCGCCGAAGACGATGATCCGCTCGACGTGCTCGTCCTGTGCCAGGAAACCGTCGTCCCATTGACGATCATCCACGCGCGCACGATCGGGCTGATGACCATGATCGATTCCGGGAAAAAAGATCACAAGATCATCGCCGTTGCCACCGAGGATCCGGAGTTCAACTCCTACCGCGAGGCATCGGAAATGCCTCCCCACCGGCTGATCATGCTGCGCCGCTTTTTTCAGGACTACAAACAGCTCGAAGGCAAGGCGGTCGAAGTGGATGATATCCGCCCCGCCGGCGAGGCGCATCCGATCATCCTCGATGCGCTGCACCGCTACAGCGAGCAACGCCGCAAAGGCTTCATGGGGCCCAAGTCCTGAGATAACTCACGTGGCCCCGCACGCATTCGTCCGGCGCCCCACGCAGCAAGCCCTGGTCGCATACCGGGTCTCCGTAAGTTGTCTGAAGGATGTTCCGGCACGGCCCCCCAGGTACATAAGAATGCGCTTGACTAATGTACTAGTTATATAGTACATTGAGACGCATGGGAAGGAATGGCGGCTTCCGCTTCCAATTCACTCTCGATCTTCACAGTGGCGTCCCGGTGTACCGCCAGCTGATCGATCAGGTCCGCGGAGGAATCGCCTCGGGTTCGCTTTCTGCCGGCGATCAATTGCCTACGGTCCGGCAACTCGCCGTCGATCTCGCGATCAATCCCAATACCGTAATGCGCGCCTACCGCGAGCTGGAATTGGGAGGGCTGCTGGAAACGCACCAGGGCACCGGGACCTTCATTGCGAACAGGAAGATGGAAAAAAAAGCTGCAGAACGGGACCGGCAATTGACCCAAATGGCGGGAGAAGTTGCCGCCCGCGCGGGAGCTGCCGGATTCAAGGTGGAAGATTTAATCGAACGTCTGCGCGACTTGCTGCCGAGCGCGCCCAGGAGATAGCCATGCCGAAAATTCAAGTCCAGGGAATCAATGGAGTCGCCCTCTTCCTGTTTCTGGCGCCCTTCTTGGCCGGAGTTGCCGTCGCACAAACCCTTCATCAATCCTGGCCGGCCGTTGCGGGGGCGGTAGTTGGCATCTACTTTCTATTCGCGATTAAGGTCGTCCGCCAGTGGGAGAAGGTCGCGGTGTTACGGCTGGGGCGGTACGTAGGGCTGCGCGGGCCCGGGCTGTGCCACATCATACCTATCATCGAAACGCTGAGTCCGTATGTTGACCAGCGCGTGCGGGTGGCCAGCGTTTCTGCCGAATCCACGCTGACCCGCGACACGGTTCCAGTGAATGTCGATGCCATCGTCTTCTGGATGGTCTGGAACGCCGAAAAATGCATCCTGGAGGTAGAAGACTTCGTGCAGGCGATCACTCTGAGCGCGCAGACTGGACTGCGCGAATCCATCGGCCGGCACGAACTGGCGCAGATGATCACGGAACGCGAGACGCTGGGCCGCGAGTTGCAACGGATTCTTGACGAGAAGACCAATCCGTGGGGCATTACCGTGCAATCGGTGGAGATCCGCGACGTGAGGATCCCGCAAGGGCTGGAAGACGCCATGTCGCGCCAGGCGCAAGCCGAGCGCGAACGCCAGGCCCGAATCATCCTCGGCCAGGCCGAAACCGAAATCTCCAATAGCTTTGTGCAAGCTGCGGCTTCCTATGCTGAGAATCCGGTGGCCTTGCACCTGCGCGCCATGAACATGTTGTATGAGGCCATCAAAGAACGCGGCTCGATGGTCATTGTGCCCTCGTCTGCGGTGGAAACCATGGGCCTGGGCGGAACCCTGGCCACGGCGTCACTCGGTGGAGCAAAACCCTAGCTCTGACTGGGTTCGGGAAGAAGACACGGAGAACACAAGGTCCCTCGACTGCGCAGAATTGCCGAAGGAACGGCAATTCTGCTTCGCTCGGGATGACAGGTCAGGCAAATGGATCTGCAGTGGATCGTAAGGAGTGGATCGTAAAGAGTGATCGTAAGGAGTGAAGATATGAAGTGCTTACTATTTGTATGTTTGATGGCTGTCACCATAGGTTCGGCAGGAGTTTTCCCACAGAACCCGCCTCTGCAAAAAGGCGTCAGTGTGCAAATGGCGGACACCAACAATGCCACGCCTATGCCGGATGCGGACCAGCAAGATGCGTGGATCGTCGCGGTAACGGCCAGCGGCCAGATTTACCTCGGCGCGCAGGCAGTGAGTCCGGAGCAACTGGCTGGGGAATTGAAGACGCATCCGCGCAACCGCAAAGCAAAGCTGTACATTAAGGCCGATGCCCGTGCGTCTTACGCGGTTGTCAAGAAGACGCTTCAGGCGGGCCAGGAAGTTATGTTTGACGATGTGGTGCTGCTTACGAATCAGCCAGAGTCCCCCGCGCTAGGCATGATGGTGCCGCCCAAAGGCATCGAGGTGAGACTAGTTGTGCCGCCTTCCTCCGAGCCGGTGGTCGTGCGGGTGTCCAGCTCCGGAAAGAATGCGCCGGAACTGCAAATCAATGGCAGTGCCGTCTCCACAGCTAACCTGCAAACCGCGTTAAATCAAGCCCTGCAAAATCGCGGCGCGAAGATTGTGCTGGTGAACGCGGACCTCCAACTGCCGTTTGCCCAAGTGGTACACGTCATCGATGCCGTCCGTTCGGTGGATGCCAAGATAATTCTGCCCTCGACGGAGATGTAGGGTGACAGACCCGCGAGTGCAATTCGCCAGGGCTCGGCCGGGGCTGCGGTACGAAATCGCTGTCATGGATTTCACCATCTCGCGTGATGGCGATCACTGACAGGGGGCCCCATAACGGATTCCCTAGGAACAGCCAGGAAAAGATCAACGTCCCAGGAGATCCGCGTATGCCGACCCGCAGAAGCTTCCTCCAATCCACGGCCGCAGTAGCCGCTGCCCTGTCCGGGGCGTCCGCGCTCGAGGCGCATGGCCATCCATTGGCAGGTAACGGATCAGCAACGGAAGCGACCTCTCCCAAGCCGGTTGCGGCCGCGCAGGTGCCGAGAATGAAGTTCTTCGACACCGAAATCAGCAGGATGGTGTTGGGTGTGAATCCATTCTGCGGCTATGCGCATTACAACAACAACTTTTCCGGAGCGATGAAAGACTGGTACACGCCCGAGCGGGTGTGCGCAGTGATGCACGAAAGCACGCGCTATGGCATCAACGCCTTCAATTACGTCGCGCTCGAGCGCCTGCCACAGGACTGGCTGCGCTTCGTCTCCGAAGGTGGAAAAATGCACCTGATCATGCAGGTTCTCAGCGATGATGAGGACACCGCCAGGCTGGCAAAGGCACTGAAACCGCTAGCCATGTTCCGGCAGGGCGAGGTTACGGACATCGCGTATCGCAGCGGCACAATGAACACCGTTCGTGAGTGGTGCAAGAAGGTGCGGGATATGGGGATTATCGTGGGAGTCGGCACCCACAAGCCCGAAGTGATCTCACAAGTCGAAGATGAAGGCTGGGACGTCGACTTCTACGCGGGATGCGTCTACAACCGCACGCGCACCCGCGAAGAATGGAAGAAAGTCCTTAACGGCGAGATTATGGAAATGGAAAACGAGATTTACGTGCAGAGCGACCCGCCGCGTATGTACAGTGTGATGCGGCAGACCACGAAGCCCTGCTTCGCTTTTAAGGTGCTGGCTGCCGGAAGAATTGCCGATGGCGGGATCGAGCAGGCGTTCCGCACTGCCTTCAGCAGCATCAAGCCGAATGATGGCATCCTGGTGGGAATGTTTCCCAGGGCGAAAGACGAGATCCGGGAAAACGCTGAAATCGTGCGCCGCATTCTTTTGGGTTGAGTCGGGTTCTTTAGTTCGTGAAACTCGGTGCCGTGGGGCTCAGAGTTTAATCATCTCTTTCAATTCCGCCGCATTCTTCGCCGCAAAACCAGCCTGGTCGTTGTCGAAATACACGAAGACGTGCTTCAGTCTGCTGCGCCAATGCTCAATCCGGTCGGCCCAAGAGCCAAGAGTATCGGCGCTGTAATCCCCCTGATACTTGTTTCCGGGGCCATGGAGGCGGACGTAGGTGAAGTCCGCAGTGAGCTCGATGGGGGACAGAAAACCGGCGAGTTCATAGATGCAGAAGGCGGCATTGTGCCGGCGCAATACGTCATAGACTTCGGGGACATTCCAAGTCTCATTGCGAAACTCGAACACGTAGCGGTGAGCCGGTGGAAGGCCGGAGAGAAATTCGTCGAGCCTCTCCAAATTTAGTTTCCAGCTTGGCGGCAGCTGAAACAGGATCGGCCCAAGGCGGCGTTCGAGCTTGTCGATCACCGCCAGGAAGTTGTCGACAGCATTTTGCGGATCTTTGAGCTTGCGGTTATGAGTAATGTACCGACTGGCTTTCACCGAGAAGCAGAAGCCGGGCGGAGTCTGGCGGCACCACAACTCCAGCGCCGACCGCTGCGGCAGGCGATAGAAGCTGTTATTGATCTCTACCGTATCGAAACGCTCGACATACCACTGCAGCATCTTCGAGGCAGGGAGCTTTTCCGGGTAGAACGGCCCCTTCCAGTGCTTGTAGTGCCATCCGGATGTGCCGATATGTACGCCTAACGAATGCCGCTTTTCCATTACGGTCTCGCCTCTTCGCTGCTCACAGCGCGTTGTTGGATGGGGAAATCGCGGTTGCGGGATGGCTTGTTAATTGCTAGTTAGGAAGACGCCATGATTGCCGCGGCCGGGCGGGTTCATGGACTGGTTGTAGCAACCAGGAATGAGCGGGACTTCCGGCAGTTTCAGGTACCCGCCTTTAATCCTTTCCAATTCGTCGCGTGACGATGCAAGCGAACGCAGGCGTAAGCCTTTGCAGGCTTACTTCAGGGTGACTAACCTGTCCACCAACTCCGAATAGTCCTTCTTCTCGATCCCGTGGACCTGCTTGTTGTACTCGTCCACCTTGGACGAGTAATTCATGGAGCAGAATTTCGGGCCGCACATGGAACAGAAGGCCGCCTCTTTGTAGAAATCGTCGGGCAGCGTTTCATCGTGCATGGAGCGTGCGGTTTCGGGGTCGAGGGAGAGGGCGAACTGCTTCTCCCAGTCGAACTTGTAGCGGGCGTAACTGAGGGCGTCGTCGCGATCGCGCGCTCCCGGACGCTGGCGCGCGATGTCGGCGGCGTGCGCCGCAATCTTGTAGGCGATGATGCCGTCTTTGACGTCCTTCTCATTGGGCAAACCCAGGTGCTCTTTGGGAGTGACGTAGCAAAGCATGGCGGCGCCGTACCAGCCGATCATGGCAGCGCCGATCGCCGAGGTGATGTGGTCGTATCCGGGAGCGATATCGGTGACCAGCGGGCCCAGGGTGTAGAAGGGGGCTTCATAGCAATACTCGACTTCCTTGTCGACCTGCTCCTTGATCTTATCCATCGAGACGTGGCCCGGGCCTTCGATCATGACCTGCACGTCCTCTTGCCAGGCTTTCTTTGTCAGTTCGCCCAGAGTCTTTAGCTCAGCAAACTGCGCTTCATCGCTGGCATCGGCAACGCAGCCCGGACGCAAGCCATCGCCCAGCGAGAAGCTCACGTCGTACTTCTTGAAGATCTTGACGATGTCGTCGAAGCGCTCGTAGAGAAAATTCTGTTTGTGGTTATAGGCCATCCACTGTGCGAGAATCGCGCCGCCCCGGCTCACGATGCCGGTGATGCGCCGGGAAATCAGCGGGAGATATTGAATCAAAACTCCGGCATGAATGGTCATATAGTCCACGCCCTGGGCGGCTTGCTCTTCAATCACTTCCAGCATGACTTCGGCGTTCAGATCTTCGACGCGCTTGACGCGGGCAATGGCTTCATAAATCGGAACGGTGCCGATGGGAACCGGGGAGTGGCGCAGTATGGCTTCCCGGATCTCATGAATATTGCCGCCGGTCGAGAGATCCATGACGGTGTCAGCACCATAGTGCACGGCGGTGTGCAACTTCTTGAGTTCTTCATTGACCTCAGAGGTGACTGCCGAATTGCCGATATTGGCGTTGATCTTGCAAAGCGAGGCGACGCCGATCGCCATGGGCTCCAGCTCGGGATGGTTGATGTTCGCAGGGATGATCATCCGGCCGCGGGCAACTTCGTCCCGCACCAATTCCGGGGTGAGTTTCTCCTTGTGGGCGATAAACGACATTTCTTCCGTGATCACCCCCTGGCGCGCGTAATGCATCTGGGAGAAGTTGCCGTCGCGATTCTGCTGCCTGCGCTGCGAGAGCCACTGCGCGCGCGGTCTGGGGACGGTGTAGCCGTTGCCATTCGAGCCATTGGTGGAAGTCATGAGAACCCCAACTTTGAAAGAAGTCTGTGAATGTCGATTATAAACGCGCGGCAGCACGCGCGGTGCCTGCCCCGGCGCAGCAGCGGAATCATGGCGGCGCGAGGGATTACGAAGCTCAAGTTCGCGCGTCCAAGTTGATGATCCGGCTGCCCCGGCTTAGAATCGCTGGTTTGCCGGATCTCTCATTGACGGTCCAGGAGAATTTTGCCATGCGCGTGCTCCGCCTCGTACTCGCCTTCCACTTGCTTGGCTCAGTTGCGTCTTTCGCGCAGTCGGCCCCATCGGCCAAGCCGGGTCCCGGATTCAGCATCGACAACATCGACAAGAGCGTCGATCCTTGCGTGGACTTCTACCAATATGCGTGCGGCAACTGGATCAAGAATTCGGAGATTCCCGCCGACCGGCCCTCCTGGCAGAGTTTTTCTGAACTGAACGAGAGCAACCTGGAGGTCGAGAAGAAAATTCTGGAGAAAGCCGCGGGCGGCGGTCCCGGGCGCAACGCCATCGACCAGAAGATCGGCGACCTGTACGGGTCGTGCATGGATGAAAAGGCGGTGGACGCCAAGGGCCTCTCCCCGCTGAAGCCGGAGTTGGAGCGGATTGCCGCGGTGAAAGACAAAGCGGGGCTCATCGACGAGATCGCCCACATTCACCTGATCGGCCCCAATCCCCTGTTCAATTTTTATTCGAGTTCGGACCTGCACAACGCTGACCAGGTGATCGCTTACATCGACCAGGGCGGCCTGTCTCTGCCGGATCGCGACTACTACGTCAAGGATGATCCGGACAAAGTCGAGATGCGCAAGCGTCTGGCGGAGTACGTAATCAGCCTGTTCACGCTCGCAGGCCAGAATCCACAACAAGCGGCCAACTCCTCCGACACCGTGCTGATGATTGAGACCCTGTTGGCGGCCGACTCCATGGACAGAACCAAGCGGCGCGACCCGAAGAACCGCGATCACAAGATGACGCGCGAGGAGGCGGTGGCTCTGGCTCCAAATTTCTATCTCAGCCGCTACTTCGACGATATCGGGGCGCCCAAGTTCAAGGAACTGAACGTTACCAATCCTGACTTCTTCCGGCAGGTGAATGGAGTGCTGGCGGCAATGCCGCTCGATGCGCTCAAGACTTACGTGACCTGGCACGTTCTGCGGGGAGCATCTCCGTGGCTATCGCAGCCATTTGTGGACGCGAATTTCAAGATGCGCCAGGCGCTGACCGGGCAAAAACAAATCCAGGACCGATGGAAACGGTGCGTGAATCTGGTCGACGAATCCCTGGGGGAGGCTCTGGGACAGCGCTATGTCGAAGCCACGTTCGGGTCCGAGGGGAAGCAGCGCATGCTCAAGATGGTCGACGCGCTCGAAAAATCGCTGGATGAAGATATCCAGAGCCTGGATTGGATGAGCCCCGACACCAAGAAGCAGGCCAAGGTCAAACTACAGGCGATCCGGAACAAGATAGGGTACCCGGACGTGTGGCGCGACTACAGTTCGGTTGTGATCAAGCCCGACAATCTTCTGGGAAACATCGAACGGGCGCAGGAATTCGAGTCGAAGCGCCAGATCGCGAAGATCGATAAGCCGCTCGACCGCAACGAGTGGGGCATGACTCCGCCTGAGGTCAACGCCTACTACAGCGGATCCTTCAACGAGATCGTATTTCCGGCAGGAATTCTGCAACCTCCATTCTTCGACAAGAACATGGATGATGCGGTGAACTTCGGCGGTATCGGCCTGGTGATCGGGCACGAACTCACGCACGGATTCGACGATCAGGGGCGGAAGTTCGATCCGCAGGGCAATCTGCGGGACTGGTGGACGGAGCAGGACGGCAAAGAATTCGAGAAACGCGTGAGCTGCGTTGCTGACGAGTATTCCAACTTCGTGGCCGTAGACAACATGAAGCTCAACGGCCGGCTCACGCTGGGAGAAAACACCGCCGACAATGGCGGCGCCCGTGTTGCCCTCGCCGCCCTGGAGCACATGATCGCCGAGGACAAGACCGGGAAAGAAGGGCGGAAGATTGACGGCTACACGCCGGAGCAGCGCTTCTTTCTGGGCTTCGGACGCGTCTGGTGCGAAAAGCAGCGTCCCGAATACTTGCGCATGCAGGTAAGCACGAACCCGCATTCGCCCGGCAAGTACCGCGTGAATGGCGTAGTGCAGAACATGCCGGAGTTTCAAAAGGCTTGGGGATGCAAGGCCGGGCAGCCCATGGTGGCCGAGAACGCGTGCCACGTGTGGTGATTCCAGAGAGCTGACCGGGGCCACAGCAAAATGGTTTGTTAGATCGCCTGCGGGAACGGGGGAAACGGCCCGCAAGCGCCTGCGCGCCTATCTGCCTTCCAGGTTTATGTCGCCAACTCCAACGTGAGCGCGGAGCTCGTACTTGCCGTCTCCGTGATACTTCAAGGTCTTGCCCAGCCAGCCGGTGGTATTGCCATAGCCGGCTCCACTCACGTCGCCGATGCCGGCACTGGCATGGACGAAGCGATAGCCTGATTGCCCGGTGGCGATACGTATGTCGCCCACTCCAAGGCTGAGATCCTTGTCCCCCTCGATATTCTCGACCGTCAGGTCGCCCACCTTCTCGTGAACGTCGAGATTCGTGTTCTCGGGGACCTCAAGCTCAACCTCGAAATTAGTATTCCCGCTCGATGGCGCATGGAACTCAATGTTGGCATCTTTGCCGTGAACGTCGAAATCTACGGTCGCCTTCTTTACGTTCGACTCGCGTCTCGATTTCACGGTGTACTCCAGCCTGATTTGCGAGGAATCGCCCCGCTTGATGTGGAGATCTCCGACGGTCATCCGCACGTGAACTGAGCCGCCGGAGACGAAATCGCGGGCATCGTGACGAGTCTCTTCATATTTCCAATCGTCCGCCGCGCAACGGGACGGCGCAATGAGCGGAAGCACGACCAGACATAACAGGAGTGTTTTCCCGAGCGCAAAAGAGAACAGAGAGTTTCGGGCCATGGCGGACCTCAAGGGCAGAAAGCTGCCTGTTTACCGATACGAGGGTTGTCGCTCCCAGGTTCCCAGGAAATGAGTGTTCGCCTCCCGGCGATAGCTATCGTGGGTTTAGCGATATCCGTCGAGGGTTTTGGCGGCCCGTTCCAGGGCGGCGGCCAGAAGCGCAAGCTGCTGACGCAGGCGTTCGCCGTCGCCCGCATCCAGGGCCTCGTTTACGCCCGGGATTACCACCGCCGCGTATCCCGTATATTCCCCCGGCGCGTAAATGGCATGACGATACCAGGGGCGGTGCGGTAAACCCTGAGGTACCAGCAGCGCCCGCTCCGTGGCCAGCAGGGTCTGGTTCAAGCGCTCCGCATCGCGCGGCGGATTCTTCTCTTTGGCAAGCACCCTTGCCCCCGCGGCCTCGAAATGGCGGGCCGCAGCATTCACCGGCCCAAAGTCCGGCCCGGATTTGCCGAACTTGTCGTGCGCTCGCTTGTGGGCCGCGTCCAGGTAGGCATTAATTTCCTTGCCGTATTCCTCATAGTCGTACGGGATGACATCGGCGGCGGCCATGCGTACAACCTCAAGCCCGAAGACGCGCGCCATCTGTTGCTCGTACAGGAAGTCGGGATCGCCGAATTTCTTGAACCACGCGAAGTTGTCGAACACCGAGTGGTAAACGCCATACGATCCGCTGGAGCTGACATCGGTCGAGGGCACGCCGAGATGCTGCAAGAAAGCGGTGTAGTCGGAGCCGCTCCCGAGATCGCCGACGGGAACATCGTTTTTGTCCTGGGCCGCGGGAGTGCGGCGGCTGTCGCCGATAGCTTCCGTGGGAGACTGGGCTGAGGCCGCGGACTGGGCCGTCTTTTCCCAGTTCTCGTATACTGAGCCGCCTTTTGGGCTGGGTACCGCTTTAGTCACATCGCGCAGGAACTGTTTCAGAGACGGCACCGCCGAGGCCCCGAATTTCTGGCCCGAGACGGCCACGTCCATGTTGAAGTATGCGGGGGACTTTCGCAGTTCGGCCTCGTGCTGCTCGACCCACTCGGTCGAGCCCATGAGACCTTCTTCCTCGCCGTCCCAACTGCCGAAGACCAGCGTCCGTTTCGGCCTCCAGCCGGACTTGAGCAGTTCTCCAATGCCGTGCACCGCTTCCAGCATGGCAGCCGTACCGCTGTTGGGATCGACCGCCCCGTATACCCACGCATCGCGATGATTTCCCGCAACCACCCATTCCTCCGGCAAGGCACTGCCTTGGACTTTGCCGACGACATCCCACAGGGTGCGGAACTGGTAGTCCTGCTTGAGATGCATCTTCACCCGGGCGGGCCCGGGACCAACATGGTAGGTAAAGGGCAACGAGCCTTGCCATTCGCGCGGAGAATCAGGTCCACCCAGGTGCTGCAGGATGGGCCATACATCGTGATATGAGAGCGGGGTCACGGGAATCGTGGGGAGCTGGGCCGATGCCTGCGGAAGAATACGCGCCGAGGGGGAGAGAGTGGGCAAGGACGCGACGCCGGGAGTAGTGGGATCACCGGGGAATTCGAACATGTATCCTGCCGAGCCGCGCTGCACGCCGGTGTCAGGACGCCAGGCTCCGTCCGGATATTTGTCGCCGCGACGCCAGCCGTCATCGGCAGGATCGGAATAGAGGATCACTGCCGCGGCGCCGCGTTCCTGCGCGATGAACACTTTGACCCCGCGAAAGTTCTGACCGTAGCGGACAAGCACGATTTTTCCGCTCACATCGATCTTCAGTTTTTCCAGCTTGTCGAAGTCATCGGGCGTTCCGTAATTGGCGTACACCACGTCGGCTTCGACATCGCCGGAGGGAGACATGCCGGTGAAGGGCATCACCACGCGCGAATCGTCCTGAAAAGGATCCTTATCGACATGCTCGCGCGCGGGTCCGTGCATCTGGATTCCGGCGGGAGCGGTGAGATCGACGCTGATTTCAGACGGATAGTTGATCCACACTTTGTACTCGACAATTTCGGTATCGAGCCCGGCCTCGCGGAACTTTTGCGCCACGTAGTCCGCGGTCGCCTTGTCCTCGATCGTCCCGGCCATGTGCGGAGCCTGGGTCAGCGTCCGGAGATGTTCTTCGGCGAGTTTGGCATCCGGAACGGCAAGAAAGCGGGATTCGACAGCGGATTCGGCGGCAGCATCGCGAAAGCCAAACAGGGACGCGGGCACAGCGCGCGTCGCAGGCTGATTATCCGTAGGAGTATTGGATGAACCTGGCAGGATGAATGCAAATGAAAGCAGCACCAGCGAAAGGACTTTCATCGGGCTCCGGGGCGAAAGCAAGTAAGGGTAGCACAAGGCGATTTGAGGCCTAGACTCGCGGCCCGGCAGTGACATAGGGTTCGTCTCACCAACTTCACCATCATCACCAAGTGGTGATACAATGAAGGCATGAAACGGGCCAGCATGACGCTTCCGGATGACTTGGCTGAGGCCGTGGAGAAATACGTAAATTCCCAGGAAGTTCCGCCGGCACTGACCACCGTGGTGCAGGCGGCGCTGCGAGAGTACCTGCGGGAACGAGGCTTTCTCCGGCCGCACAGGCCTTTGAAAATCACGCCTTCCGCCCACGGCAGCGGGCGACGCGACGTGAGCGAGAAGCATGACCGCTACTTCGTTGAGAGCGAAGAATGAGGCAAGCAGTGCTGGCCGATACCGGGCCGCTATACGCGGCGGCTGATCCTGACGATGCGAACCATCCACGTGCGGTGAAAGAACTGCAGCAGTTGGCGCGCGTCCGGCGCGAAGTCATGGTCTGCTTTCCGATCCTGCTCGAATCCTACTCGTTGGTCTTGTTCCGGCTGGGCCGGAAAGTGGCTTCCCGATGGCTGCGCGAGATGAATGATGCGGCTTTAGTGAATCCCAGTCCGGAAGACTACCGGCAGGCAGCCGCGTTGCTGCACGCATTTGGCGACCAATCCATAACCCTGTTCGACGCAACCGTTGCGGTCCTGGCCTCGCGACTGGCAGTGCCGGTATGGACCTACGATCATCACTTTGCCGTGATGCGCGCTACTGTCTGGCGGTGAGGCCGAATGGCAGCGAAGCTCTTCCGGGTATTGAGCGCGGCACCCTGCAAAAATTACGCCAGCCCAGGCGGGAACTTTACCTTACCTGCCCAGTTCCCACGACCTCGTACCTGGATGAAGTCAGCTCGGCGAGGGCGAACGGGCCACGGCAGTGTAGTTTCTGGGTGCTGATGCCCATCTCGGCGCCGAAGCCGAATTCGCCGCCATCGGTGAAACGGGTGGAGGCGTTCCAGTAGACGGCGGCGGAATCGACGCCGCGCAGGAACTTCCGGGCATTCGCTTCGTCGCCGGTCACGATGGAATCGGAGTGCCGGGTGGAGTACTGGTTGATGTGGGCGATCGCCTCATCGACATCCGCGACGACGGCGAGGGCGATGCACAAGCGCAGGTATTCTTCGTACCAGTCCTGCCCGGTTGCGGGTGCGACCGGCAATCCGGCGGCCAGGGAACGAGTCTTGCCGTCGCCGCGCACCTCGACGCCCGCGGCCATCAGCTTGCGAATGATGCGCGGCATATATTCGGCGGCAATGCGCTCGTGGACCAATAGCTTCTCGGCGGCGTTGCACACCGACGGGCGCTGCGTCTTGGCATTGATCACGATGCGGTCGGCCATCTCGAAGTCGGCGGAGGCATCGACGAAGATGTGGCAGTTGCCCGCTCCTGTCTCAATGACCGGCACCGTGGAATTTTCCGTGACGTAAGTGATCAGGCCGGCTCCGCCGCGGGGGATGATAACGTCCACCAATCCCCGCGCCCTGATAAGTTCCTGCACGGACTGGCGTGTGCTCGAGTCAAGTAACTCGATGGCGCCCGCAGGAACCCCAGGCACAGCCGTCATGATTTCGGCCAGCGCCTGGTTGCTGAGAGACGATTCCCTGCCCCCGCGCAGCACAATCGCGTTGCCCGATTTCAGGGCCAAAACCGAGGTGTCTACCGTTACGTTGGGACGCGATTCGTAAATGATGCCAATGACCCCCAGCGGCACACGGACTTTGCGGATGTGCAGGCCATTTGGCCTGGTCCATTCCGCGATAGTTTCGCCGATGGGATCGGGCAAGGCGGCGACCTCCCGCACGCCACGAGCCATGTCCCTGATCCGCGCCGGGCTCAACTGAAGGCGGTCGAGCATAGCCCCTTCCAGGCCGGAGCTGGCGAGATCCGCACGATTGGCGTCGAGGATTCTGCTTTCCTGCGCCTCGATGGCGCCTGCAATCGCAAGCAGAATTTCATTCTTTTCGCGCGTGGAAAGCAGAGCGAGATGGCGTGATGCCGCGCGAGCCCGCAGGCATTGCTTGTGCGTCGAAGCCAGACTCGCAGACGTCGCCATTAACCGTCCCTCCGCGGCGGGAAGTAGGTTCCAATCTTACGCGACATGCCCCATGGGATGGCTTGAGGGTGGCGGCCGTTCACGATCGCTACCGACACGCCAGCCTCGCTGGCCAGCTTCGCGGCACGCAGTTTCGAGAGCATGCCGCCACGGCCGAGTGAACTTTTGCCGTTGCATTGCGCTTCGAGCGCCGGCGTCAGTTTACGAATGACCCGCTGCAGGCGCGGCTTCTTGCCGCCGTTCGGAATCATTAAACCATCCACATTGGTTAGCAGCAGAAGCCAGTCCGCCTTCACCGCAGTGGCGAGCAGCGAACTCAATTCATCGTTGTCGCCGAAAGCGCCTTCCAGTTCGCGAACCGAGACGCTGTCATTTTCATTCACGACCGGCACTACGCCGAGATCCAGCAACTCCGCCAACGTGTTCTGCAGGTTGCGATAGCGAACCGGCGAGGTGAAGTCGTCGCTGGAGAGCAGCAGCTGCGCCACGACTTTCTTGCCGAAAAACAGGCGCTCGTAAGTGTGCATCAGCTTGCTCTGGCCCACCGCCGCACAGGCTTGCATCCGGGGAACATCGCTGGGACGCTTCTGCAGGTTCAAGCCGGACATGCCGGCGGCAATTGCCCCCGACGTAACGATCAGGTACTCGTTGGTTGAAAGGTCGAACTGGTCGACTATGCCGCGCAGCAGATGATTATCGATCTGGCCGCCGGGGGCGATAAGACTGGTGCCGACTTTTATAACTACGCGCATGCTTTCTGGTTGTCGCGATTTCGTTTGTGATTCCGCAAATCTCCCGCGGGAGAACGCGGCCCGGAAGGGACAACACTTCTATCCTGCCGTTAGAATGCTCCTTCTGGCAAGTTGAAATTGCGCGCTATGCCTGCTTCGAATGCCACCAGCCGGTTCTCTGATCGAGTTGAGAACTATGTTCGCTACCGGCCGGGCTACCCGCCGGCGGTGCTAACCACACTGCAATCATGTTGCGGGCTTACTCCGCAGCATAAGATCGCTGATATTGCGTCCGGAACCGGAATCTGGACGCGCACTCTGCTGGAGAATGGCAACGCGGTATGGGGAGTGGAGCCGAACGGCGAGATGCGGCAGGCCGGGGAGCGATTACTGTCGGGTTATCCGAATTTCACCAGCGTGGCGGGAAGGGCGGAGTCCACGCCGCTCGCCCATGCCAGCGTGGATTTTGTGACGGCCGCACAGGCGGCGCACTGGTTTGAACGGGCTGCGGCCAGGAAGGAGTTTGTGAGAATTCTCCGGCCCCGCGGATGGCTCGTCCTGCTATGGAACGAGCGCCTGACTGAGGAGACACCGTTTCTGCGCGCCTATGAGCAAATGCTGCTCACGCATGGGGTTGACTATCAGGAGGTACGGCACGAGCGGACAACTGCCGCGGTGAACGAGTTCTTTGATCCGGCGCCGTATCAGGAGCGGGCGTTCCCGATGCGGCAAGAGTTCGATTACCCGGGGCTGCAGGGACGGTTGCTGTCCTCGTCGTATGCGCCGGGGCCCGGCCATCCCCGGCATGAACCGATGCTGCGGGAACTGCAAAGAATCTTCGAGCAGAACGCGCGCCACGGGCGCGTAAGCTTTGAATATACGACTCGCGTTTATTTCGGGAGATTGGAGTAAAGGCATACGACACGACGGTGCAGAACTGAAATTCCTGATTATCCGAGGTCCCCTTGTCCCAGGAAAAATCATTTCATATGACGCCAGATGAATTCCGGCGCTACGGCTACGCCGTGGTGGACTGGATTGCGGACTATCAGTCACAGGTCGAAACATTGCCGGTGCTGCCGCAGGTGAAGCCCGGGCAGATTCGCGCCTCGCTGCCCGCCGATCCGCCTCTACGAGGCGAGCCCTTCGATGCCCTGCTGAAGGACGTCGAGCAACTGATCCTGCCGGGAGTAACCCATTGGCAATCGCCGAACTGGTTCGGGTATTTCCCTTGTAATGCGTCCGGGCCCGGCATTCTCGGAGATCTGCTCTCCTCCGGACTGGGAGTCCAGGGCATGCTGTGGTCGACCAGTCCGGCATGTACGGAACTGGAAACGCACGTGATGGATTGGCTGGTGGGCATGCTTGGGCTGCCCGGGAAATTTCTGTCTTCGAGCGCGGGCGGTGGAGTGATTCAGGACACGGCATCGAGCGCAGCGTTATGCGCTCTGCTGGCAGGCCGCGAGCGAGCAACGCACTACGTCAGCAACAGGAAGGGATGCGACGGGCGGCTGGCGGCATACGTGTCGACACAGACGCATTCGTCGCTGCAGAAAGCTGCCATGATTGCGGGGATAGGCGTTGACAATCTGCGGGCCATTGAAGTGGACGAGGACTTCGCCATGAAGCCGGCTGCGCTGTCCGAGCAAGTTGAGGCTGATCGCCGCGCCGGGCTGATTCCCTTTTTCGTGTGCGCCACCATTGGAACGACTTCCTCCAATGCGATGGATCCGCTGGTTCCCATTGGCGAAGTCTGCCGGAAGAATAATCTATGGCTGCACGTGGACGCGGCGATGGCGGGCACCGCCATGCTGTGTCCGGAGTTCCGGCATCTGCAGGACGGCGTGGAGTTTGCCGACAGCTATAACTTCAACCCGCATAAATGGATGTTCACGAATTTCGATTGCAGCTGCTTCTGGGTGGCGGACCGGAACGCCCTGATCCAGACGTTGAGCATTTTGCCGGAATATCTGCGCAACCAGGCGACGGAGTCGGGCGCGGTGATCGACTACCGCGACTGGCACATTCAACTGGGTCGGCGATTCCGCTCTCTGAAGCTCTGGTTCGTCATCCGTCATTATGGAGTGGAGGGATTGCAGCATCATGTACGTGAGCATGTGAAGCTGGCACAGCAATTCGCAGGCTGGGTGAAAGCAGACGAGCGCTTTGAACTCGCGGCCCCGGCGCCACTGAGCCTCATATGTTTCCGGCATAAAGGAGGAGATGCCGCGAATCAGGCCATCATGGACAGGCTGAACCGGAGTGGCGATCTGTTCCTGACCCACACCAAGCTGAACGGAAAGCTGACCCTGCGGCTAAGCGTGGGCCAGACCAACACCCGGGCCCGGCACGTCGAGAATGCGTGGAAGCGCATCCAGGAAGAAGCAACCGCTCTGGAATCGAGGCGAACGTGAATCCTGTCGAACGTTTTCGCGGATCGCTTCTTGGATTGGCAACCGGCGACGCGCTGGGAACGACAGTCGAGTTCGAGCGGCCGGGAACCTTTGATCCGGTCACAGGGATGACTGGCGGCGGAGTCTTCGGTCTCAAAGCCGGAGAGTGGACAGACGACACCTCCATGGCACTTTGCCTCGCTGACAGCCTGGTGGAATGCCGCGGATTCAACCCCACGGATCAACTGGAGCGCTACGTCCGCTGGTACAAGACCGGCTACCTGAGCAGCAATGGGCGCTGCTTTGATATTGGAACGACTGTACAAGCGGCACTCGCCCGCTTTCAACGAACTCACGACGCTTATTGCGGATCGACGGACAAGATGTCTGCGGGGAATGGATCCCTAATGCGTTTGTGTCCCGTGCCATTAGTCTGGTGGCAAAGACCGGAACAGGCCATTGAGTTCAGCGGTGATTCGTCCCGGACAACACACGGCGCCAGAACAGCAGTCGATGCCTGCCGGTACTTCGGCGCATTGCTTGTCGGGGCTTTATCAGGCGTGGAGAAACAAGTTCTGCTCTCCGCCCAATATAGTCCGGTAGAGAATTACTGGGCCAAACACCCTCTGACTCCGGAGATCGAAGAAGTTGCATCCGGCTCGTTCAAGACCCGGCAGCCGCCTGCCATTGAGTCGACTGGCTATGTTGTCAAAACGCTCGAGGCGGCGTTGTGGGCGTTTC
>Ga0070741_10007830_pt1 | contig 21845 bp, 22 predicted proteins | sample Coa_R1_4_FD_66440 | JGI IMG/M metagenome (GOLD analysis project Ga0070741, IMG submission 66440) | Surface soil microbial communities from Centralia Pennsylvania, which are recovering from an underground coalmine fire - Coalmine... | ecosystem: Environmental > Terrestrial > Soil > Unclassified ... | reverse complement strand
CGGGTTCTCCACGCGTCTCCTTCTGATACATTCCGCAATTGCAATTGCATTTCTTTTGGTGCAGGGCTAGACTGGCGCGCTTCTGCTCCACGGTCCTCTTCTCTGGTGAACGCTCCAGGAACGTGAGCAAATTCTGGCCGAGGAGACTGCCATGCGCCACTTCACCCGATCGTTCTCTGTTGTCTGGATTCTGCCTTTCCTGATTACAGCTTTGGGGTGTAATCATCACGGAACGCGCGGAGGCGGAGGAGGCGGCGTCCATGGTTATCCACCTGGATCGGTGGTGGTGCCGGTAAGCGGACCGCAAAACGGACAATGCACACTCGTATCTGAAGTTTCCATTGCTCAGACGGAACAAGTGGTCTGGGCGCCCCAGGACAGCGATATCACCGTGATGTTTTATGCTCCGGCAGCGCCGTCCGGCACATGTACGCCAGGATCGGGTACGCCGTTTGTGGATGGGAGTAGTAATCCGGTGTACCTGTTTCCGGTGCACAAAGGAAGCAGCGTGGCATCGGGAACGCCCAAATCGACCGGCTGCTTCAAGTATGCCGTCGTGCCGATGTACCTGACGTCCGATCCGACGAAGCCGACGCCGATACCGAACACTGCGTGCGCAGATCCGAATGTCATCGTGCGGTGATGGCCACACCCGCGGACACGATACGCTGAAATTCGCGATTGCTGGCGAGGTTAGCAAAAGCCGGATCGTCGCGCGGCCAGACGCGCGAATAGCCGTCGTTGATCGCCTGCTCCAGGTACGTGAGGGCTTGGTCCGGCGAGCCAAACAAGTTGTACACTTTGGCTGACTTGTAAAGGACTTCCGGATTTTTTGGGTCTATGGCCTGCGCGCGCTTGAGGAGTTCGAGCGCCGCAGACCTTTCCTGCAACATGGCGTGGTAGAGCGCAAGGTCCGCCAGCACTGAAGCGTCGCGCGGGTTGACTCTTAATCTGCCTTCCGCAAGAGAAATAGCTTTCTTATAGTTAGCGGTAGACCTGTCCCGCTGCTGAGGAATCCAGTAATAAGCTTCCGCCAGATTTCCCCAGACATTCTCATCACTATCCTCGGCCCTGGTAGCCTGCTCGTAGCTTCGGGCAGCCTCTTCGTAGTTCTTCTGGTAGAAGTAAGCGACCCCAAGATTTGAATAAGCCTGGGCCGTCGGGCGGATGTCGGCAGAGTGCTTGAACTGCACGGCTGCATCGGAGTAGCGCCCCAAGGCAAGGTAAGCCGCTCCGAGATTGCTGTAGCCGCGATAGCTATCGGGCGCGAGCTGGATCACCTGGGAATACTGCTGGGCGGCGTCTTCGTAGCGGGCGCGATGAAAATAGAAACCGCCAAGCGTGTTGTAGCCCATCCAGGTCTGCGGGCGTAGATCAATGGCGTGGCGGAAGGCCGCTTCCGCATCATCAAACTTGCCGAGGTGTTCATAGGCCGAAGCCAGGCCACGCACCGCATCGTCATTGGTGGGATCGAGCTCCGTCGCGCGTCGGAATTGCGTGACCGCATCCTCGTATTTACCAGTCCCGTTGTAAACCGTCCCCAGGCAACCGTGAGTGGGACCGAGGTCGCTGCCGAGGGTGGCAGCGTGCTCACAGGCCTGCTGCGCACGTTCCACCCAGGCTCTATCCCCGGTCAACTCGTACTTCTGCCAGTACGCCTCACCCAGGCCGGCATAGGCCAGGGAGTAATTCGGGTCCTGCTCCAAAGCGTGGGTAAATACGGCGACGGCGTTGTTGAGATTCTCCGGCTTGGGATCCTGAAGGTAGCCGCGGCCGCGCAGGTAATAGTCGAAGGCGGCGGGCGCGTCGGTTTGGCGTGCGGCCAATGCCTGCCGGTCTTTCCCCTGCAACTCAAGGTCGAGGACTTTGATGACGCTCTCCACGACTCTGTCTTGCACGGCAAAGGGATCGCCGGCTTCCGCCGTGATGACGTCACCCCGCAACTGACGTCGCGAGGCCGCATCCACCAGCGCATAATTGACGCGAACCATATTGCCTGCCTGCGCCAGACTGCCCTCGATGACAAGGTTCACACCGAAATCCCGCCGGGCCTGATCCACGGTGCGTACATCCTCAGCGCGGATTTCGCTGGGTGGAACCACCTGCAGCGGATACTTGTCAGTGAGCTGGGCCAGTTTGATGGTCAGAGTTTCGGTCAGACCGTCGGTAAAAGCGCGCGCGCTGGAATCACCGTCGGAGGAGACGAACCGCAGAACGGCCAGATGCTTCTCAGTCGGAACCGGGCTGAACCACTTTTTCAGCGGCGAGAAAAATAAGGCGGCGAGCACGATGGCGGCCAGCACGACCAGCCACGCGGCACGCGGCCAGCCCGCCGGTATCGCCGGCAACGTCGAGACCGTGCGATGCGGGAGCTCACGCAAAACGGTGAGCAACTCCGAGGCAGACGCGAAACGCTCAGCCGGATCCTTGGCCAGCATGCGGCTTACGACGGCCTGCATGTGGGGCGGCGCATTACGGTTGAGGCTGCGGATCGGCTTGGGCTCCTCGCGGACGATGCGGTGGCTGGTTTCGACGAAGCTGCCGGCGAGAAAAGGATGTCGCCCAGCCAGCATCTCGTAGAAGACCACGCCCAGAGAAAAAATATCGGCACGCTCGTCAAAGGACTTCTCCAGCAAAACTTCAGGCGCCATGTAGGCGGGAGTGCCCCCGAACGATTGTCCTTTGTCGAGTGTGGAGCTCTGGTCGGAGCGCGGCAGACGTTTGGCGACGCCAAAGTCGAGCACCTTCACGGTGCCGTCAGCGGCCAGCATGATGTTTTCAGGTTTGAGGTCGCAGTGGACGATGCCCCGCTCGTGAGCTGAAACCAGTGCCTCGGCGCATTGCGCGGCGATCGCCAGCGATTGGTCCGCGCTGACCGGCTGGCGCAGCCGCTGCCGAAGGTTTTGACCTTCGACGTACTCCATCACCAGAAAGATCTGCCCATCATGCTCGAGGAAGTCGTAGATCGCGGCGATGTGAGCGCCGGAAACACCCGAGGCGCGTTCGGCTTCCTTCAGGAAACGATGGCGATAAGTTTCGTCGGCGCTCAGCTGTGGCGCCATGCGTTTCAGCGCGACTTGACGTTTGAGCTTGGTATCGTCCGCGAGATAGACCTCACCCATGCCGCCCGCTCCAAGGCGACGCCGAATGAGGAACCGTCCCACATGAGTTTCCAGTAGAGGATCGGACGCGGGCATGGGAGCCTTTGCTTGAGCTTGAAACTCCGCCATTCGAATAACCTCGCGGAGCAGACGGTGCGCGCAGACGGGTGGAACTGACCAGAGCCTATGTCCGCTAGCGTTGCTGGAATCTTACCGCAGGCAAAGTAGTTGTACCAAATCAGCGCGACTAAAAGATAAGGCCCCGCTTTCGCGAGGCCTTTGAATCAAGCTAGCAGCTAGACGCTAGTAGCTGTTTCTTAGTACATGTCCATTCCGCCGCCGTGGCCGGGAGCTGCCGGAGCTTTCTTCTCTTCCGGAACTTCCGCAACCAGGGCTTCGGTGGTGAGCATGAGCGCGGCGATGGAGCCGGCGTTCTGCAACGCGGTGCGAACGACCTTTGTGGGGTCGAGCACGCCTGCCTTGACCAGATCCTCGAAGTCACCGGTCAGCGCGTTGTAGCCGAAGGTGGGCTCTTTGGAGTCTTCGACCTTGCCCAGAACGATAGCGCCTTCTTCGCCGGCGTTAACGGCGATCTGACGCATCGGCTCCTGCAGAGCACGCTTCACGATGTTGAGGCCGATCTGCTCGTCGCCTTCGACTTTCAGCTTCTCGAGAGCCGGGATGCAGCGCACGAGGGCAACGCCGCCGCCGGGCACGATGCCCTCTTCGACAGCCGCACGGGTGGCGTGCATCGCGTCTTCGACGCGAGCTTTCTTTTCCTTCATCTCGGTTTCGGTTGCCGCACCGACCTTGATCACAGCCACGCCGCCCACGAGTTTCGCCAGGCGTTCCTGGAGTTTCTCGCGATCGTAATCGCTGGTGGTCTTATCGATCTGGCTGCGAATTTCCTTTACGCGGCCTTCGATTTCGGTGTGCTTGCCCTTGCCCTCGACCAGGGTGGTGTTGTCCTTGTCGATGGTGACCTTTTTGGCTGAACCGAGGTCCTGGATCTGGACGTTCTCCAGCTTGATGCCCAGGTCTTCGGTGATGGCCTTGCCACCGGTGAGGATAGCAATGTCCTGCAGCATGGCCTTGCGGCGATCGCCGAAGCCAGGCGCCTTGACGGCGATGGCTTGCAGAGTGCCACGCAGCTTGTTGACGACCAGGGTCGCCAGCGCTTCGCCTTCAACGTCTTCGGCGATGATCAGGAGCGGCTTGCCGGACTTGGCAATCTGCTCGAGCAACGGGAGGAGGTCCTTCATCGAGCTGATCTTCTTTTCGTGGATCAGGATGTAGGCGTTCTCCAGAACCGCTTCCATGCGCTCGGGATCGGTGACGAAATACGGAGAGAGATAGCCGCGGTCGAACTGCATGCCTTCCACGACTTCCAGCTGGGTTTCCATGGTGCGGGACTCTTCCACTGTGATGACGCCATCCTTGCCGACTTTCTTCATCGCTTCCGCGATGATGCGGCCGATGGTCTCGTCATTGTTGGCGGAGATAGTGCCGACCTGGGCAATCATCTCGCCGGTGACCGGCTTGGACAGTTTGTCGAGTTCGCCTTTGGAGCGGTTGCCATCTTTGTCGAGGACGCCGCAGATGGTGGAAACCGCCTTCTCGATGCCGCGCTTCATGGCCATGGGGTTGGCGCCGGCAGCGACGGTCTTGACGCCTTCGCGATAGATCGCCTGCGCGAGAACGGTGGCGGTGGTGGTGCCGTCGCCGGCGACGTCGGACGTCTTGGAGGCGACTTCACGAACCATCTGCGCGCCCATGTTCTCGAGCGGCTCTTTCAGATCAATTTCCTTGGCTACGGTCACGCCGTCCTTGGTGATGGTCGGCGAACCGAATTTCTTCTCGATGACAACGTTGCGGCCCTTGGGGCCCAGCGTAACCTTCACCGCGTCGGCGAGAAGGTTGACGCCGCGAAGAATCGCTTGCCGCGACTCTTCTCCGTGAACAATCTGCTTTGCCATAATTCCTTATCTCCTATTCAGAATTCGTTGTGCGGCGCAGGGCCGCGAAATGGTGTCTTAGCGACGGGAAGCGGCGTGCTCTTTCTCTTTGGCTGCGCCTTTCAGAATTCCGAGGACTTCCTCTTCGCGCATGATGACGAACTCTTCGCCGTCAATCTTGATCTCGGTGCCGGCGTACTTGCCAAACAGGACCCGGTCTCCGTCTTTTACTTCCAGGGGGAATACTTTGCCTTCTTCGTTGCTCTTGCCTTTGCCGACGGCGATTACTTCGCCCTCTTGCGGCTTATCTTTCGCGGTGTCGGGAATGATGATTCCACCACGGGTGGTTGCGGACTCCTCGATGCGACGAACCAGGATGCGGTCGTGCAGGGGAGTGAATGACTTTGCCATAACCATCTGCTCCTTTCGAATGTAGGTTCTGTTGAATTGCTGGTCCCAGATGAATTTGCTCAGAACTTCCGCAGCCGGATGACGGTCTGAATCTGTTTAGGCCATCGCACGGGTGTGCACCGGGCGGGAGCTTCTGCTAGCACTCTTACCTAACGAGTGCTAGATTAAAGAACAAAGCACCTCGCTGTCAAGTGCTTTCACGTTCTTCGCAAGATCTAACACGCCTGTTTTATGTCACTTACATAGGGTCAAAATTCTTGAGTGACTTATGCGCAAGTCTTGATTGCGAACAGGGGTTCACCCGCTTCTCGTAGAGGCAACAGCGGCAGTGATGAGCCTGTCCAAGGAAGAAGGCGGAAAGCTTCGAAGCTCGCGCAGGTCAGTGGAGGAGACATTTGGGCGTCAATGGAGGCCGCGCCACCAGGCCTTTGAAGCCCGTGGTTCCAGCGCGCCATAGAAGGATGGTCCAGTGAGTCCGGGGAATGTGGGTGTGGGGCGATATTTCTGTGGGGTAGCGGTTGTGCGGCGGCAATTCAGTGGTAATGTGAGCGAACTGACCGCGTTCTGGGTCAGAGGATTCAGAGTGAGGGCCCGCCTGCCGGTTTCGGGATCCGCCGTAGTGGGTGATGCGATACCACGCGCATCGGTAGCGAGCGCCAGTGGCGTGCTTGTGTGGGTGGTCGCGCTTCTCGCCATTTGGATCGCAAACGTTGTGCCCGTGGCGGCGCAGCAGAACGCCGCATCTACTCTGCAAGACGGTGCGCGCCAAACGGGCGCGGCCGCCGCAGCGGTCACGGACGTCTCAGAACCTCCCCAGATCGTGCTTTGCACCGACGAGCCCGAGCTGACGCCCGTAGTCGCGCAAATCCCCGATCCGCCCTCAAGAGTGAGTAGCTCCCCTCGTCAGGTAGAGGATCAAGCCAAATCCGAGGAAGTTGACCCTGATGTCCAAAAACACTCCAAGAGCAAGTTCGCCAAATATGATGTAAGCATGATTGGGGAGCGGGGCATCGGGAAAGGCATGAACTTTTACTCCCTGGAAAAAGAGCAGGCCCTGGGGCGGGAACTGGCGTCCGAGATCGAGAGCCAATCGCGCATGGTCACCGATCCCCTGGTAACGGAGTACATCAACCGCATCGGGCAAACCCTGGTGCGGAACTCCGATGCGCGCGTGCCCTTCATCATCAAAGTCGTGGACAACGACGAAGTAAACGCGTTTGCATTGCCGGGCGGATTCTTCTACGTGAACACCGGTCTCATCCTGGCGGCGGATAACGAAGCGGAACTGGCAGGAGTGATGGCGCACGAGATCGGGCATGTGGCGGCGCGCCACGCAACCAAGAATGCGACCCGGGCGCAGATTTGGAACATGGCATCCATTCCGCTCATCTTTCTGGGTGGGCCGGCAGGCTACGCGGTGCGGGAAATTGCAGGCTTGGCCGTACCGATGTCGTTTTTGAAGTTCAGCCGGGATGCGGAGCGCGAGGCTGATCTGTTAGGCGTGGAATACGAGTACGCGTCGGGGTACGATCCGGCGGCGTTCGTGCAGTTTTTTGAAAAGCTTCACGCCAAGCAGAAGGAGAAACATTCGTTCATCGCCAGGGCCTTCACCACCCATCCCATGACCGGCGACCGGATCAAGCGAGCCCAGGAAGAGATCGACACCCTGCTTCCGCCGAAAGACGAGTACGTGGTGGATACCAGCGAATTTCAGGAAGTGAAGGCGCATCTGTCAGCACTCATGTTGAAACATCAGATCGATGCGGGACAATCGCCCCGTCCCACCCTGCGCAAGCGGGGCCCGGACGATCAGGGAACTAATTCCGGTTCGAAAGACGAGCCACCAACTCTGAAGCGAAGGCCGAACTAAGTCGCCTGAGCTTGGGCCACGCGGGAGTGACAACCTGCGACGCCACTTTTAAAATAATTCCATGACGAGCAGGTCACGTATCGCTTTCACGGCGGCTGCGGTGCTGATGCTCGCACTTGCGGGTCTCGCGGACGAGCCAACTTCGAGTCTAAAATTCCTGGTCCTCAAAGATTACAACGGCAAGCCGGTACGGTCCGCGAGCGTGGTGCTGCATCCGGTGGACGGAAGTGGCAAGCAGAAAAAGAATGGTTTCGAATTGAAGACCGACGAAAACGGAGAGACCGGTTTTGATGGCGTGCCCTATGGAAAAGTGCGCATCCAGGTGCTCATGCCTGGGTTCCAGACCTTCGGTGAAGACTACGAGATCAAGCAACCCGAGCAGCAGATCACCATCCGCCTGAAACGTCCGCAGAAGCAGTATTCCATTTACGACAAGTAGTCAGGAGTCAGCAGTCAGGAGTCAGTAGTCGGCCTGAGTGCTGCTCTCCATCGCGAAGTTGCTCCCAAGACTCCGTGTCCTTTGTGGTCTAGCGGGCAGCGAGCTTGTGTAGGAATTCGCGTTCATCCATCCGGTACTTGAAGGCTTTTTTGCCATCAATAAAAACAACGGGAACTTCATCGGTGAACTGACGACGCAGATCGTCGTCGGAGTCAACGTCAACGTCGCGCCAGCTGAATCCGCCCTGGCGCTCCAGCTTGCTCAAAGACTCTTTCACGAGTTCGCAGAGATGGCAGCCCCGGCGTGAATAGACGACAACTTCGTGGTCTGCCATGGCGGGCATTCTAGCATCGCAGGCAAGCCTGACTTTGTCAGTTAGCGGACTCCTAGAGGACGATTTTCCAGCCGCAGGGTAGAATTCCGCCATGGTAAACCTGCGGGAAGTTTCGCTGAAGGGGAAGGCAGTGCTGATCACGGGGGCGGCCCGGCGGCTCGGCCGCGACATGGCATTGATGGCGGCGCGGGCAGGCGCAGATGTCGCAATCACGTTTCTCAGTTCGCAGTGTGAGGCGCAGCAGACGGTGGTCGACATTGCGGGTTTTGGAGTGCGTGCGGTGGCGCTGCGCTGCGATGTGCGGGACGAGAAAAATGTGCAAGAAGTCGTGAAGGAGTGCGTCCGGGAACTCGGCGGGATCGACATCCTCATCAATAACGCCGGTTTTTACGAGACGGTCGCGTTCGAGAAGATTTCGGTCGAGCAGTGGGACCGGATGTTTCAATCGAATACCCGCGGGCCTTTCCTGGTCTCGCGTGCCGCACTGAAGCCGCTGCGGGCGCGCAAGGGCAGAATCATCAACCTGGGATCGCTCGGGGGTGTCAAGCCGTGGGCGGATCATGCCCACTATTGCGCTTCAAAGGCCGCTCTGCACATGCTCACTAAAGTGATGGCCAAAGCGCTGGCGCCTGAAATTGCGGTCAACTGCGTGTCCCCGGGCATGATCGAACTCGCGGAAGAGGGCGTGCAGGAGCGTGCGGCACGGGGTGCGGCAGCCAGGAAAGCGGCGACGGCGCATCATCACGAGTTTATGAAGAAGATGGCAACGCGCACACCGATGAAAATGAACGGCAGCGCTGCTGATGTCACCGAGGCGGTGATGTTTTTCGCCACCGCGCCACGCTTCATCACCGGACAAATCATGGTTGTGGATGGAGGATTGGAATTGGCATAAGTGCCGCCTATTGTCGCCGGCGCTTCGAATTCCGCACCGCGCTGAATGTCATTTCCTTGGCCCCGCTGCCGGTGCGCTTCTTCCACTCGAAAAACAGGTCCACATAATTCTTGGTGATGTAGCGCTTGCGGTCCAGTCCGAGTGTCTTGGCGGTGCGGTCAATCCATCGTGGTTTGCCTTCAATCTCCGCAAGGTTGCCGATGGGGGTCCGGTCAAGCACCACGTCGCCTTGACCATCGCTGTATTCGGCGCGAAATTTTTCATAACGGAAATGCGGCGTGAAGCCGATGGCGCGCAGAATCGTATCCATCTTCTTGCCGTCGGGGAGCTCGGTTTCAGTTTCCACGCGCGACTTGTGGCGGCCGCTTTGACCTTTTGCTTTGTGCGTGAGCTTCCATTTTTTCCCGTACTGGCGAAGCCGCAGAAGCTCACCGCGACGGCGCAGGTGCTCGTTGGGCAGATCGTAGAGAGTGTTCATTTCACGCGTGGAGGCAGTCTTTCTGCGAAGTCCGGCGGCGCGCAGTTTGCGTTCCAGCGCGCGCAAGTCGTCCACCAGGAACTTGATCTCAACTTCTTTCTGGCCGGCCATGCGGAAAGTTTATAGGAATTGCACTTAGCTGGGGAGAGCAGGCGCGCCTAGTGCGCGTAGGATGCTAACGCCCGCGCTGGTGCCGATGCGGTTGGCGCCGGCTTCGATCATTGCGCTCATTTCGCCGCTAGTGCGGATGCCCCCGGAAGCCTTCACGCCCGCACGCGAGCCAACGATCGAGCGCATGAGTTTCACGTCTTCCACCGTGGCGCCACCCCCGGCAAGTCCGGTGGAAGTTTTTACGAAGTCGGCCCCCGCAGCCAATGACAGCTCGCAAGCCCGGATTTTTTCTTCTCGGGTCAGCAGACAGGTTTCAAGAATGACCTTTAAGATCGCGCCGGCATCATGCGCGACTTCGGCTACGGCACAGATATCGCTGCCGACAAATTCGGCACAGCCCGATTTCAAGGCCCCGACGTTCAGCACCATGTCGAGTTCTTCGGCTCCCAGACGCAGCGCTTCGAGCGCCTCGAAACGCTTGACGGTAGTCAGCGTCGCGCCCTGGGGAAAGCCGATGGGCGTGCCCACTTTCACGTGCGTGTCGCGGAGAATGGCAGCGGCCACAGCTACGTAAGAAGGATGCACAAACACGGCGTTGAAGCGGAAATGCGCCGCTTCCTCACACAGCCGCACGATTTGCGGACGTGTGGCATCGGGCCGGAGCAGCGTGTGATCAATCAATCGAGCGATCTCCGGCCAGCTCGAAGCTTTAATCGCTGAATCCTTGTCGGCGGCCAAACCCGATGCAAGCGGCATAGTCGAAGTCTAACAGGCAAGCCGGGCTTGTTGCTCGGATCGAGAGCGGCTGAAAAAAGCAATGCTGGTATGCCTATTCGGAAAGAATACAGATGTCGGGCAGGTTGCGGTAGCGCTCCGCGTGGTCAAGGCCGTAGCCGACCACGAATTTGTCGGGGATGCTGAACCCCAGGTAGTCGGCTTCGACGGGTTGGATCCGGCGCGAGGGTTTATCGAGGAGCGCAGCAATGCGGAACGCACGGGGATCGTGGCCGAGGAGCAGGCGTTTCAAGTAAGCCAGAGTCAAGCCGGTATCGAGAATGTCTTCCACCAGGATGACGTTCTTTCCCCGAAGCGATTGATCGACGTCTTTGGTGAGGCGCACCTCGCCCGTGGAGTCCCAGGTAGTGGCGCCGGGCTTGGTTTCGTCCTCGGGCTTGGGACGATTGCCGTAGCTGGTGACCCCGATAAAGTCAAAAGTGGCGTCGAGCTGTACCTGGCGCGCGAGATCGCTCAGGAAAATAGCCGCGCCTTTCAATACGCCGACGAACACGACGCTCTCGCCCGAGAAGTCGTGTGTGATCTGGTCGCCCATATCAGCGACGCGGTGCGCGATCTGGTCTCGCGAGAGCAGGATTTCGAGGCCGGGCACGCCGATAGCGTAATCGGGAATGGGGAAGCAGGAGAAGTGAAAAGTGCAGCACAGGAACGGGAGCACTCAGCAGCAATCAGCATTCAGCATGCGATCAGCTGCGGACCATCTTGCAGTACGGCAAGACGCCTCGTCGACTGAATGCTGATTGCTGAGTGCTGATGGCGGACATTTGCAGCGCCGTGCCGCGAATCAATAGAATGCTCCGGTCACGACCGAGGAGGTGCGAAATGGTGATGCCGGAATTTCACCAACTGTGCAGCGATGCAAAGAAGGAGATCCAGGAGATCGGGCCGGACGACCTGAAGAAAATGCAGAGTGCGAGCGAGGATTTCGTCCTGGTGGATATTCGCGAGCCGAACGAAGTGGCGCAGGGCACAATTCCTGGCGCCGTCCCTATCACACGCGGCGTTTTGGAGCGGGATATCGACCAGGTGACGACGGATAAAAACAAAAAAATAGTGGTGTACTGCGCGGGTGGGAGCCGGTCGGCGCTTTCGGCGGCATCACTCAAGAAGATGGGCTTCAACAACGTCATCTCGCTATCCGGCGGCTACGGCGGCTGGAAGAAGAGCATGTAAACCAGTACTCAGTACTCAGTTTTCGGTACTCAGCCTGAACTCTCACTCAGGATGCATTATGCGGGCTTTGACGGCGGGTACACTTCAATTGAGTACTGAGTACTGACATCTGACAACCGAGAACTCCCAATGGACTTGCGCGGAATCAAACTGACATGGCTGGGGCACGCAACCTTTCGCATTCAAACGCCCGAAGGGGTCACCATGCTGATCGACCCCTGGGTCATGAACAATCCGGCGTGCCCGGCGAGCGAGAAAGACGTCAAGAAAGTGGATGTCATGCTGTGCACCCACGGTCACGGCGACCACATTGGCGACGCGGTCGAGATTGCGAAAAAGCATAATCCCACCGTGGTGGGGATATTCGAGTTGTGCGGCTGGATCGGCAAGAAGGGGGCGAAGAAGATCTCTCCCATGAATAAGGGCGGCACGCAGACGGTCTCAGACATTCGTATCACGATGGTCCATGCGGTGCATTCCTGTGGGATCCAGGATGGCGATGAGACGATTTATGGCGGCGAGGCCTGCGGTTACGTGATCGAGTTCAAGAATGGATTGAAGCTATACCACGCGGGAGACACGGCGGTGTTCGGCGATATGAGCATCATTCACGACCTGTATGCGCCGGAGATTGCGCTGTTGCCCATCGGCGACCACTTCACCATGTCGCCGCGGGAGGCTGCTTACGCCTGCAAGCTGCTGAAGCCGAAAACCGTTGTCCCCATGCATTTCGCTACTTTTCCCATGCTGACGGGAACGCCGGCGGAGTTGAAGAAGCTGGCGCCGGGCGTGGAAATCCTAGAGATGATGCCGGGGCAGACGCTGGGATAGAAGGGAGAAATCGTGGCGGAAGATTCGGGAACACAAGTGCGCTGGCGCGTGGGCGGAGTGACCGTCGGCCCGGTTGACGATTACGTCTACTCGCTGCTTCCCGAGCGCGACAAGGTTCTGCGCGAGATGGAAGATGTCGCCGCGCAACGAAAGATCCCCATCGTGGGACCGGCTGTGGGACGCCTGTTCCAGGCGCTCGCAATGATGAGCGGCGCCAAAACTGTATTCGAAATGGGATCGGCCATTGGATATTCGACGATCTGGTGGGCGCGTGCAGTTGGTGATGGCGGTCGCGTCTACTACACCGACGGCAGCAAGGAAAATTGTGAAGAGGCGCGGAGATATCTGGAGCGCGCCGGCGTGGCGGATCGGGTGACGATGAAAGTCGGCGACGCCCTGGAGATTCTTTCCGAACATAAAGAGCAGTTCGACATGATTTTCAACGATGTCGACAAGGAAGACTATCCTCGCGTGCTGCGCCTGGCCGGTCCCCGTCTGCGCAAGAGCGGGCTGTTTGTCACCGACAATGTGCTGTGGAGTGGACGTGTCGTAGAAGGAGCGGAGGGTCACGAATCCGAGAGTACGCGCGCCATCGTGGAGTTCAACAAGGCGCTTTATGCTTCGCCCCAGTTTTTTACGACGATCTTGCCGTTGCGGGATGGAGTCGCCGTTGCGGTGAAGCTCTAATTCTTGGTTCCCAACATTCGAAAACCAGGAAGGGCGGGGCACCCAGTCTCATAACCAAACTGAAAACTGACAACCAAGAACTAAATCGATTTCACTGGAATGTCCAGCAGGTCATCCATAAGCCCAACTTCTTTCTGGAAAAATGGTTCGGCGTACTTGACCCCGGCAAGCAGGCCGTAGAAGCGGGCCATAGCGTGGATGCGGTCGCGAATTTCATCGTGTGCAGGGAAGTCTTTGCTGCCGGCGTCCTGGTCGGAAAACTGTGACTTGTACGCCAAAATGGATTCCAGGCGCGCCTCGAACTGCTCGGTGATATCCACAACGAATGTGGGGCGGACATCGTAATAAAGCGTCGCGTAGATAATCTTGAACGGCCGGTGTGGGCCGGTTTCGTTTCCTTCGACGGACAGCTTCGCCAATCCAGCGATGAAGCATGCTTCATAACCAAGCGTGGATGCGGTGTAGTGGTCGGGGTGCCGGCCTTTCCAGTAAGGCAGGATCACTACACGGGGCCGCTGCGCGCAAATAACGGTGGCCACTTTCACGCGATTGGCGAAAGTGTTCTCCACAGCACCATCGGGAAGGTCGAGCACATCGCGCCAGGAGACACGGAGAATTCGCGCTGCTTCGGCCGCTTCGCGTTCGCGATCTTGCGCCGTGCCACGCGTCCCCATCTCTCCGCGCGTCAGGTCGAGGATCCCGGTTCGATAGCCGCGCTGCGCCATCTTAAGCAGTGTGCCGCCGCAGGTCTGCTCGACATCGTCGCGATGAGCCGCGATCGCGAGGATATCCAGCGCAGGTGAACTCACGATTGCGGCGCCAGCACAGGGCCGGGCACGAATGGCTGCGGAAGTTCGGGCAATTTATCGAGAGCCTTGTAGTCCACCGACTTCAGATGGAGTTCTTTCTGCAGCCATTCGACACGGTCGTGACGAGCTTCCGCGTTCAACGCGTGAGGAGCGTCGTAAAGTTTCAGAGTCTTGGGCTGGCTGGCGATGGCAAAGAAATGTTCGGCAGGGCCGGCGCCTGAGATTCCATCCGTCTTGGCGTGCTGGAGGAACAGCGCCGAGGGCGCGGCATGGCTGATGTAGTGGACGGGGTCAAGCCAGTCGTAAGTCGCGAGATAATTGCGGATATTTTCATCGCCGAGCTTGGCACGAGTGGCGACCATCCCCTCGTCGTTGGACATAACCTCATCTGCAACCGCGAGCACGCCGCACATCAGAACGTAATCCTTGATTCTCTTTTCCACACCGGAAAGCACGCCGCCCACCTGCGCGTCGAAACTGTGGCCCACGAAGGCAATGCGGTTAGGGTCGACATCGGAACGCGAGATGAGGAGATCGACGCCGCGGCGGACGTCCATGATCTGTTGAAACATGACTTCGGTTTCCTGCGGGCCCAGCGGGTCCGGGCTCTGCACGAAGCCGGGCCGCGCGTAGGGTGCGTCAATGAGCAACGACACCACACCGGCGCGAGCCATGACCAGCGCCTCGTCGAGAAATTCGGTCCGGTTGCGCATTGACGACCCATTCATTGCCCAATGGGCGTAGATGATTGCGGCAAACGGCCCTTTGCCGGGAGGAACCACCAGGTAGGCGGGTACGCGGCCGCCTTTCAGGCTAACGTAGGAAAGCGTCTGAACCTGAATGCCATCGCGGTTCTGCGAGCCGGCATCCTGAATCTCGAGCGGGGTCTTCGGATCGTAATCGAAGCGGTGCACGCGCTGTTCGTAGCTTTCCGCCGAGCACACCGGGGCGGCAGCAAACAGGAGTAATAGAAGAGCGGCAAAAATACTTCTCATAATTTTTCCCAAGAGTTCCGTAGACAATATTTTACTCGGACTGGCTACTTCTTTCTTTCCACAAGAAAATGAGCCAGGCTCTTGAGAGTACCGGCGCGCTCGCCGAAGGATGCGAGGGCGTTGCCGGCGGCCGCGACAAGGGCGTCGGCCTGCCGTGCGGATTCCTCAATTCCGAAGAGAGCCGGATAGGTAACTTTTTCGGAGGCCAGATCCTTGCCCGCAGTTTTCCCGAGTTGTTCCGAGGACTGGGTGATGTCGAGAATGTCGTCGGCAATCTGAAAGGCAAGTCCCACGGAGCGTCCGAAGGTGCGCAACGCTTCGACAGCGTTCTGGTCGCCTCCCGCGTAGATCCCGCCGCTCACCAGGCAGGATGTGATCAGCGCTCCGGTTTTCGAGCGATGAATGTACTCCAGGGTTTTGGCGTCGGGCGCGGTGTGTTGCGCCTCGAGATCCATGACCTGGCCGCCGATCATGCCGTCCACGGTGCCGGTCCCGCGGGCAACTTCTTCAATGATGCGGACGCGGGCTTCGGGAGCACAGTGCAGGCGAGCCAGCACCTGGTAAGCGCAGGTTTGCAACGCGTCTCCCGCGAGAATAGCCGTGGACTCACCGAAGGCCTTGTGGCAGGTGGAACGGCCGCGGCGGAGATCGTCATTATCGAGCGCGGGTAGATCATCGTGGATCAAAGAATAGGTGTGCAGCATTTCCAGCGCGGCGCCGAGTTCGTCCACGCCGCCGGGAAGGGAGCCGCAGATCATGCGCGCGGCTTCCATCGCCAGGATGGGACGGAGGCGCTTGCCGCCCGCAAAAACGCTGTGCCGCATCGCCTGATGGATCAACGGCGGATACGCTGTTTCGGCAGGTAACAGTCGTTCGAGCGAGGCGTCGGCGAGTGCGCGGCCCTGTTCAAGCGTTTCAGTGAGCATGAAAGAGTGAGTATAACAAGCAGTTCTCAGTTGTCAGTTCTCAGTTGTCAGCAATCAGGCATGTATTGGCCATGTGTGCCTCAAGTAAATGCCAAGGAATGAGTGCTGCCTTCTTACAAAATTTGACATCCAAATGTTTATGTCCCCGCGATTGCGCTCTCCGCAAACTCGGCCGCCGGCAAGAGGTGCAGTGCGTTCGAAAAAGACCAAGGCGACTGTGGGCGCGGTGCCACCCGAAGAATTAAAGCAGGAATTTCCGCCCATCAAGCTGCCCATTCGACCGCCGTATCCGCCCATGGAGGCCCTGTCGGTTGCGGAAATCCCGCAAGGCGAGGGTTGGCTGTACGAACCCAAATGGGATGGATTCCGATGCCTGGCGTTTCGGCGCGGAGAGCAGGTCTTGCTGCAGTCGAAAAGTGGCCAGCCCTTAGGGCGCTATTTTCCCGAACTGGTGGAAGCTTTGCGCGCGTTGCCCGTCCAGGAATTCGTCATCGATGGCGAGATTATCATCCTCGAAGATGGTCATCTCGCCTTTGATGATCTGCTGCAACGTATCCATCCCGCGGAGAGCCGCATTCGCAAGTTGTCGGTGGAAACGCCCAGCACGCTCATGGCGTTCGACCTCTTGGTGGATGTGGAAGGCAAGCCGCTGGTGAATTTCCCACTGTCCGACAGAAGGGAGCAGTTGCGGGGTTTGTTCGAATCAATCCCGCCGAGCGATGGCGTGCGCCTCTCGCCGGCCTCCGAAGACTACGACGATGCGGTCGAGTGGATGAAGGAATTGGGAGCTGCCGGACTCGACGGAGTCATCGCGAAGCGGATCGATGAACCCTATCACTCGGGCGACCGCGCCGGGATGGTGAAGATCAAGCGCATGCGCACGGCGGATTGCGTGGTCGGCGGCTATCGCTACGCGGAAAAGGGCGATAGGATCGGCTCGCTGCTGCTGGGCCTCTACAACGACGAAGACTTGCTTGATCACGTCGGCTTTACCTCGAGCTTTGCGGCGGAAGAGCGCGAAGGTCTGAAGGCAATCGTGGAGCCGCTGGTGGAAGAGCCGGGATTTACCGGCAAGGCGCCGGGCGGGCCGAGCCGGTGGTCAACCCGCCGCTCGGCGGAATGGCAGCCGCTGAAACCTAAACTGGTCTGCGAAGTACGCTACGATCATTTTTCTGGTGACCGTTTCCGCCATGGCACGAAATTTCTGCGCTGGCGTCCCGACAAAGATCCGCGGCAGTGCACGTTCGACCAAGTCCGGGGCGGAAGAGGAAAGCCCGGCGCCGGTCTGAAGACCTTCTTCCCTGATCGCGCCGCATAAAATGAAAACGGCGCGCCGCAGCGCGCCGGTCGAAGAAAAATCGAGGTCAGGCTGCCGCGGTCAGAGTCGCGGGTGTGTGGCGCAGGGTTGCGGCCAGAATCCCCGGGATATCGGATGAGCAGCAAATATCGGTCGCGCCGGCGGAGAGTACTTCACTCCACATATCCTCGTCCGCAAGGCGGTGAGTGCAAACGATACAGATGTTCTTGAAGTCGCGCCGGAGTTGCTGGACTTCGGCCAGGCCGGCTAGTTCGACGTCAAGGACCACAACCAGGGCGCGCTGCTTGAGCACGGCAGCGCGCAATTCCGCCAGCGTCGTTATGGTGTGCACGGCACGGAAATGCTGACGGAGAGAATCAGCGAGCAGCACGGCCAGCTGCGGATCGCTCTGGACAATTACGATACTGAGTGGGTGCATAGATTCCCTTCACGTGGCGCCGCTGTCCAACGGCGCTGGAAACTGCGGTGAACTGCAGTGGTTGAGTGCGACAAGCAAATGGGGGAGCTACTGCGCTTTGTCCGCCACCGGCTCAAATACTTGGGCCTGGAGTTTTCCGTTCTGCTTTAACAGAATCTCTACCTTGCCTTCCGCTTCTTCCAATTCTTTGCGGCAGGAGTTGGAGAGTTGCATGCCTTCTTCAAAGAGTGCGAGCGATTTCTCCAGTGGGATGTCGCCCTTTTCCAGTTCGGCGACTATTTTTTCCAGGCGCTGGAGACACTCTTCGAACTTAGGCAATAGAAAACTCCGTCGGTATTCTAATGCAGTTTGCTTGAGCTTTTGTGCCGGAATTTTTGCTTGTCACAACCACAAATCGGAATGTGGAACAGCGATGCTCGGATTGGGAATCACCCTTCCCAACGGCACGTAAGTAGGGTTTGGAGGCTAACTTATCAACCTGAGACAGTAACGTTACGCCCGGTGCCAAGCACCTCAAGGACGTCCACGGCCGCCGAGTATTTGCCCAAGGGAGCACTGATCTGGGCGCCCTGGACCATGTCGCGGATGGATTGAAGCATCTCGCGTGCGATATGTACACCTTCCGCCCGGGCGGCTTCGGCGCTGCTGGCACGGGACATGCGAGTAACAATCTCGTCGGGTACGGAAACCCGCAACTCATTCTTCATGAATTCGGCGTTACGCACACTGACTAAAGGCCAGATGCCAGCAATGACGGGAATTCGGCAGTCCTCAATGCGCCGCAGAAAACTCTCCAGCTGGCCGATATCGAAAACGGGTTGGGTGACAACGTATTCCGCCCCCGCCTCGACCTTGTAGTGGAAACGCCGGATTTCTTCGTCCATATCGGGAAGTCCGGGGTTCGCGCCCACGCCAATCACAAAACAGGTACCGTGGCCGATGGGGTTACCACCTATGTCGAGGCCGTGGTTCAGGTTGCGGACAATATTCACCAATCCGATTGCATCCACATCGAATACCGCGGTGGCATCAGGGTAGTTGCCCAACTTCGGCGGATCACCCGTGATACAGATGAGATTGCGGATACCGATTCCCGCCGCACCCAGCAGGTCCGATTGGATACTCAGGACGTTTCTATCCCGGCAGGTGTAGTGGAGGATCGCTTCGATTCCTACCTGCTGCTGGATCAGGATGGACAAGGCCTGATTGCTCATGCGGGCCGACGCCCGCGGGCTATCGGGGATGTTGATCGCATCCACGCCTACCGACTTCAGAAAACGCGCCCCTTCGACCTCCTTGGCGACATCGGTGCCCTTGGGCGGGACAATCTCAACCATGGTGGCGAACTGGCCGGCGGCGAGTTTCGCCCCGAGCCCCGAGCGTTCCGCAATCGGCGGAACTTGCACGGCTGCTTTCGATGGGGCCTGGGTCGCGACCTGAAACGTGCTGGTCTTGCTGCGGGCCTCTCCCACGCGCAGGGCCGATTTCATCACCCGGATGTGCTCCGGGGTGGTTCCGCAGCAGCCGCCCACCAGGCGAACGCCCGCGGCGACAAACTTCCGCGTATAGCTGGCCATGTACTCCGGCGAGCAGAGATAGATATTCCGGCCTTCCACGTTGCGCGGCATGCCGGCATTGGGTTGCGCGGCAACAGGCAGATTCGTGGCGCGGCGAACACGCTCGATGGCATCCAGCATGGCCACTGGGCCTACGCTGCAGTTGCACCCAACAACGTCTGCGCCCCATTCCGCCAGGCGGGCGGTAAACGTATCCGGGTCAGAGCCGTCGAGGCAATTGCCGTCATCATCGATGGTGACCTGGGCCACGACAGGAATTTTCGGATTCACCTCACGCGCCGCCAGCAATGCCTGGTGGAGTTCTTCGAGGTAGCCGAAGGTCTCCAGCATGATCAGATCAATGCCGCCTTCCACCAGGGCGGCTATCTGCTGGACAAATGCGGCACGGGCTTCTTCGTAAGCAGTCTTTCCAAGGGGCTCGATACGTGTCCCAAGTGGCCCGACTGACCCAGCTACCCAGGCGTCAAAAGTTTTTGCTTCTTCACGGGCCAGGCGGGCGCCGGCGACATTAATTTCATGCACCCGGTCGCCGAAGCCGTGGCGTGCCAGGCGGAAGGGGTTTGCCCCGAATGTGTTGGTTTCGATAATCTCAGCGCCAGCTTGAAGATAGTCGTGATGGATGCCGCGGATCAGGTCCGGCTGGGAGACATTCAACTCGTCATAACATCTGTTGATAAACACGCCTTTCGAGTACAGCAGCGTGCCCATAGCCCCATCGCACAGGACGGGACCTTTTTGCAGGCGAGTTAAGAAATCAGAAGCCATCCCTAAAGAGAATACAGTATGGATGCCGAAACCTGCATGAAGGTGCGGGGTTATAGCAGATGCGCCGCGCAGGCCGGGCCGGTCGCTTTGCTATAATCATGCCTTTCAACTTCCCATCTCATCGTAACTTGTACGTGGAGTCTCCAAGTTTGAAGCGAGCTGCCGTCGGAATCCTGCTGATTGTTGCCATCGCCTGCCTGCTGATCTCCTGCGGCGGAGGCGGCAGTTCAACCTCGAGCAACCTGGGCCTTAACAGTGGACTGTCGTTTCGCGCGTTCGTTTCCAATGAGTTCACCGGCCAGCTCAATATTGTGGACGCCACCACCGACACGCTCAATACTCACACCATCGCTGCTAACGCTTCCTTGCCGAGCCTGATGGCGCTAACTCCGGATAGAACCACAACCCTGGTCTTCTGCCGCGGGCCTCATACCATGTCTGTGGTCGACAACTCGACCGAACAATCTAAGGGATTGATTGGTTTGCCCGATTTCACCGAAAGCTTCATTCCCAGCGCGGATTCTGGCAAGGCATTCGCAGCTGTGCCCAATGAAGGTGTTTTCGGCCAGCCCAACGGCGCCGTGGATGTCCTGAACATCATTGGCCTGTTCAAGATCACCAGCATTCCTGTGCCCGGGGCGCACTACCTGGCTATGAGCCCGGACGGTTCGCGACTGCTGGCCTTCGGAGACAATTCCAACGACGTGACAGTGATCAACACCAATCGTATTGGTCAATCGGGAGTTTCGACGACAGTCAGCGGCTTTGACCGCCCGGTGGCGGGCATTTTCAGCAGCGATGGGACGCAGGCGTTCATTTTGAATTGTGGTCCGGAATGTGGCGGTACGCAGGCCGGTGTGACGGTTCTGAATATGAGCAATAACTCCCTGGGTCAAACCGTCGCGCTGCAGGCAGCCACCGTCGGGCTGCTCAACGGAACCACGCTGTACGTGGCGGGGACACCGTCGGGCGGCGCGCAAGGCACGCTTCAAACCGTGGATACCGGAAGTTTATCTGCCGGCGCTGCCATCGTGATCAGCAACGGTTTTCATAACCGCATGGCGTTCACCAACAAACTTCTTTTCGTGGGAGCGAAGACTTGCAGCAACGTAACGACCGGATGTCTTTCGATCGTTGATACAAGCTCGAATACCGCCAGTCTGGACACCCCGAATGGCGACGTCACCGGCATGGCGCCGGTCTCGAATCGCAATGTGATTTACGTAGCCGAGGGGGGCGAGATACGAATCTTCGACACAACAACCGGTAGGCTTTCGCCTACCCAGATCGATATTTCCGGCAAAGCCATTGACGTTCTGCAGGTCGATGCCGCAAAGTAGTCCCCCATTTTCTTGAAAGTGTCCCCAATCACTGCGTCTGTGTGCGTCCTCTGCACAGCTATTGGGCGGGCTCGAGCACGAGTTGGTGGCGGCGCGAGTTCTCTACCGCCGCCGGCGAGAACGGCAACATAAAGCTACTGCCGTTGTACCAGGCGGACCACTGGTCCATGTAGTTCGAGCTGAAGAGATTCCCCGATTCACCCGTCACCAGGTTTAGCGTGGACCGATCCAGATCGGAAAAGTCCACGGTCATGCGCTCCGAAGGACCGAACGAACGGCCCACCTGCTTCACCGTGTAGCCATCGCCCGACTGGTCGTGAGTGCCTGGACCGGTCCATCGGCGCAGAAGTGGAATGGAACCAAAAATCGGGTGCTGAATGGTGACTTCGTGGGCGTGGCCCCAGCGCCAGGTCGCAAGATCCCGCGGCGCATCCGCACGGTTGAGGGCGGTCTCGACGGCAGCGGTGAGTAGCTCCTCATACCCCTGAAAATTCTGCGGCAGCCATCGGGCAGGCCGGTGGACCAGCGTATTTTCCAGCCACACGGATGACATGAACCAGCTGTAATCCTTCCAGCTGAACTGTTGCGCCCGGTCAGAATTCAAGGGTGCCGGTCCC
>Ga0070741_10007829_pt1 | contig 21845 bp, 25 predicted proteins | sample Coa_R1_4_FD_66440 | JGI IMG/M metagenome (GOLD analysis project Ga0070741, IMG submission 66440) | Surface soil microbial communities from Centralia Pennsylvania, which are recovering from an underground coalmine fire - Coalmine... | ecosystem: Environmental > Terrestrial > Soil > Unclassified ... | reverse complement strand
GGCGTCTCGGAGATCAACTGCGCGACCGCGTCGGCCTGACCGTACCCAAACTCGAACACAAGGTGTCCACCGGGTCGCAGGCGTTCGGGCGCTCCGGCCACCACGCGCCGAATCACGTCGAGGCCGTCGTCGCCTGCAAAGAGCGCCGTCGCCGGCTCGTAATCGCGCACTTCAGGTTGCGTGGTCGGTCGATCGCGCTCGGCCACGTACGGCGGGTTCGACACGATCAGATCGAACATCCCGTCGACGTTGGCGAACAGGTCAGACTCCACGAACGTGACGTGCGCACGGTGGAGAGCGGCATTTCGTCGAGCGACATCGAGCGCCGCGCGCGAGACATCCACAGCGGCGACGTCCGCAGACGGACATTCCAGCTTGATCGAGACCGCCACGCATCCGCTGCCGGCGCCAACGTCGCAGACACGCTGCCCGCCAAGCGATTTCGCGATCTCCACGAGCAGCTCCGTCTCCGGACGCGGGATGAGCACGGCCGGTGTGACCTCGAAATCGCGGCCCCAGAATTCCTGATGGCCGACGATGTAGGCAAACGGTTCGCGGCGCGCGCGTCGAGTGAGCAGTGCGTCGAATGCCTTCTGAAATCCGTTCGGCTCGGTCTGGTTCGAGTCGGCGACGTAGCGTTCGGTCGTCCATCCGAGGACGTGTTCCGCGAGCAGGCGCGCGTCGAGATCGGCTTCGTCCGATGGAATGCCGGCCTCGCGCAGTTGCCGTCGTCCGGCAGCGACGCGAGCGTGAATGGTGCTAAAGGCCCACCGTGGTGACGTCCTTCAGCTTCTCGGACTGGAAGTGCGTGATGACGTTATCGAGGAGCTCGTCGAGGTCGCCGTTCAGGACTTCGGTCAATCGATGCGTCGTGAAGTTCACGCGATGATCGGTGATGCGATTGTCCTTGAAGTTGTAGGTGCGGATCTTCTCCGACCGCTCGCCCGTCCCTACCTGGCTGCGACGGTCCTTCGCGATCGCCTCCTGCTGCTTGCGCAGCTCCATTTCGTAGAGGCGCGCGCGTAGGACTTTCATCGCCTTCGCGCGGTTCTTGATCTGCGACTTCTCGTCCTGCTGCGAGACGACCGTCCCGGTCGGGATGTGGGTGATACGGACGGCGGAATAGGTCGTGTTGACGCTCTGACCGCCAGGGCCGCTGGAACAGAACGTGTCGATGCGGAGATCCTTCTCGTTGATCTGCACGTCGACTTCTTCCGCTTCCGGCAGGACCGCGACGGTGACGGTCGACGTGTGGATGCGGCCGCTCGCTTCGGTAGCGGGCACGCGCTGCACGCGGTGCACGCCGCTCTCGTACTTCAGCTTGCTGTAGACGCCGCGGCCTTCGATCGTCGCGATGACTTCCTTCACGCCGCCGACGCCGGTGTCGTTGCTCGACATCACCTCGATGCGCCACCGATGGTTGTCCGCGAACTTGCTGTACATCCGGAAGAGTTCCGCGGCGAAGAGCGCCGCTTCGTCGCCGCCCGTGCCGGCGCGGATTTCGAGCACGACGTTCTTTTCGTCGTTCGGATCTTTCGGAACGAGCAGCGCCTTCAGCTCGGTCACGAGCGCGTCGCGTTTCGTCGTCAGCGACTTGATCTCTTCTTTCGCGAGGTCGCGCATGTCGGCATCGCCCGACTGCAGCAGCTCTTCGGCTTCGGCAAGATTCTGCGCGGTCGTCTTGTACTCGCGGTACGCCTTCACGAGCGGCTCGAGGTCCGCGAGCGCTTTCGCCGCTTTCCGGTACTCGGACGGATCGCTCTGCAGCTCGGGCGAGCCGAGACGGGTCATCAGGTCTTCGTAACGTTGTTCTTCCGCCGCAAGCTTGTCGAACATTTATCCCCCTGAGACCGGCGGCAGGAACGCGACCTCGTCGCCGTCGCTCAGTACGTCATCCATTTTCGCGTAATCCGCATTGACGGCGCTCGAAATCGATCGCTCGTAGTTCGCGAACTCCGGAAACTGACGGGCAAGGTCGTGCCAGACGCTGCGGATCGTCGCGCCCGCTTCAACGTCACGCTCCAGCTCGGGCGCGCCTGCAATATCGCGCAAGCGTGCGAACAGCTTCACCGTCACGCGCACGCGACGCGCTCCGCCTCCGCGCGCGCGCGAGCATCATCCGGATCCGCCGTTGCGCCTTCGATCCAGACGTCGCCGCCGTCGAAGAACTCGCGCTTCCAGATCGGCGCGATCTGCTTCACGCGTTCGATCGCGTACCGCGACGCGGCGTAGGCGTCACCCCGATGCGGCGACCATGTGGCAATCACGATGCTCGCCTCGCCGATCTCGAGGCGGCCGATCCGATGGTGCAGCGCCAGTTTCACGCTCGGCCACCGGTCGCGGATCTCGGCGGCGATTCGCTCGAACGATTTGAGCGCGAGCGGCGCGTACGCTTCGTATTCGAGATATCGGACGCTCCGTCCCACGTTGTGGTTGCGTACCAGGCCGAGGAACGTCACGACCGCGCCGTCGCGCCCATCGGCCGCTCCGAACGCCGACAGCATCCGCTCGACGTTCAGCGGATCGGGGCCGATCGCGAGGAGCGGAATGCTCATCACACAAGTATAAGCGGGGCGGGATGAGGGATCGGGATTAGGGATTAGGGGTTCGGGATTCGCCAGAAGTGGTTGAGCACACGGCGGCCGTTTCCGATCGCGAGACCGTGACGAATGGCGCCGGCGACGAACTGCTGGGCGTCGCGCGCCGCGTCGGTCAGGGCGAATCCACGGGCGAGGGCCGCGGCGATTGCGGACGCGTACGTGCAGCCGGTTCCATGGGTCGACGGCGCTGCGATGCGCGGTGTGTGGAACTCGTGAAACGTGTGTTCTTCGAGCAGCAGATCCGTCACGTCCGCACCGGATGCGTGTCCACCGGTGATGATCACTGCCTTCGGTCCCAGGTCGCGGATCCGTTTCGCTGCGTCGCGCAGATCGTCATCGGACTGAATTCGTCGTCCGCTCAATGCTTCCGCTTCTGGAATATTCGGCGTCACGACGCGCGCGAGCGGAAGCAGTTCAGCACGCAGCGCCTGGACGCCGTCGGCATCGAGCAGTGACGATCCACTCGACGAGATCAAAACCGGATCGATGACGACCAGCGGCAGCTCGAGTTCTTCGATCGCCGCGGCGACGGCTTCGACGATCGCGGACGTGGCGAGCATGCCGATTTTCGTGGCGTGGATCGTGATGTCGCCCGCGATCGCCTCAATCTGGGCCGTAACGAGATCGGCTTCGAGCGGCGCGATCTGACCGACGCCCTGGGTGTTTTGGGCAGTGACGGCGGTGATCGCGCTCGTGCCGTACACACCAAACGCGGCGAAGGTCTTCAGGTCGGCTTGGATGCCGGCGCCACCGCTCGAATCGCTCCCCGCAATTGTCAGGGCTGTAGGCATACGCTAAGCTGTCAGCTCTATGCAGCCGACGTTTCTCACCACGATCCTCGCACGGCCCGACACGCGAGCTTTGAAAATCGGCGAACAGGCTGGCGCGGTCGCGCTCGTGACCGTGCTGACGGCCGTCGCCGCACAGATCAGTATTCCGCTTCCGTTTACGCCGGTGCCGTTCACGTTCCAGCCGATGGTCGTGCTGGTCGGCGCGATGGCGCTCGGCGCGCGTCTCGGCATGGCGAGCCAGATCTCGTATCTCGCGCTTGGCATCGCCGGTCTTCCGGTGTTTGCGGCGTCGCCCGTGCTGCCGCAAGGCATCGCGCGGCTCCTCGGTCCAACGGGCGGCTATTTGATGGCGTATCCGTTCGCCGCGTTTCTCGCCGGCTGGCTGGCCGAGCGCGGACTCGACCGGCGCTACATGACGTCGGTGCTCGCGATGCTCGCAGGCCTGACGATCGTGTTCACCGGCGGCGTCCTCTGGCTTGGCGTGTTCATGCCGAATGCGCACGGCCTGTCCGCGGCGCTCGCCACGGGCTTCTATCCATTCATCCTCGGCGACGTGATCAAGCTGCTCGCGGCGGCCATCGTGATGCCGCGCTTGTGGGCGCTTACGGGGCTGCGCCTCCGGTAGCTTTGCCGAAGATCAGCAGATACTCGAACGGCGGGACTTCTTCGCGCTTGATGAACTGAAGTCCCGCCGCTTCGCACGCGCGGATGATCGTTTTCGGATCGACGCGCTCCTCGGGATCGGGTCCCGGTCCACCGCCGCCAGGCAGAAAGTCGACGACGCCGAGCCGGCCTTGCGGCTTCAACGCGCGCGCGATGTTCTTCAGCAGCGTCACCGGCTCGCGCCGCGTGCCTGCGGACTCGAGCTCCATCTCGCGATACGAATCGACAATCAGCGCCGCGTCGATCGGTTCAGGCAGCCGCGGATCGGTCGCCGTGCCGAGCACCGTCGTCACGTTGCGCAGTTGCTCGCGCTGGATCGCGCCTTTGATCAATTCGATCATCTGCTGTTGCACGTCCTCGGCATAGACGCGGCCGAGCGGTCCGATGCGCCGCGCGATGCGGACTGTGAACCAGCCGCCGCCCGCGCCGAGGTCGGCGACGACCGACCCATCGGCGATCTGCAGCGCGTCCATGATGAGGTCAGGCTTTTGCCATTGCTCGCGGTCAGGAGTCTCGAGAAGGCCGAGATCGAGAGGGGCGAAGAGACCTGATTTCTGTCTCTGTGGGGCAGGAGGCGCAGGAAAGGCTGGAAGGGCGGGAAGGAAAAACGCGGCTGCGACCACGCTGACCACCAACGGCCTCATTTCTTTCCTGCCTTTCCCGCCGTTCCCGCCTCTCCTGCCCCCGCGATTCCGCCCTTCGTCATCGCATCCGCGGACAGGATCGCATCCAGCCGGTCTCGGTCGACCAAACCGCGTTCGAGCACGAGCTCGCGGATCGTCTTGCCGCTCTTGACCGACTCTTTCGCAATCTCCGCGGTCGCGGCGTAGCCGATGTACGGACTGAGTGCGGTCGCGGTCGCCGTGCTGCGCTCGAGCAGCTCGCGCGCGCGTTCCTCGTTCGCGCTGATGCCGTCGACGCAGCGGAGACGCAGCGCCTTCATCGCTTCGCGCAGGATCGTCGAGGCGTGCAGCGCGTTCCACGCGATGACCGGCATCATCACGTTCAGCTCGAGCTGACCCGCTTCGCACGCGATCATCACCGTCGTGTCGCAGCCGATCACCTGGAAGCACACCTGGTTGACCATCTCGGGAACCGATGGATTCACTTTGCCGGGCATGATTGACGATCCCGGCTGAACGGCGGGCAGCGCGATCTCCGAGAGTCCGGCGCGTGGACCCATGCTGAGCAGCCGCAAGTCGCTCGCGATTTTGCCGAGCTCGACGGCGAGGCGCCGCATCGCGCTCGAGTACGCGAGCACGTCGCCCATGCTTTGCGTGACGCGAAACAAATTGACCGCCGGTTTGAGCGGCAGGTTCGTGTAGCGGGCGAGGTTCGCCACAACGGCGCGGCGATAGTCGTCGCCCGCGTTCAGGCTCGTCCCGACCGCCGTGGCGCCGATGTTCAACTCCGTCAACTGCTCCGACGCCGACGCCACATCGTCTGCGCCCGCGCGCACGCACGCGGCAAAGCCGCTGAATTCCTGACCGAGCGTGATGGGCACCGCGTCCTGCAGGTGCGTGCGGCCGGTCTTCAGCACGTGCGCGAATTGATCCGCTTTGCGCGCGAGACTGTCGACGAGTGCGCGCGCCGATGCGACGAGCGGACCGGCGCCGAGGAGAAGCGCCAGGCGCGTCGCCGTGGGGAACACATCGTTCGTCGACTGGCCCATGTTGACGTGATCGTTCGGGTGCACGCGCGTGTAGTCGCCGCGCGTCCCGCCAAGCATTTCGGCCGCACGGTTCGCGAGCACTTCGTTCGTGTTCATGTTGTGCGACGTGCCGGCGCCCGCCTGATACACGTCGACGACGAATTGATCGCGAAGTTTGCCGGAGAGGATTTCGTCTGCCGCGGCGACAATCGCCCGCGCCACGTCCGGTTGCAGGCGGCCGAGCGCCGCGTTGGTTTCGGCGGCCGCTTTCTTGATCAGGACGGTTGCGGTGACGAGATCGGACGGCGCGGTGAGACCGCTGATCGGGAAGTTCTCGACCGCGCGCATCGTCTGCACGCCGTAGTAGGCGCCCGACGGGACGTCGATCTCTCCAAGCGGGTCTCGCTCCCGGCGAAATCCATCAGCCATGAGCCATCAGCCCTCACCCCTCAGTATACTGAGGCGTTATGCTCCTAAAATTTTTCGACAGCGTTCTCGACCTCATCGTGAAAACCTCGACCGAGCTGCCGCCCGACGTGCGCGCGGCGATGCGGACGTCGCTCAACGGCGAACCGGAGGGCACGCGGTCGTCACAGGCGCTGACGATCATCGCGCAGAACATCGATCTCGCCGTCGAGAACGAAGGCGCCATCTGTCAGGACACCGGCATGCCGACGTTCGAGGTGCATGTGCCGGTCGGCGCAAATCAGATCTGGATGCGGCAGCAGATTCGCGAAGCGGTCGCCGAAGCGACGCGGCGCGGCAAGCTGCGACCGAACTCGGTCGATTCGATCACGGGCAAGAACTCGGGCGACAACCTCGGGCCTGGGACGCCGATCATCCACTTCGATCAGTGGGAGCGCAACGACATCGAGATCAAATTGATCCTGAAGGGTGGCGGCTGCGAAAACACGAACGCGCAGTACGCGCTGCCGGTCGAACTGCCGCATCTCGGACGCGCGGACCGCACGCTCGAGGGCGTGCGGAAGTGCATCCTGCACGCGGTCTGGAACGCGCAGGGCAAGGGCTGCGCGCCCGGCGCGGTTGGCGTCTGCGTCGGCGGCGACCGGACGTCCGGCTACACGCACGCCAAAGAGCAACTGTTTCGTACGCTCGACGACATCAATCCGGATCCGCGTCTCGCCGAGCTCGAAGCGTCGATCATGTCGACCGTCAACGATCTCGAGATCGGGACGATGGGGTTTGGCGGCAAGGTGACGTTGATCGGCTGTAAGATTGGCGCGCTCAATCGGCTGCCGGCGAGTTTCTTCGTGTCGGTCGCGTACGACTGCTGGGCGTTCCGTCGACTGGGCATCGTGCTGAACGCGTCCACCGGCGCGATCGAGACGTGGCTGTATCGCGATCCGTCGCATCCGATCGTCCCGATGCTCGATCAGTCCGGCTTCGTGCGCACCGGGCGCGAAGTGCGGCTGCAGGCGCCGTTGACCGAAGAAGCCGTTCGCTCGTTGAAGGTCGGTGACGTCGTGTTGATCTCGGGCCGGATGTTCACCGGACGCGACGCGGTGCACTCGCACCTCATGAAGCACGAGCCGCCGGTCGACCTCCGCGGGTCGGTGCTCTATCACTGCGGTCCTGTCGCGGTGAAGGAGGGTGACGGCTGGCGCATCAACGCCGCCGGCCCGACGACGAGCATTCGCGAGGAACCATATCAAGGCGAGATCATCAAGCGGTACGGCGTCCGCGCCGTCATCGGCAAAGGCGGCATGGGCGCGAAGACGCTCGCCGCGATGAAAGACTTCGGCGCGATCTATCTGAATGCCATTGGCGGCGCGGCGCAGTTCTACGCGCGTTCGATCAAGAAGGTCGACGACGTGTCGCTGCTCGAATTCGGTACACCCGAAGCGATGTGGCATCTCACCGTCGAGGACTTCCCGGCGATCGTCACCATGGACGCGCACGGCAACAGCCTGCACAAGGATGTCGAGCAGAAGTCCGGCGAGATTTTGGAAGCGATCGGCGTGTGAAGACGATCAGCGCAGAACACGCCGAACACGCAGGGGTTGCCTTGATCTGCGGGTTTCGCGATTTCTGCGCTTACCGTCGTGATCCGAATTCCTTCAACGGCGGCCGGCCGTAGTGATGCTCCATCGCGGCCAGATCGAGATCGGTCGTCTCGATATCCGAAATCGATAAGAGCGGGAACGGCGAGAGCTCCGGCAGATCGACGGTCTTCAGATACCCACCGCAGTTCGAGCACGCTTCGATGCGGCGATCTTTCCGGTCTTCGTTCGGCGCAGCGGTGACGAACTTCGCGCCGACCTCGTTGCAGTAAATGCACGCGTAGTGCGTGCGCTCCCATGCGCACGAGCAGAACGAGCAGCGCAGCGTGCGATGGCCGCCGACGACTTCCGCCAGCGCCGGCCACGATCCGCACGCGGGGCAGTAGCCGTGATCCCAATCGCGCAACGCCGACCGCAGTGTGTCGTCGGCCGTCTGCTCGAACAGGACGCGCTGCAGTCGGTGCACGAACGGGCTGACCGCGAGTTCGCCGACCAGCCACACGAGATCCGGCGCGAGACCGCGATGCGCGGCGCCGGATCGAATCGCCCCCTGGTTGCGCGTCAGCGACGCGCCGAACAGCGACCCGGCGTCCATCTGACCGGTCGCAATCGCCTCGCGGATGTGCGACGCCGCGTCGCCCGCCCCGCCGGTCGCCAATGCGTCGCAGAGCTGGAGGAGTACCGGCGTCATTGCCGCGATCGGGATGGGAATCGGTTCGCCCGCAAATACCGGAACGCCGCGTCCGAGTTTCGCCGCCAGGTATTTCGGCGGCAGCGACAGTTTGGGGATCGGCGAACGGTCGAGCGACTCGTCGAGGGCGAGGACGAGCGTCAGCAGTTGACGTTGGAGGTCGAGGGCGGGCGCGAGGTCGGGTCGAGCGGTCTGGATGGCGGCCCAGCGGCGCTCGGCTATTTCCATGAGATCGCGGCGTTTTACGCCCAAAACGGGCACATATGGGGTCACGTTGCTATAATGGTTGCATGATTAACGTAACCGAAACGGCAGCGTCCAAGATCAACGAGCTGCTGGCCGAAGAACAGAAGGCGGGCAGCGGGCTGCGCGTGTTCGTCCAAGGCGGCGGCTGTTCCGGGTTCCAGTACGGCCTCATGATCGAAGAAAACGGGCAGGGTCCTGCGGATCAGATCTTCGAATCCCATGGCGTGAAGCTGTTCGTCGATCCGATCAGCATCCGCTACCTGAGCGGCGCCGAAGTCGATTTCGTCGACACTATCACGGGCGGCGGTTTCACCATCAAGAACCCGAACGCGACGTCGACCTGCGGCTGCGGGCAGTCCTTCTCTGTCGAGTAAACGTTCCTCCAAAAGAGATCGGATCGTTGACGTGTTCCGCCGGCAAGAGGGACACGTCAGCGCCGACGATCTCGTCGACCTCGTTCATAAAGAAGCGGCGGGCATTGGGCGGGCGACGGTGTATCGCACGCTGCAGTGGATGTGCGCCAGCGGCATCGCGCGAAAGGTGGATTTCGGCGACGGCCGTGCGCGATACGAGCCGTCGGCCAAACATCCGCGCCATTTCCATCTGATCTGCACCGCCTGCCAGCGCTCGTCGGAATTCCTCAGCTCGGACATCGAAACATTCGTCGAAGAAATTGCCGGCGCGCACGAGTTCGACGCCAAGCAGACGACCGTGCAGATTCACGGCATCTGCGTCGAGTGCCGCACCGGCCGTCGCACGCCGTCGATCGATGGATCGACGACGGCACGCGTGTTCGCGCGTGATGCGCTGCGCATGGCCATCGCGACGGAGCAGAGCGGCCTGGAGTTCTACACGCGCGGCGCGCGCCAGACGAAGGATGCGCGGGCGCGGTCGGTGTTCAAGAAGCTCGCGGCCGAAGAGCGCGAGCACCTCGACAAACTGCAGAAGCGATACCGGCAGCTGCTCGTCGAAGATCCGCAGCTGGAATCGCACGCGACGTTTCTGTTCTTCAAAGGCGCGGCGAGCGGGCTGTTTGCCGACGGCGCTCGGGAGTTGCGCGACGGCGTGAAGGACGACCACGACGCGCTGGCAATCGGCATTCGCTGCGAGCGCGGCTCGCATAACTTTTTCAAGAAGTACGGGGAACGGTTCGAAGAGTCGGAAGGCAAGCGGATCTTCCTCGAGTTCGCCGACGAAGAACGCGAACACCTCGAGTTGTTGCTGCGCGAGCAGAAGTCGCTCGCCGCGCGGCAGGGGCGCCGGACAGGCCGATGATCGATCTCCATACCCACACCACGGCGTCCGACGGGCGCTGCACGCCGGACGAGCTCGTGAACCGTGCGCACGCTGCCGGGATCACGGTTCTTGCGGTCACCGATCACGACACGGTCGCCGGCTGCGACGCGGCCGATGCGGCCTGCGCCACCGCGGGCATCACGTTCGTGCCCGGCATCGAAATCACGGCGATCCGATTCGGCGGCGACGTGCACGTGCTCGGCTACTTCGTCGATCGGCATTCACCGTCCCTGCTCGCGTTTCTCGCCGAGCAGCGAGGACGCCGCATCGAGCGTATTCGCGAGATGGTGTCGAAGCTCACCGGTTACGGCATTCGGCTGGACGCCGACGCCATCCTCAAGCCCGGCATCGAGGACGCGACGAAGGCGGCAGGACGTCCGTGGATCGCGCGCGCGCTGGTCCAGGGTGGATACGTGACGTCGACCAACGAGGCCTTCGAGAAGTGGCTCTCGCGCGGCCGCCCGGCCTTCGTGCCGCGTCTCGGCGCGGCACCGGACGAAGTGTTTCACCGCATCCACGACGCCGGCGGCATTGCCTCGCTCGCCCACCCGGGACTCCTCGCGCACGACGACTGGATTCCCGAGTTCGTGTCGGCCGGCCTCGACGCCATCGAGGTGTATCACAGCGAGCACGACACGTTGATGACGGCGAAGTATCTGTCGATCGCGAAACGGTTGAAGCTCAGGATTTCGGGCGGCTCCGACTATCATGCCGACGACTCGCACGGGGCGGCGCACTTGGGCGCGATCTCGCTGCCGCGCGAAGACTACGATCAGTTGTTATGGCTCAAGCACTCGTCACGGCAGTAATGCTCGGCCTCGTCGGGCTGATGGCCACCGCGGTTTTCGGACTGCAGGGCACCGACGTGTCACGCCACATCGGCTACGGGTTCTTCTCGACGATGGTCATCCTGCTGGCGCATTCGATGATGATGTTTTATCTCATCGGCAAGGGCAAAGCGGTGAAGGACGCGATGGCCGAACACAGCGTCGCCGGTGATTACCACCGCCGCATCGCGCTGGCGCGTAAACCGGTGTTCTCGATCGGCACCCTCGCGATGGCGGTGACGATGGTGGCCGCGATCATGGGCGCGAGCGTCGACGTCGGCAAGCTGCCGCCGATCATCCATGCGTACATCGCCTACGCCGCCGTGATCTGCAACGTCGGCGCGCTGAAGATCGAGATCACCGCCCTCGCCGAATCCAGCCGCATCGTCGACGACGTCAACCGCCAGATCGGCGGATGACGATCCTCGACATCCACGACGTCACCAAGGACTATCGCGGACTGCGACCGCTGCGCCTGCAGCAGCTCACCGTCGCGGACGGCGAGTCGGTCGCGCTTCTCGGGTTCGATCGGATCACGGCGGAAGTCCTCGTCAACCTCGTGACCGGCGCGTCGCTTCCGGATTCGGGCGACGTGCGCCTCTTCGGCCGCTCGACGGCGGCGATTGGTGACAGCGCCGAGTGGCTCTCGATCGTCGATCGTGTCGGCATCGTCAGCGATCGCGCGGTGTTGCTCGAAGAGATGACCGTGATTCAGAATCTTGCTATGCCGTTCACGCTCGACATCGAGCCGCCGCCCGAGGACGTCCGTCGGCGCGCGGAGTCGCTGGCGCGCGAGGTCGGGATTGCGGACGCGGCATGGGCGCAGCCGGTGGCCGCGACTGGCGCCGACGTCCACATCCGCGTGCGACTCGCCCGTGCGATTGCGCTCGATCCGCAGCTGCTGCTCTTCGAGCACGCGAGCGCGTCACTGTCCGCAGCCGACGCGAACGCGTTCGCCCGCCATGTCCGCGCGCTGACCGAGTGGCGCGGTGTCGCCCTGATCGCGATTTCCGCCGATCGTGCGTTCGCGCGAGCCGTGGCGCCGCGTGTGGTCACACTCGACGCCGCAACCGGCCGACTCAGGTAGAATGCGGCGGAAAGGAGCACTAACTATGAACGTCAGGAAGCAGCGCGTGCTGCTCGCAGGGATGCTGGTGGCTTCGTGTGGTGCGTTCCTCGGGGCGCAGGGGAAAACACCGGCGAAAGCGAAAGGCCAGAAGATCACCGTCAACTTCGTCGAGCCGAAGAACAACGCGACCGTCACGAGTCCGGTCCACATGAAGTTCACGTCGACCGGCGTCACGATATCGCCCGTGCCGTCTGGCGAAGTGAAGGAGCCGCGTCCGGGCATGGCGCATTACCACGTCGGCATCGACCAGGACTGCCTCCCGGCCGGCAAGAACATCGTGAAGGGGACGCCGTCGTGGGTCCACTTCGGCGACGGCAAGGACGTGTTCGACAGCCAGTTGTCGCCCGGCAAGCACAAGCTGGCGCTGCAGCTCGGCGATGATCTCCACAACACGCTGCCCGGCGCGTGCAAGGTGATCACGGTCAACGTCAAGCAGTAGACAAATACACGAGCGGAGTTTTTTGGTCGCGCCAGCAGTTGAGCTGGCGCGACAGTTCTGTCATTTCCTTCGAAAACATTCACAAAACGGTCTGGAACGAAGTTTGAAAAGTTGAGCTCTTCGGGCACGTGCGCGCGCCCAAGGAGACCTCGATGGCGGCAGGTACGATCAAGCGACTCGTTCGAGACCGGGGATTCGGATTCATTCGAGACGACGGCGGGCAGGAATGGTTTTTCCATCGCAGCTCAGTCCAAGGCAGCTTCGACCAGCTCAACGAAGGACAGCGCGTCACCTTTGAAGAGGAGCCATCCGCCAAAGGACCGCGCGCGGGCAACGTCCGCGGCGAAGGCTAACCGTTCCACCACCCTCGTTCTCTTCGACATCGACGGCACGCTCGTGCTGACGGGCGGCGCCGGTGGTCGTGCGATGGCTTCCGCATTCGAGGAGCTGTTCGCGATCGCCGACGCCTTCCGCGGCATCCCGATGCCCGGGCGTACGGATGCCTGGATTGTGTCCGACGCCGTCGCGGCGCATGGGATTGCGAGCGACAGTCCGGCGCTCGCGCAGTTCCCCAAGGTGTACCTTCGGCATCTCCGTCACGAGCTCGCGCAGCCGCCGCCGCCCGGAAAGCGCTACGGCGTCATGCCTGGCGTCCGCGAGCTGCTGGACGCTCTCGTCGATCGCGACGACGTGTACCTCGCGCTCTTGACGGGCAACTACGAAGCGACCGCGCGGATCAAACTCGAAGCGTTCGATCTGTGGCGGTATTTCGAGTGCGGCGCCTTTGGCGATGACGCACCCGATCGGAACGGCCTCTTACCGCGCGCGATCGATCGTGTGGTCGCATGTGGCGGTCCGCGTGTCGAACCGCAGTCAGTCGTTGTGATTGGCGATACGCCGCTCGACGTCGCGTGCGCGAAAGCCGGCGGCGCGCGCTCGATCGCGGTCGCGACCGGCGGTCACGGCGTCGACGAGCTGCGGGCGTCAGGAGCAGATGTCGTGTTCGAGGATCTCACCGACCTGGAAGCTGTGTTGAACGCGCTCATCGCTGACAGCTGATAGCATTGGCAACGGAAGCGAACGGGGCCCGGCGGCCCTCCCGGTCTTCAAAATCGGTTGCTTCCCGTTTATACGGGAAGGCTCGGTTCGACTCCGAGGCGCTTCCGCCAATCGTTGCTTCGATGTAGTGAGGATTGAGGATTGCGGATTGAGGATTGCGGATTGCGGATTGATTGCGGATTGGAATCGCGGAATAAATCCGCAATCCTCAATCCGCAATCCGAAATGACTAGCCTTCTATCAGCCTTACGTCGCCGGCGCGCGGACCCTTCCCCGAATCTTCCGGCGTAAACTCCACGCGCTGCCCCTCGCGCAGCAGCTCAAACACTGCGCCGCGCACCGAGCTGCGGTGGAAAAAATGTTCAATTCCCCCCTCATCGCGGATGAACCCAAAGCCTTTGTCGATGAGGAGCCGTGCGATTGTCCCGGTTGGCATAAACCCGAAGCCCTCCGTTCCGAACGCCTTGGGAGAATCCCCAAGGGACCCCAGCCGCCCATAAGCTGAGCTGGAAAATCGCGGCCAGTCTAGGCAGTTCGGAGCCCGAAGTCAAGCAGAGGCCGAAGGTTAGAGGCGACGTGTCGAAACGGATACTTGCCACGTTTCGCCGTCTTCGTCGTCCTCATCCTCCTCGTCGTCTTCGTCCTCGTCGCTGTCGGCGTCGTCGTCCTCGTAGAATCCAATGTCGTCATCGACATCGTCGTCGTCGCCATCCAGGAAATAACGGCCCATCACGCGGTGGTGGGCGCCGGCGGTGGGGGCGCGGGCGGTTTCGGCGGCGGATAGGTTGTCCAGAAATGTCTCCCGCAGCGCGGGCAGACCCAGAATTGATCGGGCGACCACGGCATCCCCGGCTGCGGATCGCGCAGGTCCATTTCCTCGCCGCAACGCATGCAGCGGATGACGATGCCGAGCTGATTCATGAGGTGGATTCTATAACATGGCCGGCGTGATACCGGCGCTGGTGCTCGCTGCGGGTCGGTCGTCGCGCATGGGGCGCGCGAAGGCGCTGCTGTCGGTTGACGAACGCGACACGTTTCTGTCGCGCATCGTCCGCACGTTTCTCGATGCGGACGTGGACGATGTCGTCGTCGTCGTCGGACACGAGCCCGACGCGATCGTGCACTCGCTGGCCGCGACCGGACTGCCCGCGCGCGTCGTCGTCAACCGTGAGTACGATCGCGGTCAGTTGTCGTCGCTCGTCGCCGGTCTGCGCGTGATCGATCGTCCTGGCGTGAGCGCAACGCTCGTGACGTTGGTCGACGTCCCCTTTGCCTCAACGGCGACGGTCCGCGCGATCATCGCACGCTATCGTGACAGCGGCGCGCGTGTCGTGCGGCCGACGAGCGGCACACGTCACGGTCATCCGATGTTGATCGATCGATCGCTTTTCGATCTGCTGCGGCATGCCGATCCCGGCGCGGGCGCGAAACCGATCATTCGCGCGCACGCCACGCCGATCGGCGACATCGCCATCGACGACGAGGGCGCATTCGTGGATATCGATACGGCAGAGGAGTACGCGCGCGCTATTGCCGATCGGTCGAACGGCGGCGCGGCGTCCGCTCGTGCGCCGTCGAACGAGCCGGCTTGACGCGATCGGAGAAATCGATTTCCTCGCGGGCGCTTTGGCGCATTTCCGGATCGGCGTACCCTTCGGCGATGAGCCAGGAACCTACCGTAGGTGACACTTCGACTACCGTACCTGTGCGCAAACGGTCGAGCACGAGGCCATCGACATCGTGTTCTCGCGGCATTTTGATGATCCGAACTCGCACTAGTTGCTAGCATCAGCAATCGAAATGCCGAAATCACCGTTTGCGATCGAACCACCGGTCGAGCCGATGCTCGCGAAGCTCGCGGACGAGGTCCCCGACGGTCCGTTTCTGTACGAGCCGAAGTGGGACGGATTCCGCGCCATCGTCTTTCGCGCCGGCGACGAGCTGCAAATACAAAGTCGTGATCTGCGGCCGCTCGATCGTTACTTCCCCGAGCTGCACGAGTCGCTCGCGGCGAATCTGCCGGCCAGTTGCGTTGTCGACGGCGAAATCGTGATCGCGACGGATCGCGGTCTCGATTTCAACTTGCTGCAGTTGCGCCTGCACCCGGCAGCGTCGCGGGTGGCGAAGCTGGCGAACGAAACGCCGGCGTCGTTCGTCGTGTTCGATCTGCTCGCGATCGACGGCCGGGACATTCGGAACGAGCCGCAAGCCGAGCGACGAGTTCAGCTCGAGCGCGTTCTGGCGGGCGCACAGCCGCCGATTCACCTGACGCCGATGACGCGGGACACGCGCGTCGCGACCGAATGGCTCGAGCGTTTCGAAGGCGCCGGTCTCGATGGCGTGATTGCGAAGCCGGCTGATGGCGTCTACGAACCGGGCAAACGCGCGATGATCAAGATCAAGCACGCGCGCACCGCCGACTGTGTCGTCGCCGGCTTTCGGTGGCACAAAAACGGGAAGAACGAGCTGGTCGGATCGCTGCTGCTCGGGTTATACGACGACACCGGCCGGCTGCATCACGTCGGCGTCACCTCGTCGTTCACGATGACGCGGCGCCGCGAACTGGCGACCGAGCTCGAACCGTTACGACAGGACGCACTCGATCAACATCCCTGGCGCGACTGGGCAGAAGCCGATGCCCACGGGTATCAGCGCATGCCTGGCGGTCAGAGCCGTTGGAGCGCAGGAAAAGATCTCTCGTGGGAACCGGTCCGCATCGAGCGCGTCTGCGAAGTGAAGTACGACCACATGCAGGGCGATCGTTTTCGGCACGCCGCAGTGTTTCAGCGATGGCGTCCTGATAAACCGCCGAAGGACTGCCGGTACGATCAGCTCGAGGTCGTGACGCCCTACGAGCTCTCGAAGATATTCGGCACCGGTTCCTGAACCGGTCGATCGTCGACAGGTACGTGCTGCAGGTTGACGCGGACGCGCGTCCACGTGCTGAAGCGGCCGCGCATCGCGTCGACGAGAATGTCCGCCGGTTCGAGATGCTGCGCCGCCTTCGGGTATCGTGCTTTCCACTCGTCGAGCAACGCCAACGCCTGATCTTTCTTCTTCGCTCGAGCGACTTCGATCAGCGGTTTCGTCGACGTGCGCTTCTTGGACGGTTGCACGCGCGGCGGCTCATCGCGTTGCTTGCGATAGTGAGGCGGCCAGGGCGCATCGCCGAGACCGTCCTTTGCCTGGCGCTCGGATAGTTCCAACAGTCGATCGAGGACGCGCGGATGCTTGTCCATGTCGTCGTGCGGATCGCCGATCTTGTTGAACCGGTCGGGCAGCGTGACGATCGTGAAGTCCTCGGGATGGCAATCATCGACCTCGGACCACGCGAGCGGCGCCGACGCGCGCGCGTCCGGTCGCGGGCGGATCGAGTACGCGCCGGCGATCGTGCGATCCTTCGCATTCTGGTTGTAGTCGAGGAAGACGCCGTGACGCTCTTCCTTCCACCACTTGCTCGTCGCCAGCGTTGGCGCGCGCCGTTCCACTTCGCGTGCGAACGCCAGCGCCGCTCGACGTACATCATCGAACCCCGACCGCTGTTCGATGCGCACGTAGACGTGAATGCCGCGCGATCCTGACGTCTTCGGCCACCCCACGAGGCCGAAATCCTCGAGCGTCGCCTGCACGATCCTCGCGACTTCTCGTACCTGCGGCCACTCGACGCCCGGCACCGGATCGAGATCGACGCGCAGTTCGTCAGGATGATCGAGATCGTCTGCGCGGACGGGATGGGGATGCAGTTCGAGGCAGGCGAGGTTGGCCATCCACGCGAGGGTCGCAGCGTCGCGTGGAACGACTTCTTCTGCGGTTCGTCCCGACGGAAACTTCAAGGCGACGACATCGACCCAGTCAGGACGCGATTCGGGCGCACGCTTTTGGTAGAAGAACTCGCCGTCGATGCCGTTCGGGTAGCGGACGAGGACGTTCGGCCGTCCGCCGGCGCCGCGCAACGCGCCGCGCGCGACGGCGAGGTAGTAGCGGACGACGTCGAGCTTCGTGTATCCGGCCTGCGGAAAGAGCACCTTCCGCGGGTTCGACACGGCGATCTCGCGTCCGTCAACGGTCAGGATTTCGTGTTCGGTCTTGCTGGCCACGCCGTAAGATAAGCCCTCGTCCTGGAGGATACCGTGAACCTGTTTATCGGCTTGGTCCTCTTGCAACTTGCGGGCGTCCCGTGCGCGACGCCGCCCACGCTGCATTGCCCCGACAACGACTGTGCGTCGGACCGTGTGATCAATCAGGGTCCGGTTGTCGAGATGAAAACGCGCCGCACCTATTTTCTCGATTATCCGTGCGACATGAAGCCGGGCGAGAAGGTGACGTTCATCCTCAGCCTGCACGGCGCCGGGTCGTACGGCAACTGGCAGCGGCACTATTTTCCGCTGCTCGACTACAAAGACAAATACCGGCTCGTCATCGCGACGCCGAACTCGCCGACGCACGTCTGGTCCGATGTGGACGATGAGTACCTGCAGAACATCGTCACGACGACGATCGATCAGATCGGTGCGGCGAACATCAAGGCGTTTTGGATCGTCGGCCACTCGCAAGGCGGCCTGACGTCAAACCGCTTGCTGCGGACGGACTTCTTCAAGAACCGCGTCGACGGCTGGCTGAGTCTCTCCGGCGGACGTCTCGGCGGATCACCGGGTCGCGCGAGTTTCGGATCGATCGCGGCCGCGCCTCCGGGTGGCGGACGCGGCGCGGCGACCGGGCGCGGTGCGGCGATCGCGCCGGTGACCGGTCTTCCTGACGCGGATTTCTCATTCATCTTCGAGACCGGCGAGCGCGAGATGGACGCGAAAGGCATGCCCGCGTCGTCGGACTGGGCGAAGAAGTATGCGTGCGGACCGAAGAAGGGTCCCGAAGAGATCGTCGACTCGAAAGCGGGGTACATTTACGACCGCTCGCGTCAGAATCCGCCGAATCCGGCGTGGGGATTGTTGCCGCGTCCGGGCAAAGCGCAGATCTTCGCGTACGACGGCTGCCGCGATGGACGGGTGGTCGCCGACGTCATTCGCCTGGAAAAGGGTCACACCGAAGGACTCGAACCGAACATCACCGAGGCGCTCGTCACGTTGATGCTGAGCGCCCCCGGTGGAAAGGTGCACTAGCCATGACTGTCACGCGTCGCGACCTGTTGAAGACGTCGTTGTTCGGCGGCGCGCTGGCCGCGATTCCGAGTGCGGCACAGGCTGCTGGCGAACCTTCGTCCGCGCTCGCGCCTGTCGTCGACACGGCGGGCGGCAAGCTGCGCGGCGTCAACGTCCGCGGCGTGATGACGTACCGCGGCATCCCGTACGGCGCGTCGACCGCCGGTGCGAACCGGTTCATGCCGCCGCGCAAGCCCGAGCCGTGGACGGGCGTTCGCGACGCGTTTCAGAACGGCCACTCGTCACCGCAGAACGCGCCCGCGCCGGCATCGATTGGCACCGGGCTGCGCGGATACGCGGCCGCCGGCGAAGACTGTCTCGTGCTGAATGTGTTCACGCCCGGGGTCACCGGCAAACGTCCGGTGATGATGTGGATCCACGGCGGCGGGTACGCGTACGGCTCCGGCGGATCGCTCGGCTACGACGGCGCCAACCTCGCGCGCCACGGCGACGTCGTCACCGTCTGCATCAACCACCGGTTGAACATCGTCGGTCACCTGTATCTGGGCACGGCAGGCGAAGCGTTCGCCGATTCCGGCAACGTCGGCTTGCTCGATATCGTCGCCGCGCTGCAGTGGGTGAAAGACAACATCGCGCAGTTCGGCGGCGACGCGAACAACGTCACGATCTTCGGTCAATCCGGCGGGGGCGGAAAGGTGAGCACGCTGCTCGCGATGCCCGCCGCGAAGGGTTTGTTTCACAAAGCAATCATCGAGAGCGGATCGACGCTGAAGCAGATGACGCGCGATGACGCCGATCAGCAGACGACGAAGCTGATGTCGTCGCTGGGATTGAAGGCGACCGATGCGGCGGCGCTGCAAGCGATGCCGATCCCGAAGCTGCTGGCCGCGATGGGGAACATGCGGCTGGGACCGGTCGTCGACGGCCATTCGTTGCCGCGCGATCCGTTCGATCCCACGGCGCCGGACGTGTCTGCCGATGTGCCGCTGATCATCGGCACGACCGAGACGGAAGGATCGTATTTCGCGCCGCCGGATCTGCTGTCGCTCGACGAAGCAGCGGTGCGCGCGCGATTGAAGGATCGCCTGCCCGGCGAAAGCGATCGCATCTACGACCTGTTCAAGAAGAACCGACCGAAGGCGACGCCGAGCGAGCTCTACTTCACGATCTCCGCGTTTCCGACGAGCGCGCACCTGCAGGCGGAGCGCAAAGCGGCGCAGCGCCGCGCGCCGGCGTTCCTGTATCAGATTCGGTGGCGCACGCCAGTCGAGGGCGGACGGCGGCTGTCGCCGCACTGCATTGAGATTCCGTTCGCGATGCAGAATCATTGGCAGTTGCCGGAGATGGTCGGAACCGGAGCGGAGCTGCAGCCGCTCGCCGACAAAGTCAGCGGTGCGTGGATCGCGTTCGCGAAGAGCGGCGATCCGACGCACGCGCTGATTCCAAAGTGGCCGGCTTATACCGCGGATCAGCGGCCGGTCATGCATATGAACAACGAATGGCGGGTCGCGAACGATCCCGATCGAGAGGAGCGGCTCGCGATGGCCTCGTTCACGCGCCTGCCGATGTTCTGATGCGTGTTCATGTAGCGCAGCCCTTCAGGGCTGCTCTGTTCGTGGCCGTTTTCGTCGCGCTGTTCGTCGGCTCGCGCGCGCTCGAGCACGTGGCGCAGGCGCAGAAGCGTGCGCCGTCGTTTCAAGTCGATCCGACGTGGCCGAAGATCCCGAAGCAGTGGATCCTCGGTCAGGTCGCGGGGCTCGCCGTCGACGCGCGCGATCACGTGTGGATCATTCAGCGCCCGTGGTCGCTGGAGAACGACGAGGTCGCGACGGATCCGGCCGCGCCGTGCTGCCATGCTGCGCCGCCGGTGATGGAGTTCGACAACGCCGGCAACTACGTTCAGGGCTGGGGCGGCGAAGGCCAGGGCTACGAATGGCCGGCGGACGAGCACACGATCCACGTCGACTACAAAGGCAACGTCTGGATTTCGTCAGCCGGCGGTCCACGCCTGCCGACAAAAAAAGAGAATCAGATTCTGAAATTCACGCAGACAGGAAAATTTCTGCTGCAGGTCGGTCATCGCGGCATGAGCAAGGGCAGCCTCGACACCGACAACTTCAACAACGCGGCTGACATCTACGTCTACCCGAGGACGAACGAAGCTTTCATCGCGGACGGCTACGTCAACCGACGCGTGATCGTGATCGACGCCGACACCGGCGCGTTCAAGCGAATGTGGGGCGCGTACGGCAACAAGCCGGACGACAGCGCGCCGAACCGGCTGACGGACGAAGGTCCCGGCCCGCAGCAGTTCAATCTGGTCCACGGCATCCGCGTGTCGGACGATGGGTTGGTGTACGTGGCGGATCGCCGCAACAACCGGATGCAGGTGTTCACGACCGACGGCAAATTCCAGCGCGAGATCTTCGTCGAGCGGAAAACGAAGCTGCTCGGCACGTCGTTCTCGGTCGCGTTCTCACCCGATTCGCAGCAGGAATTTCTGTTCCTCGCCGATGCCGGCAACGGCCGCATCCACATCTACGATCGCAAGACGCTCGACGAAGTCGGCGGCTTCGGCCGCGTCGGCCACTACGCCGGCGAGTTCGTCTTCCTGCACAACGTCGCGGTTGATTCGAAGGGGAACGTCTACACGGCCGAAGTCGGCAACGGCAAACGCGTTCAGAAGTTTCTCAAGCGGTAAGCGGACTCGAATTCGTCGCGCGTGACGAACGACTTCTGCGTGCCCACGTTCGTCGTCGACAGCGCCGCGTAGAGGTTTGCGCGGCGCACCGCCTCGCGTTCGTCGCAACCTTCGACGAGAAACGTGGCGAAGCTGCCGATGAACGCGTCGCCGGCACCCGTCGTGTCGCGCGTGTCGACTGTGAATGCCGGAATCAATTCCATCCGTTCGCGCGTGGCGAGCAGGGCGCCGCGCTCGCCGAGCGTGAGGATGACGCGGTTGGCACCGCGGTCCAGCAACGCCTGCGCACACCGTTCCGCCTGTTCCGTCGTGGTCACCGGCATGCCGGTCACCATCTGCGCTTCGGTCTCGTTGGGGATGAAGTAATCCGCGTGCCGCAGTAACTCTGCATCGACGGGTGCGGCCGGTGCGGGATTCACGATCGTGCGCACGCCGTTCGTGCGCGCGAGCCGCGCGGTGTGCACGATCGTTTCCATCGGGATTTCGAACTGCAGCACGACGCAGTCGGCGCGCTCGATCAGGCCCGCGGCCTGATCCACGTCGTGCGGCAACAACTGATCGTTCGCGCCCTTGACCACGATGATGCGGTTCTGGCCGGTGGGATCCACGAAGAT
>Ga0070741_10007828_pt1 | contig 21846 bp, 18 predicted proteins | sample Coa_R1_4_FD_66440 | JGI IMG/M metagenome (GOLD analysis project Ga0070741, IMG submission 66440) | Surface soil microbial communities from Centralia Pennsylvania, which are recovering from an underground coalmine fire - Coalmine... | ecosystem: Environmental > Terrestrial > Soil > Unclassified ... | reverse complement strand
CAGCCCACCGCGACGAGCACGTCCGCAACAGCGCTCCGGGCGCGACGTTCGAATGGACCGAGCGCCCCGGCGTCCGCATCCTGGTCGAGCGCTGGATCGATGCCGTCCCCGGCCTCTCCCGCGCCGTCTTCCGCATCCAGCGGCCCGGCCAGCCCGACGTGGTGAAGGAGCTCCGGCACCGGCTCTACAGCGCGACGGAGCTCGCGGGGATGCTGCGCAAGGCCGGGTACGAGCGCATCGACTGCTTCGGCGACTACGATCGGCGCGCCTTCGCCATCGATTCTCCCCTCTTCCTCGCGCACGCGAGCTGAGCGATGGACTTCGCCCGCCTCAAGGAGCTGCTCTTCGCGCGCGGCAACTTCGGCGTGAAGCTCGGCCTCGAGCGGATGGAGCAGGCTTGCGCGCTCCTGGGCAGTCCGGAGCGCAGCGCGCCGGTACTGCACGTCGCGGGGACCAACGGCAAGGGCTCCACCTGCGCGTTCGCGGAAGCAGCGCTCCGCGCGAAAGGGCTGCGGACGGGGCTGTATACCAGCCCCCACCTCAACCATTTCTGCGAGCGGATCCGGATCCGCGGCGAGCCCATCTCCGAGGAACGAGCGGGCGGCCTGCTCGAGGAGCTGATCTCGCGCGTGCCCTGGGCGCTCGGCGATCCAGGGCTGACCTTCTTCGAGATCGCCACCCTGATGGCGTTCCTCGCCTTCCGCGAAGTCGAGGTGATGGTGATCGAGGTCGGCCTCGGCGGCCGCCTGGACGCGACCAACGTGGTGCGGCCGCGCGCCTGCGCGGTCAGCGCGCTCGGGCTCGAGCACACGCGATATCTCGGACCCACGCTGCTTCACGTCGCGGCGGAGAAGGCCGGCATCTTCAAGCCCGGTGCGCCGGCGGTGAGCGCCGGGCAACCCCGCGGGGCCGCGGAGGTGCTGCAGGCCCGCGCCGACGCGCTCGGGATTCCCCTCTGGCGCCCCGGGCGCGACTACCGCTTCGAGAGCCGGGAAGGGCGCCCGTTCTGCTACGCCGGCCCGCGCTGGACGGTGCGCGCCGAGCCGGGCCTCGCCGGCCAGCACCAGCGCGCGAACGCCGCGCTCGCCTGCGCGCTCCTGGAGGCGAGCGGGCTCTGCGAGCCGCGCCACGCCGAGGCCGGGCTTGCGGCGGCGCGCTGGCCGGGGCGGCTCGAGAGGTTCGGCGACGTCCTGATCGACGGCGCGCACAACCCGCACGCCGCGCGCGCGCTGGCGCGATCGCTGCCCCCGATCCTGCAGGGCCGTCCGCTCCATCTCGTGTTCGGCGCGCTGGAGGACAAGGACGCCAAGGCGATGCTCGACGCGCTCGTCCCCCTCGCCAGCACCGTCCATTACTGCGCCCCGGACTCGCCGCGCGCGATTCCGCCCGGGCGCCTCCTGCAGATCCACCCCGGCGAGGTGCACGAGAGCGTCGCCGGCGCGCTCGCCGCCGCCCGGCGGCTCCCCGGCCTGGTGCTCTGCTTCGGCTCGCTCTACCTGGCGGGAGAGGCCCGCGCGCTCCTGCTCGGCACTCCGAGCGTCCCCATGCCGGCCGAGCGCCTGTAGGACAGTTTGCCACCCCGGAGCACAAGTCCTACTTTATTGTAGCGCGGACCCGGTGGGGGGTCGTACGGCCGCGATTTTCGAAAGGAGACCGTGCGCCGGCCAGACTTCCAGGATCCTCCTTCCCAGCTGGACCTCGAGCGCATCGCGTTCAAGTCGCTCTATTCGAAGGAGATCTACGGCGCGCGGACGGACGACGGGTGGCTGCTGCAGATCTCCCGCTACAAGCCCACTCCGCAGCCCTGGCACCAGCCGATCTCCGGCCAACCCCTGCTGCTCGTTCCCGGCTGGTCGCAGAACCGGCACGCCTTCACCTGCGGCGACTTCGTCAAGCAGCTGCTCGCCTACGGGGCGGACATCCACATCGTCGAGCTGCGCGGCCACGGGCTCTCCAACCAGAAGCTGCAGCTCGCGCACGGTCTCCGCCCCAGGGACCTGGACTGGGACTGGGACATCGACAGCTACTTCCTCCACGACGTGCCCGCCGCGGTGCAGGCGGTGAAGGAGAAGACGGGCCGGGCGAAGATCTTCTACGTCGGCGCCAGCATGGGCGGCATGCTCGGGTACGGATACGCGGGCAGCCATGACGACCTCGCCGGGCTGGTCGCCATTGGCGCGCCGAGCGACATCGGCCGCGGCTTCCTCGGGCTGCGCGCCGCGGCGCTGTTCGGGCCGGCGCTGATGGGTCCGTTGCTCGACGCCGCCTGCCGGGCGGCGAGCGTCGCCGGCCGCACCCGGCACGGAGCGGCCGCCATGCTCCGCAAGGTGCGCTTCCTCGCGCGCGCCGCGAACCTGCTCGCCGCGCCCGAGAGCAAGTTCAAGCCGGTGCACTTCAACCACATCCCGGTGGACGCCCTGCTCCGGGCCCTGGCCCGGGCCGCGACGGAGAGCAACCTCCGCCGCTACGAGCTGATCGCGCGGTACGTGGGCTCGCTGCTCAATCCCGCGCGCGTCACCGCCGAGGACTTCCGCTGGCTGCTCTCGGAAGGCGGGGAGAAGGAGCCGCGCCGGGTGGTGGAGGAGTTCGCGCGCTGGATCCGGAACGACGAGATGAAGTGCTACCGGACGGGCTACGACTACAAGGCGCACTTCAAGGACATCTCCGTCCCGATGGCCATCTTCTTCGGCGACCTGGACAAGATCGCGTCGGCGCGCAGCACCCGGGGGATCTACCGGGCCGCGCGCAGCGAGTACCTGCTCTGGCGCCCGGTGAAGGAGAACAGCCACCTCGAGTTGACCATGGGCACCGACATCCACCAGATCTGTGAGGACGTGAAGGACCTGGTGGAATACGCGGCGCGCCTCCCGCGCGAGAGGGTCCTCGAGTCTCTTGGGTGAGCGGGGATCGCATGTTAGCGTTCCGCTCCTGTGAACACGCACATCTCCCACCTCGCGGGCGGCGCCCTGGCGCTGCTGGCTCTCGCCGCCGCGGCGGACGAGCCGAAGCGGCTCCTGGGGATGCGCGCAGGCGGAGACGCGCAGGCGAGCACGCTCGAGATCGAGGGCGATCACCCGCTGTCGTTCACCACCATGAAGCTGCAGGATCCGCCGCGGGTGGTGGTGGATTTCGCGGACACCGGGATCGGCGACGGGGCGCGCGCGCTGGAGGTGGGAGACGGCACGCTGCGCCGGGCCGCCATCGCGCAGGCGGGGTCGCACACCGCCCGCGTGGTCGTCGAGCTGGCAGCGGACGCGGAGTTCGAGGTGCGCGCCGAGGGCAACCGGGTGGAAGTGCGGATCCCGCGGTCCGCGCTGGCTGCGCAGGAACCTCCGCCGGCGCCGGCCGGGAGCCCCGCGGAAGCGGAAGCGGAGAAGGTCGCTTCCTTGCCGACGGTCTCGCTGGTCCCGTCCAACCCGGTCGAGCCGCCGCTGCCGGATCCGCGCACCGAACGGCAGCGCGCCGCGCTGGAGAAAGCGGCCGCCGTGAAGAAGGCGCTCGCCGAGAGGCGCGCCCAGGCCGAGCAGCAGCGCCGCGACAAGGCGGAGCAGCGCCGGCAGGCCGCGGCCGATCGCGCTGCGCGCAAGCTCGCGGCGGCGGAGCGGAGGCGGACCGGGATCGCAAAGCCCGCCCCGGCAGCGCCGGCTTCCGCGGTCGCCGTGAAGGAACCCGAGGAGGCGCCGCGCGCCCCCATCCACGAATCTGCCGCGCCGCCGCCCGCCGTCGCCGCGCGCCAGCCGGAGCACGAGACAACGCCCGTGCTCGCCGCCCCGGCGCAGGCGCGCAAAGCACCGGAACGGCTGGCGATGGCCGCCGGCCGGCACATCACCGGCATCGGGTTCCGGCCGGTCCGCGGGGGCGAGGTGATCGTCCGCAGCGATGGCCCGCTCGAATACGGCATCAGCGGCGAAGGGAACTCGGTGCTCCTCCATCTGCCGAGCACCGCCATCCCGTTGCCGAACAACCGTCGCCCGCTCGACACGCAGTTCTTTGCCGGCGCCGTCCAGCGGGTGGTTCCCCTGCCGGTCGCGGGCGGAACGGACGTCCGCATCGAGCTGCGCGAGCACGCCGAGTACCAGCTGGCGCAGTCCGGATCGGTGCTGACGGTGACCTTCTCGTCTCCCCGTTAGTCGCTCTTCGTGCTCCGCTCCGGCGCCGCGACGGCAGCCCTCGCCCTCCTGGTGCTGGGTCCTCCGGTGCGTGCGGAAAGCTCGTTCTTCGCGGGAACCCCCGACCAGCCGGTCGAAGTCGAGGCCGACCACATCACCTACGCCTGGGAAGCGCAGCTCGTCCGCCTCGACGGCCACGTGGTCGCGCGGCGCGCAGGCGGCATCCTGCGCGCCGGAGCGGGCAGCCTGGACCGGAAGCACGGCATCCTCAGGCTCACGGGCGGCGTCCTCGGCGTGCAGGGGAAGCAGGTGTTTCTTGCCGACACCGCCATCGTCGACCTGAACGACCATTCCGCCGACCTGGGCAAGGCGGTGCTCTATCTGAAGACGCTCCCGGCGAATCCCGACGCGCCGCGCGCCGGCGCCAACGCGCTCACGCTGCACGGCAGCCGGGTGCGCCAGCTCTCCGGCGGCCGGTATCTCGCGGATCACGTGACGCTCACCCCCTGCGACTGCGCCGGCGATCCGGATTACGAGCTCCTCGCGGACACCGCTGAGATCGAGGGCGACCGCGCGCACCTGCACGGCGTCGATCTGCGCTTCGCGTTCGGGGGCACCATTCCCCTCTTTCCGCTTTCGCTGCCGCTCACCGGCCGCCAGTCCGGGCTGCTCGCGCCGCAGCCCAGCTTCGGAGGGCCGACGGGCTTCCTCACCTGGGCCCAGCCGGTGTTCCTGACCCTCGGCCCCAGCGCCGATCTGACGCTGACGCCCGGGTGGCACACCGGCGGGGAATCGCACCGCCCCGATCCGGGCCTGCGCTCGATCAAGGGGCCGATGCTGGGGACGGAATTCCGCTATGCGCCCGTTCCGGGCACCACCGGGTCGGTGTTGCTCGACCTCTTCCAGGATCTCGACCAGCACGACTCGCCCGGCGGACGGGGATACCGTGGCCTGCGCGGCGCCGGGCACCTGACGCATCGGACCGAGAGCGAGGCGGGCGTGTTCGCGGCCCAGGGCCTCGCCGCGAGCGACGTGATGGCGGTGCGCGACCAGACCGCGCAGTCGATCGAGACCACGTTCGATCTCTTCACCACCGACGTGGGCTTCTGGCGCGCCCGCGGTCCGCTGACCCTCGGCGTGGACGCGACGCTGATGCAGGACATGCGGATCGCGCCCGGGATCGATCGGACGCTCTCCGGGGGCGCGGGTGCGACGTTCCAGCGCCTGCCGGCGTTGTTCGCGCAGATCGCTCCGCTGGAAATGGGCCAGGCGACGTTCTCGATGGAGGCGAGCGCGGTCCAGTTCACGCGCTTCCGGGCGCCCGACCCGCAGGAGCGGACGACAGGCTTCGGGTTCACCGACCGCGCGGCGTCGGTCGCGGTGGGCCAGGGCGACGAATCCCGGGCTCCGGCGTTGCGCCTCGATCTCGCGCCCCGGATGACGCTCGCCGCGGCGAGCACGCGCGCGGTGGAGATGGAGTTGCTCGCCGGCGGGAGGCTGGATGGCTGGGTGGTGGAGGGCGCTTCCGACCGCAACCGCGTGCGCGCGTACGCCCTGGTCGGCGCGCGCGCGGCCGCTCCGCTGGAGCGCAGATTCGGCGGCGTGCTCCACCGCATCGAGCCGGCGCTGGAGATCCGGGCGCTCTCGAAATCCTTCCAGGCCGGCGGCGCGCCGTTCGGCGATCTCACCGACGCCGGCGGGTTGCAGTTCGCGTCCAGGCCGGATGCGTCGCAGCAGGGGTTGACCGCCGATCCCGCCAACGGCATCGCCGGCGTCCCCGCCGCCCGCCGCGCGTACGACGAGATCGACTTCGCCGCGCCGGTGAGCGGGGCGGTGGAAGCGACCGCCTTGCTTGCGCAGTCGTTGTGGACGAAGCCCGGGCGCCTCCCCGGACGGATCGTCCGCTTCGACCTGCTGCAGGACGTCCTCCTCTGGGCAGGAGGCGCCAGGGCGCGCATGGGCGAGGGAAGCGCCGTCGCGGCCGTGCAGTTCGGACCGGGCAACGTGCAGGGCGCGGTGCGCTACGACTGGGCCCTGCGGCACGTGTCCGCGTTCAGCGCCGGCGCCGGCATCCGCGACGCGCGCGGAGACGAGGCGCATACGTCCGTCGACATGCTGCGCGGCAGCTCGAGCGAGCGGCTGCGCGCCGGCATCGACGAGCTGTTCTCGGCCGCACGGTATGCGAACGCCTCGTCGGCGCTGACCGGCAGCGCCAGGATCGGCGCGTCCGGCGCACTGCCGCTCAACTTCCGGCTTGCCTACGACCTCGCATACACGCCGGGTGAGCTCCCGGCCGACTTCGCGAACTGGCTGCATACGGCCGTGCTTTCGCTGGAGACGACGTGCCACTGCGCCGGCCTGCAGCTCTCCGCCACGGTTCCGTTCCACGACGCCCGCCTGCTCCGCTCGCCGACGTTTTCCCTGCGGATCGACTTGAAATCGCTGGGGTCGTTCACGACGTTCTAGCTGTATATTTCAGGATGTTTCACTGGTGGTGTCTGGCCGGTGCCGCGCGTGCTGATAGTAGGTTTCCTTCCACAACGAGAGGCCGGCGTCCTCACCAGAATGGTCCAGGGCCAGGGAAGCGTCGTCAAGGATGTCGGGCGCAGGATTCGTCAGCTCCGGGTGTCGCGCTCCGTGCGCATGACCCAGGAGGATCTGAGCGAGCGCGCGCGCATCAGCGTCTCCTTCCTGTCCATGATCGAGCGCGGGGAGCGCTCGCCGCACCTGGAGACGCTCGCCGCGATCGCGCACGGGCTGGACGTCCGGATCGCGGACCTGTTCCTGGACGAGGGCGAGAGCAGCGACGTGGAGCCGATCTTCCGTCCGCTGCTGGAGGCCTGCCGCAAGCACAACCTCGGCAAGCGCGACGTCGACCGCCTGATCTCCGTCGTGCGCACCATGTTTGCCGCTTGACGCTGCGACCCCTCCCCGGCACCGTGGGGCGCGGTGACGGGGCTGCGCGAAGAGCAACGCGGGGCAGCGCGGTGGCTGATCCTCGATCGGCCGGCGCAGCGGAACGCGCTCACCGGCGAGTTGATGGCGGCGCTCTCCGCCGCGCTTTCCCGCGCCGACGCCGATGCCGAGGTGCGCGCGATCTGCCTCACCGGGTCCGGCGAGAAGGCGTTCTGCTCGGGGATGGACCTCGCCGCGGCGGGAGGGGCCGCCCAGGCCGGTCCTCTGGCGGCACACGAGGTCCGGCGGGCGTACGCCGCGCTCCTGGCGGAGCTTCCGCGGCTGGGGAAGCCGGTGGTCGCCGCCGTGAACGGCGCCGTGCTCGGCGGCGGAATCGGACTGCTCGCCGCCTGCGATCTGGCGGTCGCCGCCGCCGACGCCCTCTTCGGAACGCCGGAGGTGGACGTCGGGCTCTTCCCGTACATGGCCCTGGCGCCGCTCTCACGCTGCATCGGCCGCCGCGCTGCCCTGGAGCTGATGCTGACCGCGCGCCGGATCGACGCGGCGGAAGCGCGCGCGATCGGGCTGATCAACCGCGCGGTCCCGCGCGCGGAGCTTCTGGCGAGGGCACAGGAGCTGCTCGACCTCCTCGCGCAGAAGAGCCCGTCCGCGCTGCGCCTCGGCCGCCGCGCGTTCTACGCCACCCAGGATCTGCCGTACGAGGCTCAGCTCGAGGCGCTCTGCGCGCAGCTCTCGATCAACGCGCTCTCGGAGGACACGGCCGAGGGGGTGGCCGCGTTCCTGGAGAAGCGCAAGCCGGAGTTCAAGGGGAAGTGATGGGCTCGGACAAGGTCGTCGTCACCTGCGCGCTGACGGGAGTGCTGGCCAACCGCGACCAGTGCCCCTGGGTTCCGTACACGCCGGCGGAGATCGCGGAGGAGGCGCGCCGCGCGTTCGAGGCCGGCGCCGCCGTGGTGCACATCCACGCGCGCACCGACGAGGGGGCGCCGACGTACGAACCGTCCGTGTACGCGGCGATCCGGCGCGAGATCGAGCAGCGCTGCCCGGTGATCCTCAACTTCTCCACGGGCGGGATGGGCCCGATGGAGGATCGCGTCGCCCACATCGCCCAGGTGAAGCCGGCGCTCGGCGCGCTGAACATGGGCTCGATGAACTACGCGAAGTACTCGCCCAGGCGGAAGGACTTCGTCTTCGACTTCGTGTTCGAGAACCCCTTCCGCGACATCGCCTTCCTCCTCGGCGTGATGAAGGAGGCGGGGGTGAAGCCCGAGCTGGAGTGTTTCGACGTCGGGCACACCAACTCCATCGGCCCACTGCTCGACAAGGGACTGTTGAAGCGACCCCTGCAATTCAGCTTCATCATGGGCGTCCTGGGCGGGCTCCGCGCCACGGCCGAGAACCTCGCGGTCCAGGCGCGCGAGACGCCGCCGGACAGCACCTGGGAGGTGATCGGCATCTCGCACGAGCAGTGGCGGATGCTGGCGGCGGCGCTGTCGCTCGGCGGCAACGTGCGCGTCGGGCTGGAGGACAACTTCTACCTGGACACGCAGGGCAAGGAGATGGCGCGCTCCAACGGCGATCTGGTGGCGAAGGCGGTCCGGATGGCACGCGACATCGGCCGGGAGCCGGCCACGGTCGCGGAGGCGCGCGCAATCCTTTCGCTTGGCGCTGCGGCGCCATAGGCGCAGGCTTCCACCCTTGGGAGGCATGGGTCGACGCGACCGGGAAAAAAATAATTATTTTTTTCCCGGGGCGGCGCCGCGTGGAACGTCTTTGCCCGGGCGTCATGCGGGAGCTACGAGGTGCCGACTCTTGACACGCCGCGCTAAGGCCCCTATCCAACGCCGTCACCCAACAGGAGAAGCGCCGTGAAGAAGATCCGCCTGCTCACGCCCGGTCCCACCCCTGTTCCCGAGCGCCTCTCGCTGCGGATGGCGCGCCCGATCGTGCACCACCGCTCGCCGGAGTTCGAGGCGGTGTTCGCCCGGGTGCGCGAAGGGCTGTCCTGGCTGTTCCAGACGAAACAGGACGTCCTGGTGTTCGCGTCGAGCGGGACGGGGGCGATGGAGGCCTCTTTCGTCAACTTCCTCCGCAAGGGCGACACGGCGGTGGTGGTCGACGGCGGCAAGTTCGGGGAGCGCTGGGTCAAGTTCGCGAAGGCGTACGGCGTCAACGCGGTGGTCCTCAAGTGCGAGTGGGGCCATCCCGTCGAGGCTTCGGCGGTGGAGAAGGCGCTGCGCGACCATCCGCAGGCGAAGGCCGTCTACGTCCAGGCCAACGAGAGCTCCACCGGGGTCTACCATCCGATCCGCGAGCTGGCGCAGGTGACCGCGCGGACCGGCGCGATCCTGGTGGTCGACGCCATCAGCGCGCTCGGGGCGATGCCGCTGCCGATGGACGAGTGGGGCATCGACGTGCTGGTCAGCGCCGGGCACAAGGCGCTCGGTCTTCCCCCGGGGATCGCCTTCCTAGCCGCCGGCGAGAAGGCCTGGAAGCTTAACGAATCGGCCGACCTGCCGCGCTTCTACTTCGACGTCAAGCGCGAGCGCGAGAACCAGCGCAAGAACCAGACCGCCTGGACGCCGGCGATCGCGCTGGTGGAGGGGCTCGACGAGTCGCTGGCCATGTTCCGCGAGGAAGGCCTGGAGAACGTCTTCGCCCGGCACGAGCGGATGGCGAAGGCGGCGCGCGCCGGGATGCAGGCGCTGGGGCTGACGCTCTACTCGAAGAGTCCCTCCGCGGCGATGACCACAGTGCTCGCTCCCGACGGCGTCGACTCCGAGAAGCTGGTGAAGCACCTGTTCGCCAGATACGGGATCAAGCTGGTGGGCGGCCAGGACGCGGCGAAGGGAAAGATCTTCCGCATCGCGCACCTCGGCTACTTCGATGACTTCGACGTGCTGGTGGTGATCGGCGCGATCGAGCGGGGCCTGCACGACCTGGGCGCGAAGATCCAGCTCGGCGCGGGACTTGCCGCCGCGCAGCAGTCGTTCGCCGGAGGACGCTGATGCGCATCCTGATCTCCGATGATCTCTCTCCCGAGTCGAAGACCATCCTCGAGCGGATCCCCGGAGCCCAGGTCGACTTCAAGCCAGGCCTCACGCCCGCCGAGCTGCGCGAGGTGATCGGCGGCTACGACGCGCTCGCCGTGCGCAGCGCCACGAAGGTGACGGCGGACCTCCTCTCCGCCGCCGGCCGGCTGCGGGTGATCGGGCGCGCCGGGACGGGCGTCGACAACATCGACCTCGCTACCGCCACCCGGCGCGGCGTGGTGGTGATGAACGCGCCGGGCGGGAACAGCGTCTCCGTCGCCGAGCACACCGTGGCGCTGCTCCTCGCCCTGGCGCGCCAGGTGGCCGACGCGTCCCAGAGCACCCGCGCGGGGAAGTGGGAGAAGAAGAAGTTCGCTTCCGGGCGCGAGCTGTCGGGCAAGACGCTGGGAGTGATCGGGACCGGGAACATCGGCGCGCTGGTGGTGCAGCGGGCGAAGGCCTTCGGGATGAAGGTGGTCGCCTACGATCCCTTCCTCAGCGAGGAGGCGGCGGCGAAGCTCGGGGTCGAGCTGGTGGCGCTCCCGGACATCTTCCGCCGCAGCGACGCGATCACCCTCCACGTGCCGCTCACCGAGCAGACGAAGAACATGGTCGGCGCCCCGCAGCTCGCGCAGATGAAGCCAGGCGCGCTGCTGATCAACTGCGCGCGCGGCGGCCTGGTCGACGAGAAGGCGCTGGCCGATGCGCTCCGGTCGAAGCGGCTGGGCGGCGCCGCCCTGGACGTCTTCGAGAGCGAGCCGCCCTCCGCCGATCATCCGCTGTTCGCCTGCGAGAACTTCATCGCCACTCCCCACCTCGGGGGGAGCACCGAGGACGCGCAGCAGAACGTGGCGGTGATCGTCTGCGAGGCGATGGTGGAGTACCTCACCACCGGCACCGTCCGGAACGCGGTCAACGTCCCGTCCGTCAGTGGCGAGGTGCTGGAGCGGCTCGGCCCCTTCCTGCGGCTCGGCGAGAAGCTCGGGAAGTTCGCCGGGCAGATCGCGCTCCAGGACGAGGCGGGCGCGCCGGAGCAGATCGAGATCGCCTACGCTGGAGAAGTGGCGCAGCATCCGACGGCGCCGCTGACGGCGGCGGTCCTCAAGGGCGTCCTCGGGACGTTCCTCGCCGAGCCGGTGAACGAGGTCTCCGCTCCGGCGCTGGCGCGCGAGCGCGGCCTCGCCATCCAGGAGGTGAAGACCAGCGAGACGCCGGACTTCGCCAGCCTGATCTCTGTGCGGCTGCGCTGCGGGAAGGGCGCCAGCACCGCGGTCTCCGGCACCATCGTCGGCAAGCGTGAGCCGCGCCTGGTCCAGGTGCAGAAGTTCGAGCTGGAGGCGGTGCCGGAAGGAGCGATCCTCGTGATGCACAACGACGACAAGCCGGGCGTGATCGGCAACGTCGGCCGGACGCTCGGCGAGGCGCAGGTGAACATCGCCCAGTTCGCGCTGGCCCGCGATCGCAAGAGCGGCGAGGCGCTGGCCCTGGTGAACGTCGACTCGGTGGCGGGGCCGGAGGTGCTCGAGCGCCTCCGCAAGCTGCCGAACGTGCGCAACGTGCACCAGGTGGTGCTGTGAGAGCTGCGCTCGCGCTCTGCGTCCTCCTGGCGCTCGCCTGCTCGCGCAAGCAGCCGGAGCAGCACGTCACCGCCGCCCGGCCCGCTCCGGTGGTCGATGCCGGGCCGGCCGCGCAACCCGCGGTCACCACGCAGGGGGCGGACATCTCCTGGCTGGTCGGGACCTGGGAGCGGCAGACCGGCCCGAAGGAGTGGCTGCTCTTCAATGCCCCGAAGGAGGTGGGCGTGCTCTCGGGGAAGCCGCCCTCGCTGACCGAGCGCGGCGAGTTCATCCCCACCGGCCGATCCGTCTCGCTCTTCTTCCGCGGCGCGGGCGGCAGCACCGTCGAGCGCGTCCTCGAAGCGTCGCCGGATCACACCGAGCTGCACGAGAGCGGCAACCCGCCGGCGACGTACCGCCGCGGCGCGCCGCCGTGATAGGGAAAGTTCCATGTCCAACGTAGTGATCGTCGGCGCGCAGTGGGGGGACGAGGGGAAGGGGAAGGTCGTCGACCTCTTCACCTCCTGGGCCGACGTGGTGGTGCGCTACCAGGGCGGGGCGAACGCGGGGCACACGCTGGTGGTCGGCGGCGTGAAGACCGTCCTCCACCTGGTGCCGAGCGGCGTCCTCCACCCGGGGAAGAAGTGCGTGATCGGCAACGGCGTGGTGGTCGATCCGGAAGCCTTGATCGAAGAGGTCGATCTGCTGCGCAGCCGCGGGCTGCTCGCAGACCCCACCCAGCTGGTGGTGAGCGAGAACGCGCACGTGATCCTGCCGTACCACAAGCGGATCGACGCCGGCCGCGAGAAGCAGAAGGCGATCGGCACGACCGGCCGCGGCATCGGGCCGTGCTACGAGGACAAGGTCGCACGGCGGGGAATCCGGATCCGCGACGTGATGAAGGCCAGCGCCCTGAAGGACAAGCTGGAGCAGCGTCTCCGCGAGGCGAACGCGCAGATCAAGGCGCTGGGCGGAGAGAAGTGCGAGCTGCAGGCGCTGACCGAATGGGCCTTGCAGCTCGGCGAGCGGATGCGGCCGTACGTCGGCGACTCCAGCGAGGTGCTCTCGCACGAGATCGGCAAGGGGAGGGCCGTGCTCTTCGAGGGGGCGCAGGGAACGCTCCTCGACATCGATCACGGCACGTATCCGTACGTCACGTCCTCGAACACGGTGGCGGGGAACGCTGCCGTCGGCTCCGGCCTCGGGCCTACCGCGATCGACTCGGTGATCGGCATCACCAAGGCGTACACCACCCGCGTCGGCAACGGCCCCTTGCCCACCGAGCTGAACGACGCGACCGGCGAGAGGCTGCGCAAGGTGGGCGCGGAGTTCGGGGCCACGACCGGGAGGCCGCGCCGCTGCGGCTGGCTCGACGCGCTCGTGCTGCGCTACGCCGCGCGCGTCAACGGCCTCTCCGGGCTGGCGATGACCAAGCTCGACGTCCTCACCGGGTTCGAGAAGGTGATGGTGGCGATCGCGTACCGGCTGGCGAATGGCAAGACGGTCAGCGAGTTCCCCTCCGATCCCGAGCTTCTCGAGCAGGCGGAGCCGGTGTACGAGGAGCTTCCCGGATGGAAGGAGCCGCTCGGGGACCAGCGCGAGTACCAGGAGCTGCCGGAGAACGCGCGCCGGTACATCGAGAGGGTCGAGCAGCTCGTCGGAGTGGAGACCATCGCCGTCTCCGTCGGCGCCGAGCGCGGCGAGACCATCGTTCGCAAGAACCCATTCCGACACAGTTGAGGATTGCGTGAGCCCCCGGCCCACGTGGAAGGTGGCGGCGGAGCTTCTGAAAGAGTCGGAGTCCTGCTTCGGGGGCGCGTCCCGGGGAGGGCAGAGCAGCAGCACCAGGAGGAGGTAGCCGTGACAGAAGCGATCATCGTCGATGCCATCCGGACCGCGCGTGGCAAGCGCAAGGGCGCGCTCTCGGCGCTCCACCCCGTCGATCTTCTCGCGCGGACGCTCGCCGGCGCGCTCGACCGGGCGAACGTCAAGCCGCAGGACGTGGATGACGTGATCATGGGCTGCGTCACCCAGACCGGCGAACAGGGGATGAATATCGCCCGCGGCGCCGTGCTGGCGGCCGGGCTGCCGGTCGAGATTCCCGGCGCGACCGTCAATCGCTTCTGCGGCTCCGGGCTGCAGGCGGTGAACTTCGGCGCGCAGGCGATCGGGAGCGGAGCTGCCCAGCTGGTGGTGGCCGGAGGCGTCGAGCACATGACCCGCGTGCCGATGGGGTCCGATGCGGCCGGCGGCGAGGGCCCGGCATCGCCGGGGCTGCAGCAGGTCTGGCCGGACCTCGTTCCGCAGGGACTCTCGGCGGAGATGATCGCGGCCAGGTGGGGCTATACCCGCCAGCAGCTCGACGAGTTCGCGGTCGGCTCGCAGCGCAAGGCCGCGAACGCGATCGAGCGCGGCTGGTTCTCGCGGGAGATCCTCCCCCTCAAGCTCGCGGACCGCGTGTTCGATCGGGACGAGCACCCGCGGCCCGGCACCACCGTGGAGACGCTCGCCGCCCTCAAGCCGTCGTTCAAGGAAGACGGCGTGCTGCACGCCGGCAATTCCTCGGGCATCGTCGACGGCGCCGCAGCGGTGGTGATCGCCTCCAAGGGCCGCGCCCGCTCGCTCGGGCTCAAGCCGCGGGCGCGCATCGTCTCCATGGCGGTGGCCGGCAGCGATCCGGTGCTGATGCTCACCGGCCCGATCCCCGCCGCGCGCAAGGCGCTGGTGACGGCGGAGCTGAAGCTGCAAGACATCGACCTCTTCGAGATCAACGAGGCCTTCGCCCCCGTCCCGCTGGTGGTCGCGCAGGAGCTGGGAATTCCCCTGGAGAAGGTGAACCCGAACGGCGGCGCCATCGCGCTCGGCCATCCCCTCGGCGCCACCGGAGCCATGCTCCTCGCCAGCGCCTTGCACGAGCTGGAGCGCACCGGCCAGCGCCGCGCCCTGATCACCCTCTGCATCGGCTACGGCATGGGCATCGCCACCATCATCGACCGCAAGGTCGACTAGTTTCCCCGAAACCCCCGATTGCCCACCTTCTGCGCGTGCGTGCGCAGCAGGTCCACCCCGGGAGCGGCAGCAATCTTTGATCGGCCCCGCGGCGGCCGTATCCTCTACGCATGCTGCCACTGCTCATCGCTGCCCTCCTCGGAGATGCCACTTCCCTGATCGCCGCCGGAGACAAGGCGTTGGCGTCGCGCGATCTGCGCTCGGCGCTGGTCGCGTACCAGGATGCGACGCGCGAGGATCCGGGAAGCGCCGCCGTCTTCGTCCGTCTCGCCGGCACCTACGCGAAGATGGGACACGACCAGGAGGCGATCGAGTACTACCAGCACGCGCTCAAGCTGGAGTCGAGGAACGCGACGGCGCAGCAGGGCATCGCCGCCTCGCGCGAGAGGCTCGCCATCCTCGCCCCGCCGAAGCCGCGGGTCGACGAAGCCGGCGCGCGCGAGCGGTACACCGCCGCGGTCGCGCTGATCAACGAGCGCAAGTACGGCGAGGCCGTGCTCGCGCTCGACGAGGCGCTGCGCAGGAAGCCCGGATACGGCGTGGCGCTCGTCGCCCGCGGGTCCGCCCAGATGGGCCTGTTGCATTACGACGCCGCGGCCGCCGACTACTCCGCGGCGCACAGCGCGGATCCGTCGCTCGCCTCTCCGCTGTTCGGGCTCGCCGAAGCGTACCGCGCGCTCGGCTCGCCGCAGAAGGCGGCGGAGCTCTACCGCGAATACGCCACCAGCGGAGCCGTCGACGTCCAGCCGCAGCTCAAGGATTACGCGGCGCGGAATGCGCAGGCGCTCGCCAGTCAGTAATCTCCCGCAGGTGGTGTCGGTGCCCGGACGCGGTCGAGCGACGTAGCGTTGCGCCGCGTGGCTTGAAGATCTATGTCTGCGCCGCACATCGCACCCCGAACCACATTCGATGCCGAAGAGTCCGAAATCCAGCACCGACCAGCCTCTCGAGCCGAGCGCGACCCCCGACGTGCCGGGGCCGATGCCTGCGACGGCCAGGGCTGCCGTGGTGCCTCCGAAGAACGGGGCGGTGGCGCACTCGAGGAACGGCGAGGACATGGCCCGGTCGAAGGATCAGCATCCCGGCGAGCCCGCCCACCCCGGCGTTCCGCTGGCGCCGCCCGGGATCGTTCCGGAGTCCGACGTCCGCGTGCACACTCCCGCGGCCGCCGCGCCGCAGCCCGCTCACGGCCACGTGAACGAGGGGCTCGGAGAGCTGCCCTGGGCGTACGGCGACGCGCGCCTGGTCGGCCTCGTGCGCGACCCCACCACCCTCTTCGTCTACTGGGACTTTTCCGCGCAGCAGATCGAGCAGGCTTTCGCCGGGCTCGGGCCAGCTCGCGCGGTGCTGAAGCTGTGGAACACCCGCACCGGCAATGGCGACATGGTCCGGGAGACGGACGTCTTCCTCGAGTCTCGCGGCTGGTATGTCCGCGACCTGCCGGCCGGCGCCGAGCTGCGCGCCGAATTGTGGGCGGTGGGCGAGCGCGGCGCGCGGCTGATCCGGGCGGCGCGTCCGGCGCGGCTCCCTCCGGCGGCGCCGTCCGACCAGCTCGAGGCGTTCTATCTGCGGATCCCGCTCGACCAGTCGATCGGCTCCGGGATCCCCGGCGGCCGTCCCCTCAACTACGGCGGGGCGGCGCCCGCGGGCTGGGAGCGGAGGCTGCAGCCGCGCAGCTTCAGCGGCTCGAGCTTCGGCGGTCCGTACGGCTCGAGCCCCGGGGGAAAGGTCCCCTGGACGCCGACGCACCTTCCCGACGGCGGGAGCGGGGAATGAACCGCGGCGCGCTCTCGATCGTCCTGCACGCGCACCTCCCGTACGTCCGCCACCCGGAGTATCCCGAGTTCCTCGAGGAAGACTGGTTCTACGAGGCGATCACCGAGACCTACCTGCCGCTCCTGGAGGTCTTCGATCGCTGCGTGGACGACCGGATCCCGTTCCGGATCACGCTCACCCTGACGCCGCCGCTGGTGGGGATGCTCCGCGACCAGCTGCTGATGTCGCGCTACGCGAAGCGGCTCGACTCGCTCTGCGAGCTCTGCGACAAGGAAGTGCACCGCACCCGCACCGACGCGAAGTTCGGGCCTCTCGCCTGGCACTACCGCGAGCACCTCTACCACCTGCGCCGGCTGTTCCACGACCGCTACCGCGGCGATCTGGTCGCCGCCTTCAAGCGGCTGCAAGACGCCGGGGCGCTGGAGATCATCACCTGCGGCGCCACGCACGGCTTCCTGCCCCTGATGGTGCACCCGGAAGCGATCCGCGCGCAGATCCAGGTCGCCTGCATGCACTACCGCATGCACTTCGGACGCGATCCGCGGGGGATCTGGCTGCCGGAGTGCGGGTACGCGCCGGGCATCGACCGCTATCTCGCCTCGGAGAACATCCGCTTCTTCTTCGTCGACTCGCACGCGCTGGCGAACGCGGTCCCCCGCCCGCGCCGCGGCGTCTACGCGCCGGTGTACACGCCGAGCGGCGTGGCGGCGTTCGCCCGCGATCCGGAGAGCTCGATGCAGGTGTGGAGCGCCGAGAACGGCTATCCCGGCGATCCGGTGTACCGCGAGTTCTACCGCGACATCGGCTGGGACCTCGACTACGACTACATCCGCCCGTACATCCAGGCGACCGGCGACCGGAAGAACACCGGCATCAAGTACTACCGGATCACCGGCAAGGTCCCGCTCGGCGAGAAGCAGCCCTACGATCCCGCCGCGGCGCGGGCGCGCGCCGAGCAGCACGCCGGCAACTTCCTCTTCAACCGCACCAAGCAGGTGGAGTTCCTCATCGACGCGTTCGGCGACGGGCCTCCGCCGATCATCATCTCGCCGTACGACGCCGAGCTGTACGGGCACTGGTGGTACGAGGGCCCCATCTTCCTCGACTACCTGATCCGCAAGGCGGCGCGGGAGCAGGACGTGCTCCGCCTGCAGTCGCCGGTCGACTACCTGATGGAGTACCCGGAGCAGCAGCTGGCGCAGCCGCCGATGTCTTCCTGGGGCGCGGGCGGGTACGCCGCGGTCTGGCTCGACGAAGGGAACGACTGGATCTACCGCTACCTGCACAAGGCGTCCGAGCGGATGATCGAGCTCGCCCGCCTGCACCAGGACGCGAGCGGGGTGACCCGGCGCGCGCTCAACCAGGCAGCCCGCGAGCTGCTCCTGGCCCAGTCGTCCGACTGGGCGTTCATCATCAAGACCGGGACGATGGTGGACTACGCCGTCCGCCGCACGCGGGAGCACCTGCTCCGCTTCTCACGGATCTACGACCAGGTGAAGGGGCGCGGGGTCGACGAGGCGTGGCTCTCCGGCGTGGAGAGCCGGGACAACCTGTTCCCGGAGATCGACTACCGAGTCTACCGGCCCGCCTGACGAGCGCTCGCTGTCTGGCCGCTACGTAGTGCACATCCTCAGTACCGTCAATTCGAGGACGGAGGAGGGATGACGCTGCGGATCGCGCTGGTCTCTACACCCTTCATCGCCGTGCCCCCCAAGGCATACGGCGGTACGGAGCTGGTGGTCGCCGATCTGGCGAGGGCGCTCACCGCGCGGGGAGCGCAGGTGGTCGTCTACGCAACCGGCGACTCGGACCTGCCGGGAGTGGAGGTGCGCTCGTATTTCTCCGCCGCCCAGTGGCCTCCCAGGCGCGACCTGGAGATCGCGCATGCCGGCTGGTCGCTGCGGGACATCGCCCAGGATCCGCGCGGGTTCGACGTGGTCCACGTCCACTCGCCGTCCGCGGTGGGCCTCGCCCGGCTCTCCGGCTGTCCCGTGGTGTACACGCTCCACCACGACCGGGACGACGAGCTGAGCGATCTCTACCGGCGCACGCCGAACGTCTCGCTGGTGGCGATCAGCCACTCCCAGGCAGGCCGCGAGCCGGTGCCGGTCCAGGCGGTGGTGCACCACGGCCTCGACCCCTCGCGCTACCATCCGATGCCCGACCAGGGCTATCTGCTCTTCCTCGGCCGCTACGACCGCGTGAAAGGGTGCGTCCACGCCATCGAGGTGGCGGCGCGGGCCGGGCTCCCCCTGGTGATGGCGGGCGCCGCGCACGAGGGCGACTACTTCGAGAGCGAGGTCAAGCCGCTGATCCAGCGCCATGGCGTCCTGGAGCTCGGTCCGGTCGGCGGCGCGCGCAAGGCGGCGCTGATCGCCCGGGCGCGCGCGCTCCTCTTCCCCATCGAATGGGAGGAGCCGTTCGGGCTGGTGATGATCGAGGCGATGCTCAGCGGCGTTCCGGTGATCGGTCACGCGCGGGGCGCGGTGCCCGAGGTGGTGGACGACGGCATCACCGGCGTGGTCTGCGACGACCCCTCCGAGATGGTGGCGGCGGTGCGGGTCGCGGACAAGCTGTTCAAGCGGGAGCGCATCCGTGAAACCGCGGTGCGGCGCTGGTCGTCGGAACGGATGGCCGACGATTACCTGGCGGTGTACCGCGCCGTGCACGGAGAGCAGTACGCGGCCGAGGGAGCGGACTCCGGAGCCGCCGCGGAAGGCTAGCGTGGGATGATGCCCGGCCGATCTCTTGCGATCGCGCAGGCCAGCGACCTGCTCGGGTACGAGGATCTCGGGTCGCTCCCGGAGTCGACCGGGACGGACAAGCTGGTCCTCAAGCGCGGAAACCTCTTCGCCGTCGCCTCCCGCATGGGCGACATCTGGCCGCCGGGTGCGCGCGATCAGGGCGCCTACTTCGAGGACACGCGCTTCCTCAGCAAGCTCAAGCTGACGGTGGCGGGTGGTCCGCCGGTGGTGCTCTCCACCCAGACCAGGCCCGAGTACATCTCCCAGGTCGATCTCACGGTCACCAGCTCACACTTCGGAGGCGTGTTCCGGGATCCGGTGAACTTCCTCCACCTCCGCCGGGAGCAGCTGATCGACGAGCACTTCGTCGAGCGGCTGACGTTGACGAACTACCTGGTGCGGGACATCGATTACTGGATCGAGTACGAGTTCGCCTCCGACTTCGCCGACCAGTTCGAGGTCCGGGGGGCGCGGCGCCGCGCGCGCGGGACGTACTTCCAGCCGCTGGTCCGGGAGAACGCCGTCTCCTTCTGCTACCAGGGCCGCGACGGCGTGCTGTACCGCACCGAGGTGCTCTTCCCCTCCCGGGCGCCGGACCGGATCGAGGGCGGCCGGGCGCGGTTCGAGTTCCATCTCGGGCCGAACGAGACCGCCAGCCTCGAGCTGCACGCGCTCCCCTCGATGCACGCCGTCCGCTCCGGCACCTCGGTCCGCGAGGCGGCGGATGCCGCGCGCCAGGCGGGATTCCGCGTCCCGCCTCCCGCCACCGAGGAGCCCGAGTCGGACTGGATCTTCCCCGGCTCGCACCCGAATTCGCAGCCGCCCGCCCCGCGCAGGTTCGACGAGCGGCTTTCCCGCGCCCGCGCCGACTACCGCCAGTGGGCCGACGCGAGCACCCGGATCGACAGCAACGAAGAGGCGCTCAACTGGGCCTTGGCGCAGGCGGTGGCCGACCTGAAAGCGCTGTCGATCTTCTGGGGAGGCCGCCGGGTGATCTCCGCCGGAGTTCCCTGGTACGCCTCGCCGTTCGGACGCGACGCGCTGATCGCCGGGTTCCAGGCGCTGCTCGTGAACCCCGACGTCGCGCGCGAGGCGCTGCTCTTCCTCGCCGCCCACCAGGGGAAGAAGGTGGACGACTTCCGCGAGGAGGAGCCGGGCAAGATCCTTCACGAGATCCGGCGCGGCGAGCTGGCGAGGACCGGCGAGGTGCCGCACACGCCGTACTACGGCAGCGTGGACTCGACCCCGCTCTTCCTCATCCTCTTCACCGAGTACCTGATCTGGACCAACGACCGCGCCACCGGCGAGCAGCTGCTGCCGGCGGCCGAAGCGGCGCTGCGCTGGATCGACGAATGGGGCGACAAGGACGGCGACGGTTTCATCGAGTACCAGCGGAAGACGGACCAGGGGCTGCGCAACCAGGGCTGGAAGGACTCCTGGGACGGCGTTCCACACCTCGACGGAACGCCGGCGGAGGCGCCCGTCGCGCTGGTCGAGGTGCAGGGCTACTGCATCGACGCGCGGCGCCGGATGGCGCGGCTCTACCGCCATCTCGGGCGGCGGGAGGATGCCGCACGCTGCATGCTCGCGGCGCAGCGGCTGGTGCGGCGGCTCGACGAGGCGTTCTGGATGGAGAAGCAAGGGACCTACGCGCTCGCCCTCGACGCCGGCAAGAGGCGCGTCGAGAGCGTCTCGTCGAACCCCGGACATCTCCTGTTCTCCCGCGCCATCCCCGGGCCGCGGGCGCGCCGGGTGGCCCGGACCCTGATGTCGCCGGACAGTTTCTCCGGATTCGGCGTCCGGACCCTGGCGAAGGGACAGCGGGCGTACAACCCGCTCAGCTACCACGACGGCACCGTGTGGCCGCACGACAACTCGCTGATCGCGATGGGCTTCTCGAACTACGGGCTGCAAAAGCTCGCCGCCCAGGTGCTCTCCGGGGCCTACGATGCCTGCCGGCAGTTCCGCCATTACCGCTTGCCGGAGCTGTTCTGCGGGATGCCGCGTGGCGATGGGGACCTGGTGGTCAGCTACCCCGTGTCGTGCTCGCCGCAGGCGTGGGCGTCCGGCGCGCTCTTCCTCATGCTGCGCGGCTGCCTGGGGATGTATCCGGACGCGCAGCGCCGGATCCTGAAGATCGTCAATCCGCACCTTCCGCCTCCGCTGACGCGGCTGCGGCTCGAGCGCCTTCGCATCGGAGATACGCGCGTCACCGTCGAGTTCACCTGCAACGGCGACTCGTGCTTTGCCGCGGTGCGGGAGATGGAAGGCGAGCCGCTCTCGATCCGCATCGAGGTCGGCGCTCACCGGGATGACACGTAGGAAATTTCCTTCCCGGGGAACCGCTTTGCCCAGCGCGCTTACGCGGCTTGTCGCTCAGCGAACGGCGGCGACGCGCGCAGGCCGGCCATGCGCTTCTGCGCGAGCGCCATCACCTTGCGCCCGCGCTCCGTCTGGCTGAGCGCTTTGACGAAGAACACCCCGAGCAGGGCGACGAAACCGCCAGGGAGCACGATCGCGGCGAGAAGCAGGGCGAGTTTGCGGTTCACACCTGCATGGATGTGCACACGGGGTGCCAGTGCGAAGTCCGCTGCGCACCGCGGCGAGGCCGTGCTACACAAGCGCTCGATGGCCCAGGCGCTCCAGAGCGTGCAGGACGCGGCCGACCGGCTGCGCGCGGCGAACTACCTGCCGTCGCCGGAGA
>Ga0070741_10007827_pt1 | contig 21847 bp, 18 predicted proteins | sample Coa_R1_4_FD_66440 | JGI IMG/M metagenome (GOLD analysis project Ga0070741, IMG submission 66440) | Surface soil microbial communities from Centralia Pennsylvania, which are recovering from an underground coalmine fire - Coalmine... | ecosystem: Environmental > Terrestrial > Soil > Unclassified ... | reverse complement strand
TGCGCGCGCGCATCAACATCTTCTCGCACCGCATCGAGACGGAGGATGCCTGCCAGGCCTTCCTGGAGTTCGAGAGCGGTGCCTGGGGGCTGATCGAAACCACCACCACTGTGTGGGGTGGGCTTGGCCGTGCGATCGAGGTGCATGGCACCAACGGCACCATCGGTCTCTACGACCGTGGCATCGGTGCCTGGCGCTTCCGCGACGAGGAGGAAGGGCCAGAGCCGGAGTATGGCGCAGGCTCGGCGGGACCGATGGCCGAGGCCGGCGTCGCCGAGGGCAAGGAGGCGCGCTCGCGGTGGGAGCCGCAGCTACCGGCCGATCGCCCCAGGAACGTCATCCAGGACGTCGTATCGGCGCTCACGCGGGGCACACCGGTCGCCTGCCCGCCGGAGGAAGGCCGGAAGTCGGTTGCCATTCTGGAGGCGGTCTATCGCTCGGCGCGGCGTGGTGGCGCCGAGGAACAGCCCGAGTACTGAGCCTGCCCCTGCCCTTCCAGCTCGCGCCTTCCGCTCGGCCGGCGCCGACCGGAGGAACAGCCCGAGTACTGAGCCTGCCCTTGCCCTGGCTCCTCCCTCACCAGGGGGAGGAGCGTAGCTTCTGGTGTGGCCAGAGCAGAGAGCCTATGCCAGCCCAGCTGGCTCCTCTCCTCGCCAGGGGAGAAAAGCTCAGCGCGCTGTGGGCAGGCCCGGCGCCCCAAGGCTTTGGGCGACGGCGTTCAGCTCCACCACCAGGGTGTCTTCGAGCGGCAGCCCTTCGCGCAGCCGCTGCTGGCGGAGGCGATGCTCCGGCTCGCCCGGCAGCAGGACGCCGGTCGAACCCTCGGCCGGCGGGCAGGCATGCAGCTGGTCGACGAGTGCTCCCATGCGGGCGATGAAGTCTTCATACGGCGTGAATGCCTCGATGGCGTAGGCTTCGAAGAAATGGCTCGAGCCGGGCAGACCGAGCCCCTTGCCGAAGCGCCCACCGGAGAGGACGCCGCAGAGAACATCGAGCACCACCGCCAGCCCGTAGCCTTTGGGGCCGCCGAGCGGGAGCAGCGCGCCCTGTCGCGCCGCGACCGGATCGGTAGTGGGCCGGCCTTCCTTATCCAGCGCCCAGCCGAGCGGGATCGGCTCGCCGCGCAGGCGGGCCACATCGAGCTTGCCTCCAGCAACGACACTGGTGGCCATATCCAGCACCAGCGGCGCCTCGCGCCCCGTGGGGATCGCGTACGCCAGCGGGTTATTGCCCACCATCTTCTCGCGCCCACCGGTCGGCATCATGTTGATGCCGGCATTGGTGGCGGCGAAGCCGATGCAGCGCCGCTCGACGGCCTGCATCGCGTAATAGGCCATCGCGCCGCAATGGTTGGAATGGCGCACGGCCACCGCGCCGTGGCCCCGTTCCGCGGCGCGCTCCAGCGCCAGGCGCATGCCGGCCTGCGCCGCGAGCTGCCCCATACCGCCGCCGCCGTCAAGCACCACGGCCCAGCCGCTGTCCTGCACGATGCGTAGCTCGGGCCGGGCGACGATCGCTCCCGAGCGCAATCCTCGCGCATAGGCGGGGAGGCGCTGCACGCCGTGCGAGCCGACGCCGCGCAGGTCGGCCTCGACCAGCGTCTCGGCCACATGGGCTGCGTCGGGCTCGCGCAGCCCCAGCCGTTCGAAGATGCCGGCCGTCCAGGCCTGCAGCGCCGCCGCCTCGACGAGCACGCTCATGCTCAGCTCCTGCTCGCTTCGGCCGGCAGGGCCACCGGCTCCAGGCTGGCTGCCCACCGAATGCCGCGGGTAAGCAGCTCGCGGAAGATGGGATGCGCGAACGAGCGCGCATCGTGACCCAGCGCGGAGTAGAAGAGCCGGCCGCGGCCGATCTCGCGCACCCAGCTGCTCGGCTCGCCATCCACCGCGCCGCTCGGGTGGTGGCTGGTCTGCAGGACGCGGATCGCGCCGCGGTCGGGGAAGCTGCTCTGATAGCACTCGTCCTCGATCTCGATCGTGGCGAGCCCGCGCGTAATGGGGTGGCTCTCGTCGGCCACGCGCACGGTAAACGGGCCATAGGGCGGATGGCCCTTGAACTCGGCGCCGACGAACGCCAGGAAATCGCCGTTGGCATCGGCGGTGGTGAAGTGCAGCGGCACGTAGCCGCCGCCGCGGGTGACGAACTTGGCCAGGCCGGCCAGCTGGGCTGCCGTGCATTCGTGGCTGCGCGCACCGGTGTAGGAGATGGCGACGTCATAGGGAGCGAGTCGCTCCCAGAGCAGCGCGTTCCAGTCATCGGTGATGGTCACGTCGAGCCAGGGTAGGCTCCAGAGAAACTCCGCCAGCGCGGCGCGTGTGGCCGGCCGGGCATGCGGCCCGCCAAGGAGGACGAGTGCCGAGATGTGGTCAGGCTGGTTCTCTCCCATGGCCATGCTGCTTCCCCTTCCTTTGTCGTGTGCTTGCTCGAAGGCGAATGGGTGTGCCGCGGGACGGCATCCCGGGAGGGTGCCTAAGTATGTGCTGGCAAGTTCGCGACGGCCGTCCTTCGATGCTCGATGCTCCTCCTCTGCACGAACCTACCGGCGGATACTTAGCCTCCCTTTTGGTGTGCTTGCTAGAAGGTCAGCTCATGCTGCTCCAGAATCTTGGCCTCATCCAGGTCCATGCCCATTCCCGGCCGGTCTAGCTGTGAGAGGGCGACCTCGCCGCGCTGTGGGTGGACCGGCGTCTTGAGGAACCACTGATGAATGATGTTCCACTTGACCAGGTATTCCAGCAGGGGGCAGAGGTTCGGCGGCTGCGCGGCGATCAGGTGGCAGGTGGCCGGTACCGAGTGCCCATGGGGGATGACCGGCAGGTCGTAGGTGGAAGCCAAGGCGCAGATCTTGAGGCCTTCTGAGATCCCGCCGCACCAGTAGAGGTCGGGCTGGAGCACGTCGACGGCGCCGGCGTCCATGTACTGCTTGAGGCCCCACCGCGTGTACTCGTGCTCGCCTCCCGAGACGGGAATGCCCAGCGGCTGGAGCGCCCGCCGAATCTGGACATAGACCGCGATCTTGTCCGGCATGGTGGGCTCCTCGAGCCAGCGTGGCGTATAGGGCGCGATGCGCCGGCCGACCTGCACGGCGTACGGGAGGTCCCAGCTCATCCAGGCATCGAGCATGAGATCGACATCGGGCCCGATCGCCTGGCGCACGGCATGCACCATGGCGACATTCTGCTCGAGCCCTTCGCGGCCGGAGCCGGGGCCATAACGGAAGAACCACTTCATTGCCTTCCAGCCCTGCTCCACCTGTTCTCTGGCCCGTTGCGCCGCGCGCTTGGGCTCGATCGAATAGCCGAGCATGCTGGCATACGCCGGGATCGTCTCCCGCGTCGGGCCGCCGAGCAGCCGATAGACCGGCTGGCCAAGCCAGCGCCCCTTGAGGTCCCAGAGGGCGCAGTCAACGGCGGAGAGCGCCATCATCGGTGGGCCCTTACGGCCGTGCACCTGAGCCCGGTAGAGGCGATCCCAGAGCAGCTCGATCGCCAGCGGGTCCTGGCCGAGCAGCAGGCTCGCCAGCTGTCGCTGGACGATGTAGGCCTGCTCTTCGGTGATCGGGCCGCCGATGCCGTAGACGCCCTCATCCGTCTCGATGCGAAGGAAGATGCTCTCCATACGGTAGTGGCCGCGCTCGTTGCGCGCCAGCCGGCCTGGAGGATCGGTGCGATGCTGCGGGTAGAGGTCGAGCGGCCGTACCAGCCGCTCTTCCCAGAACTCGCCTTCGAACGGCAGCTCGCCGCGCACTTGCAGCACCCGTAGGGCGGTGATCTTCATGGTGCGCCATGATGCCACATGCGAGCCGGCCGTGGGCAATGAGCAACGAAGCGGCGGACCGGAAGGCCGCTCGGCCTGGGCTGGGCGTTGGAGCATCCCGTCGTTGGAGCTGCCACGTGGTGGCAGGTAGGAAGAGGAGTGGTATGGCGATCGGCTGACACAGAATTGTCAGCAGATGTGCCGGCGGATGCTGGTCTCTGGTGCTGAACAGCGTTGCAGGCATGAGCTTTGGCAGCAGGAAAGCGGCAGAATCGTGGAGCGCTGGTAGCAGAGGGAACATGCCTGATGAGCAGGGGATGGTGGCAGGTGGCGGCACTGGCTGTGCTGGCGAGCGCGCTCGCATGGCTGGCCGCGGCGTGCGGCGATGCTCCCTTCAGCGTTACCGCGGCCGGACCATTCTCGTATCCGGCACCGGCGACGCTCAATCCCTCACTGGAGCGCGTGGCGATCGTTATCACCATCGCCAGCCACTCCGGCGATGACCTGCAGATCAATCCGGCCGATTTCGCGGCGCGTGACGCCGGCCACCGGCTCTATGCGGCCAACGTGGCCGCCACGGCAGCCGATGCGAGCCTGGTCCTGCGGTCGCCGGAGCTGCGCGGCACCCTGCCGCTGCCCGTGGTGACGCTGCGCCGCGACGATGTGCTGACCGGCTTCGTCGTCTTCGACGTGCCGGCAGGGGTGCGGCTGGTGGAGCTGATCTGGCGCCAGGTCGATTCCGACTACACCGTCCGGCTGGACGGTGAATCCTGACTAAAGGATCCAGAGCCCCTCATGTCCTCCCTCTCACTGGCACCGGACCTCTCCCCCACCGCTACGCCCGCAGCTGGCGCGGCTCGCTCGCCCGCTGCTCCCGCCGGGCCGGTGGTGATCAGCACGCAGCGGCTCTCCAAGCGCTATGGCTCGTCCTTCGCGCTCCGGGAGCTTACGCTCGAGGTCTATCGCGGCGAGGTGCTGGGCTACCTGGGGCCGAATGGCGCGGGCAAGACGACTACCATCCGCCTGCTGCTCGGGCTCATTAGCCCCACCTCGGGCAGCGCGCAGATCTTTGGCCTGGACGCGCAGCGCCATGCGCCCGACATCCACCGGCGGCTCGCCTACGTCCCCGGCGACGTGAACCTGTGGCCCAGCCTCACCGGCCAGGAGACGCTGGCCCTCCTTGGCCGTACCCACGGCCGGTTCGATGTCGCCTATCGCGATGAGCTGATCGAGCGCTTCGACTTCGATCCCTCCAAGAAGGTGCGCTCCTACTCCAAGGGCAACCGCCAGAAGCTCATCCTCATCGCCGCGCTGATGACGCGCGCCGATCTGCTGATTCTGGACGAGCCGACCAGTGGCCTCGACCCGCTGATGGAGCAGACCTTCCGCGAGTGCATTCAGGAGGCGAAGCGTGACGGCCAGACAATCTTTCTCTCCTCGCACATCTTGAGCGAGGTGGAGGCGCTGTGCGACCGGGTGGCCATCCTGCGTGCGGGCCAGCTGCTCCAGGTTGGCACGCTCTCCGAGATGCGCCACCTCTCGGCCGTCTCCATTCAGGCGACGTTCGACGGCCAGCCTCCCGATGCCGCGACGATTGCCGCCATCCCGGGCGTCTCAGCGGTGGAGATGGATGCTCACGTCCTGCGCTGCCGGGTGGCTGGCTCCATTGCGCCGCTGCTGCGCGTCCTTTCCAATGCTGGTGTGCGCGAGCTACTCAGTGCCAAGCCCTCGCTGGAGGAGCTGTTTCTCACCTACTACGGTGCGGAGGAGCGGCGCCAGTGATGGCGAAGGTTGATGGCCTGCCGCGCTGCTCCTTCTTCCTATACCGAAACCAGGCTGGTTACCCCATGGCCCCATCCTGGCCCGGCTGCGGGTTCCACCTTGGCGCTGGTGTAGCCAGCAAGGGTACGGAAGAGGCGCCCCGGTGATTGCCACCGCACCACCGTTGCCGGGCGTTGCTGCGCCCACGCATCCGGAGCCCCGGCTGGTGATTGCGCGCCACGTGGCCCACAGCGCCACGCGCTGGGCGGTGATCTGGGGCGTGGTCTTCGGCCTGTTCGTCCTTTCGACGGTAAAGGCGTTTGTTGTCGGCTATCCCACGGCCGCCCAGCGGCGCGAAGTGGCGCGCTCACTGCAGAGCTTTGCCATCCTGATTGGACCGCCGCACCATGCCGAGACGGTGGCCGGCTTCACCTCCTGGCGTGTGCTCCTGGTGGCCGCCATCATCGGCGCCTTGTGGGGATTGCGTGCCGGCACGGGCCTGCTGCGTGGGGAGGAGGAAGCCGGCCGCTGGGAGCTGCTCCTCGCCGGGCGCACCACGCGTCGCCGGGCGGCGGCCGAGGCGTTGCTGGGATTGGCGGCAGCGCAGGGGGCCATGTTTCTGGCCACGCTGGCCCTCGTACTCATCTCCAGTACCTTGCCCGGCGCGCACTTTCCCCTGGGGCGCTCGCTGCTCTTTGCTACCGGCCTGGTCTCCGGCGCCGCCATGTTCCTGGCCATTGGGGCCCTGACCAGCCAGCTTAGCGCCACGCGTGGCCAGGCGGCCTCGCTCGCTGCGCTGGTGCTCGGTGCCGCCTACGCCATCCGCCTGGTGGCTGATTCCAGCCGCGATCTCGGCTGGCTACGCTGGCTGAGCCCGCTCGGCTGGCTGGAGGAGCTACGCCCGCTGCGCGATCCCCAGCCGCTCGCGCTGCTGCCCGTTCTGGCGCTGATTGTGCTCTGCGCCGGGCTGGCCATCGTACTCGCCGGACGGCGCGACCTGCACGATAGCATCCTGCACGAAAACGAGGGAAAACGGCGTGAGGTGCGCTGGCTACAAGGGCCGTTTACTCTGGCGCTGCGGCTGTCGCGCGGCAGTGCCATCGGCTGGATGCTGGGGGTAGCCGCCCTGGCCTACATCGAGGGTGCCGTCGCTCGCTCTGCCTCAGCCATCCTGGCCAGCTCGCCGGCGTTCAGCACCGCGCTGCGCCGGCTCGGCGTGCGCCAGGGCGCACAGGGCTACCTGGGAGCTGCGTTCCTCTTCGTTGCCGTGCTGATCGCCATGGTGGCGGCCGGCCAGATTGCGGCTATCCGTGACGAGGAAGCCTCCGGACGGCTCGATCACCTCCTGGCACAGCCGGTACGGCGCGTGACGTGGCTGGCCGGCCGGCTCTGCATCTCGCTGGCGCTGCTCCTCATGCTGGGAGTGCTTGCCGGCATCGTCACCTGGCTGGGCGCTGCTGCGCAGCACACGGGCGTGCCGCTGGCCAAGCTGCTCCAGGCCGGCCTGAATGCCACTGCCCCGGCAGTCTTTGTGCTTGGCGCCGGCGCGTTCCTGCTCGGCGTGCTCCCTCGCCTTGCCGCGATCGCAACCTATGCCATCGTAGCCTACTCGTTGCTGGTCAATCTGGTGGGGAGCGTGATCAAAGGCCAGGACTGGATCCGGGATTCCTCCCTGTTCACGCACATTGCCCTGGCGCCGGCCGCCAAGCCAGACTGGTTCCAGGCTGCCGTGCTGATGCTGCTGGGAGCCGGGCTGGCGGTGCTCGGCGCCATTGCCTTCCACCGGCGCGATCTCCTCTCTGCCTAGCTCGGCTACCATCGCACCGCGTGCTATGGGTTATGGGTGGCTCGGTAGCAAAAACTGGCGCCAGGCGATTGACGAGGCGCCGCGCGAATGGTAGCGTCCAGGCATGCGTGCGAAACGAATGAGCAGCCGAGCGGCGACTAGACGCGCGATCGTGCGCGCGAGCGCCGGTGCGGGCCTAGGAGTGCTGCTCACCGCCTGCAGCCGTGCGGCCGAGCCCAGCGCAGGGTCGCAGACGGCTACGCCGGTGGAGCTACGCCTGCACGGCGCGGCCTCCGGCGCAGAAGGCGATTACTGGCCCAAGGTCGTCAGCGGCTTTAATGAGAAGCACCCGAACCTGCACGCCACCTTCGAGCCGTGGCCGCCGGATAAGGGGCCGCTCGTGCTCGGCGCCGCCGGCACGCTGGGCGACGTGATGCGTCTGGTGGCCTTTGGCACCTACTCGCAGGTTGCCGCCGCCGGGTTTCTCAAGGATCTGGGGCCGCTCATCGCCAAAGATCGATACGACCTGAAGCAGTTCTACGCCGCCGCGGTGGAGACGCTCAAGTTCCGCAGCCGGCAGTACGGGCTGCCGCACATCGCCCACCCGGGCTTCTGCGGGCAGTTCATCAACCTCGATGCGCTGCAGCAGGCCGGCCTGGCCCCGCCCGACGAGGCGACCTGGACGCTCGATGCCTATGCCGGCATGCTCAAGCAGCTGGGCAACCGCCTGCGCGATGCCGGCGCGTGGGCGCTCTGGCCACCCACCAGCGTCCAGCACGTCACCGTGGCGGCGCGCGCCTTTGGCGGCAACACGCTCTCGGCCGACGGCAAGCGCTCACTGATCGCCGAGCCGGCGAGCCTGCAGGGTGTGCAGTTTCTGGCCGACCTGATTCTGCGCGATCGCTCGGCGCCGCCGCCCGGCACACTCTCCGGCAGCGACGTGCAGAACCTCATCTCCGGCCAGGTCGCGGTCGACTGGACGAACTTCGGCATCATCAACACGTTACACAAGCAGGCGCAGGGGCTGCGCTGGCAGGTCTTCATGGGCCCCAAGGGGCCCAAGAGCCGCGGCTTCTTCATGGGCGTCGATTCGGCGTCGATGAGCGCCACCTCGCAGCACCCGGACCAGGCATTCGAGCTGGTGAAATACATCCTCTCCAAGGAGGTGTGCCTCGGCTGGTTCGACGTTGGCTTCGCGCCCGGCGGCCGATCCGATACCTGGAATGACCCCAAGGTCACCTCCGACCCGGCGTTCAAGGTGTTCGCGCGGGCGATGGACGAGGCGCAGCCGCTGAATCTGCCCGACAATGGCCTGATCACCGACTTCAACGACGCGCTCTCCAGAGAGCTGGGGGCCATCTGGACGGGGCAGGCCAGTGTCAAGGACGCGGTGGAAGCAGCCCGGCGCGCCTCGCAAGAGGTGCTCGACCGGACGACGGGCTAATTACTTGATGGGGCGCACCGGCTTACGCCGAGCGCAGGCGCCGGTAAGCCGGCCATAGTCATGAGGAAGGGCTGGGGTAGGATGGCTGTTGAGGGTATAAGCCTAGTCTCGTAGGTGCTGCCGGCTGCGTGGTACGCTTGGACCAGTCCCGGGGGAGCCGCAAGGCTGAGAGGGAGCGCGCGCTCCGACCCATCGAACCTGCTCTGGGTAATGCCAGCGAAGGGAAGTAGGGAATGTCGAACCAGCCTCTGCCGCAAGCTGCAGCCGCTGCGGCGCCGCCGACCGTGCCCCCGGTCGCGCATCTGGCCAGTGAGCCTAGCCAAGGGGTTGCATCCGCCGCGATGGCAGCGCCTGGAGTTCCCCAGCAGGCAACAGTGGTGATTGTCGGTGCCGGCATCATCGGCCTGAGCCTTGCCTTCGAGCTCGCCCGGCGGGGCGAGGAGGTGGTGGTGCTGGAGCGATCGCGGCCCGGTGCGGGCGCCTCCAGCGTGGCCGCCGGCATGCTCGCTCCGGCAGCCGAAGCCGAGCACGAGGATCCAGACCTGCTGCACCTCGCTCAGGAAAGCCTGCGGCGCTACCCGGAGTTCGTGCGCGCGATCGAGGAGCGCAGCGGCCGCTCGTGCGAGCTGCGCCACGAGGGGACGCTGCTGGTGGCACTCAATCGTGATGACGAGGATGAGCTGGAGCGCCTGGCGGCCTTCCAGCGCCGGCTGGGGCTGGCGTGCGCCCCGCTCACGGCCGAGCAGGCAAGAGCGCGCGAGCCGCAGCTGAGCCCGCGCGTCACCGCTGCTCTCCACGCGCCCCATGATCACCAGGTGGATCCGGCGGCAATGGTCGCCGCGCTCGAGGCAGCAGTGCGAGCGCTGGGCGGCACGGTGGTCACGGGCTTCGAGGTCACGGGCTTCGAGACGCAGGGCGGCCGCCTGGCCGCGGTGGTGGGGTGCCGGCAGGTCGGTGGCGAGGCCGGCAGCCCCGCCACTGAGGAGCCGACCGGCGTGCGCTGCCGCGTGGCCGTGCTGGCGGCCGGCGCATGGAGCAGCTTCGGCATCGCCTGGCCGGCCGAGCCGTTCACCGTGCGCCCGGTGAAGGGGCAGCTCGTCCACCTGCAAGGGCCCGAGCTGCTCCAGCACGTGGTGCGCACGCCGCATGTCTATCTGGTGCCCCGGCGGGGAGGGAGGCTCGTAATCGGGGCAACGATGGAGGAGATGGGGTTCGACGCCACGCCAACCGCCGGCGCTGTGATGGACCTGCTGTGGCAGGCGCGGCTGGTGGTGCCGGCCATCTACGACCTGGAGCTGGCCGAGGTCAAGGTGGGGTTCCGTCCGGCCACACGTGACCACCGGCCGCTCATCGGTCCGGCCGGCGTGCCTGGCCTCTATCTGGCCACGGGGCACTTCCGCCACGGCGTGCTGCTCGCGCCGGCCACAGCGATGCTTCTGGCGGAGGCGATCATCACCGGTGCGCTGCCGCCCTTGATCGCTCCGTTTTCTCCCACCCGACAGGCCCCAGCCGAGGCACTCCAAACAGCGGGTAGCGTATGAGCGAGGATCTGGTTACATCGACCATCGCAGCCGATCTCCGCCGAGCCGCGGCCCTCGAAGGAGCAGGCAGCGTATGAGTGAGCACAGCGCAGCGCCGCCGGCCGGCACGGCGGCGCAGGAGGGTGGCTGGCTGCTGGTGAACGGCGAGCGCCGCCCGCTGCCCCCGCAGGGCGTGCTGATCCAGCTGCTGGAAGCGAGCGGGATCACGCCGGAGACGAAGGGCGTGGCCGTGGCGATCAATGATGAGGTGGTGCGCCGCGCCGACTGGGCCCAGCGCCGGCTCCAGCCGGGCGACCGGGTGGAGATCGTGCGAGCAGTGCAGGGTGGATAGCATGGCGCCGGCGCTGCCGACATTCGGTATGGAGCGGCCAAAGCCGGCAGAGAGCGGTAGAACCGATGAGGGCAGAGAGAGGAACGACGGAGATGACGGCGACAGAGCAAGTGGCTCGCGCACAGCCGACTGAGGTGCGCGGCCTGATGGAGCCCGAGGCTGATACCTGGCGGCTGGCCGGGCTGACGCTGCGCTCGCGGTTGATCGTCGGCACAGCGCGCTACCCGAGCCTGCAGGTACTGCTCGGCGCACTCGAGGCGTCTGGCACCGAGATAGTGACAGTGGCGCTGCGCCGCGTCAGCGTCGAGGCTGGCCCGGAGAACCTCTACGACCTGATCCAGGCCCGCGGGTATCACCTGCTGCCCAACACGGCCGGCTGCTACACCGTCAAGGATGCCCTCCTCACCGCCCAGCTGGCGCGCGAGGCGCTGGGCACCTCGCTGATCAAGCTGGAGCTGATCGCCGACGACGAGACCCTCCTGCCGGACACCGAGCAGCTGCTCGTCGCGGCGCGCGAGCTGGTGCGCGACGGCTTTACCGTGCTGCCCTACACCAACGACGATCCGGTCACGGCGCAGAAGCTCGAGGACATCGGCTGCGCCGCGGTCATGCCGCTGGCTGCGCCCATCGGGTCGGGGCTCGGCATTCGTAATCCGCACAATCTGCAGCTGATGCGTAGCCGTATCCACGTGCCGCTGATCGTCGATGCCGGGGTCGGCACAGCCTCCGACGTGGCGATCGCCTTTGAGCTTGGCTGCGATGCGGTGCTGCTCAACTCGGCCATCGCCCGCGCGCAGGATCCGGTGCGCATGGCGCGCGCGATGCGCGCGGCTGCGATCGCCGGGCGCGAGGCCTACCTGGCCGGGCGCATGCCGCGGCGCTTTCTGGCCGAACCAACGAGCCCCATGGCCGGGCGCGTCTTGAGTGCGGCGGGTTAGGTGTCACCTTATCCAGCGCGGCTTGCTCGTTCGCCCTTCAGCCGGCCGGTGCTTCCGCAGCTGATGCTGGTCACCGACCGGCAGCTGGCTGCGCCGCGTGACCTGGTGGAGCTGGTTGCGGCGGCAGCCGGCGGCGGGGTAACGCTCGTCCAGGTGCGCGAGAAGGACCTCCCGGATGATGAGCTGCTTGCGCTGGTGCGAGCGATCCAGCGTGCGGCCGGCGACCGGGCAGCGGTGCTGGTGAACGGGCGCCCAGAGGTCGCCACAGCCGCCGGGGCGGGCCTGCACCTGCCGGAGGACGCGCCGCTACCGGCATTCGGACGCTGGCCGCTCTGGGGTCGCTCGGTGCATCGCCTCGAGCGCGCGCGCCGTGCCGTGGCCGAAGGGGTCGATTACCTGCTGGCCGGCACGCTCTTCGCCACCGAGTCCAAGCCGGGGGCGGTGCTGCTTGGCCTTGAAGGACTGCGGGAGATCGTGGTGGCAGCCGGCGGGACACCGGTGCTCGCCATCGGGGGGATCACTGCCGAGACAGCCGGCGCGGTGGTTCGTGCGGGGGCAGCGGGCGTCGCCGTGCAGCGCGCCATCCTGCAGGCGGCCGACCCCGCACGTGCGGCACGTGAGCTACGGCAGGCGCTGGAGGCGGCCTGTGCACCGGCGTCGAAGTCCCGCGTCGCTCCTCCTTCTGGAGCATCGACGACAGAACAGCCAGAACCTGCTTGGCCTGGATTATTCACGTAACCTGGAGTGCTACGTTGAGAACCGTCGATCTTCCAGAGATGCGGCGGCGCTCATAAATAATCCAGGTTAGTCGGCTACACCTGGCCGCGCAGGCGTGCCAGCTCGGCCCGCAGCCGGGCTGCCTCTGCCTCGGCAGCCTCCGCACGCGCATGCTCCGCCTCCGCGCGGGCCGCCTGCTCCGCATAGGTCAGAAGCCATTCGCCAGATTGTGGATCATAGAGGCGCAGCTGCGCGCCACGCGGGTGTAGCTCCAGCCCAAGCACGTCACTCAAAAAGCTGCCATTCTCGCGCGGTGTCATTGGCTCGTAGCTACCGTCGATGAGCCGAAAGCCCTGCAGGCGAGGGCGAAGGTACTCACCAAGGGGATCGAACAGGAAATATTCGCGTACCCCCAGCGCGGCGTAGATGTCGCGCTTGGTGACCATATCCTCGCGCCGCGTGCTGCGGGAGGTGACCTCCAGAACCCAATCCGGGGCGCGCCCCTCTTCCCATACCTTGTACACGCGGCGTGGCCCGGCCGGCACCCCCCGCACCACAAAGACATCTGGCGCCACGCGCCGCTTGGGGTTCCCTCGCTCGTAATAGACGAACAGGTTGCCGGCGACGTAGACCATCGGGTCCCTGGCCAGGAAATACTGGCGCAGCACCTCGCGGGTAGTCAGCAGGCAGTCGATGTGGATGTCGGTCTCTGCCACCGGCTTGCCGTCGGATTCTGGGTAGTGTACGTCTTCCAGTGGAGCCGGTGGCGAGGCGACGGCGCGGTGAAGTGCCATAGGTCTCTTCCTGCCGCCAGTATAGCGTGCTCCCACGCCGAAACCACAGAGTAGCCAGCAGGTGCGTCGGTCGGCGTAACCCTGAGCGCTGAGGCGGCCCCAGGCATAGCCGCTACCTATCTGCCGGTCTGTTCGCGCCGAGCCGCACCACCAAATCTCGAAGGGCCGACAGCACGAACAGGCCAGCAGCTACTTAGCATCCCGCTGGCAGACCCTGAGGCAATTGAGGTATCCCAGCACAAGACACATGAGCGATCGCATCAGCCGCGACGAGCTGCAGACGCTGGAGGCGAGCGGCCGGCCGCCGGCCATTATCGACGTGCGTGACCGAGACGAGTACGTCGCGGGCCATCTGCCGGGGGCGATCCACCAGCGGTGATGCAACCGATCGCTCCATTGTCCATCACCTCACGCTCGCCGGCCCTTCGCTACGGCACCGGCACCTACCTCAGCTACGGCGGCTGGTACTGCCTCGCGTGAGAGGCCGCCAGCTGCTGCCTCGCCCACCTCGGCTAGATCGGTCGCCAGCTCGCCAAGCATTGCCTGCGGAGCCGCCGGCTCGCCGCGCACATGGCTCCTGCGCAGCGGAATCTCCTTCAGCCACAGCGCGATCAGGAGCGCGAGGAGCATCAGCCCGGTGCCGGCACGAAAGACGTCGGTGATGGCCGTGGCCAGGCTGGCACGGATCGTTGAGAGCAGGAGCTGGGAGAGCTGCTGTCCCTGCGGACCAAGTGAGGCAAAGCCTTGCTGGATGGCGGCGGTGGCCTGCGGGGAGAGCAAGGCCTGGGGGTTCTGCAGCGCCGCCAGGCGCTCAGGGGGCACGGCCTGGCGGATGGCAGCCGGCAGGCTCTCCTGGAACACAGCCTGGAGACGGTTGGTCATCACCGTACCGAAGATGGCGACGCCGATGGTGCTGCCGATGCTCCGGAAGAACTGCAGGCTGGCCGTGATCTGCCCCAGCATCCTGAAGGGGAAGGCGTTCTGCACTACGATGGTGAAGAGCGGCATCACGACGCCGAGCCCAATGCCGGTGACCACCATATTGCGAATGACCAGCCCGGAGGTGGTGGCGGCACTCATCCTGGAGAGCAGGAACATGCCAAACGCGGCGACGGCGAAGCCAAACAGCGCCAGCGCCTTATAGCGACCCGTGCGCGACATGATCTGGCCGCCGATGGCGCTGCTGACGATGACGCCGAGCATCATCGGCGTCAGCACCGCGCCGGAGTTGGTGGCCGTCTGGCCGACAACGGCCTGGATGAAGAGTGGGAGATAGATAATGGTGCCAAACATGCCGGCGCTGAGCAGGAACGTGGCACCGACCGAGATGGCGAAGATACTGTTGGCGAAGAGCCCTGGATTGATGATCGGCTCGGCGGCGCGCTGCTCGATGAGCAGGAAGACGGCGGCCATGACGGCGGCGAAGACGAGTAGGCCGATAATCTGCGGCGAGCTCCAGGGATACTGCGAGCCTGCCCACGAGAAGGCAAGCAGCAGCGGCACAGCGGCGGCGATCAAGGTGGCTGCGCCGAAGTAGTCGATCTGGTGTCGGCTACGGCGGCTCTGCGCGGGCAAGGCAAAGCCGGCAGTCAGGAGTGCCAGCACGCCCACCGGCATGTTCACATAGAAGACCCAGCGCCAGCCCCAGTGGTCGGTGATCCAGCCGCCGGTCACCGGGCCGACGATGGAGGCGAGGCCGAAGACCGACATCAGCAGGCCCTGCCACCGGCCGCGCTCGGCCGGTGGGAAGATGTCGCCGATGATGGCCTGCACGATGGGCATCATCGCTCCTGCGCCAAGGCCCTGCACCGCACGGAAGATGATCAGCTGGGTCATGCTGCGGCTGGTGCCCGAGAGCGCCGAGCCAAGGAGAAAGATAGCCATGCCGCCGAGGAAGAACGGCCGTCGCCCGTAGATGTCCGAGAGCTTGCCATAGATGGGCACCATCACCGTGGAGGCCAGCAGGTAAGCCGTCACCACCCAGGCATAATGCTCGAGCCCTTGCAGGTCCGCGATCACGCGCGGCATGGCCGTGCCGACGATCGTCTGGTCCAGCGCCGAGAGCAGCATGCCGAGCATGACCCCGACCATGATCAGTACCAGGCGGCCACGGCTCACGCTCGCCCGCAGGCCGGCCGCCGGAGCGGCCATGAGGGCTGGCTCTTGTGCTGGTGGTGCTTCCATTGATGATCCCTCCGTTCGCTGATGGGTCTCTGATGAGTAGCTGCCCTGCACCTGATGGGCAGCTCACCGGCACAGACAGTCAGGCCGACCGCGCCTGCGACTCGGCGGCTGCCACCGCCACCAGCGCGCGCAGCCCGCGTGCCAGGGCAGAGAGGTCATCGTCGTTGAGCTGCGCGAGCCAGCCGGCCAGCCGGTCGCGCCGGCCTCGGAGCAGCTCATCCATCAGCTCCCCGCCCTGTGCGCTGAGCCGCACCAGCGTGCGGCGTCGATCTTCCGGATCCTCGCTCCGCTCCACCAGCCCGCGGCGCACGAGCGCATCGACGAGGAGCGTCGCTGCCGGTTTGCCGATGCCGAGCGCCGCGCCCAGCCGACCTACCGGCAACGGCCCGGCTTCAGCGACCGTCACCAGCGCCTTGAGCTGGCCCATGGTCAGGTTGAGCTGGAGCCAGCGCGGGCTGGCACTGCTCAGCGCCGCGCGCACAAACTCCCACTGCTGGAGCAGCACCTGCTCGATGAGGCACGCGCGCTCGGCCGCATCCATTGGTTTCACCGTACCGAATTAGTTTAGCAGGATCTAAACCAATTCGGCCAGGGACATAGCTGGCTGAGTCACCAGGTTATGAGCGCGGCCATGCTGGCTGCGAGCGGCCCGATGAGTGGCATACTCTCATCAGAGAGGAGTATGGACTACGCTTATGCCAGCGCAAACGGAACGAGTGGGGCAGGGAGCGCGAGTGGTTGTGACGCCGTTGATGCTGACCGCTATGCGCCAGGGAGAGAGCGATCGCCGGTGGCTCGAGGCGCATCCGGAGGCTTTGGAGCCATACCGTGGGGAGTGGGTCGCTGTCCATAAAGGCCGGATCGTGGCGCATTCGCCCGACGGGCGAGATCTGGCACGCCAGGGTGAGGCTCGCAGGTACCCGGGTGCGCTTGTGTTCTACGTGCCCACTGGTGAGGAGGCAGAAGCTGTCCGCATCCTCTAACAGCAGCAACAGTGACGATGCGTCCCTCCATCTGAACTTCGACTGGAGCTTCGCGTATGCTGGCTCCTTCGGTGACTCGCGACCCTTACCCAGACTTCCTCTCTATATTGCTCGGGTCGGAGACATCGAAGCCATAGCACCGATAGGTCTTGCCCCGGTACTTGACTCAGGGGCCGAGCACACCGCATTTGATGGCGCAGTGATGCAATACCTTGGCTGGGCTGAGCAAGATATTGCTGGCCGTGCCACAGGTGTCCTACCTATCTCTGGCTTGCAGGCACATGGGCAGCCGCTGGTTGGCTACCTTCACGACCTCACATGCCTGATCCCACTTGGCCGGCAGTATGCTTCGTTGCAGCTTCGTGTGCTCATCACGCCGCCGAATACTCTCGTGACACCCGTCCTGGGGCGGCGCGACTTCTTCCGTCAGGTGGATTTCGCCCTGCTTGAGGCTGACCAACGGTTCTACTTGCGCTTCCGGAATCGGTCGGTGCTATACGGCACGTGGTGAGCCGTTTCCTGCATTGCGGCGCGGCTAGAGCGAGGAGACCGGGCAGCCGGCAGCAGGGGCTTACCGGCCCAGCTTGCGCAGGTTCTCGCGGCAGCGGCGCACGCACTCGAGGGGCGGGTAGGCGTAGCTTTCCTGCTCCACGATGTACCACTCGGTGCCGCCTACCGTCTCGCAGAGGCGGAAGACCTCGTCCCAGCGGATGTCGCCCTCACCGACCAGCGCCTTGTCGTTGGTGGCGGAGTGGTCCTTGATATGCACCGTGATCGAGCGCCCCGGGTACTTGCCAATGAACGGCACCGGATCGATGCCCGTGCCGCGCGCCGCGTTACCGATATCCAGCTGCAGGATCACGTCCCGGCTGCTGTGCGTGGCGAGCGTGTCCCAGGGGAGCTCGCCTTCCAGCGGCTGGAACTCGAAGGCATGGTTGTGATACCCGGTGCGCAGGCCACGCTCCCTGAGCTGCGCTGCCAGGTCGCTTAAGAACTTCGCCGTCTCGATCCAGCCCTGGCGGGTGCTCCGCCGCTCCGGCGGCAGGCTCGGCACGATGATGTTCGGGTTGCCAAGGATCTGGTTGTACTCGATCGTACGCTCCAGCTCTTCAGGCTGAACGGCGCGGAACGGCGTGTGCGAGCCGATCACCTTGAGCCCGTGATCATCGGCCAGCTTGCGCAGCTCGCCGGCCGGGATCTCGTACTGGGCGGCGTAGATCTCGACGCCGTCGTAGCCCATCTCCTTGATGGCTTTGAGCGTACCGGCCAGATCGCGCTTGCAGTCCTCGCGCACGGAATAGAGCTGAAGAGCAACGGGAAGCGGGCTCATGGTGTTCTCTTTCCTCCTTCCTCCTCATCAAGAGCAGCTTCAGCGACACCGGCGCCTGGCTACCGGCGTCGGCGCGGCCGGCACATCAGGGTGTAACTGTCAGGGCGCAATGGGGTGCAGTATGCCAGCCGGCCGCCAGCGATCGTACTGATCCTGGACGCGCTGGAGCACCTCGAGTGCCGGCAGCACTGCCTCAGGGCTGATCGCCGACTGGCGATGCTCGCGCACGGCATTGGCGAACTCACGGTCTTGCAGCAGCCCGCTGCTGCGCTCTTCAGACTGGTCCTGCTGCGGGTCGTAGAGCACGCCGTCGCGGTTGCGGAGCACGCCGTTGCTGACCACGAGTGTGTCCTCGCGCCCGATGAGCACGTAGTCGTAGAGCGCGACGTGCGAGTTATACGACATGGCGATCGTCGCCAGCTGGTCGCGCCTGGTGCGCAGGGTGATCGTGAGATCGAGCGGGATACCAAGCTTCTGATCCGGCAGGGCGACCATGCCCTGCACCTCTGGAACCTCGGCCGCGCCGGGCTGCTCGACGCCGAGCAGCCAGAGCGCCATATCGGTGGCGTGCTGGCCGTGGTGCCAGAGCAGGTTGTCCGTCCAGGAGCGCACGTAGCCGCTGGCGCCGACGTTCTCGCGGCGCAGAAACATATAGCGGGCGACGATGCTGTGCAGCGTCAGCCGGCCGGAGTCAATCATGGCCTTGGCCCGCTGCAGCGCCCCCTGGTAGCGGTGCGTGTGCGCCACCATCACCGTACGCCCAGTCTCCTGCGCCAGCGCGGCCAGGCGCGCGCCCTCGGCGAAGCTCATCGCCAGCGGGATCTCCACCAGCACGTGCTTGCCGGCCCGCAGGCAGTGCTCGGTCTGCGACGCATGCTGCTCGCTCGGCGTGCACAAGATCACGGCGTCGACCTGCGGATCAGCCAGTGCATCGTCGAGCGTGGTCGAGTGCCGCGCGAAGCCATGCTCTTCGGCAAACGCCGCCGTTCTATCCGGCCGGCGGCCGATCAGCCACGCCAGGCGATGGCCTTCCTGCTTGAAGATCCGCGTGTGGCTGCGGGCAATCTGGCCGTAGCCGACGATGGCGACACTCAGCGGGCTGGCCATACAGCTGTTCCCGAGTATCCGGCCAGTGAGGCCGGCTGCATGATCAAACTACAGACGCGCGGCCACGCTGTCCCTTTCACAACCGGTTCTCCTACCGGCTCTCCCCACTACCGGACTACCGGGGCTACCGGCACGAGCCTGCAGCGTCTGGCGCGGCTGGCGTGATTAAACCATGTACGGGTGCACCGCTGGCAACTCGCGGCCCGGCGGCCCGCTCGCGTATCCTCGGGGCATGATCGCTTCGATCCTGCGCGAGCCGTGGGAGCAGGCGCTGACGCACGAATGGCTGGTGACCGATGGGCTGGGTGGCTACGCTTCGGGCACGGTAGTGGGGCCGAACACGCGCCGCTACCACGGCCTGCTCGTCGCGCCGCTCGCGCCGCCGCTGGGCCGCCATGTGCTGCTGGCCAAGCTCGACGAAGCCGTGGACGTAGCGGGGGAGCGCTACGACCTGGCGACGAACGAGTTTCACGATGGAACAATCCATCCGCGCGGCTACGAGCGTCTGCTCAGCTTCCGGCTCGTCGATGGCCTGCCGGTATGGCGCTATGTGGCCGGGCCGCTGACACTCGAGAAGCGAGTGTGGATGGAGCGTGGCTGGCGAACGGTCTACGCCGGCTACACGTCGCATGGTGAAACGGCGGCCCGGCTGCTGCTCACGCCGCTCTGCGCCTTTCGAGACTTCCATCGCGAGACGATCGGCAGCGAGGATTGGCATTTCCAGGTCGAGCCACTCGGGAGTGGCAGCGGGGTCACGGTGCACGCCTATCCCGGGGCCACGCCGTACCACCTGCTGATCGCGCCGCCGGCGGAGCGCCGGTGGTCGCTGGAAGGTTCCGCCGGCTGGTGGTGGCAGTTTCTGCACCGCGCCGAGCGAGAGCGCGGCCTCGACCACCTGGAGGACCTGTACGCGATCGGCACCTTTGCCTGCGATCTGCCGCCGGGCGCTACGCTCATCGTCGCGGCCACGGTGGAGGATCCGCGCGCAGCGGAGGCGCGGCTCACTGAAACGAGGCGGCGCATCGAGGGGGCAGGAGGTGAGGACTCCTCCTGGACTGGCGAGTCACCAGATGGCCAGCTCGTGGCCCAGCTATGCCGCGCGGCGCATCAGTTCCTGGTTGCCCGCGCGGTGCCCGGCGAGCCACCGGCGCTCGACGAAGATGGGCGGCCGGCGGCGCGGACGGTGATCGCCGGCTACCACTGGTTCGGCGACTGGGGGCGCGACACGATGATCGCCCTGCCCGGCCTGGCGCTGGCCACCGGCCGGTTCGACGAGGCCAAAGCCATCCTGCGCGCCTTCTCGCGCTACGTCAGCCGCGGCATGCTGCCCAATCGCTTTCCCGACACGGGCGCGCCGCTGAGCGAGGGCGACTACAACACGCTCGACGCGACGCTCTGGTACTTCCATGCAGTAGAGGCGATCTCGCAGGCGACCGGCGACGGCGCGCTCGTTGCCGACCTCTACCCGGTGCTCGACGAGATCGTTGCCTGGCACGTGCGCGGCACGCGCTTTGGCATCGGCGTCGACCCGGCCGACGGGCTCGTGCGCGCCGACAACCCGCAGCTGACCTGGATGGACGCCAAGGTGGGTGACTGGGTCGTGACGCCGCGCGCCGGCAAGCCGGTGGAGATCGCTGCCCTGTGGCATCACGCACTCTGGCTCATGGAGCACTGGGCCGGCACGCTGCAGCGCGCAGATGATGCCGGCCGCTTCGGCGAGCTGCGCCGCCGCGCCGCGGAGGGCTTTCGCCGCTTCTGGAATGCGTCTGCCGGCTACCTGTACGATGTCCTCGATGGCCCGGCAGGCGACGATACCAGCCTGCGTCCCAACCAGATCGTCGCCGCCGCGCTGGCCGACTGTCCGCTGGAGCCGGCGCAGCGCAGAGCGGTGGTTGATGCCGTCGTGCGCGAGCTCTGGACGCCGCGGGGCCTGCGCACGCTCTCGCCCCGCGATCCGCGCTACTGCGGCCGGTACGAAGGCGATCCGCGCCGGCGCGATGGCGCCTATCACCAGGGCACCGTCTGGCCATGGCTGCTCGGCCCGCTGGTGGACGCCCACCTGCTGGTCTACGGCGACCGCGCGGCGGCGCGCCGGCTGGTCGAGCCGCTGCGGGGGCATCTGCTGGACGAAGCCGGGGTCGGGAGCATCAGCGAGATCTTCGATGGCGACGCGCCGCACGCGCCGCGGGGCTGCATCGCGCAGGCGTGGAGCGTGGCCGAGGTCTTCCGCGCCTGGATGCGCACGGAGCCTGGGGCTGCACCTGGCGGCGCGTAGCCGGCTGTCCAGGAGACTGGCCATCCGCCGTCATCGATACCCCGTGTGGGGCAGCTACGAAAGGCCTGACCCGTCTATGGCTAGCCCTGCCTCCTCGTCGGCGGCGCGGTAGATGCCGGCCGTCAGGCGCGGCAGGGTGGCGACGTCGAAGCCTTCGGGCGGCTGGAACGATTCGACCAGATCCACGTTGCGATCCACCTCGTGCGGCCAGCGCATGCCCACGTTGGCGACGTGGACGCGCGAGTCGCAGAGCACGTATTTGAGCGCCAGCTCATAGATCTCGGCTTCGGGCCACTCCGGCTTGAGAAAGCGCAGCGTGCGCTGCAGGATGCCGCTGGTCATAGGGCGCATCACGGCCACGCCCATGCGCTGGTCGCGCGCCTCGTTGAGCGCGTGCAGCGCTGCACCCTGGTAGATGAGGTTGTAGCGGAGCTGCACCATGTCGAATGCCTCCGAGGCGATGAGCGGGCGCGCCGTCCACGGCTCCTCGCAGGTGAAGCCCAGGAAGCGCACCTTGCCATCGTCGCGCAGCCGCCGCAGCGCGTCGAGTGGCCCCTCATCGAGGATGTGTCGCACCTGCTCGGCGGTGAACATGCCGCCGTGGAGCTGAATCACATCGATCACATCGGTCCGCAGCCGGCGCAGGCTCCGCTCGACGCTCGCCACCACCTCCTCGGCCGAGCCGCTCCACGGACACTTGGTGGCAAGCGTCACGCGCTCACGCCGGCCACCTTCGGCAAGTGCCTCGCCGAAGATCGACTCGCTGTTGCCGTGGCCGTAGCCTGGCGCGGTGTCGACGTAACTGATGCCGCGCTCGAGCGCCCGATGAATGGTGGCGATGGCTATCTTCCGGCCTTCGGGCGTGAATGGGTCCCAGCCGGCGGCACGGTTGACGCCGCC
>Ga0070741_10007826_pt1 | contig 21852 bp, 21 predicted proteins | sample Coa_R1_4_FD_66440 | JGI IMG/M metagenome (GOLD analysis project Ga0070741, IMG submission 66440) | Surface soil microbial communities from Centralia Pennsylvania, which are recovering from an underground coalmine fire - Coalmine... | ecosystem: Environmental > Terrestrial > Soil > Unclassified ... | reverse complement strand
AGCGGGTCCGGCGGCTCCGGGACGACGGGCCTCGGCTCGCCGGCGAGCCGGTCGAGCGCGCCGACGTCGGCCGACCTCGCCGCGTACCAGAAGGCGGTCGACGCCGCCACCGCCGACGTCGCCACGGCGTACCAGGCGCTCGCGCAGGCGACGATCGCGAGCCCGATCCAGGGCACGGTCGTCGCGGTGAACCTCGCGCCGGGCGATGCGGTCACCGCCGGGTCGACCACCGCGAACGTCGTCGTCCAGGGCGAGGGCGGCTTCGAGGTGACCACGTCGGTCGACGTGACCAGGATCAGCGATGTCGCCGTCGGCCAGGCCGCCACCGTCGTCCCCGACGGCACCCACACGTCGCTGCCCGGGAAGGTGACGGCGATCTCGGTCGTCCCGACGTCGACGACCAGCACCGCGACCAGCTACCGGGTCGTCGTCGGGCTCGCCGACCCGAGCCGCGAGCTCGGCAACGGCTCGACCGGCACCGTCACCATCGTGACCAGGAGCGCGAAGGCGGCGCTGGCGGTGCCGACGTCGGCGCTCACACCCCTCGGGCGGCGTGCCACCGTCACCGCGCTCCAGAACGGTTCGCCGACGACCGTCGTCGTGGGGGTCGGCGTCGTCGGCGCGACGTGGACGGAGATCACGAGCGGTCTGACCAGGGGTCAGCAGGTCGTGCTCGCCGACCAGTCCGCGCCGCTGCCGTCCTCCGCGACCTCGTCGTCGAACGGCTCGACCAACGGCATCACGGGGATCAACGGCGGCCGCTTCGTCTTCCCCGGAGGCGGAGCCTTCCGCGTCCCCGACGGCGCCGGAGCGGGCCGCTGACCGCCCGACCGGTGCCGCCCGCAACGCACCCATACGAACGAGGAGTGAGCATGTTCGGCCGAGGAACCCGCACCCGTCGCCCGCTCCGGAGCGTCGCCGTCCCGGTGGTCGGTGCCCTCGCCGTCGCACTCGCGGCGGCGTCGGCGGCCGCCCAGACCCAGTCGAACCCGCCGTTCGCCCGCGGTCAGCTCGTGAGCCGCAGCGGCTCGACGCTCGACATCCGGGGCTTCAACGGCGACAGCAAGGTGATCGTCACGAGCTCGACGAAGTACCAGCAGACCCAGACCGCCGACGCGTCCGCGGTCGAGGTCGGCGCGTGCATCCGCGTCACCGGCACCGGTAGCGCGAGCAAGGGCATCACGGCCACGAGCGTCGCGCTCGCCCCCGCCGCGTCGAAGTGCACCACCGGCGGGCCGGGCGGCTTCGGCGGGCGTTTCCGCGCCCGCAACGGCGGGAACGGCAACGGCCCACCCGGCCCCGGCAACGGCCCACCCGGCCCCGGCAACGGCCCACTCGGCCCCGGCAACGGCAACGGCAACGGCAACCGACCGAACTTCCCGACGAACCTCGGCTCGGTCAACGGCAAGGTGACGAAGGTGTCGGGCGACAAGGTCGTGGTCAAGGGCCGGGTGCTCCAGAACCCGACCAGGGCCGACGCCCGCCCGAAGGTCACGACCAAGACCGTGACCGTCACGCTCTCCAGCACGACGCGGATCGACCAGACCGTCGCCGCGACCGACGCCGTGCTCACCGTCGGGTCGTGCGTGACCGCCGCCGGCACCGCCGACAGCGTCGGGACGGTGACCGCGAAGACCGTGACGGTGTCGCAGCCGGTGAACGGCTCGTGCACCGGCGGTTTCGGCGGGCGCGACGGCTTCCCCGGCGCCACCTGACGCCGCGCCTCTCAGCGAGGAACTCCTTCGCTGCTCCGCGGGATACCCGCGCCGCGACGCTCGCTCGGTCCTAGTCGCTGGTACGGGCGCGGTAGCGGCGAAGCGACGCGGGGACGGCGACGGCCAGCAGGAGCAGGCAGTAGAGGAACGCCGCGACCACGGGGTGCTCGAGCGGCCAGATGTGCTTCGTCACCGGCGACCCGGGGTTGCCGAACAGCTCCCGCACCGCGGCGACGATCACCGTGACGGGGTTGCACGACGCGATCCACTGCAGCACGTCGGGCATCGTGTTGACCGGGACGAACGTGCTGCTCAGGAACGTCAGTGGGAACACGACCGTGAACGCGACACCCATCACCGCGTCTGGGGTGCGGACGACGAGCCCGATCCACGTGCCGATCCAGATCATCGCCGACGAGAACAGCAGGAGCAGCAGGAGCGCCAGACCCGCGTGCACGACGTCGGAGTGGATTCCCCACCCGACGATGAACCCCGAGATCGTCAGCACGACGATCGAGACGGCCATGCCGGCGAGCTCGGCGACGTAGTGACCGGAGAGGTACGCGGTCCGCGTCGCGGGAAGCGCGCGGAAGCGGTCGATCACGCCCTCGGTGAGATCCGTCGCGATCGACGTGGCCGGGCCGGTGAGCCCGAACGCGAGCGACTGCACGAGCACGCCGCCGATCAGGAACTCGCGGTAGTTGCCGCCCTTGACCGCGATCGCGCCGCCGAACACGTAGGCGAACAGCAGCACGAACATCAAGGGCTGCAACGTGACGTCGAGCAGCTTCTCGGGGATCTGGCGGATGTGCTCGATGTTGCGCCCGGCGAACACCAGCGTGTCGTTCGAGAACGTCGCCAGCCGCCCGCGCCCACGGCCCGCCGACCCGGGCCGGATCCGCGCCGGCGGTGGGAACGCCGAGTCGATGGTCGTCATGCCGGTACCTCCACGTCTTCGGCATCCTGTGTGCCCTCGCGCGTGGGCGGCGTCGCCGCGCCGGGCGACGTGAGCGCGAGGAAGACGTCGTCGAGCGTCGCCTGGCGGCGGGTCACGTCGACCGCGTCGACGCGCGCCGCGTCGAGCGCGCGCATGACGTCCATCAGGCGGGTGCCCTCGCGCACCGGGATGGTCGCCACCAGTCGCTCCGGGTCGAGGCCGGGCGCGGCGGACGCGAACCGCTCGGCCGCGCGGGCGGCGGCCGGGAGCTGGGCGGGCGCGCCGACCGTCACCTCGATGAGGTCCATGCCGACCCGGGCCTTGAGCTCGGCCGGGCTGCCGTGGGCCACCGTGCGGCCGTGGTCGAGCACGACGATGTCGTCGGCGAGCTGGTCGGCCTCGTCGAGGTACTGGGTGGTGAGGATGATCGCCGTCCCGCCGCGCGCGAGGTCGCGCAACATCGACCAGAGGTCGGCCCGGCTGCGCGGGTCGAGGCCGGTCGTCGGCTCGTCGAGGAACAGCACGTCGGGGACGACGACGATGCTCGCGGCGAGGTCGAGGCGGCGGCGCATCCCGCCCGAGAAGTTCTTCACCAGCCGGTCGGCGGCGTCGGCGAGGTCGAGCAGCTCGAGCAGCTCGTCGGCGCGGCGGCGCGCCGCCGCCCGCCCGAGGTGGTGCAGCCGGCCGACCATCACGAGGTTCTTGCGGGCGCTCATCAGGCCGTCGACGGTGGCCTGCTGGGCCGCGACGCCGATCCGCTCGCGCACCGCGTGGGCGTCCGCGACGACGTCGAGACCGGCGACGGTCGCGCGGCCCGCGGTCGGCTTCGACAGCGTCGTGAGGATGCGCACGGCCGTGGTCTTGCCGGCGCCGTTGTGCCCGAGGAGCCCGAGCACGGTGCCCGGGGGGACGTCGAGGGTGAGGTCGCGCAGCGCCCACAGGTCGCCGAAGCGCTTCCCGAGGCCCTCGCACGACACGCCCGCGTGGATCGCCCCCGCCGCGCCCCGAAAACCGGGGGCGGCACCCGGGTCCGGCGGCGTAGGGTGCCGGGCCGGGTTCGTCGGGTGTATGGCTTGATCGTACATAGTACGGTTAACATTAGCAGTACACTGTACGGGTGGCAAACGAGAAGGCGGCGGCCCGGCCGGCGGACCGGTCGGTCGCCGACAAGCTGGCCGACAAGCTCGAGGCCCGGGCGGCCAAGGCGGAGCGGCTGGCCGAGAAGGCGGCCCGGGGCGCCGAGGCCCTCGAACGGATCGGGTCGCACCTGCGGGCCCTCGACGTGTGGACTCGCCAGGCGCCCCCACCCCGCCGGCCCCGCTTCACCCGCGAGGAGATCGCGGCCACCGCGATGCGGATCGCCGACGCCGAGGGTTTCGACGCCGTCTCGATGCGGCGGCTCGCGACGGAGCTCGGCGTCGCGACCATGAGCCTCTACCACTACGTCCGCACCAAGGACGAGCTGCTGGCACTGCTCGTCGACGAGATCATGGGCGAGGTCGTCCTCCCCGCCGACGAGCCCCTGCCCGCCGACTGGCGCGCCGCGCTGACGATCATCGCGTGCCGCTCGCGTGACGCGATGCGGCGTCACCCCTGGATGCTCGACGTCACCGACCATCCCGCGCTCGGGCCGAACAGCGTGCGTCACTTCGACCAGACCCTGCAGGCCGTCGCGTCGATGCCGCTCCCGCTCGCGGACAGGCTCGACGTCACCGCAGCCGTCGACGAGTACGTGTTCGGGTACTGCGTCACGGAACGGATCAACCTCGGTTCCTCACCCGACGGTCCGACCGACGCCGAGATGGTCGCCTACGTGAACCAGCTGATCCGCACGGGTGACTATCCCCAGCTCCGCGCGCTCGTCGACGAGTTCGGTTTCGACGGCGCGTGGACGACGGTCGAGACCCACCTGCGCGATCCGCGGCGCTTCGAGCGCAACCTCGCCCGGCTGCTCGACGGCATCGAGCACTCCTTCGGGCTCCGTTCCCACACCGCGGGAGCATGAGGGCCCGATGAGGGCCCGCGGGGTGGGTTCCCCGCGACCCTCGCTAACGTCGCCGTCGATGCGGACGAGAACCCTGGCGCCGGTCGCGCTCGCGCTCGCGACGGCGGTGTCGGCGTGCTCGGGCGGTGACGGCAGTCGTGCACAGCCGGGCTCGACGGTCGGGACGACGACCCGGGCGACGAGCGCGCCGGCGACGACCACGTCCGCCGCGTCGACCGCGACGGTGCAGCCGGGGCCACAGCGCGAGGAGGCACCGCTCCCGGCTGCCGTGCAGGAAGTCGGGGCGACCGTCGCGTCCGGCCGCTTCTACGTCGTCGGCGGCTACGGCACGCAACGCAACAGCGTGGCGTCCGTGTTCGTGTTCGACGGGGCGTCGTGGTCGACCGGGCCGGCCCTGCCGATCGCCGTCAATCATCCCGCGGCGGCGACCATCGGCACCGACGTGTACGTGGCGGGTGGATTCTCGTCGGGCGGGGCGACGAACCGCGCCTTCGTCCTGTCGAGCGGTGCGACGACCTGGCGGGAGATCGCACCCATGCAGCGCCCCCGCGGCGCGCTCGCGCTGCTCGCGGCGGGCAGCCGCCTGTACGCGATCGGCGGGCTCGCCGGGAGCGTGCAGGTCGCGGTGCCCGAGATGTACGACCCCGCGAGCAACACGTGGTCCGACCTGCCGGCGATGCCGCACCCGCGCAACCACCTCGCCGGCTACCTCGACGGCTCGCTGCTGTGCGTCGCGGGCGGGCGCGAACCGCAGACGAGCGCGCAGGTCGACTGCTTCGACCCCGCGACGTCGACCTGGCAGACCCGCACGCCGCTGCCCGACGCGACGTCGGGCGCCGCGGCCACGATCCTCGGCGGCGTGACCATGGTCGCGGGTGGCGAGCCGAGCAGCGAGACCAGCGTCCTGGGTTCGATCCAGGAGCTGCGCGGCGCCGCCTGGTCGACGGTGCCGATGCTCGTCCCGCGGCACGGCACCGGCTCCGCGGTCTATCACGGCCGGATGTGGATGTGCGGCGGCGCGACCGCGCCCGGCTACCACGCCGTCGCGGACTGCACCTCCGCCGCGCCCTGACCCGGGGGAACCTCGATGGACGAGATCGGCACCGTCGACCCCGCCGCTCCCGAGTTCTGGCAGGACGTGCACGGCACCCTCGCGCCGTTGCGCGAGCGGTGGCCCGTCGTCCGGTCGACCGCCGGCGACTTCGAGATCCTGCGCTACGAGCACGTCGAGCCACTGCTGCGCGACGCGCGCCTCCACCAGGCGCTGCACCGCATGCTGGCCAACCAGGGGATCACGAGCGGACCGCTGTTCGACTGGTGGCGGCACATCATCTCCGCGCTCGACCCGCCCGAGCACACCCGCATCCGGTCGCTCATCGGCCGCGCGCTGTCACCGAGGCAGGTCGAGCGGGTGCGGCCGCGCATCCGCGCGATCACGGACGCGCTCCTCGACCGGCACGCCGCGAGCGGCGACGACACGACCGACGTCCTCGACGGGATCTGCAACGCGCTGCCGCTCACGGTCCTGTGCGAGATGCTCGGGATCGCGCCGGACGACCAGGCGGTCGTCGAGCAGTGGACGGTCACCATCGGGCTCGCCTTCTCCGCATACCTGCCACCCGACCTGCGGGCGGACATCGAACGGGCGATCGTCGAGTTCGACGCGTTCACCTCGGAGCTCATCGACCGCCGGCGCGCGGCACCGGCCGACGACCTGTTCAGCGCCCTGGTGCACGCCGAGGAGGCGGGTGACCGGCTGACGCGCGTCGAGCTCCAGGCCCTCGTGATCAACCTCTGCTTCGCCGGCCACGACACGACCCGCAGCACGCTCGCGATCGCGCTGTACCTGCTCGCCACGCATCCCGAGCAACTGGCGCGGCTCCGGGCCGACCCCGGGCTGGTGCCCGGCGCCGTCGAGGAGGTCGTCCGCTACGAGCCGATCATCAGCGGCATCCCGCGGATCCCGACGGTCGACCTCGAGGTCGGCGGCGTCCACATCCCGGCCGGGTCCTACGTCACGCTCTCGGTCCCGTCGGCCAACCGCGACCCTCGCCAGTTCCCCGACGCCGACCGCTTCGACGTGACCCGGCGCGACAACCGCCACCTCGGGTTCGGCCTCGGCATCCACCACTGCGTCGGCGCGAACGTGGCGCGTGCCGAGTTGCAGGAGGCGCTCGCCGTCGTCGTCGAGCGGTGCCGCGCGCTCGAGTGCGCCATCGACGAGCCCCGCTGGGTCCCCTTCGCCGGCGCCCGCCGGTTCGAGACGCTGCCGATGCGCCTCGCCGTCACTCGCACCTGACCTTCGGCGTCTGTTGGCTTTTCCGCCGTAGGCGCAGGTTACCGAACCGACGCCGGAGGGTCAGGTCCAGTAGGGGGTGCAGGTACGGGCGGCGTCGTTCGCGAAGTCGCGCACGTCGAGCCCGCGGTCGCGCCACTCCGCGTTGAGGACCTCGATGCTGACGGGGCCGGCGTAGCCGGTCGCGCGGATCGCGTCGGCGAAGTCGGCGAGGGGGAACTCGCCGTCGCCCGGCCACACGCGTCGCGCCATCACCTCGTCGGCGAGCTCGCCCGCGAGCGGGAGCGCGTCGTCGAACTGGACGTACGCGATCGCCTCGGCCGGCATCGCCGCGACGTCGGCCAGCGAGTTCGTCCCGCGGAACACGTGCCAGCTGTCGACGAGCACCGCGGCCCGATCGGCGCCGGCGGCGTCACACACCCTGCGGGCGTCGGCGATCGTCGAGACCGCGAGGTGGGGCAGGAACTCGAGCGCCAACCTCCCGCCCGCGTCCGCCACGACGCCGGCCGCGCGCGCGAACCGGTCGACGACGGCGGCGTCGACCGGGGCATCGACGACGGTGAGCACCCACTCGGCGCCGGTCTCGCCGACCCAGCGCGCCGCCCGCCGGGCGGCCTCCATCGTCTCCTCCTCGGACGCGCCGACGGCGAGGCCGAGGATCTCGAAGCAGCGGACGCCGTGGCGGTCGAGCAGGGCGCGGGCCTCGCCCGGCGCGAGCCCGGCGTCGTCGAGGGTGAAGACGTCGAGCCCGACGAGCTGGAAGCCCGCGTCGCGCGCGGCCGCGAGCGCCGAGTCCAGGGGCGCGCCCTTCCCCAGCATCGTCGAGTACTGGAAGAGGTTCAGACAGAGCTCGTTGGCGGCCACCGGTCAGGCCGCCGGCAGCTCGATGCGGTAGAGCCCGACGGCGTTGTCCTGCAACACCTTCCGCGCGACGTCCGGCGCGACGCCCTCGAGGCTGCGGGCGACGTGGTCGAGCCCGTCGGGGTAGAGGCAGGTCGGGTGCGGGAAGTCGGTCTCGAACAGGACGTTGTCGACGCCGACCTGCTCGAGCGTCGCGGCCACGTCGCGCTGCTCGAACCAGAAGCACGCGTACATCTGCCGCCGGAAGTACTCGGACGGCATCATCGAGAGGTAGTCCATCGTGCCCGGCGCGGTCTCGTTGAGCTGGTGATCCAGTGATTCGAGGACGAACGGGATCCACCCGATACCGCTCTCGACCGAGACCATGCGCAACGCGGGATGGCGTTCGAGCAGCCCCGAGTAGATGACGTTCGCGAGCACCCGCGCGTTCGTGAGGTACATCATCGCGGCGCCGATCGCGAGCTTCTGGTCGTCTCCCATCGACGGCCACGGCGACGTCCCGTACCACGCCAGGCTCGTCTGGCTCGCGCCGATGTGGAACTGCACGGGCAGTGACCGGTCGGCGCAGGCCGCCCAGAGCGGGTCCCACGCGGGGTCGCCGAGGTCGGGCAGCCCCTGGAGCTGCGGGTCGCTCGAGATGTTCACGCCCCGCAGGCCGAGCTGCGCGATCCGGTCGACCTCGGCCACGGCGGCGTCAACGTCCCACGACGGGAGGAGCGCCATCGGGAAGATGCGGCCGCGCGACGTCTCCTGCAGCTCGACCATCGCGTCGTTGTAGAGCGTCACCGAGAGCCGGCGGGCGTCGGGGTCGGCGATGGCCGACAGCTTCTGGCCGCCGAAGCCGGCGACGTTCGGGTAGACGATCTGCGCCCAGATGCCGATCTCGTCCATCACCGCGAGCCGGGTCGGCACGTCGTAGGCGGCGGGATGGGCGTCGTCGAACACCCACTGGATGAACTCGCTGCCGCGGCAGCGCTCGCCGTCGCGGCGCACGACGCTCGACGCGCTCGCACGGCCGAGCGCGACGCCGTCGACCGTCCACGTCGGCTCGCCGTCGACGTCCACGACATGCGGCACCTTGTCCTCGAACCCGCGCGGCGCCCGCGACGTCCACAAGTCGTGCGGTTCGGTGAAGTGGGTGTCGGCGTCGACGACCCGCAGGCCCGGGAAGCGGTCGGCGGGCCGGGCGGGCGGGGCGGAGGTCTCCGTCAGGGTGCTCATGGTTGCCTCCCGCTCGCGGGCCTCGATTCGTTTGCGAGGATACCGGCATGGCCGGAACCGGGGTCCTCGAGGGACGGTCGGCGATCGTCACCGGCGCGAGCCGTGGCATCGGCCGGGCGATCGCCCGCCGGCTCGCCGCCGAGGGCGCGGCGGTCTGCGTCACGGGCCGGACGGCGCACCCGGGCGAGCACCCGCTCCCAGGTTCGCTCGACGAGACCGTCGCCGAGATCCGCGAGACCGGCGGCACCGCCGTCGCGGTCACCGCCGACCTCGCCGACCCGGCGTTCGACCGCCGCCGCATCGTCGACGCCGCGCGCGATGCGTTCGGCGCCCCGGTCGAGATCCTCGTGAACAACGCCGCCGCCCCGCGCACCTTCGACGTCGACCTCGAGCACACGACGCGCGATGTCTTCATGGAGGCCGTCAACGTCAACGCGTGGGCGGCCTGGGAGCTGAGCGCGCTCGTCATCCCCGGCATGCGCGAGCGCGGCCGGGGCTGGATCGTGAACGTGTCGTCGGTGTCGGCCGGGCCCAAGGTCGGGCCGCCCTTCCCGCCGAGCCAGGTCGGCGCGCAGGTGCTCTACGGCGCGACGAAGGCGATGCTCGACCGGATCACGACGGGTGCGGCGATGGAGCTGTTCGGCGACCACATCGCGGTCAACTCGCTGGCGCCGGAGGCCGCGATCCTCACCGAGAACGCGTCGACGCTCATCACCGTCCCCCAGAACATCGTCGAGCCCGTCGAGACGTTCGCCGAGGCGACGCTCGCGCTCTGCACTGGCGACCCGGCGGTGCTCACGGGGCGGGTCGCGACGAGCCTGTCGCTCCTCGTCGAGCTGCGCCGCCCGGTCCGCACGCTCGACGGCCACGCGCTCCTCCCCGGTTGGCAGCCCGACGAGATCGACCGGGCCCGCCTGCGCCCCAGCTACCTGCGAGCCATGGAAGGAGAGCGATCGTGATCACCGACGTCGACTTCGCGTTGGGCGGCGACATCGAGGATCTCCACGGCACGCTGCGCTCTCTGCGCGAGCAGGGGCCCGTCGTAGCGGTCCGCTACTACGACGAGCCCGCGTGGCTGTTCACGACGTACGACGCAGTCGAGGCCGCCTACCGCGACGACGACCTGTTCCCGGCGGCGGCCGCGTTCAAGGAGCTGACCGAGCCCGTGCTCGGGCGCACGCTCCAGTCGATGCACGGCGCCGAGCACCGGCGCAACCGGATGCTCGTGTCGCCCGCGTTCCGGGCACGCGCGATGCCCGACGTCGTCCGGCCGATCGTCGAGGAGGTCGCCCACGAGCTCGTCGACCGCTTCGTGGCGCGCGGCGAGGCCGAGCTCGTCGACGAGTTCGACCGCTGGCTTCCCGGCGTGGTGATCACGCGCCTGCTCGGCGTTCCGCGCGACGCGGACGCCGACTTCCAGCGGTGGGCGCACGAGCTGCTGAGCTTCACCGCGGACGCGCCGACCGCGCTCGCGGCCCGCGATGAGTTCACGCGCTACCTCGCGCCCTTCGTCACCGAGCGGCGCCACGAACCGCGCGACGACCTGCTGTCGACGCTGGCGACGACCGAGATCGACGGCGAACGGCTGTCCGACGAGGAGATCTTCGCGTTCGTCCGTCTGCTCTTCGCCGCCGGCACTGACACCACCTTCTTCGGCCTCGGCAACGCGCTGTTCGCGCTGCTGACCAATCCCGGTGCGCTCGAGCGCGTGACGGCCGAACCCGATCTCGAGCTGCCGTGGACGGTCGAGGAGGTGCTCCGCTGGGAGTCACCGGTCAGCATGGAGCCGCGCCGCGCGCCGAGCGCGACGACCTGGTTCGGTCAGCCCATCGACGCCGGTGCACGACTGCTGTTCGGGATCGCGGCGGCCAACCGCGACCCGGCCCGCTTCGACGAACCCGACCGCTTCGACATCGACCGGCGACCCCAACCGATCATGACCTTCGGCATCGGCCCGCACTTCTGCCTCGGCGCCCACCTCGCGCGCGCCGAGCTCGCGGGCGCCCTCGGGGTGCTCCTCACCCGGCTCCCCGGCCTGCGCCTCGCCGACGCCGACGGCGTCCGCATCGCGGGGACCGTCCTGCGCGGCCCCGAACGCCTCCCGGTCCGCTTCGACGCCGAACGCGCGCCGTCACCGCCGCGAAGACCCTGAGCGGACGCGGTCAGGGCGACGAGCGCCAGGCGACGGGCTCGGGGGGCGGCGACTCGATGGCGCGCGGCTCGGGTGCCGCCGGGGCGCCGGGGTCCGCCGGCTCCGCGGTGGGCGCCGGCCGCTCGCGCAGGTCGATCTCGAAGTCGTCGCCGTCCTCGGTGTCCACGGCTGGGGTGTCCGCGGCGGGGGCGTCCTCGACGGGCTCGAGCTCGTCGGCCTCGTCGAGGTGGTCGACCGCGTCGAGCTCGTCGTAGGGCCCCGGCTCGGGCGCGCGGCGGTCGAAGCGCGCCGTGGCGTCGTCGAGGCGGCCGTCGAGCAGCGGGACGAGGAGCTGGACCGCGTCGTCGACGTCCTGGGCGACCGCGGCGGTCACGGAGCCGGATGCCTTGGCCGCGTCGATGACGGCGGCGACCTCGCCGATCGCGCCCGCCTCGGGACCGCTCAGCCACCGGGCCCGGAACAGCCGGTCGGCGAAGTCGACCAGCGACGACGCCGCCACCGGCACGCCGGCGACCGCGGCGATCCGGCGGAGCTCCGCGGCGAGCGCGCGGCGCGAGAGCTCGACCGACGCCAGCGGGTCGATCGCGGCCCGGGCGAGCGCGGGCGACGGCTCGCCGGCCAGCAACGCGCGCATGTCGCGTTCGGCGGCACCCCGCCCGAGCGCGACCGTGGCCGCCGTCAGCGCCGCGTCGTGGGCCCGCCCCGCGAGGTCGACGCCGACGCCGTCGGGCGCCGCGTGCACGCGGGTCACGCGCGGCAGGACGACGACGAACGCGGCGACGCCGAGCAGCGCGAGCGAGACCCACCCGATGCGGACGTGGAAGCCCTCGTCGCGCGCCAGCTGGTCGGAGACGGTGTAGAGCGCGAGGAGTGCGAGCGCGGCGCCGAACACGACCGCCTGGCCGAGCTTCATGGACGTCGAGATGCCGCGGTCACGGCGCTCGTCACGGCCCGGGCCGTTCACCGCGCGCGCCGCCCGCGCCGCCGGTGCGCCAGCGCGCGCCCGGGATCGGGTCCTGGCCACACCCCCACCTTTCTGTGCTCCGTCGCTCGGGCGCGAAGCTACAGCCGGCGTAGGAGCTCGGCCTTCCTGGTGGCGAACTCCGCGGCCGACAGCACGCCGACGGCGTGCAGCCGGGCGAGCTCGCGGAGCAGCCGCGGGGTGTCGGCGGGGTCGTCGCCGACGGACGCATCAGTCAGGACGGGCCGGCAGCGGGACGCGAGCTCGGGCTGCGATGTCTCGAAGCCGAACACGAGGGCCTCGCCGTCGGTCTCGACGACGAGGTACGACGCGGCCGACGCGCCCTCGAGGTCGACCGCCCGGGCGGCGACCATGCGGGCGACGGCGGGCCGGGCGGCCAGCGCGTCGGGCGTGTCCGCGTGCACGGCGCGCACGTCGGACCACGGGACCGCGAAGCCCCCCGCGTCCCAACCGACGCACACGCGGTCGGGCTGCAGCTCGACGGTCGCGGCGGGCACGGGTGCGGGGGCCGAGGGGTGCCCCCCGAGGTACGCGGCCTCACCGAGCGCCATCGGCAACCCGGCTGCCGACCATCGCCACCACGGCGCGGCGGGGTCGGCGAGCACCCCGACCTCGACGTCGGGCGCGGGCAGCGCGCGCGAGAGGCGCACGACGGTGCCGCAGACGGGGTGGCGCTGGCGGCGCGGCCCGTCGGCGTCCCACTGCATCGGCCGGCCGCAGTCGGGGCAGCGCACGTACCAGAGCTCGGCCCGGCAGCTGGCGCAGACGAAGCCCGACGGGGTCGTGATCTCCTGGACGGCGCCGCAGGGCTCGCAGACGACGATGGTCACGCCGTCGCGGTCACGTGGCGTTGGGGGCACGCAGCCGGGCGACCGAGCGGGCCGCCTCGCCCGACTCGAGCACCGCGGCCCGGTTGGCGTGCTGCAACGCCGCGAACACCTCCTCGCGGTGGACGTCGATCTCGCGCGGCGCCCGGATCCCGAGACGCACCTGGTCGCCGCGAACCTCGAGCACGGTGACGACGACGTCGTGTCCGATCATGATGCTCTGGTCGGCCCGACGGGTGAGTACCAGCACTGCTCGACCTCCATGTCCTGAGCAATCGTCCGCACCCTTCATACCGTTCATCCGGGGATTCCGGCCAACACGTGGCCGCCTTCCCCGAATGAATCGGGCCCGACGCCCTACGACCCGGGCAGGATGCGCGTCTTGACGTCGTAGCCCTTCGAGAGGACGTGCTGGAGGGCCTCGCCGGAGTGACGGTTGACGACGATGGGCGCGAGCAGGTTGACCGTCGAGTCCTCGGCCCGCTCCGCGAGCGTCACCACGGAGAAGACGAGCGCGTCCGACGGATCCGCGATCCCGATGCGCTCGGCGCCCGCGTCGTCGAGCTCGAAGTCGTAGTCGGGGAAGAAGGCGAAGGGCACCACGAGCACGAACGCGACCTTCGGGTCGACCGCCGACTGGAGGATCCAGAACGGGCTGTCGTCGCCGCCCTCGTGCGCGAGCAGGAACTCGTGGGCGTCGGGGAAACCGGGCAGGCCGGCCGCGAAGTTCACGAGCGCCTGCGTCGTGGCCGTGGTCATGGCACCTACTTGAGGAAGTCGACGAGCGAGGGTTGGATGACCCGGGCGGTGGCGGCGAGGGCGGCCTGGTACGAGACCTGCTGGATCTGCAGGTCGGTGGCGGCCTTCGGGAGGTCGATGTCCTCGATCTTGGAGAGGCTATCGCGCAGGTTCAGCAGCAGATCGTCCGAGCGCGCCTTGGTCGTCGTCAGCTGCGCGGAGCGCGCGCCCACCTCGCCCTGCGCGTTGCGCACGCGGCTCGACGCGGCGTCGAGGGCGCCGAGGTCGGAGGCGTTCACCGCGCCCGGGTTCGTCCGCAGGTCGTCGGCCAGCGTCGTGAGCGTGGCGAACAGGTCGGCCCCTGGAGGGCCGAACGCCTGCGGACCCGTCAGGTTGACCTGCACGGTCACGCCGGGCCCGACGTTGCGCTCGACCGCGTTGGTGTCGCCGAGGAACGCGCCGCTCGCGTCGTAGGCGAGTGTGCTCGCCGAGGTGCCGGCGAAGATCGGGCGGTCGAGGTACTTGGTGTTGGCGAGGTCGATCAGGTTGTTGCGGATCTGGTCGACCTGCGCGGCGAGGGCGTTGCGGCTGTCCTGGCTGCTCGCGCCACTGACGCCCTGCAGCGCGAGCGACCGGGCCGCGGTGATCTGGTCGTTGACCGCGGTCAGCGTCGAGTCGGCGAGCTGCAACCACGAGAGGCCGTCGTCGGCGTTGGTCTGGTACTGCGTCGTCCGGTCGATCTGGGCGCGGTACTGCAGCGCGGACACGACTCCGGTCGGCGAGTCGGACGGCCGCTGCAGCTGCTTGCCGGACGCCATCTCCCCCTGCAGGTTCGACAGGCGGTCCATCGCGTTCTCGAGGCTCGTGAGGGCCCGGACCGAGAGCGTCTGCTGGGTGACTCGGAAGGCGGAAGAGCTCATCGCGACTCCGATGCTCGGCCGGCCGGCTCGGATCCTCAGCGCCCGACGAGACCCGTGCTCTGGATGAGCGTGCGGAGGGTCTCGTCGATGGCGGTCATGAAACGAGCGGCCGCGTTGTAGGCCTGCTGGTAGGCGATCATGTTCGTCATCTCTTCGTCCAGGTTGACGCCGGACTGAGAGGCTTCGGCCAGATCGCTGCGCTGGGTCACCGCGCTCTGCGTCGCCGCGCGCTGGTTGACGGTCTGCGCCTCGACCCCGAGGGCCACGATGTACTGGCGGTAGTCGGCGTCGGGCCCGGTGGCGGAGTTCGCCTGTTCGGCGAGCAGGAGCGCCCGGCTGCCGTCGAGCGCGCCCCTCGACGCGGAACCGGCGCCGACCCGCTCCGGGTGGCCGACCATGGCGGGGTCGACGGCGATCGAGGTCGCGTCCGTCCCCGAGAGCAGGGCACGGCCGCCGACGCCGTCGCTCCCGAGCGACGTGTCGCCCAGCAGGGTGGCGAGGCCCGGGTTGCCGGGGGTCGCCGAGACCGTCAGGGCGTCGGTGGCGTCGGCGCCCGCGATCGACACGGACAACGGCGTACCGGGGCCCCCGCTCTGGGTGACGGTCGCCACGACCTGCCCCGGCGCGCCGCCGAGCGCGGTGTCGAGGGCGTTCTGCAGCGCGGTCTGCAGCGTCGCGGGGTCGTCGGTCCAGTTCGCGCCGGCGAGGCTGACCGTCACCGGCGCCGACCCGTTGAGCGTGAGCGCGAAGGACAGTGCGGCGGTCGCCGACTGGTCCTGCGCCGCCGCGGCCACGGTCCCGCCGATCGCGGCGTGCACGGCGTTCACCGTGTCGCGCAGCTTCGTCGCGACGCCGTCGAGCCCGGCGAGGTAGCGGGGCACGATGTCGTTGACGACGGAGATGTCGCCGCCGGCAGTGCCGCCGGTGACGGTGGCGACGGTGTTGTCCTTCGTCCAGCGCACGACGACGCTGCTCGGCGAGCTGGCATCGAGGGCCAGCGACTCGGCACGCACCCCGGTCACGAGCGGCCCGCCCGACAGGATGACGTTGACGACGTCGTTCGCCTCGTGCTTGACCGTGATCCCGGCCAGGTCGGACAGCTTCGTGAGCAGCACGTCGCGCTGATCGAGGAGGTCGTTGTGGTCGAGCCCGGCCGCGGCGGCGGTCTGGATGCGGGCGTTGAGCTCGGCGATCCCCTGGGCCGTCGTGTTGATCTCGTCGATGGTCGCCCCGAGCTGCTGCGCCGTGGCCGACTGGAGCGCCTGCAGGCTGGCGGCCGCGCGGTTGAGGGAGCCGGTGACCGTCGCCGCCTGCTCGAGCAGCTGGGTGCGCACGGCCTGGTCACCCGAGTTGTTCGCCACCGCGTCCCATCCCGACCAGAAGGACGTGAGCTGCGACTGGATGCCGTTGTCGCTCGGTTCGCCGAAGAACTGCTCGATCTGGGCGAGCACACTCTGCTGCGCGGTGAGCGCGGAGTTCGCCGAGTGGTCGACGTAGGTCTGAGCCTGCAGGAAGATGTCGGCGGCCCTCGTGATCGCCGCGATGTCGACGCCCTCGCCCGAGCCGAGGTACTTCGAGAAGACCGCGGGGACGATCGGGCCCGCGTCCGCCTCCATGTCGACGCGCTGGCGCGAGTACCCGACGGTGTTCGCGTTGGCGATGTTGTGGCCGGTGACGTCGAGCGCCTTGTGCTGCGCCTGGAGCCCCCGGAGGGCGATCTGGAGCGACGAGAACTCGCTCAAGACTCGGTCCTACAGACTCTCGTTGACGAGGCCGAGCCGGCCCGACGGTGACTGGGTCGCACCGGTCGGCGTGTACGTGTCGACGTGCGGCTCGATGAGGCTGGCCAGCGCCTCCTGCGTGGCCTTGTAGCCCCGCCCCAGCAGGTCGCGGTTGGTCTGCGCCAGCGAGTCGATCTCCTGGGCGAGCTCGAGCAGCGCGATCCGGTGGTCGGCGAGGATCTTCGCCCACGGCGCCGGGGCCCGCTCCCCGAGCTCGCGGAGCGTCGGGCAGGAGCCGCACCCGAGCTGGACGGCCGCCTCCTCGACCCGGATCGCCCGGTCGAGCTCGACGCGCTTGATCTCGGCGAGGACCATCTCGACCTCGCGGGTGGCGTGCGACAGCCAGCGGGCGCGCCCGGAGGCGAGCACCAGCTGCTCCTCCTCGAGCTTGAACAGCAGGAGCTCGAGGAGCTGGCGCTCCCTCCACAAGATGTTCGAGACGTCACTGAGACCCATCGATGCGCCTCCCCGGCGTCGGGCTCGTACGGAACGGGGTTCGGTCACTCCGTCATCGGCAGGCATGCCGCGCGATCAAGGGATTCGCGTGGAAGCGCGGACACCGGCCCGGCTGGCCCATCTGTGTCACGCGCGGCCGGCGCACGCGTGTGGGTGCGCGACCGGCGCAGACGCGCCGCCTGCGGTGACCCCCCGGCGCCAGCGCGAAAGGTCCGCGTGTGGCATGGGGACCGGTACCCGACCCGCCGATAGACGAACGTCCGACGGCATCGCCGCGGGCACCGGGCCTCGCTGGGCCCGGGAACCAGGGCACAGGCAATTGCGGGTGAGGTTGGGAAAGCGGAGCCGGCGGCACCGTCGGTCGCCGGGCAGGGCAAGGGGGCAATGTGGATCGTCAGGGCGCAACCGCCGGACGTGGCGCGTTCGAGGATCAGCTCGTTCGTGAGAACCTTCCGCTCGTCCACTACGCGGTCGCGGAGCTCGCGCAGCGGATCCCGAGTCACGTCAGCCGGAACGACCTGATCTCGGCGGGCATGCTCGGGCTCGCGCAGGCCGCCCGCGCCTACGACACCGACCGCGGCGTGACCTTCGAGCGCTTCGCGTCGGTGCGCATCAAGGGCGCGTTGCTCGACGAGCTGCGGGGCCGCGACTGGGCGAGCCGGTCCGTGCGCGCCGGATCGCGCCGCATGCAGGCGGCGGCCGAGCAGCTGACGGCGAAGCTCGGGCGCGCGCCCACGAACCGTGAGCTCGCCGAGTCGATGAACGTCGACGCCAAGGTCGTCGAGAAGCTGGCCGACGACGTCCACCGCGCGACCGTCTTGAACTACGAGTCGCTCGTGATCGACGGCAGCTTCGAGTCGATGCTGTCGGACGGCGACTCCTCGCCGGAGACCGCGATCCTCGAGCGTGAGCGGCGCGCCTACCTCACCGACGCCGTGGCCGCGCTCCCCGAGCGGCTGCGCCACGTCGTCGTCGGGTACTTCTTCGAGGAGCGCCCGATGGAGGAGCTCGCCCGCGAGCTCGGCGTGACCGAGTCGCGCATCTCCCAGCTGCGGGCCGAGGCGCTCGAGCTCCTGCGCGACGGCATCACCGCCCACCTCGACGCCGAGGCGCTGGCCCCCGAGCCGCGCCCCAACGGCCGCGTCGCCCGCCGCAAGGCCGCGTACTACGCGTCGGTCGGCTCGATGTCGGACTACCGCTCACGCGTCGACTCCGACCAGCCCTCGATCCACGAGAAGATCGCCGCCGGCGACCGGTAGGCAGCGAGCGAACGAGGCGGCAGCACCCGGAGCGACGGACGAGCCCAGAGGGGGGCGTCTTGCGGATCAACCAGAACATCATGGCGTTCGACGCCTACCGCAATCTTGCGTTCACCGAGACCAAGATGGGCAAGGCGCTCGAGAAGCTCTCGTCGGGCAAGCGGATCAACCGCGCCGCCGACGACGCCAGCGGTCTCGTCATCAGCCAGGGCCTCTCCGCCCAGATCGGCGGCCTCCAACAGGCGGCCCGCAACGCGCAGGACGGCGTGAGCGTCGCCCAGACCGCGGAAGGCGCGCTCAACGAGGTCGCCGCGATGCTCGTCCGCATCCGTGACCTCGCCGTGCAGGCGTCGAACCACGGGTCGAACGACTCGAGCGCGCGCTCGGCGGCCCAGTCCGAAGCGGTGCAGCTCGCCGGCGAGATCGACCGGATCACCTCGTCGACCCGGTTCGGCAGCCAGAACCTGCTCGACGGCTCGTTCGGCAGCACCGTGTACGGCGCCTCGGGCACCTCGGCCCAGCTCGGCGGCGGCGGCCTCGTGGTCACGGCCGGCACCAACGACCAGTTCAAGGTGACGATCGGCTCGACCACCGTCACCGCGACGGTCGCCGCCGGCACCTACACCACCGCGTCGGGGCTCGAGACCGCCATCTCGAACGCGCTCACCAGCGCGCTCACGGGCGCGGGATTCGCGGCCAACGCGGTGACCGTCACCGCCGTCGACCCGGCCGGCGTCGGCTACGCCAAGGTGGCGTTCCAGAGCTCGGCCGCGTTCACGCTCGCGGCCGGCACCAACGACTTCCTCGCGTCGACCGGTGTGCCCACGGGCGCGGCGGCGGCGTCGGGCTCGTCGGCGACCTTCCAGGTCGGCCCGCAGGCCACCGACACGATCGGCGTGAGCATCACCGCCATCGACACCGCGTCGCTCGGGATCGGCACCCTCGACCTGGTCAACAACTCGAGCGCCGCGATCGGGCTGCTCGACAGCGCCATCGACCTGGTGTCGACCACCCGGGCGAACCTCGGTGCCGTGCAGAACCGCTTCGAGTCGGTGATCAACAGCCTCCAGGTCGCCACCGAGAACCTTTCCGCGTCGGAGTCACGCATCAAGGACAGCGACATGGCGCTCGAGATGATGCACTTCACGCGGGACCAGATCCTGCAGCAGGCCGGCACCGCCATGCTCTCCCAGGCCAACCAGGTCCCCCAGTCGGTCCTCAAGCTCCTCGGCCAGTAGGCCGCGCGTGGGCCTGCCCCCCATCTGATTGCGTTTGGATTCGGTCGGGCGCGAGCGAGGGGAGCTCGAGCCTTCGGGCCTCTCCGTCGGCAAGGTGAAGTATCAGATCGCGGCGGCCGACCACAGGGCCGCGAACACGAAGCTTCCGCAGGCCACCGCCCAATCGCCCCGCCTGACCGAGATCCCTCCAAGGATCAGCGACGCCGGGAGGAGCCAGTAGAGCCTCCACTCCGAACCGAACCGCGGGCGTTCTGTTACCGCAACGCCGAGCACACCAATCGGAGGTTCGAGCTCGTCCGGCTCCGCCTCAACCCCAGACCGCCACGCCATCCGCGCCCACCTCGACGCCAACGGCGGCCGCCTCGGCCACCAGCTCCGCATCACCGATCCCCGAGGCACCCCGAGCCTCCGCTGAGTGCAGCGAGCGGACACGGGTGTGCGACGGGCCGAGACGAGCACACTCCCCGGCGGGCAGTATGACCCGGTGGCAGGAGGTGCGGCGGACGATGCGTCCCGCAGCAGGACGGGCCGCGTCATTGCAGTCTTGACCGCGCTCGTACTCGTTACTGCAGGGGCGATCGTCGCGTTGATCTACCTGCCCGCGCCGGCGACACGAGAACCGAACCACGTCCCCGCTCTCCGGCGGGTCTTGGACGAGGCAAGACCCCCTTCGGTAACCGTCATCGACACCTCGGACGAGCACGTGTGCGAGTCCCTCGAGAATCGGGCGCGAGAGACGCTTCAGTCGCCACTCGACCTCGACACGATGGAGAACCTCTACGGGGGTGCTTTGACGGCGCGTTCGTGGCGGGTCCATGGGCTTCTTGGCGGAGGCCTTGGCGCGGAGAAGCGCTACCCGTGGGGCAACGCGACCTTCAATCTCGTGCAGAACAGCTCCGGAAGCTTCGACGTCGTCGCCTGGTACAGCTGCAACACGACTGACTGACGAACGCGCCGGCGACGCCTGCACGAGGTGAGCTGCCGACGGGACCGGCGCGACCTTGCCGAGCAATCCCAACGCGATCACACGGGGGCATGGCGCTCGTCGTTCAACCAAGACACCAGCCGCAGATCTCGATCTCGAGATCGTCGTGTCCGCACCAGCTGCCTCCGGTGCGGGAGAGCAAGCCCTACGGCGTCGACTTCGGGTTCTCCCGCGATCCACTGCACAAACCTGCGGGATTTCCTCAGGACCAAAGTCCCCCGGTCGATGAGTGCCTCGCTGCGAAGCAGCGGAACCGTCGCCTCCCACGGAAGGGAGGCCACCGCGCACTCACGGAGGAAACCCAATGCGCATCAACCAGAACATCATGGCGTTCGACGCCTACCGCAACTTGTCCATGACCGAGACGAAGATGGGCAAGTCGCTCGAGAAGCTCTCGTCCGGTCAGCGGATCAACCGTGCTGCCGACGACGCCAGCGGCCTCGTCATCAGCCAGGGTCTCGCCGCCCAGGTGAGCGGTCTCCAACAGGCGACCCGCAACGCGCAGGACGGCGTCAGCGTCGCCCAGACCGCAGAAGGCGCGCTGAACGAGGTGGCCGCCATGCTCAACCGCATCCGCGACCTGGCCGTGCAGGCGTCCAACACCGGGTCGAACGACTCCAGCGCCCGGACCGCGGCCCAGGCCGAGGTGTCGCAGCTGACCAACGAGATCGACCGGATCTCGGCGTCGACCCGCTTCGGCAGCCAGAACCTGCTCGACGGCACGTTCGGCGGCACCGTCTACGGCGCCTCGGGCACGTCGGCCCAGCTCAGCGGTGGTGGCCTCGTGGTCACGGCCGGTACCAACGACCAGTTCAAGGTGACGATCGGGACGACGACCGTCACCGCGACGGTCGCCGCCGGCACCTACACGAGCGCCTCGTCGCTGCAGACCGCGATCTCGAACGCGCTCTCCAGCGCCCTCACGGGTGCCGGCTTCGCGGCGAACGCGGTCACGGTGTCGGCCGTCGACCCGGCCAACGTCGGGTACGCCAAGGTGTCGTTCCACAGCTCGGCGGCGTTCACGCTCGCGGCCGGCACGAACGACTTCCTGGCGTCGACGGGCGTCGCCGCGGGTGCGGCGGGCGCGTCGGGCACCTCGGCGACCTTCCAGGTCGGCCCGGAGGCCAGCGACACCATCGGCGTCACGATCAACGCGGTCAACACGGCCGGCCTCGGCATCGGCACCCTCGACCTCGTCAACAACGCCAGCGCCGCGATCGGCCTCGTCGACAGCGCGATCAGCTCCGTCTCGAACACCCGGGCGAACCTCGGTGCCGTCCAGAACCGCTTCGAGTCGGTGATCAACAGCCTGCAGGTCGCCACCGAGAACCTGTCGGCGTCCGAGTCACGCATCAAGGACACCGACATGGCCCTCGAGATGACCAACTTCACCAAGGACCAGATCCTGCTCCAGGCCGGTACGGCCATGCTGGCGCAGGCCAACCAGGTCCCGCAGTCGGTCCTCAAGCTCCTGCAGTA
>Ga0070741_10007825_pt1 | contig 21858 bp, 21 predicted proteins | sample Coa_R1_4_FD_66440 | JGI IMG/M metagenome (GOLD analysis project Ga0070741, IMG submission 66440) | Surface soil microbial communities from Centralia Pennsylvania, which are recovering from an underground coalmine fire - Coalmine... | ecosystem: Environmental > Terrestrial > Soil > Unclassified ... | reverse complement strand
GGTTTACGGCTGCTTTAAGAGAGGTTTAAGGGGCGGCGCTAGCGCCAGTCGCCTTCGTCGAGGTCGAGGCCGACGAGCTGCATGAGCTTGAGGGCGTTCGTGGAGGTGGCGACGCCGGGACGGATCGTGTAGTCGAACGACATGGACGGGCCGTCAGGGCCGCTGTGGAACTGCTCGGTGAAGTGGATCGGCTGGGCCGCCGCGGCCATGGCCGGGTGCTCGGCGAGCGTGAGGTCGTGGGTGGAGACGGCGCCGATCGCGCCGTTGGCGACGAGGTGCAGGATCACGCGGCGCGCGGCGATCTGGCGCTCGGCGGTGTTCGTGCCTTGCAGGATCTCGTCGAGCAGGAACAGCAGCGTGCGGGCGCCGTCTTCCTGCGCCCGCTCGGCCAGGTCCACGACCTCCTTGAGCCGCTGCAGCTCGGCCATGTAGTAGGAGACGCCCTGCTCCAGCGAGTCCTGCACGCGGATGCTGGTGCCGAGCGTGACGGGCGGCAGGCGGAGCGCCGCGGCGCAGACGGGGCCGCCCGCCTGGGCGAGCACGGCGTTCACGCCGATGGCGCGCAAGAGCGTGCTCTTGCCCGACATGTTGGAGCCGGTGACGAGCAGGAAGGTGCCGGGCGGCCCGACCGTCACGTCGTTGGCGACGCGCACGGCGTCGGGGAGCAGCGGGTGGCCCAGGCCGCAGGCCACGAAGCGCGGCGGCTCGTCCTCGGCGATCGTGGGGAAGGCCCAGGTGGGCTCGTCGTGGGCCAGGCTGGCGAGCGCCGCCAGGGCCTCCGTCTCGCCGAGCGCCGCCAGCCAGCCGCGCGCCTGCCGGCCCGCGTGGGCCTGCCAGCCTTCGAGCAGGGCGAGCGTGTGGAAGTTCCAGAGGGTGAGCGTCTGGATGGGCCAGTAGAACATCGAGAGGCGCAGGTAGGTGAGCCGCACGCGCCGCGCGAGCGCCCGCGTCTGGCGCGCGGCGCCGAGCGGGCCGTCGCCGAGGGCGGCCTGCAGGCGGCCAAGGAGCGGGGCCTGGAAGCTCGCGCCGGCGAGCGTGGCGAACACCTCGGCGTAGTGCTCGACGGCGCCGGCCTGGGAGGCGACGCGGTCGAGCAGGAGGTCCACCTGCTTGCCGGCCGTCTGGCTGAGAGCGACGTTCGCCGCGGCGAAGAGGAGCCACCACGGCTCGGCGAGCAGGCCGCCAAGCTGCGCGAGCAGCAGCACGCAGGCGCCGAAGCTGAGCGCGCGGGCGCCCCAGAGCACCGCCGGCCGCCGCGTGAGCCACGGCTCGCCCTCGGCCCACTCGAGGAATGGCTCGGGGTCGGCGCCGGCGCCGCCCATGAGGCGGCCGCGCAAGGCTAGCTCGTCGCGCAGGTCGAGCAGCGGCGCCAGTTCGGCCACGGCGGCCTGGCGCTCGCGGATCACGGCGGGCGATGCGGGGCGCAGCAGCCAGCGGCCGAGCGTGGCCTCGCCGGGCGGCGTGCTGACGGCGCCGAGCAGTTGGAAGACCGAGGCGCGGCCGAATAGGTCGAGGTCGCCGGCGAAGGCGTGGCTGGCCGCCTCGGGCGGCGGGGAGCGCTGGGGCAGGCCGTCCCAGTCGCGCGCGAGGCGGCACAGCGCCTCGGCGTCGAGGTCGTGGAGGGTAGCGTAGCGGCGGCGGATGCGGCCGACGCGCTCGTGGTAGACGACGAGCGCCACGAAGGTCACGAGAGCCACGCCGGCGGCCGCGACGAGCGCCAGGGCGCCGGCGACGAGGCCCCCGACGAGCAGGGCCGCCGCGATGAAGAACACGCCCAGCCGCGCGTAGCCGACGCGCTGGAGGCGCCGGTCGAGGCGATCGCGCTCGGCGGCGAAGCGGGCGCAGCGCGCGCGGTACGCCGCCGCGGCGGGACTGGTCGGCTCGGCGGGGGAGCGGTCGGACGGGAGCGGCGCGGCCGCGCGCGGGGGCGCCTGGCTCATGTCCCATCCTTCCCTGGGCGGCGCTGGATACGCGGATGCTCCACCCGGCGGGTGGATGCTTGCTCGGCGGGGCAGCGGCGGGCGCGTGCGCGCTGCTTGACGCTAAGAGTGTAGCCCTGTACGCTCCCCAACAGCCAGCATCGGGCCGTCGGGCGGCTGGTAATGGGGAGGACGTATGGCGGACACGGTGGCGCGGCGGCTGGCGTTTCTGGAGGGGATTGATCTCACGCCCAGCGACCTCGACGAGATCGCCGGCGAGCTGGCGCAGTACGAGCAGACGCTGGCCGCGCTGGAGCCGTTCGCGGAGGCGGCCGCCTGGCCGGTGGCGCAGGCGCAGCCGTACCACGGGGCGCGGTCCTCCCAGCCGCCCAATAATGGGGAGAGCGAGTCCGCCCGAGCCGCCGATGCTGGGGGAAGTCTGGCTTCGGGCGGCGCTGGGAGCGCCGCGGGCTCGCCGGCGGGGTTGGGGGGGCTAGCGGGGGCCGGTCGCGGCGCCGATGCGGGCGAAGCCGGCGAGCTGTGGCAGCTCGGCGTGGCGGCGCTGGGGCGGCGGCTGCGGGCGCGCGAGGTGTCGGCGCTGGAAGCGACGGACGCGGTGCTGGCGCGGCTGGAGCGGCTGGAAGGGCGGCTCAACGCCTTCATCACGATCATGGCCGAGCACGCCCGCGCGGCGGCGCGGCAGGCCGACGCCGAGCTGGCGCGCGGCGAGGACCGGGGGCCGCTGCACGGCGTGCCGGTCACGATCAAGGACATGTTCGACACGGCGGGCGTGCGGACGACGGGCGGCTCGAAGATCCTGGCCGGCTGGGTGCCGGACGCGGACGCGGCGCTGGTCGAGCGGCTGCGAGCGGCGGGGGCAGTGCTGATCGGAAAGACGAACCAGGACGAGTTCGGCCACGGCGGCACGTCCACGCTGTCGTACTTCGGCCCGGTACACAATCCCTGGAAGCTGGACCGCATCGCCGGCGGCTCGAGCGGCGGGTCGGCGGCGGCGGTGGCGGCCGGCATCGGGCCGCTGTCGTACGGTACGGAGACGGGCTCGTCGGTGCGTCGCCCGGCGGCCTACTGCGGCATCGTCGGCTACAAGCCGACGTTCGGCATTATCAGCCGCCACGGCTCGTTTCGCGGCGCCTGGAGCATGGACCACGTGGGCGACTTCGCGCGGTCGGTAGAAGACGTGGCGCTGGGGCTGGACGCGGTGGCGGGCTACGACCCGCGCGACCCGGCGAGTGTGCCGCAGGAGCCGCCGGCCTACGCCGCGCGGCTGAGCCCCGACGTGCGCGGCCTGCGGATCGGCGTGCTGCGGCGCTTCGCGGAAGACGCGAGCGTGCAGCCGGCGGTGCGCGCGGCGTTCGAGGCGGCCGTGGCGGTGTACCGCTCGCTGGGTGCCGAGGTGCGGGACCTGGACGTGCCGGAGATCAGCTACGCCGCGATGACCTCGATGATGAACAGCAGCGCCGAGGCGTCGGGCAACAACCGCCGCTGGGTGTACTCGCGGGCCGGCGACTACGTGCCCGAGGTGAAGCGCCGCCTGGCGATGGGCATGGGCATCACGGCGTCGGAGTACCTGGTGATCCAGCGCGCGCGCTATCGGATCCAGGGGGCCGTGCGGGCGGCGTTCGAGACGGTGGACATCATGCTGGCGCCGACGACGGCGCGGGTGGCGCCGCCGATCGCCGACGGGCCGCGCGGCAACGGCGACACGACCTACGCCGTGAGCCACAACCTGTCGAACCTGCTGCGGCTGGCGAGCATGCTCGGGCTGCCGGCCTGCTCGCTGCCGTCGGGCGAGGGCGCGGACGGCCTGCCGACGGCGATCCAGCTCTTCGGCGTGTGGTACGCCGACCAGACGGTGCTGAACGCGGCGGCCGCCTACGAGCAGGCGACGCCGTGGAGCGCACGGCGGCCGCCGATCGGCTGAGCCGGGAGAGCAGCAATGGCCGAGAGCCCTGACTTCTACGCGCTGCCGCCCGATCTGCCGGCGCCGGTGGACGACGGCGCGGCCGATCACCTGGCAGGGATGCGGATCCCGGCGTTGGCGCTGCCCTCAACGCTGGGCGGCGCGGTGGACCTCGCCGTGGCGGCCGCGGAGCGGGCGGTGTTCTACTGCTACCCGCGCACCGGTACGCCGGGCGAGCCGCTGCCAACGGGCTGGGACGCGATCCCCGGCGCGCGCGGCTGCACGCCGGAGGCCTGTGCCTTCCGCGATCACCACGCGGAGCTGGCGGCGCGGGGCGCGCGGGTGTTCGGCATCAGCACGCAGACGACGGCGGAGCAGCAAGAGTTCGCGGCGCGGGCCCACCTGCCGTTTCCGCTGCTGAGCGACGCGGACCTGCAGCTCGCCCGGGCGCTGCGCCTGCCCACGTTCAGCGTGGACGGCCTGACGCTGCACAAGCGGCTGACGCTGATCGCCGAGGGCGGGGTCATCGCGAAGGTCTTCTACCCCGTGTTCCCGCCGGACCGGCACGCGGCGGAGGTGGTGGCCTGGCTGGCGGGCCGGGCACCGTGAGGCAGTGGGCCGCGCCGCGGGTCAGGGCAGGCGGCGGGGATCGGCGGGGGCGTCGCAATACTCGTGGCGCTCGGGCGGGTGGACGAGCAGGTCGAGCGCCAGCCAGACGGTGCGGGAGAACGGGTAGAGCAACAGCGGGAACAGCACCACGGCTGCCATCGAGCCGATGGTGAGCAGCCGCCAGGGCGGGTTCGGCCAGGTGAGCACGAGCGTGACGACGAAGCCGACGACGAAGATCAGCTCGGCGACGAGCACGTTGAGCAGCATCGCGCCGAGGTAGTAGCCATCCTCGCGCTCCAGGCGCAAGCCGCAGGCCGGACAGGCGGAACGGCTCTGAAACCAGCCGCCGAAGATCGGGCCGCCGCCGCACGCGGGGCAGCGCAAGCGCAAGGCGCGCGCGAGCAGCAGGAGGGTGCGTCGCATCACGGCTCCAGGCGCTAGCTCTCCCTATGTTCAGTATAGGTGCTCGCGCTACAGCCCGTAGCCGCCGGTGGCGTCGACCACCTGGCCGGTGACCCAGCCGGCCTCGGGGCTGGCCAGGAACAGCACGGCCGCGGCCACGTCCTCCGGCTGGCCGATGCGCCCCATCGGGATCTGGCGCAGGCGGTTCGGGTCGTCGGCGTGGTCGCCGAGCATGGGCGTGGCGGTGAGGCCGGGCGCGACGGCGTTCACCGTGATGCCGCGGGGCGCTAGCTCGACGGCGAGCACGCGCGTCCACGCTTCGACGGCGCCCTTGCTGGCCGCGTACACGCTGCGGTTGGGCCGGCCGCGCCGCGCCGCCGTGGCCGACAGCGTGACGATGCGGCCGCCGTCGGGGCCGAAGGCGCGGGCGGCCGCGCGCGCCGCGAGCAGCGGGCCGAGCGCGTTGGTGCGCAGCACGGCCGCGATCTCCTCCTCGTCGGCCTCGACGATGGGGCGGGTGTAGTTCGTCGCGGCGCTGGTGACCAGGATGTCCAGCCGCCCGAAGCGGAACACCGTCGCGGCCACCAGGCGCTCGGCCTCGCCAAGCTGCGCCATGTCGCCTGCCACCCAGTCCACCCGCTCCGGGTGGGCACGCGCCAGCTCCCCGCCCGCGGCAGCCAGCCGCGCCGCGTCGCGGGCCGCGAGCATCACACGGGCGCCCTCCAGCAGCAGCCCGCGCGCCGTGGCGAGCCCGATGCCGCTGCTGCCGCCGATGACCAGCGCCACCTTCCCGTCGAACCGACCCGGCATGCCCTTCTCCTCCCCTGGCGAGTCCACGACGTCCGCGCGGCACGCTGGCGCGGCCAATGCGTCCGGACGATCCCTGCCATGCGCTTGCGCGCGCGCAAGGTACTCGTAGCCCGCCGCGCCCGCCGCCGTCAACCGCGGCGCGGCAGAGCGCGGGCGGTAGGCAGGCTCGCACACGGGCGCGGCGCTGCTGGACTACCATGTAGGTAAGGAAGTCGCCACACGGGAGGCGACACCCGAGCGGCCACGGCGCGGGGTGACCGGCGCCCCACGCGCGCGGGCACGAAGGAGCAGCAGATGAGCGGTTCCGAGCGGCGGGAGCGAGTACGGATCACGCGGCGAGCGGCGCTGCGGGGCGCGGCCGTCGCCAGCGCCACGCTCGCCGCCGGGCTGAGCGCGGCCAGCCAGCCGCCGCGCGTCCACGCGCAGTGGCGGCCGGGCGACGACGTGCGCGCCAGCTACGAGGCGGCGATCAGCCGGCCGGCGCGGCACTACCAGGTGTTCGCGTACGAGAACATTAGTCGCCGCGGGCTCGGCGAGCACGTCGTCAACTCGCTGAACGCCTCGCAGTTCTCCTACGACGAGGGCCCCGGGGGGCTGCTGGTGGCGGTGCAGCTCTACGGCACGGGGGACGTGCTGGCCTTTGGCGACCGCCTGTGGGAGCGGTACCAGCTCGGCGCGAAGTACGGCGTGACCGACCCGCGCACGGGCGCGCCCGCGACACGCAACATCTTCTACCCGCGCGCCACCAGCGGGGGGCCGGAGCTGCCGCCGACCGACCGGCAGAGCCTGTGGGTGGACCCGTCCATTGAGGCGCTGCAGGCGCGGGGCGTGCTGTTCCTGCTCTGCCACAACGCGCTGGTGGGCATCGCCGCGCAGGCGGTGGCCGACGGCCGCAACCCCGACAACCTGACGGCCGCGGGCGTGGCGGACGAGATGATGGCGAACCTCGTGCCGGGGGTGTTCCCGGTCCCGGCCGGCGTGTTCGAGCTGCAGCGGCTGCAGGACCGCGACTTCCGGCTCCTGGTGTACTGACGCGCCGCCCCGTCAGCGGCGCGCCCCCGCCAGCGCGGATGTAGGCAGGTCGGCAGGGTGCGGCAGGAGCGGCCGGCCGAGCGGCGCGGGCAGCCAGCCGGCCTTGGGGCCTTGCAGGCGGCCGCGGCGGGCGACGACCTCGCGCAGCGGCCAGACGGTGACGGCCACCTGGCGGGCCTGGGCGCGGCCGATGTGGCCGCCGAGCAGCGTGGCGGGCTGGTAGCCGTGCAGGTGGATGGCCTGGTCGGGCGCGGCGATGGCCGGCTGGAGCGCGGGGGCGGCGGCGTACAGGCCGACCATCGTCCAGTCGGCGGGCGCGTAGTCGCCGAAGCGGAAGTAGTCGTCGCCCACGTAGCCGCCGCTGAGGTCGAGGCCGGTCAGCGGGATGTTGTAGGCGACGGTCGTATGCACGGGGCCGAACGCGCCCTCCAGCCGCAGGCCGGCGAGCGCGACGCCCCTAGCGGCCAACCGCTCGGCCAGGCGGGCGTGGACGTCGTCCGCGTCGGCGAGCACGAAGCGCTCGGCCGTGGCGGGGTCGCCGACGGCCAGGCCGACGAAGGGCAGGTAGGGCTGGCCGCCCAGCGCCGGATCCGTGGGCCAGTCTGCCAGGTCGCGGATCGTCGCGTGGGTGGGCGGGTCGGGGTCGGCCCACCAGTAGTGGAGCGCGGCGGCCGTGCCGTCGGGCAGCAGCTCGCCGTTGCGGCCGAACCAGTTGGTAGTGCCGACGCCGACGACGGGCCAATCCGGGGGGAAGGCGCCGAGGTCGCGCTCGACCTCGCCAATCGTCACGGTGTTCAGCAGGTCGCCGGCCAACAGGCTCGCAACCGTGTTGTAGAGCAAGAGCGACGGCTGCGCCGCGCCGCCCTGCGCGCGGGCCGCGTCTCCGCTGCCCGGCAGCGCCAGCGCCAGCAGCAGCGCGAGCAGCAGGGCCGTCGCGCGCCCGAGCCTCGTCGCCATCTCGCCTCCCCGTGCGTCGAGCGATCGCCCCTGGCCATGGTACCCGAGCGCGCGCCGGGGCGCCCATCGACTGGCATGGGCCGTGCGTGCTGGAGCAACGAGGCCGCTACCCAGCGTCAACGCGATGCCAAGGGCCGCGGTCCATGTATTCAGGTATTCAGGTGAGAGGCCACCCCGCGGGCGATGGGCTGGAAAGCAGGCCCGCGGGCCAGGGAAAGGAGCCCAGCCATGATCAGGAGTTATTGCCGGCTCGCCGCGGCCGCGATCGGCGTGGCGGCGCTGCTCGGGGCGGCGAGCGCGGCGCCCGGGGCAGCGGCCGCCGCCACGATCCCCGGCGCGGCAGCGCCGGCGCCGCACCAGTACGTCGGCTATGGGTACTACGGCTTCCCGCCGCCGTATCCCGTTCTGCCCTGGACGGCGGTGAACTACCCGGGCTCGGGCGCGGCGGCGTGGCTGGGCTATAGCTTCCCGTACAGCACCGCCGGCTACCCCTACGGCGGGTACGCGCTGCCGTACGTCGCCTACGCTTATCCCTACGCGGCATACGCCTACGGCGGCGCGGCCGGCAGCCCCTACGTGGGCAGCCCGGCCTATCCGTACACGGCGTGGGATGGCGCCTACGGGACGGCCTCTGGCCCGACGACCGCCTCGCCGTCCGGCCCCACGGTCTACTGGGACGCCACGGGCTACTACGTGCTGCCGTAGGGTTCCGGCCGCGCCCGGCCCGGCTGGCGCGGCGGCGGCCGCTCGTCTATCCTCTGGCGCAGACCCCTAGCGCCACGATTACGCTCGCCCGATGCCCCGATCGCGGTCTTCGGCGGGCATGGTTGCAGCGCGTGGGGCACATCGCGCCGGCGAGCGCGCGGGAGGGTAGCGATGGCCGAGATCGTCGCCGGGTTTGGCGTGCCGCACACGCCGATGTTCCCCGAGCAGGTGGCGCGCGAGGGGCCGCAGAGCGAGACGGCGCAGCTCTACCGCGCGGTGGCCGAGCACCTGGAGGCGGTGCAGCCGGACGCGCTGATCGTCTTCGACTCGGACCACCTGAACACGTTCTTCTTCAACAACCTGCCCACCTTCTGCGTGGGCGCCGCCGAGCGGACGGAAGGCCCGAACGACACGAACGCGCGCATCCCCCACTACGTGGTGCCGGTGGCCGAGGAGCTGGCGCGTGGGGTACACCAGGCCGGCCCGCAGCACGGCTTCGACCTGGCGGTGAGCCAGGAGTTCGAGGTGGACCACTCGGTGCTGGTGCCGCTGCACTTCCTCACGCCGCGCATGCACATCCCGATCGTGCCGGTGTTCATCAACGGCGTGGCGCCGCCCCTGCCGCTGGCGCGCCGCTGCTACGCGCTCGGCCAGATGGTGCGCCAGGTCGTCGAGGCCTGGCCGGCCCGGCAGCGCGTGGCGGTGCTGGCGAGCGGCAGCTTCTCGCTGGAGGTGGCCGGGCCGCGCGTAGGCATCACGGACGGCGACTGGATGCGCACGGTGCTGCGCCACCTGGGCCGCGCCGAGACGCGCGCGCTGCTGGAGCAGGCGACGACCGAGCGCATGCTGGCGGCGGGCAACGTGTCAGGCGAGCTGCTGAACTGGATCGCCCTGCTCGGGGTGATCGGCCGGCGGCGGCCGGTGTTCCTGGAGCCGCAGATGAGTCACGGCCACGCCTACGGCGTCTGGCGCTGGGACTGACGGAGTGCTGAGTACGGGCGAGTGCTGGGTGCTGAGCGGGATGCGGGGGCGGGCAGAACGGGGAGCTTGGGGAGGGGCGATGAGCGTGTATCAGGTAGACAAGGTGTGCTGGCGGGCACAGCACGACCCGCCGTTCCGCGAGCGACTGAGCCAGGACCCGGCGGGCGCGCTGGCCGAGCTGCCGCTGACGGCCGAGGAGCGAGAGGCGCTGCTGGCCGGCAACGTGGCGCGCCTGTACCAGCTTGGCGCCCATCCCTACTTGCTTGGCCACCTGAGCCGCTACGGCCTGTTCGGGCTGACGCGCGAGAGCTATGGGCGGCAGATGAAGGCGCTGCTCGACACGCCCGCCGAGCAGGCCCGCGCTCGCCTGGCCGGCCGCCCGGTGGCTTAGCCGGGCTGTCGCGCTGCCCCCCTGCCCGCGCAGCTCTACGCGGCGGGGCCTGCTTACCGGGCTTCATTGACCAAGAGCCACGGCGGGCTGACGGCCACGTGGTCAGCGGCCGCAGCCTGCCGGGCCTTTAGCAACAACAGAGCGGGGGATGTGCTCCCCCACCCTGTTGTTACTGGCAATGACGGGATTACTGGCCGCCGGCGCCACTGCCCGAGCCGCCGTCGCTACCAGCGCCACCGCCACCGGTGCCGCTGGACCCGCCCGTGCTCTGGCCGCCGGTGACCGGCTCGGTGGCGTTGTTGGGGCACGTCGCGGGGATCGGGCCCGCGCTGGCGTCCGGGCCTGCTCCCTCGGTGCCCGGCCCGAGCGCCGCGGCCAGGTTGTCCACCGCCGGCGCGGCCGCGCCGATCACGCGCGGGGGCGCCGCGGGGTTCCCCGCCGCCGGCGTGTCGCCCATGCTGCTGACGGGGGCTGGGCCAGACACGGGCAGCACGCCGGGACCGGGGCCCTGCATCGCCAGGGGTGTCCCGGGCGCCACCGACGTCGTGGCGTCGGTGCCCGGTCCGTAGCCGGTCAAGGGGCCGGTGGCCGGCCCGAGGTTGTTGGCGCTCGGCCGCTCGGCGCAGCTCGGTAGCGCCGGCTGACTGCCGGTCGCCATCTGGTCGCCGGACTCAGGCACGCTGGGCGGGCCGGGCTGCGGCGTGGTCTGGGCCGACGCCCCCCCGACGACGCCAAGCGCGAGCGCGAGCGCGACCCCCAGCGCCACCGCGCGGCGAATGCTGACACGTCCCATGGGCCTGTGTCTCCCCACAATGCTCGAAGCGAGCGTGATTACGCGGGTTTCTAAGCCTCTGCAGAGCGCACGATGCATGCCACCTGGCGGCTCGCTTCAGGCGGGGCAGTCCTGGAACCAGGCGAGGGCGGCCTGCGCGATGGCCGGCGGCATTGCGTGGCCGCCGTCAAACTCCTCAGAGCGCACGGGCTACGCCGTGCGCTCAAGCGCTGGCACGGTGCGCCGGCTGCACCGATCGACGGGCAGCTTTGACGCCCCGGCCGCCGCCCGCTTAGGAGCCGCGCCACGCCTTGATCTTCTCGATCACCGGCAGCCGGTCGGTCTTCGAGAACTCCCAGCCGAAAGTGTCGAAGTACTCCACGCCGGGCTGCGGGATCTCGTAGGGCTCGACCCAGGTGGGCTCGATGTCGTTGCGGAGCGGCACGCTGTGCTCGGCCCGCGCGTAGACTTCCAGCCCCTCGCGCGAGGCCAGCCAGTTGAGCAGCAGCCGGGCGGCATTCGGGTGGGGCGCCTGGTTCAACAGGATCGCGATGCCCGAGCCGGCCGTTATGCTGGCCGGCAGGTCGGGGAGCTGGGGGATAACGACGATGGGGAAGCCGTCGCGCTGCAGCGGCCGCAGCACGTCGGGCGGCGTCGGGTTGAGCACGATCGGGTAGGTGCCGCGCCCCAGCCAGTCGGCGAGCTGGCGCCGGTCGCGGGTGAAGCCGACCTGCTGGTCGGCGTACAGGCGGTGGATGAAGTCCTCGCCCAGCTTGATCTGCAGCGCCGCCGCCGTGTTGGAGCCCGAGCCGGAAACGGTCGGGTCGTCCTGGGCGATGAGCCCGCGGTACTGCGGCTTCAGCAGGTCGTATACCGACGTGATCTCGCTCGGCTGCACCCGCGTGGTGTTGACGGCGAGGGCGGGCGAGACGTTGTTCACGAGCCGCAGCGCGTACTGGTCGTCGGGGTCGAGGAACCAGAGCTTGCCCGGCGTCCACTTCGTCGGGTCGATCACGTCCGGGTGGATAAGCACGGGGCGGACGGGATCGATGAGGCCCTCGGGGTAGAACTCGGCGACGATGGTGGTGGCGCCACCGACCACGACGTCCACGGTGTACAGGCCGGCGGCGCGCTCGGCGCGGAGGCGGTTGACCAGGTCGCCGCGGCGGCCGCCCAGGTACTCCACGTCCACGCCGAAGCGCTCCTTGAAGCGCGCCGTGACCTGGGCGCGCACCTCGGGCGTCGGCGGCCCGGAGAAGACAACGGTGCCCTCGCGGCGCGCGCCGTCGATCAGGTCGGCCCACTGGCGCTCCCAGTCGGCCGGCGCGCCCGCGGCGCTGGCCGGGCCGGGCGTGGGAGCGGCGGCCGGGGGCGCCGCGGCCGGGGCGGGCGCCTGGCAGGCGGCGAGCAGCGCCGCGCCGCCGCCGGCCGCGGCCAGCCGCAGCAGGGCGCGCCGCTCGAGCCGCCGATCGAGAGCCATCCATCGCTGCCCGCCGTCCATCGCCCACCCCCTGCCGCGCCGGCGCTAGTCATCCCGGCGCCCGCCGGCCGCGCAACCCGTCTGGTCGCGGCGGCCGCGCACCCCTCGTGCTCCCGTCCGGCTGCAATCTAGGGCGCGCCCGGCCACGCTGTCAACACGCCGAATCTGTTTGACATACTCGCAAGGGACCGCTAAAACGGTAGGAAAGTTTCGCCGTCCGTCGCCTGCCTGGCCGACGAGTCGCGGAGAGAGCTACGATGAGCGCGACAACCGTTGCGTCCCCCGCCACCCGACCGCTGCGGCTGCCGCTGCGCCTACAGGGCGCGCTCGCCGGCTGGGCGCCGCTCGCGGTGGGCGTGATCGTCACGCTGCCGCTCGTGCTGCTGCTGGTGAACAGCTTCAACGTCGCCGCGCCGGGCCGCGAGGCTAGTTATGGGCTCACGAACTGGGTGGAGGCGTTCTCCGATCCCACCACGCTGCGCGCGCTCTGGAACAGCGTGGCGCTCGGGGCCGTGCGCACGGCCATCTCGCTGCCCATCGCCATTGGGGTCGCCTGGCTCGTCGCGCGCAGCGACATGCCCGGCCGCTCGGTGGTCGAGCTGCTGTGCTGGCTGGGCATCTTCCTGCCGCTGCTGCCGCTCACGTTTGGCTGGATCCTGCTGCTCGACCCGCAGTACGGCCTGGTGAACCAGGCGCTCGGCCGCCTGCCGTTCGTGCAGGGTAGCGTGTTCAACATCTACGGCTTCCTGGGGATCGTCTGGGTCCATCTGGCGACGAGCACGATCTACTACAAGGTCGTCCTGCTGCTGCCGGCCCTGCGCCGCGTGGGCGCCAGCCTGGAAGAGGCGGCGCGCATGTCGGGGGCGAGCCAGTTCACCACGCTGCGCCGCGTGACCATCCCGCTGCTCGCCCCGGCGGTGCTCGGCGTGACGGTGCTCGCGTTCGTGCGCAGCCTGGAAGTGTTCGAGGTCGAGCTGCTGCTCGGCAAGCCGGTGAACCTCTCGGTGTACTCGACGCGCATCTACGACCTGGTGCGCGACCAGCCGCCGCGCTTCGGCGAGGCCACGGCGCTCGGCTTCGTGTTCCTGCTCGTGCTGCTCGGCCTGGCGCTCATGCAGCAGTGGTACCTGCGCGGCAAGTCGTTTACGACGGTTACGGGGCGGGGCTACACGGCGGCGCCGGTGAAGCTGGGCCGCTGGGGCTGGGTCGCGTCGGTCTTCTGCTTTGGCTGGTTCCTGATCGCGATGGCCGCGCCGCTCAGCTTCCTCGTGCTCGGCTCGTTCATGCGCCGCTACGGCTTCTTCCAGCTCACCAATCCGTTCACGCTGAACCAGTGGCAAAACCTGTTCGGCGATCCGGTGTTCTTCTCGTCGGTGCGCAACAGCCTGATCATCTCGTCGGCCGTCGCGATCGGCGTGATCCTGGTCTACTCTCTCGTGGCGTACAGCATCGTGCGGGTGCAGTCGCGCACGGCGCGGCTGACCGACTTGCTGGTGTGGGTGCCCTGGGCCGTGCCGGGCATCCTGCTGAGCCTGGGGCTGCTCTGGCTGTTCCTGGGCACGCCACTGCGCGGGATCCTCTACGGCAGCCTCACGGGGATCATCCTGGCGATGGCCATTAAGGACAGCCCGCTGAGCACGCAGTTCTTCAAGGCGTCGTTCCTGCAGATCGGCGCGGAGCTAGAGGAGAGCGCGCGCGTGAGCGGGGCCTCGTGGCTGCAAACCTATCGGCGAGTGCTGCTGCCGCTGCTGGCGCCCACGGCGATCACGGTGGGGCTGCTCAGCTTCCTGTCGGCGCTGCGCGACATCAGTACGCCCGTGCTGCTGTACAGCGCGCAGTCGCGGCCGCTGTCGATCCTGATGCTGGAGTACAGCTTCTCGGGCGAGATGGAGCGGGGCGCAGCGATCGGCGTGCTGATCACGGTGTTCGTGATGGTGGTGACGCTGCTCTCGCGGGCCGTCGGCCTGCGGCTGGCGCGCGACCGGGCGTAGCCGGAAGCACCTGCCCGCTCCACGAGGGGGCTCGCAGTCCCGTAAAGTCGCCTGCCGGCTAAGGGTTCGTCATGCCGACTCTGTTGCTGCAAGAAGGATATCGGTTCTTCTTCTTCAGCAATGAAACACAGGAGCCACCTCACGTGCATGTCCGCAAGGGCAGCGGCGCCGCTAAGATATGGTTGGAACCTGTCCAAATCGCATACTCATTTGGCTTCAGCCCGGCGGAGCAAAGAAGAATAAGAGAACTCGCGTCCGAACATCAGGCCGCATTCGTGGAACGGTGGCATGAACATCTCCGTCGTTAGTCCGCCCAATGCCCGCGCGCGGAGCGTGGAGTTCGTCCCTGATGCCTTCGTGGTCCATCTGGAAGACGGTCGGTCGCTTAGCATCCCGCTGGAGTGGTTCCCGCTGCTGCGGGATGCTACCCCGGAGCAGCGCGCTCGCTGGGAGCTGATCGGGCCAGGGATCGGGATTCACTGGCCTGAGCTGGACGAGGATGTCTCCGTCGCCGGGCTGCTGGGCCTGCCGGACTAGAGTGTTCTGCAGGGCGGTTGCGGCGAAACGGCCCACGGCGCTTCGGCAGGCTCCTACTCCAACACCCCGGGGGTGGCCCTCGTGGCCGCGTGGCCGGGCTGGGCGGCGAGCGTGAGGTGGGGGAAGTGGGCGCGCCAGGGCGTGTCGGCGGGGATTAGCTCGGCGAGCGTGTCCACGTGGCCCATGTGGTCCTGGGCGGGATCGGTCAGGCGGTGGGGCAGCGCGGCGCCGGCCTGGAACGCCTGGACCTGGCGGATCAGGTAGCGGCGCACGGCGATCACCGCCTTGTCGCTGACGCCGAGGTGCTCGCCCGAGCGGTCGAAGAGCGGCCCCATCGTTTCCGTGGCGCAGGCGTCCTCGTTCAGGAAGTCCTCGATGCCCGTGAAGTCCGCGGTGCGCTGCAGCTCACGGTCCTGCAGGTAGTGATTGGCCTGGGTGCGGAGGCGGCGGTAGTCGGGGCCGATCTGCGCGCGGCGGTGGACCTCCTCCGGCCGCACGGGGCGGTCGCGCCAGCCGAGGTCGTAGCGCCAGGCGTGGGTGTCGTCGGCGGGCACGTAGATATGGTTCTCCTTGCCGCGCGCGGGCACCCAACAGGAGACGGGCATCACGAAGCTGGAGACGCGCACGTAGGTGCGGCCGTCGTTGGCCCGCCGCAGCGCGATCAGCCGCAGGCCGAAGTCGGTCTCCTCGACCTCGTAGGCCGGCGCGGTGTCCTGCGCGTAGAGGGCGGTGTAGCCATCGGGCGTGAACTGCTGGTGCAGGAAGCCCAGGTGCGCCGAGTCGCACTCGCCCTCTAGCCCCTGCAGGTAGTTGCACTCCAAGAGGCCCTTCGTAACGTAGGTCTGCTCGGGCGGCAGGGTGGTCCAGCAGTAGCTCGGGAAGAGCGGCGGCGCGCCCGGCCCCAGGTAGGCGAAGACGATGCCCGCTACCTCGTGGGTGGGATAGGCGACGTGGCGCAGGCGGTCCTTGAAGGTGCTGCCGGCCGGCTCGGCCGGCGTGTCCACGACGCGCCCTTCCACGTCGTACTTCCAGCCGTGGTAGATGCAGCGCAGCCCGCACTCCTCGTTCCGCCCGTAGTAGAGTGAGGTGCCGCGGTGCAGGCAGTGCTCCGCCAGCAGCCCAATGCGCCCCGCGCTGTCGCGGAAGGCCACCAGCTCCTCGCCCAGCAGACGCACCTGCACGGGCGGGCTGTCCGGCGCGGGAATCTCTTCGGAGAGCAGGGCGGGCAGCCAGTAGCGGCGCATCAGCTCGCCCATTGGCGTGCCTGGCCCGGTGCGGGTCAGCAGCTCGTTCAGCTCCTTGGGGAGCATCGGGCTTCTCCTTCAGCAGGAATCGGGTGGGAGGCGCGCCCTCGGGCGCCTACGTGTCGAGCGTGCTGGCGGCGAAGAGGGCCTCGGCGGACAGCGGCGCGCGGACCATCCCCTGGTCGAGGTTGTAGGCGAGGAAGGTGTCGATGGTGCGGCGGTTCGCGGCCATGCCGTACTTCCAGGGGTCGCCCCACTGCGCCTGCTGCTCTAGCCAGCGCTCGCGCAGGTAGACGACCGAGAAGCCGCCGCGGTCGCTGGTGATGTCGTCGTAGGCGATCTGCTTCGCGCGCTCGAAGGCGTCGTAGAGCGTGCGGGCGAGGCCGGGATGCTCGCGGTCGAGCTTGCGGCTCAGCACCATCAGGTGGACGGGCGTATAGATGCCCGTCTCGCGGTACAGGCGGGCGTCCTCGGCGGCGTAGTCGGGGAACAGCCGCCGCACGCGCGGGTCGTGCTCCAGGGTGGCCATGAGCTGCGTGTCGGAGATGTCGGTCAGGATGGCGTCGACCTCGCCGGCCAGCAGCGCCTCGACGACGCTCTTCTGTGGGTCGGGCGGCGCCTCGATGCGCGCGTCGGGCGCGTGGACCGGGAAGACCTCGCCCGTCCACACCACCCACGTCGTCTCGCGCCAGGGCAGGCCGTAGTGCTCCTGCAGCAGCCCGCGCCCCCAGACGGTGAGCGCGGTGCGGTAGGAGCGGCTGCCGATGCGCTTGCCGCGCAGGTCGCTGGGGTGCTCGACGCGCGCGTCGGCGCGGCAGAAGACGAACTGGTAGGTCGGCTTGCGCTTCGAGAAGACGGGCAGGCCGACGATCTCCCAGCCGGCCTCGACGGCAGGCGGGAAGTAGCCGAGGTTCAGGTCGCAGAGGCCGAAGTCGCCGTGCTGCAGCTCGGGGTAGGGGCCGAACACCATGGACGACATGCGCGTGGGGACGAGCCGCACGCCGGGAATCTCGACGCGGCCCTCGAAGAGGGGCATCGTGATGTCGTACCGCATGGTCGCGATGGGCAGCTCCAGCTCCGTGGTCGCGCTCATGGCGCCTCCCTACTTCAGTAGCTCCATGGCCAGCGCCTGGGCGCGCTCGCGCGGGACGAGCGCCACCTCGTCCTGGTTCAAGATGTACTCGGACAGCCGGGCGGGGTCGGGCGCGGTGGACGGGTCGCCGGGCGGCACGTCGAGGCGGCGGCTGTTGAGCTGCACGGTCTGGGCGATGCGGGCCTGGACGTCGCGGCTGAGCACCCAGTTGACGAAGAGCTGCGCGGCCTTCGGGTGCGGCGCGTGGCTGAGGAGCTGCAGGCCGCCGAAGCCGGGGCTCAGCGTGACGAAGCCTTCGCCGAGCGGCTTCACGTTGCGGCCCAGCCCTTCCTTCTGCAGCTCGGTGAGCGTGGAATCGGAGATGCCGATGCCGATCGGGTAGCGCCCGCGCACCACCCACTCCGCGATCTGGCGGTTGTCGCCCGTCGAGACGATGTCCTGCTTGGTGAGCAGGTCGCGGACGAACCCCTCGCCGTGGGCCATGAGCATGGCCGTCAGCCGCCCGAGGCCGGCACCGCCACGCGGGTCCTGGATGGCGATCTTGCCCCGCCAGCGCGGGTCGAGGATGTCGGTGTCGGTGCGCAGGTCGCTCTCGGGGATGAAGTCGCGGTTCACGTAGAAAGCGGCGCTGGTGTTGGCGATGAAGCCGGGGAACCAGCGGTCCTCGGCGTCCACGAACAGGCCGTCGAGGCCGCCGAGCCACTTGCTGTCGTCCACCACCTCGGGCAGCAGGAGCAGCGGGCGGATGGGGTCGAACACCCCTTGCCGGGAGGCCTCGTAGGAGTCGGGGTCGGGGCCGCCCACGCGCAAGTCCCAGTTGTAGACGCCGCCCTGGCGCTCCTGGAAGACGCGCGGCCAGAAGTCGCGCGAGTTCGCGCCCGTCAGCTCCAGGATGATGCCAGGATAGTCCTGCTCGAAGGTGCCGATGACTTGCCGCCAGAGCTGGCCCGGCGGGATGGAGAGCGTCAGGCGGCCCTCCTGCCGCGCGGCGGCGACGAGCGCGTCCCAGTCGGCGGAGGCGGGCGTGGCCGGGGCGGCGGGCGCTGGCTTCGCGGCAGGGGCCGCCCCGCTGGGCGGCGCGGCGCCGCCGCAGGCCGCGAGCGCCAGACAGAGCAGCGCCATACCGGCCAGGAGGGCGCGAGCGGAGAATACTGCGAGCAGCGCGCCGACGCCGGCCCGGGCGGCGTCCGGACAGGGCGCGGCAAGCAGCGCCCCTACACCGGCCGGGTGGGGGCGCGTGCCAAGACGGCGGCGCTGGGTGGGCGCGGCAGGCGGCGGCATGTGGCTAGCGGCCCGCGCCGAGCGGCGCGGCGGCCGGCTGGGGCTGCCAGGCGGTCCGCCAGTCGGTGTCGGCCGGGATGATCTTGGAGAGGACCACCAGGTGCGCGAAGTCGTTGGCGGCCGGGTCGCGCACGACGTGCGGCGGCTCGCGCCCGGCCTGGACGTCGCGGATCGCGCGGAGGAGCATCTGGCGCGCGCGGGCGATGGCCTTGTCGGTCGAGCCGAGCCGCTCCTGGGTGCGGTCCTGGATGGGGCCTTGCGTCTCGGTGGCGTAGGCGTCGTGCGCGGGGAAGAAGGTGCCCATGCCACTGAAGCTGGCCGCGGCCATCTCGGCGCGGTCCTGCTCGTAGCGGTTGGCCAGCGTGCGGCGGAAGCGGTAGCCGGGCGCCATCTCCGCCGCGTAGGTGCGCCGCATGCGCTCCAGGTCGAGCGGCGCCGTGCGGCTGAAGATGATGTCGTACTTCCAGTGCGTCACGTCGTCGATCGGGACGTGCCAGTGGATAGCGTAGCCGTGCTCGCCCGTCTGGCCGGCGATGGCGCTCAGGTTCGGCATGACGAAGTTGGTGATGCGCAGGTAGGCGGTGTCGGCGCCGGCGTTGCGGATGCTGTAGATGCGAACGCCGTAGTCGGTGTCCTCGATCTCGATGCGCGGCGCCACGTCGCGGCCGTAGAGGGGCATGTGGCCCTCGCGCGGGATCTCGCGGTAGTCTTGCTGGCCGTTCGTGGCCACGAACTGGCGGTGCAGATAGGAGGTGTGGACCGGGTCGATCTCGCCCTCCTCGCCCTGCAGGTAGTTGCACTCGTGGAAGTACTTGATGACGAAGCGCTGGCTGTCAGGGACGGTCAGCGCCTCGTAGGCGGGCAGGAGCGGCGGCGTGCCGGGACCGAGGTAGGCGAAGATGATACCCGCGGCTTCCAGGCACGGGTAGGCGGTGTGGCGCACGCGCTGGTAGTAGGTGCTGTCGGCCGGCTCCCCTGGCTGCTCGAGGCACTGGCCGCTGCGGTCGAATAGCCAGCCGTGGTACAGGCAGCGCAGGCCGCCATCTTCGAGGCGGCCGTAGCTGAGGTCGGCGCCACGGTGCGGGCAGTGCAGGCCGAGGAGGCCGGGCTGGCCCTGCTCGTCGCGGTACAGCACCAGGTCTTCGCCCAGCAGGCGGATCGGCAGCGGCGGGCCGCCGGGCGGCAGCTCCTCGGCGAGCGCCGCCGGCTGCCAGTAGCGGCGCATTAGCTCGCCGCCCGGCGTGCCGGGGCCGGTCCGTGTCAGCAGGTCGTTCTGCTCCTTCGTCAGCACGCTCGCCCTCCCCGCCGTCGAAGTGCCCGCGCGACCGCGCCAGGCCGCGTCAGCGCCGGGAGTGTACGCCGCGCGCGGCCGGCCGTCAACCTCAAGCGGCTAAGCTGCCGGCCCAAGTTGCACTGCGGTTCCGGCCGCCGCCGTGATGGGGTTGGGAAATTTTCATGGTATTAGGCCAGCCGGACGCCGCCCTGAAGGGCGGGCCACCAGCGTGGCCTCTGGCCCGCCCTTCAGGGCGGCGGTGTTGGGAACAACCGGGGCCTCTTGCTTAGCCGGCGGCCGCGTGGTTGACAGCGCGGGCGGCGCGCTTTCATAGTACGGCGAGCCTGCCACACTGCCCGGGGGCGCTCTTCGCCCCCGGGGCGCTCCGCGCACCACGCGCTCCCACGCCACCATCACACGCGAAGGGCCCTGGATGGAAGCACCGACTATCGCCACGCGCCCGCCCGCGCTCGGCACGCTGTTCCTCGCCTTTGGCAAGGTGGGGCTGCTGTCGTTCGGCGGCGGCTCGACGACGCTCGTGCTGATGCAGCAGGAGGTGGTCGACCGCCGGCAGTGGCTAACGAGCCGGGACTTTCTGCTCACGATGGCGCTCAGCCAGATGTGGCCGGGCGTCCACCTTATCGCCCAGTCGGTGTTGATCGGCCACCGCCTGCGCGGCCTGGCCGGCGCATTAGCGTGCCTGCTCGGCATGATGGTGCCCGCCACGACGGTGACGATCCTGTTCACGGCGCTCTTCCTGGTGCTGCGCGACAACTCGCTGGGCCAGGGCGCGATCGCGGGCATCCTGCCGGCCACGGCGGGCCTGGCGTTCGCCGTCGCCTACCGCTTCGGGCGCGCGGAGGTGGTGGGCCAGCCGCGCGCCGTCGGCGTGCTGGTGGTCGGGCTGGCGCTGACCGCGTTCGTGCTGATGGCGTTCGTGCGCGTGTCGTCGGTTGTCGCGGTGCTCGGCGCGGGCGCGGTGGCGATCCTGCTGTTCCGCCGCTTCGGGGAGGCTGATGGATCTCGTTAGCCTGTTCCTGACCTGGTTCAAGGTGTCGCTCATCACCTTCGGCGGCTCGGCGCCGCTGCCCCTGCTGCGCGACGAGCTGGTGGCGCAGCGGGGCATCCTGCACGACGCCGACTTCGCGTCGGCGCTGGCGATCGGGCTGATCACGCCCGGCCCGAACGGGCTGTTCGTCATCCCCATCGCCTACTTCGTGGCGGGGGTGCCGGGCGCGCTGGTAGCGGCGCTGTCGCTCTGCTGCGTGGCGCTGACGGTGCTGCTGCTGCTCTGGCTGCACCAGTACATCGCCCACCGGCCCGCCACGCGGGCCGCGCTGCGGGGCATCCAGGCGGCGACGCTGGGGCTGATCCTGACGCTGGGCTGGACGATCCTCGTCGCCACGATCCACGGCCCGCTCGACCTGGCCATCGCCGTCGCCGCGTTCGCGCTGCTGTCGTTCACGCGCGTGGATGTGCTGTGGATCGTCGGCGGCGCGGCGGCGATCGGCCTGGCCACGCACCTGGCGGGCTGACCGGGGGCCCAGCCGTATAGGGCGAGCGGCGGCGTGGCGCTGGGCGAGGCGAACCGCCGCGCGGGCGGGTACGGCGGGGCGGCCAGGTGGACATGCCGCCCGCCAGGCGGCCGGGCGTTCGGTTACAGTGTGGGCAGCGCGCACTGACGAAGGGAGGGCAGGATGGTCTACGAGATCGTGATCCAGACGGTGGACCCGGCGCGGCGCGACGAGTATGTGGACGTGTACCGCCAGGCGTTCCGCGAGGCGAACATGGCGGGCAACCACGGCGGCAAGATCTGCACGTCGGTCGAGGACCCGTCGCGCGTGGTGCTGGTGATCGAGTGGGACAGCGTGGAGGCGCACGAGCGGCACCGCGGCACGCCGGCGCACAACGCCTTCCGCGAGAAGATCACCGCCTACCAGACGAAGCCGAGCGACCTGCAGCACTTCATCGTGCAGGACCTATAGCGGCCGGCCGGTTCAGGGCGCAACAGGCCGGGGCGCGGCAAGCAGCAGGGCGCAGCGAGCAGCAGGACGCGGCCAGCAGCGCCCCAGCACTGGCCGGGGCGACGACCAGGCAGGGCGCAGCGAGCAGCGCCCCTACACCGGCCTTTATGTAAGGCCGCTGCTTGCCGTGCCCAACGTTTCGCAAAGCAGGCGCTACGTTTCGAGCGGCGGGGCCTCGGCCTCGGCGCCGCTGGCGTCGGGCGAGCCAAGGCCGGGCTTGAACTCCTTGCGTAGGAAGCCTTCGATGTCGTCCTGCCGGCCGCGCATCTTCTGCAGGTAGGTGAGCTGGTCGGACTTCGCGGCTAGCCAGTACCAGGCATCCTCGTAGCTGACGGCGGGCGAGACGGCCTTGAACGCTTCCTTGCAGGCGCGCAGGGCGATGGGGTCCTTCTGCTTCAGCTTGCCCGCGATCTCCTGTACCCTGGCCTGTAGATCC
>Ga0070741_10007824_pt1 | contig 21861 bp, 21 predicted proteins | sample Coa_R1_4_FD_66440 | JGI IMG/M metagenome (GOLD analysis project Ga0070741, IMG submission 66440) | Surface soil microbial communities from Centralia Pennsylvania, which are recovering from an underground coalmine fire - Coalmine... | ecosystem: Environmental > Terrestrial > Soil > Unclassified ... | reverse complement strand
ACTGGCCGCGCGTGCGGCTGCGCGTGTGGCCCGACTGGGCGCGCTTCGAGCGCGAGCTGCCGTCGCTGGGCGAGGCGTTCTGCTTCTCGGCGAACGCGACGCGCGACTACTGGGACGTGGCGTATCCGAGCGACACAGTGCTGGTGTTCGGGCGCGAGAGCGTCGGGCTCGATCGCGCGCTGGTGGCGAAGTTCGGCGAGCGCGCGCTGCGCATCCCGATGCTCGACGAGCAGCTACGATCGCTGAATTTGTCGACGGCGGGCGCGCTGGCGGCGTACGAGGTCGTGCGGCAGCGGCGTCACTGCGTGAGCTGAAAGTCGTCGAACACCACGCCGGCGTTGGTGGTCCACAGGCCGGCCTGGCCGGCGGCGGTGAGCGCCGACGACGACGAGTCGGTGACGCTCGCGACCGGCGCGCCGTTGACGTAGGCGGTGAGCGTCTGGCCGGCGGCGGCGAGCCCGATCGTGGCCGGCTCGTCGAGCGCGGCGAGGCCGCTCGGCACGTCGGCGAGCACGGTGGTGGTCGAGCCGCGGATGCGGCGGATGCGCACGTGCGCCGAGCCGTTGAGGATCACGTCGTAGCGATCGCCCGTCGAGGTGGCGCGCAGGAACAGGCCGGTCTGCGGCACGCCGAAGCCGATCACCGACGCCTGCACGCGGCAGTTGGCGCACGACGGCGGCGCGACCGCGCGATCGTTGCCGTCGTGATCGCTGACGGCGCGGCCGTCGGTGTAGAACACGCCGGCCTTGACGACCCAGTTCGGGCCGAGCGTGCCGGCGTCGCGATCGAACGAGTCGGCGAACAGCACGGTTCCCGTCGAGCCCGACGAGAGATCGGCCGGCGGCGACAGATCGCGCGGCGGCGCGAGATCGCGCGGCGCGGACAGATCGCGCGGCGCGGACAGGTCGCGCGGCGCGGACAGGTCGCGCGGCGCGGATAGATCGTGCGCGACGGCGAGATCGTGCGGGGCCGCGAGATCGTGCGGCGCGGCCATGTCGGGCGGCGAGGCGAGATCGGGCGGCGGCGGCGGCGCCGACACGGGCAAGCTGTAGAGCACGAGCTGCCCGCCGTCGTTCGCCGTCGGCGTGACGCCGAAGAAGCACGGCAGCGACGTCCCGCCCGCGAGCACGTCCACCGTCGCCGGATAGCCCTTGAACGAGTTGCTCGAGTCGAGCACCTGCGGCGCACCGAGCACGCCCGCGCGCAGCCGCCGCACGCGCACCTCGTCGTCGTAGCCGCTGTCGATCACGCGGTTGTAGTAGACGTACACGTCCGAGCCGACGCGCGCCGCCGCCGGCTGCAGCTCCCACTCGCCCTGATCTTCGACCAGCTGCGAGTCCGAGAGCGCCGCGCCGTCGAAGCGCCGGTACCACAGGTACATGTTCTTGTCCTTGTAGAACAGGTGCGCGCCGCCCGCGCCGTCGGCGAGCGCGCTCAGCGCCGCGCCGTGATAGATGCCCTCGGGCAGCGTCGCTTGCGCCTGATGCCACGTGCCGATCGGATCGCCGTCGTCGCGCACGCGAAACTGCGCGTCGGGATCGGCGTTGTGCCCGTCCCAGATGAACCAAAGCCGCGTGCCGAGGCTGAGCAGGCGCCCGCCGCCGCGTCCCGGGTAGCTGCCGAGCGCCGGCTGCTCCTGGAACGTGATTCCCCCGTCGGTGGAAACGGAAATCCGCGCAGTGGAGCTGCCGTCGCTCTCGATCCGGAACGCGTGCACCCAGAGGCGCCCGCGCGAGTCGGCGGCCAACTCGGCGCGATAGAACCCGCTCGACGACGACGGCGATTTCCAGACGCGCACCGGCGGGTCGCGCACCCAGTTGTCGCCCGAGCGGCGCCAGCGCTGGTACCAGACGTCGTGCGCCGTCGAGCCTTCGAGCACCGGCCCTTCGTAGGCGTAGACCAGCGCGATGTCCTGGCCGATCGAGATCAAATCGGCGGTGTCGCGGTGCGAGGGATCGTCCTGGATCGCCGCGTACCAGTGCCACGATCGCGTGTCGTCGTCCGAGCGCCAGAAGCCGAGCCCGTGGCCGTCGGCGCCGTCCTGCTGCACGGCGAGCAGCCAGCGCGTGCCGTTTCCCGTCGAGAAACGCACGAGGTGGCGCTGCGCCGGCAGCGTGAGCGCGTTGCCGCCGCCGATGTCGATCGGCGTGGACGCGATCGTCACCGCCTGCGCCAGCGACTGCAGGCTGTCGTCGCGTTCGCCGCATCCGGCGGTCAGCGCACCCAGGAGCAACCAGGCCGATCGTAGTCGCGACAAGTCACCCTCCGAGTGGAGAGTCAGCAAGCGGCGCGCCGATCAGTTGGACGCTTCTACTTCGTGACGCTCGCCGCGGAGTCGAGCGCCTTCGCGTCGGCGGGCGCGCCGCCGAGCCAGCCGTGGAACCAGTCGATCATGGTGGCGTACCAGAGGCGCGCGTTGGCGGGCTTGAGCACCCAGTGGTTCTCGTCGGGGAAGAGCAGCAGCTTGGCCGGCACGTCGCGGCGCGCGAGCGCGGTGTACATGAGGAGCGCCTGCTCGACGGGGATGCGGTAGTCCTTTTCGCCGTGGACGATCAGCTCGGGCGTCTTGAAGTTGGCGGCGGCTTCGATCGGGCTCGAGCGGCGGTAGTCGGGCGAGGTCCACGGCAGCCCGTGAAACTCGAACTCGGGGAACCACAGCTCCTCGGTGGCGTACATGGTCTCCTGGTTGGCGATGCCGTCGTGGCAGAAGAGCGCGCGGAAGCGATCGGTATGGCCCTGGAACCAGTTGATCATGAAGCCGCCGAACGACGCGCCGGCGGCGCCGACTTTTCCCTTGGCGACGAACGGCAGCGACTCGAGATCGTCGGCGGCGCGCATGAGATCGTCGAACACCAGGCCGCCCCAGTCGCGCGAGACGCCGCGCACGAACTCCTGGCCGTAGCCCGTCGAGCCGCGCGGATTCGCCAGGTACATGACGTAACCGGCCGACGCGAGCACCTGCGGGTTCCAGCGGTAGCTCCAGCCGTTCTCCCACGCGCCCTGCGGACCGCCGTGCACCCAGAGCAGCGCGGGATATTTTTTGTGCTCGTCGAAGCCGGGCGGCAGCACCATCCACGCCTGGATCTTCTTGCCGTCGCGCGCGGTGAGCCAGCGCTCGCGCACCTCGCCCATCTTCACGCCGTCGAAGAGCGCGTCGTTGACGTGGGTGACGGGCGCGACCTTGGCCGCGCCCTGCGCGCGCCAGATCTCGGTCGGCCGGTCGAGCGCGACGCGCGTGTATATTAATGAGCGATCGGGCAGCGCGCGCGGATCGCCCGCGGTCACGCCGCCCAGCTGCTCGACGGGCGCGCCGCCGTCGACGGCGACCGAGAAGATCGGCGCGCGGCCTTTGACCACCGAGGTGAAAAAGATCGCGCGTGAATCGGGCGCCCACGTGAAGTCGTCGACCCAGTCGTCGAAGTCGGCGGTGAGCCGCTTGAGCGCGCGCGTCGTGCGATCGAGCAGCATCAGCTCGAAGCGATCCGACTCGTAGCCGGGCGTGCGTTGCGCGCGCCACGCCAGCCATTTGCCGTCGGGCGAGAAGCGCGGCGTGCCGTCATACGCCGGGTTCTCGCAGCTCACGCACTTCGCCGCGCCGCCGCCCGACGGAATTTCCCAGACGTCGCTGTTGGTGGAGATCGCCTCGACGCGATCGTGGTTCGACGCGTAGGCGATGGTCTTGCCGTCGGGCGCCACGTCGTAGTCGCCGCCGCCGCCGAGTGAGAACGGCGGCGCGTCCCAGTTGCCGGGCGTGAGATCGCGCGCGTCGCCCGACTGCGCGTCGACGCGGAACAGGTGCGAGCGGCGGCCTTCGCGCCACGAGTCCCAGTGGCGGAAGAGGAGGCGCGTGATCACGCGGCCGCTCGACTTCGACTTCTCCAGCTTCTCGGCGCGCTCCTTGTTGCACGCGTCGTTTGCGCAGTCGGGGAACACCTCGGACGCGACGACGAGGAATTTGCCGTCGGGGCTCCACACCGGCCCGTCGGCGCCGCCGGCCAGCTTCGTCAGCGCGCGCGCCTCGCCGCCGGCGAGCTCGATGGTGAAGATCTGCGGCGTGCCGTCGCGATCGGAGACGAACGCCAGCCGCCGCCCGTCGGGCGCGAAGCGCGGATCGCGATCGTGCTTGCGCCCGGCGGTGAGCTGGCGCGCCTCGCCGCCCCCGCCATCGAGCGGCTGGAGCCAGATGGCCGCGGTCGAGCGGTTCTCCGCGACGTCCATGGTGGTGAGCGCGTACGCCAGCCACTTGCCGTCGGGCGAGACGTCGAACGATCCGATGCGCCGGGCGCGGATCAGATCGTCGAAGCCGAACGGGTGGGGCGCGGCGAGCGCGGGAGCGGCGAGCGACAGGCAGGCGACGAGCGCGATCGATCTCATGCGGGGCGCGAGTATAGCGGTGTTGACCGCGGTTGCATCGCTACTGCAGCAAAACGCCGCCCGCCGAGCCCGGCGCAATCTCGCGATACGCGGCGACCGTGATCAGCCAATCGCTCACGCTCACGACTTTGCGATCGATGGCGCGTGCCTGGACGAGGTATTGCCCGGGCGGGAGCGTCGACAGCGCGGCCGCCGGCACGGTGCCCGAGAGCGCCGTCGCCGGGAAATCGCAGCGCAGCGCCGAACCGTTGGTCAAGGAAGCGATGAAGATCGCGGTCGTCTGCGTCCCGCCTTGCCAGGTGAACGTGGCGTCCGAGGCGCGCGACCACGTCGGCGAACCCGACAACGTCGGCGCGGTGAGCATCACGATCTCCGGCATCACCACCGAGCTCGACCACGCCGGAACGGCCGCGCCCGCGGCGGAGACCTGGACGGTGTCGCCCGGGGCCCAGATGGTCGCCGGGATGGCGAGCGAGCTGTACCCTCCCGCCATGTGCGTGAGGACCTCGGGCGTGCTCCCGCCCGTGAACGTGACGGCGCCCGAGTCGACTTCGATCGCGCCGGTCGCGCTGCAGTGGGTGATCTCGCAGGGGCCAATCTCGCTGCGTTGACAAGCACCGGTGCCGTTGGTGTCGGTGAAGCTCGCCGACAGCCCCGTGTTTACGCTCGGGCTGACCTGGCTGCTGACGTTGACGATGCCGAGCTTGTAGAAGGTGATCACGCCCGCGTCGTCGGCGCTGCTCGTGTCGCCGTCGGGTTGGTCGGAGTGGGCTTGATCGACGGTCGCCGTCAGGTCGTTCGCCCCTCCGTCGGCGCCGGCGCCGGCGTCGTCGACGCTCGCCGCCGCGCCGCACCCCATCGTCGTCATCAAGAGGACGATCGCGGTTGCACGCATGGTTCCCTCCGCGCGATCTCCGGTCAGCAAGAGAGAGACCACCCGCAATCATGCAGAACTTCGCGCGCGCGCCGCCCGAATCGCGACACCACCGTCATGAACGCCATCCGCACCGCGATCATGCTTGTACTGAACGTTTGAATAGTATAGCTTTGCGTCGCGTTTGAAGGGTCTTTGGCGGGGTGGTCAAACCATGGATAAAAAGGCGGCGCATTCGAAGCGGGTTTTCGTGATTCACGGGCGCAACGAGCGCGCGCGCAAGGCGCTGTTCGCGTTCTTGCGCGCGCTGTCGCTCGAGCCGATCGAGTGGAGCCACGCGGTGTCGCTCACGCGCAAGGCGTCGCCCTACGTCGGCGACATCCTCGACACCGCGTTCTCGAAAGCGCAGGCGGTGATCGCGCTGCTCACCGGCGACGACGAGGCGCGGCTGCGCAAGGAGTATTCGGGCGCGCACGCCGAGCCGCTCCAGCCGCAGGCGCGCGCCAACGTGCTGTTCGAGGCGGGCATGGCGATGGGACGCGATCCGCGGCGCACCATCTTCGTCGAGTTGGGCGCGACGCGGCCGTTCAGCGACATCGGCGGGCGGCACGTGATCCGGCTCGACGATTCGCTGCGCATGCGGCAGGCGCTGGCGCAGCGGCTGAAAGACGCGAAGTGCGACGTCGACTTGATCGGCACCGATTGGCACGACGCGGGCAACTTCGACGATTGCGCCTGACGGCCGAGTGCGGTATTCGGCGCGGGTGCCGCTTCGGGTGATCTCGCGCTGGCTGTTGCGCGCGCCGCTGTTGCCCGTCGCGGCGCTGGAGCGGCCGGCGCGCGGCGCGTTCGCGTTCGCGGGGGAGTTGGGCGCGCTGGCGCTCGAGCTCGGCGCGCCGGCGCTCGCGCGCGCGAAGACGGCGGAGGCGGCGCGCGCGCTCGAAAATTACGCGCGGCGCGCGGCGTATCGGCCGACGCCGCACCGGCTGTGGGCCGGCGTCTCCGTCGGAAAATTGGGCGCGCGCACGCGCATCGCGACCGGGGGGCCCCGCGCGTACGTGACGGTGTCGTGGGCGCGGCTGGCGGCGCTCGGCCGCGCGCTGCTCGACGACGCCCGGGTTCGCGACGCGGCGCGCTTGCGAGCGGCGCCGTCGCTGTTGCGCGGCGAGACCGAGGCGCGCTGGCTGGCGTTCGGCGACGGCGCCGAGGCGGTCGCGGGCGCCGCCGAGCTGGACGACGCGCTCGCCGCCGTGCTCGACGCGACGATCGAGTGGCGCGGCTTCGCCGAGGTTCGCGCGGCGCTCGCGCGCGTCGAGCCGGCGGACGCCGACGCGCTCGACGACTACCTCCTGCGCCTCGTCGACGACGGCCTCTTGGCGCACGATCTCGAGCCGCCGCTCGTCGGCCCGCCGCCGCTCGAGTGGATGCTCGCGCGCCTCGGCGAATCGCCGTCGCTGGCGGAGATCCGCGCCGCGCTCGCCGGCGTCGACGCGAGGGCGAGCGTGAGCGGCGCGCGCGCGGCGCTGAACGAGTTGCCCGGCGCGACCGACGCCGAGCCGCTGCATGCCGTGCTGGTTCACGAGGCGAGCGCGGTGGTCTCGCGCGCGGCGGTCGAGCGCGCGGCGGCGATCGCGCCGCTCCTGTTTCGCGTGCAGGAGGCGCTGGCGCCGCCCGCCGCCGAGCGCGCGCTCGACGGCGAGGTCGATCAGGCGCTCGAGTCGGCGACCGAGATCTTCGGCGCGGGCGCGTTCGACCTCGGCGCGCTCGCGCGCGGCGAATATGGCGCGCCGCTCGACGCCGAGGCGCCGCCGCCCGAGCGCGCCGCGCACTGGCCGCTCGCGCGCTGGCTCGTCGATCGGCTGCTGGCGGCGGTGGCGGCGGGGGAGCCGCAGCTCGAGCTCGACGCGCGCGACCTCGACGCGCTGGCGCCGCCCGCCGACGCGCCGCCGAGCTTCGAGCTGATCCTGACGCCGATGCGCGAGCCGCGCGGCGCGCCGCCCGGGACCGGTTGGCTCGTCGGGCTGCACGCGCCGGCGGGCGCGACGTGGGGACGCTTCGCCGCCGCGCTCGGCGCGCCGCTCGCCGAGGCGCTCACTGAATTGGCGGCCGCCGAGCGCAGCGCGCGCCCGGGCGAGACGCGCCTCGACGTAGCGTACGCGCCGTCGCGCGCGCTCGGCGACGTGACCGCGCATCCGCCGGTGCGCGCGGCGGCGCTCGCGCTGTCGTCGTGGCCCGCGGGCGAGGCGGTCACGCCCGCCGAGCTCGAGCTGTGCGCCGATCGGTCCGCGCTCGCCGCGCCGTCGCTGCGCCGCGGAAGCGCGCCGGTGGTGCCGTCGCCGCTCGAGCGCGTGCGCTCGACCACCGCGCCGCCCGGCGCGTGGCGCTGGCTCGCGGCGTCGTCGCTGTATCGGCAGCACGCGCCGTGGGCGCTGGCGCTCGGTCCGCTCGCCGATCTCGCGTACTGGCCGCGCGTCGCCGTCGACGGGATGGTGGTGTCGCCGGCGAGCTGGCGCGCGCCGCCGCTCGACTCGCCGGCCGCGTTCCGTCGCTGGCGCCGCGCCGCCGGCGTGCCGCGCTGGGTGCAGCTCGGGCACGAGGACGAGCTGTTGCCGATCGATCTGGAGGCGCGCGGCGCGTTCGAGCAGCTGCGGCGCGAGGCGCCCGAGCGGCTGTGGGAGATCTGGCCGCCGCTCGACGCGGGCGTGGACGCGGGCGGGCGGCGCGTGGAGGCGGTGGTGGCGGTGATCGATCTCCCCGACGGCGCGCGCGCCGAAGCGCAGGCGGCGGCGATCGCGAATCTCGGTCGCGTGCCGCCGCCGCGCGTCGCGCCGCCGGCGGCCGGCTGGTCGACGTTCAAGATCTTCGGCGCGGCCGAGCGGGCCGACCGCGTGCTCGTCGGCGCGGTGGCGCCCGCCGTCGAGGCGGCGCGCGACGCCGGCGAGCTCGACGGCTGGTTCTTCCTGCGCTACGTCGACGGGCCGGGCCGGCGCGCGCACCTTCGCCTGCGCGTGCACGCGGCGCGCGATCCGGAACGCGATCCGGCGCGCTTCGCCGCGCGGCTGGCCGACGCGCTCGCGCCCGCTCGCGCGTGCGGCGACGTCGTCTCCGTCGAGACCGCCGACTATTTTCGCGAGACTGCGCGCTACGGCGAAGGCGCGATGGACGCGGTCGAGCGCGTGTTCGAATCCGACAGCGTCCTCGCGTGCGAGGCGCTCGCCGCCGATTCCGCCGACGGCGAGGCCGACGCGGTCGAGCTGGCGGTGCGCGACTTCGACGCCATCGCCGCCGGCTTCGGGCTCGCGCTCGACGAGCGGCACGCGCTCGCCGCCCGCCGCCGCGCCGCCTACGCCCCCGAGCGCGACGCCGCCTCGCCGCTCGCCGCCGACTTCCGCCGCCGCCAATCGCGCCTGCACGCCGCGCTCGCCGCCCCCGACGAGCGCTTCGCCGCGCACCGCGACCGCGTGGCGCGCGCCATCGAAGCCGTGCCGCGCGAACGCCGCCCGTCGCTGCTGCCGCCGATCCTCCACCTCGCGTCGGTGCGCCTGGCCGGCCCCGACCGCGCGCTCGAGACCGCCGCCTTCTATCACTGGGAGCGCGCCCTCGAAGGCCTGGTTCGCCGCACCCGCTAAAGCGTCGACGGTATATCGGTGCCGCCCCCGATATCGCGCCGTCCCCGATATCGCACGTTCCGAGTATGGATATCGCCGCGCGCGGTTTTCGAATGGCTCGCCGTCGGGGGCGATCCCGTTTTCGCCGCGAATCCCGCTAAAACCCGTTCATTCGATTGTGCGCATTTTGCCGCAGCGAAATCTTGTGGCCGGGTGCCGGTGCGCGCTACGATGTGACGGAATGAAAACGCGCCCCGAGAAAAACCCAGCGCAGATGGCGCACGCTGCCCTGGAAACGCTGCACTTCGAAATTGCCAAGCTGCTGGTCAAAGAGCCGGCTGCGCTCCTCAAAGGGGCGCGGCTGGATCGGTTGACCTGGCGCTACCTGCAAGCCGCGATGGACGCGTGCGAGGGCAGCGTGCCGACGACGGCGCGGCTGCTCGGCATCCATCGCCGCACGCTCGAGCGCCAGCTCAGCTCGCCGAAGCCGTCGCGCAAGAAGCGCGCGCGCTCGAAGCGCCGCTAAGCCGAGCGCCGCTGAGCCGAGCGCCGCGCGGCGCGCTAATACCACGTCGTGGTCGTGACGAGCGTCCATTTATAGGACGGCTCGCTCGCGCTGGTGCAGATGCTGGTGCCGCCGACCCAGCACGTCGAGTCGAGGCCGTCCCAATAGCAGTTGCGGTAGTAGAAGACGGTCAGATCGGCCGGCTCGTTTACTTTGGCGGTGCACGCCGCCACGCACGCGGCGGCGCTCGTCTGCGTGCCGAGATCGAAGCTCTTGAAGCCGCCCGATCCGTTGCAGTAGGTGATCTCGAGCGGCGGCGTCTGGTAGCTCTGTGTCGTGACGCTGTTGTCCCAATAGCCGTCGCAATCTTCGTCGACGTCGGGCGTGGGCGAGGCGCTGCCGGCGATCGCGGCGCACGCCGGCGTGAAGTTGATCGACGCGGGCGCGCCCGACGACGGCGTGACCGCGACCGCGAGCGCGACGTTCCACGCGGTCTGTCCGTCGAGCCACGGCAGATCGACTGTCGCGGCGCCGTCCGAGCATGCGACCGCGGCGCCGGCGGCGGCTCCGCCGAGCGAGACCTGGCAGGTGGCCGCGCCCGAGTAGGCGCCGACCGACCACGAGACCGCGAGCGCGCGATGATTCGGCTGCTGCTGCACGGCGAGGCCGGTGAGGATCGGCACCGCGGTGAGATCGGGCGGCGGCGTAGCGTCGGCGGAGATCGCGCCGTCGGCCGTCGCGAGATCGAGCGTTGCGAGATCGGGCATCGCGAGATCGGGCACTGCGAGATCCGGCGCCGCGAGATCGGGCACTGCGAGATCGCGCGTCGCGTGATCCGGCGTCGCGAGATCGCGCGCAGCGAGATCATCCGCCGAGAAATCGACGCCTGCGAGATCCGTCGCCGTCGAGAAATCGCCCGGCGCTGGATTCATCGCGCCGCCGCCGCAACCGGCCGCGAGCAGCGCGCACGCCAGCGCCCGCCGCATTACCTGACCAGCAGCGCCTCGTCGGCCGGCACCGGCCCGAGGTCCACCAGCCGATTGATGTCGCTCTGCAGCAGGCACGACGCGATCAACCACAGCGTCGGCAGCGCCAGCAGCCCGACGTACGGGATCACGGTCACCACCGCCGACGCCAGCATCACGCCCTTGGGCGCCTGCTCGCCGCGCCCGCGCAGCCGATACTGCAGCGTCACGCGATCGCACAGGCGCATCGGGCTGAAGAACACCCAGTAGTAGTTGAAGAACGGAATGAACTGAAACCCGATCGCCTGTCCCGCCGACGGATCGTTGTAGGCGGCGCGCGGCAATTTGCCCTGCTGCAGCCCGAACCAGATCAGCGAGAACAGCCCGAGCGTCACCACGTGCAGCACGCCGAGGGCCCACACCGGAAACTTCTCGAGCGAGTGCGCGCCCAGCGCCGCGCGTTCGCCCGGCCCGATCTTGGACCACGCCAGGTACGGATTGCCCGCCGGCTGCATCGACACCGCGCGCCGGAGTTGCATGATCTCTTCGCGCAGCGCCTGCGTCGCCTCGTTCTCTTTGGACAGCTGCTCGAGGCGCAGCACCATGGCGTTGTGGTCGTCGCGATACATGCGCCGATCGTAGCATGCGGTAGAATCGCCCGCATGAGCGACGCCGACGCGTGGTGGTACGAATCGAGCGGCCAGCGCCTCGGGCCGATCCCGCTCGCCGAGCTCAAGGCGATGATCGCCGCCGGCACCGTGGTCGCGCAGACGCGCGTGTGGAAGCAGGGCATGGCCGACTGGGTGATCGCCGGCAGCGTGCGCGCGCTGTTCGCCGAGGCGCCGCCCGAGAGACCCGATCTCGGCATGCGCATGCTGCTCCCCGTCGGGCGCTCGGGCTTCGCTATCGCCGCCGGTTATCTCGGGCTGTGCTCGTTCATTCCGATCGTCGGCGTGCTGGCGATCATATTCGCGACGCTGGCGGTGCTCGACCTGCGCAAGCATCCGGAGAAGACCGGCTGGGGCCGCATCCTCACCGGCTACATCCTCGGCACGCTAGCCACCGTCCTCTACGGCCTCGCGTTCGTTCACTGAAATAGTTTCTCGACGGGAACGATCTCCACGTCGGCGTCGCCGGCCGCGCCGAACGGGAAGCGCTCGACCTGCGCGTCGGTGGCCAGCAGCTCCTTCGGCTTGGGCGCGACTTTGCCCTGCGCGTCTTTTTGATAGTGCATCGGCGTCGGGCGATTGGAGACGATCGACTGCTTGACGTCGGCGGCGTTGGGCGTGACCAGGATGATCTGCAGCTTGGCCGGATCGATCCATTTGCGCCAGGCGGCGTTGACGTCGGCGGCGGTCACGCCGGCGAGCCTGGCGCGCCAATCGGCCAGGAAGCTCTTGGTGCCGAGGAAATGATCGTCGAGCGCGTAGCCCAGCTTGCGCTCGTCGGTCTGCGCGAACAGCAGGATGTAGCCGTCGAGGAAGCCCTTGGTGGCGGCGACCTCGGCGTCGGAGAATGGCTCGTCGCCGAGCGAGCGCTTGAGCTCGTACAGCGCGGCCCGGAGCGCGAACAGGCGATTTTCGTTTTGCACCGGACGGAGCCAGATGCTGAACACCTGCTCGTGGCGCGCGCGGCCGGTCTGCGCGGTGGCTGCGTCATAACCGTCTTGTTGGAAATACTCGATATACGCATAGTCGCCATAATTCAAACCGCGCATTTCACGCAAGCGCTGCATCAATCGGCCATTGAACTGCCGGTGCTCGCCGAACGCGCTGCGCGCCACGCTCATGGCCACGAAGTCGGGCGAGCCGTGCGCCAGCGACCACGGGAAGCCGAGCGAGATCGCCGTCGACGCGGTGTCCTTCTCGACGATGCGGAAGCGCGGCTTGCCCGCCGGCTGCGGCGCGATCGCCGCCGGCGCCGCGCTCGACTTTGGCAATCCGGCGAGCGCCTTTTGCAGCTTTTGCGGCAAATCCTTCGAATAGCCGCCGGCCAATCCAATGGTCAAACGATCGAGCGCAAAGACTTTGGCCGCTTGCGCTTTGCAATCTTCCAGCGTAATGGCGCGCAAATCGGCGGCGTGCCCAATCGTCAAACGCCCATAAGGATGTCCACTATAGAGTAGCTCCCAAAGCGACTCTTTACCGAGGTTCTCGTCGTCGCCCTGGCGCAGCCGCTTCTCGACGTCATTGACGGTCGAGTCGCGCAGTCGATTGAACTCTTTGACGTCCCAACGCGGATGCGCCACTACGTCGGTCAAGATTGAGATCATCTTGCTCAAGTGGTCTTGATGCACAGTAGTGTAAAAGGTCGTGAGCTCTTTGTCGGTGCGCACGTGTACTTCAGTGGCCATGGGGAACAGCGTTTCGAGTAACGCCTTGGAGTCGAGCGCTTTGGTGCCGCCCTCGGCCATCAGCCGCGCGGTGAGCGCGGTGAGCCCCGCCTTGCCGGGCGGATCCTCGACGGCGCCGGCGCGAAACCGCAGCGCCAGCGACACGGTCGCGTGATCGTTAGCCGGCAAGGCCACGGTCTCAACCGCGCCCGCCGAATGCGCAATCGACAACAACGCAGTCAATAAAGACGCAATCAACGCCAGCCGCTTCATTTTCCACCTCCGTGGCTGAGCGTCACTTTGGTGCGATTGGTGTCCTTTAAATATTGTTTGGCGAACGCCGCCAGATCCCCGGGCTCGAGCCCGTCAATCTGCGAATAGACCTTATTGAGATATTCGATCTCGCCGGTCTGCGCGGTGGTGGTCGCTAGCGTGAGCGCCACCCGCTCGGCGGTGTCGAGCCGCATGATCGCCGCGTACTTCAGATTGGAGCGCACCGCCTCCAGGCGCGCTTTGTCCACTTTGCCGCCCGCGAGCGACTCCAGCTCGGCCGAGATCGCCTGCTCGACGGCCGGCACGTCTTTGTCCTCTTTGACGCGCGCCAGGACACCGAACAAATACGGGTCGCGGTGATCGTCGTAGGTCGGCATCAAGCTATCGACGAGCTGCCGTCCGAGGATCAAATCCTGGTAGAGCGGGCTGGTCGGCCCGAATAGGTAGGCATTCAAAACGTTCTCGATTGCGGTGGTCTTCAAATCATTGGCGCTCGGCGCGTGCCACGCGAGCCACAGGCGCGACAGCGTCGGCGTCTTCCAATCGACGTGCGCCTCGCGCGCCGCGGTGTGCTCCGGCTCGGGCGGAATCGGCATCGGGTCGAGCTTGCCCTGCCACGATCCGTAGGCTTTGGTGATCGCTTCCAGCGTCGCTTTGGCGTCAAAGTCGCCGGCAATGATCACCGTCGCATTATCGGGCGTGTAATAACGGCGAAAAAACTCGCGCGAATAGGCAAAGCCGGAGGGCATGGCTTTGACGTCGTCGAGATATCCGATGGTCGTATGGCGATAGGTGTGCGCGTCGAACGCGGTCTCCATCATCTTCTCTTCGAGCTGCTGCTCGGGATTGGACGCGCTCTTGGCATATTCGCCGAGAATCGCGCCCGCCTCGGTCTTGAACTCGGGCTCCGAATACTCGAGGTTTTGAAAACGATCGGATTCGTATTCGATGATCGTCGGCAATGCCTTGGCCGGGCCGAACAGGTGATAGACGGTCATGTCCTCGCTGGTGAACGCGTTGGTGTTGAGCCCGAGCCGCGTGACCGTCTGGTTGTAGTCGGTGCCGGAGTGTTTCTTGGTGCCGCGGAACATCATGTGCTCGAAGAAGTGCGCGTAGCCGGAGCGGCCCTTCTCGGCTTCGTTGCGGCTGCCGACGCGCATCAGCGTGAAGTAGGCGACCAGGCCGGGCGAGTCGTACTTGACGAACACCACGCGCAAGCCGTTCGGCAGCGTGTGCTCCTCCGTCGGAAACGGGAACGCCTTGGTGCGGGCCGGCGTCTTGGGTCTGCCCGCCGCGTGCGCCGCGGCCGGCGAAGCGGCGACGGCGGCGGCGACGAGACCAGCGACGATGAAGTGGAGCGCGCGATGCGCCATGAGGACCTCCGAGGTGCGCGCAGATTAAATCGCGCGCGCCGAGATGGGAATCCCCCGCCGCGTGTTATCGTCCGCTGTCATGGGGAAGCGCGTCCTTGGCGGGGCGGTCTTGCTGGCGATGGTCGCGTCCGCCGCTCCGGCGCGCGCCAAGATCGAGCACCACCTGTCGCTGGCGGCGGCCGCCGAGCTGTGGCTGCGCCCCGAGGTCGGCGGACACGGCGTGGTCATCATCAACTACACGATGGCCGGATTGCCGCGCGGCGCGCACTTCGTCATCGACTACAACACCGACACGCTGCGGCTCGCCTACGAAAAGATCCGATTCGCCGACGGCAGAGCCGAAGCGGGCGTGCAGACGAAAGCGGAGGTTTTGATCGCCGGGTTATTGACCGATTATTACCGGCACGGCATCAGCGATCCGAAGCGGGGCTTCTACGCCAGCTATTTCTCGACGGGCGGCTATGTCAAAGCCACCGAGAATCCGCATTACCTCGAGTTGGCGTTCGATATCAAACGCTGGTTCTTCGGAAGAGAAAACGCGACCGCGCCCGAGCTCATCCTGCCGCCGGAGATGTGGGTCGGCGAATTGCGCGCGCGCTACACGCTGTGGCTGCTCGATCCCGATCCGTCGCTGTGGGAGCCGCACCGGCTGTTTCCGCGCGTGCGCGGCGTGGCGTTCGGCCTCGAAGCGGGCGCGGACATCCGCTCCGACTCGAGGGCGTGGGGCGCGCGCGACGCGAGCGTGTTCGCGCCCGCCGACTATCGAAACGATCCCAGCCGCGTGGTGGTGCAGGCGCGGCAGTGGTTCTACGGCGGCGTCCAGGTGCACCCGCGCGTGCGGCTGCAGGTCGCCGAGTCGGCGCTGTGGATGTGGAACGAGGACGATCTCGTGCGCGCGCGCGTCGGCGGGATGAACCCGTACGTGGTGCCGCTCGCCGGCGCGCCGTGGGCGTCGTTCCTCGCCGGGCGGCTGGCGAGCGCCGATCTCTCGGTGCACGTGCGCGCGTGGCGCGAGCTCGAGGTCGGCGCGATCGCCGACGTGGTGGCGATCGACGACTACGATCGCACCGGCGTGTCGCCCAAGGCGGCGGTGCTGTTCGGCGCCGGCGCGTTCGGCGATTTTCGCTACAAGGCGTGGCAGTTCGATCTGCGCGCCGGCTTTTCGCCGTCGGTGAGCCCGACCGATCACGCCGCGTGGAGCCTGTTCGGCGCGGCCGGTTGGGGCTGGAGTCGGTAGCGCTCGTCGCTGGCCCGGCGAAGGCGCGCGGCCTAACTCAAGACGCAGGAGGCTCAACGTGAGCGAGCTGATTCACGAGCACTCGAGCCGCGTCTTCGATCGCCTGGGGCGCGCGTTCGTGGCGCGCATCTTCGCGGCGCCCGACCAGCGCGGCGTGTGGAGCGGCTGGATCGAGTTCCACGCGCTCGACGGCGGGCCGCTCTTGCGCACCGGCACCGAGACTACGCAGCCGAACCGCGATTCGGTCGCCTACTGGGCGAGCGGCCTCGAGCCGATCTACCTCGAGGGCGCCTTCGAGCGCGCGCGCGCCGCGGCGCCGGCCAGCTCGGCGTGGCGGAAGCAGCCGACCATGTGATCGTTCACCATGCCGACCGCCTGCATGAACGCGTAACAGATCGTCGGCCCGCAGAACTTGAAGCCGTGCTCCTTGAGCGCCTCGGACATGGCGCGGCTCTCGGCGCTCTCGGTCGGCAGTTGCCCGATGCGCTTCCAGTGATTCACCTTCGGCGCGCCGCCGACGAACTGCCACAGCCACGGCGCGAAGCGGCCCTGTTTCTCGACGAGCGCCAGGTAGGCGCGCGCGCTCACCACGCTGGCTTCGATCTTGGCGCGGTTGCGCACGATGCCCGCGTCGTTCATCAGCGCGGCGATCTTGCGGGCGTCGAAGCGCGCCATCTTCGCCGGATCGAATTTATTGAACGCCCGTTCAAACGCGTCGCGCTTGCGCAGGATGATGCTCCACGACAGCCCCGCCTGGAACCCGTCGAGGATCAGCTTGCCGAACAGCGCGCGGTCGTCGTCGAGCGGCACGCCCCACTCGCGGTCGTGGTAGTCGATCATCTGCGGGTTGTCGCTCGGCCAGGGGCAGCGGGTGACGGTCATGCGCGAGAGTGTACTATCGCCGCGCATGGATGCGCTGACGCTCGACGAGCTCGACCGCGAGTCGGACGCGTTCGATCGCTGCGTGGCGGAGAGCGGCGACCTCGATCGCTTCTGCTCGTCGAGCGACTGGGCGCTGCCGGCGGCGCGCGCGCTCATGCCGCGGCGCGAGCCGTGGGTGCGGCGCGGGCGCGCGGGCTACGCGGCGTTCATGCGCGCCGAACATCCCGGCGCGATCGCGCTCGAGCCGCTCGAGGCGATGTGGGCGCTCGGCTGCCCGCTGGTCGGCGCCGACGCGCGCGCCATCGCCGGCGAGTTCGTCGAGGCGGCGAGCCGCGAGCGAGCGGTGGTGCTGGTGAGCGGGCTCGAGCGCACGTCGGCGCGCTTCGACGCGATCGCGCGCGCGATGCAGCCGCGCTACGCCCTGCGCCTCGGCCCGCCGGCGCGCCGCTACGTGGCCTCGCTCGACGGCGGGCTCGACGGCTTCCTGGCGCGGCGGTCGGCCAACGTGCGGCGCGGGCTCAAGCGGGCGCTCCACCGCGCGGCCGAGCGCTCGCTCGCGTTCGAGCGCGCCGACGTGCGCGATCCCGAGGCGGCGTTCGAGCGGCTGCTCGCCGTCGAGCGCGCGAGCTGGAAGGGCGCGAGCGGCGTCGGCATCGAGGGCTCCGACATGGCCGGGTTCTACCGCGCCATGGTGCCGCGGCTCCACCGGCGCGGCGCGCTCGAGCTCATGTTCGCGCGCGACGGCGGGCGCGACGTGGCGTACATCCTCGGCGGGATCTTCGGCGACACCTACCGCGGCTTGCAGTTCAGCTACGCCGAGGGCTACGAGGACTGCGCGCTCGGCAACTTGTGCCAGTACCACCAGGTGGCGCTTTTGTGCGAGCGCGGCCTCGCCCGCTACGACCTCGGCGCCGAGGTCGAGTACAAGCGCCGCTGGGGCGAGATCGTGCACGAGACGGTCACGCTGCTCGGCTTTCCACGCTGAGCACGAGCCGCAGGCGAAAGACCTCGGCGGCGCCGATGCGGTGCGTGAGGTAGCGCTCGTAGCGCGCGAGCGGCGCGTCGCGCACGACCAGCGCGAGGGTGCCGGGCGTTTGCGGCAGGACCAGCGAGCGCGCGGCGTCGAACCAGACGACCTGGCCCTCGTCGCTGGCGGCGGCGGAGAGATCGAGCGTGAGATCGATCGCGCGGCGGCCGGCCCAGAAACGATCGTCGTCTTTGGGCTGCGCGTAGTCGCCGTGGCGGTGGCGCGTCCAGCGGAAGGCGAGCGCGCTCGTGCGCAAACCGGTGCGCGCTTCGGCGAGCTGCGTGAGCGTGGCGAAGAATTCGGGCAGCGCGAGTGAATCGTTGAATCGATATTTGCCGCGATCGGCGATCCAATAGTCTTTGAACGGCGCGGCGGCGATTTCGGCGCGGATGGCGTCGAGCGTCGCGCACGCGACGGCGTCGGGGACGAGCGACGCGGCGGTCATGGATAGAACCAGCCGGAGAACGAGACGCGGCCGCCCGAGAGCACCTCGCGCACCTGGTGCAGCGAGATAAGCGAGACGTCGAACAGCACCAATCGATTCGCGGCCGGCGATATCAAAGCCGCCGATTGGGTTTCAATGATCTCGTCATGCTCGGTTTTGCATTGAAACAATTCCAATTCACCGCCGGAGATGGAATCGGCGGTGGAGAGATAGAAGGCGTAGGCGACGGCGCGGCGCACATCGGCGCGGCAATCGGAGTGCGGCAATAGATATGAGCCGGGGAGATAGACGTAGCTGCGCACCTCGGCGCGCGCGACGCGTTTGCCGGTGATGGCGAAGACGGCGTCGAGCGCGGGCGCGGCGCCGAGCTCGCCGGCGAACGCGCGCAGCGTCGGGTGCGCGGGCGGATCGGCCGACGCCATCATCTCGTAGAAGTCGCCGCGATTGGGCCAGTGCGGCTCGCGCGCGACCGCGGCGCGCAATTCGTCGAGCGCGGGCGGCGCGACCAGGCCGTCGACGATCACGTGCGGGAAGGGACGGGCGGCGCGCCACGCCGCGGCCAGCGACGGCAGATCCCAGCGGGCGAAGTCGAGAAACGCCACGCGCGGCAGTATACGCGAGCGGGCGCGGTATAATTGCGAACCATGCGGCTCGTGATCGCGATGCTGTGGTGCGCGTGCGCCGGCTCGACGGCGGCGGCCAAGACCGAGCTGCGCAACTTCGATTCGCCGGCGGAGGCGCTGGCGTCGCTGCTGGCGGCACGGCCGCGCGTGATCGCGTTCGGCGAATATCACGAGATCAAGGGCGCCGCGCCGGCGAAATCGGCGATCGCGCATTTTCAGGAGGAGATGCTCGAGCCGCTCAAAGCCGGCGGATCGGATTTGATCGTCGAGACGTGGGTGACCGAGGGGAATTGCGGCAAGCAGGAGAAAGAGGTCGTGGCGCAGGTGGAGGAGACCACGCAGCGGCCCGAGACCACCGAGAGCGAGGTGGTGACGCTGATGAAGCGCGCCAAGGCGATCAATATCCAGCCGCATATTCTAAAGCTGACGTGCGGCGGATATCAGGCGCTGCTCGACGACAAAGGCGAAGTCGATTACGTGAAGTTATTGCAAACGGTGACCGATTTATTGCGCGATAAAATCATGGAGACGCTGGTCGCGCGCGCGGCGGCGCCGGATAAAACGATATTGGTTTACGGCGGCGCGATTCACAATGACGTCTATCCGCGACGGGAATTGGCGGCGTTCACGTTTGCGCCGAAGATTCAAAAGGCGGTCAAAGGGAAATATCTCGAGGTCGATTTATACGTGCCCGAATATATCGACGCCGATAAAGAGCTGCGCGCCGAGGCGTGGTACGCGCCGCTGCAGAAGCTGGCGAAGCCGGGCAAGGCGACGCTGATTCGCCGCGGGCCGAGCTCCTACATCATTGTTTTTGCGCGAGGCCCAAAAGCTTGAGATTGGCCTCGCCGCCCGGTTGATTGAGCTGCCAATAGGGGAGGCGCGCGGAGCCGAGCAGCTCGCCTTTCTCGCCACTGGTCGAGACCCAGGCGAGGATGCGGTGCGGATAGGCGTCTTCAATCGTCCACGTGACGACGTCGCCGTCTTTTTCCTGCATCGTGACGGTGAACGCGCGGAATTGGCCCATGGAAGGGAGGCGCCGGCTCGTCATCATTCGCGGCTCGGCGCGAGTGAAAGTCGCTTCGCCCCAGGTTTGCGGTTTGTGCGCAAAACGGGCGCGCACCATCGACGGCAAGAGAGGCACGGTGCGCGTTTCGCCCGGTTTGAGCCATTCGCCGCGCAAACCGCGCAACAGGATCGGCAGGGCGTCCTCTTGAACGCCGTTCGGCGGCGAGGGAAGATCGAGCGGGCGATCGGCTTCGCCGTCGAAGTAGCTGTGCGCTTCGCCGGTCAAACGATCGCCGCGCTCGAGCAATTGCGCGTAGACGTGGCCGCACCACTCCTGCGACGAGAAGCTGGTCTTGGTGACCGCGAAGTCGTGTTCGGTGCGCGCGAACGTCGACGTGAGCACGCTGTAGTCGTAGATGCCGGTTTGAAACTTGCGCACGAAGTTGAGCTTGAGCACCGGATAGACGTCGCTCGCCGGATGGCGGCCGGGATCGGCCTTGACGCGCAGCGAGTCGGAGAAGTCTTCGGTCACGAAGATCAGCACCGCTTTGCCGTCGCGCGGCGCGCCGTAGCGCGGCTGGGTGAGCGCGTAGCCGTCGAGCTCGGCCTTGCCGTCGCCCCAATATTTCCAGAACTCGTCGGCGGACGCGGGCGCGGCGCAGAGGGCGAGCAGCGCGCCCATCGACGCGCCTATTAATGGAGGGAGCGTGAGCCGCATGTGGGTGTTATAGCGCGTTTGACGAACCCGCCTTTCGAGCGTTACGATCGCGGCATGCGTGCTCGACTGTGGTTGCTAGGGGTCGTGGCCGCTTGCGGCTGCAATAATCCAACGTATCTGTCGGAGCGGCGTCCGCTCGAGACCAAGCCGGCGGCGATGGGCGGCGGGTTTCAGGCGGACCTCGATCTGTACGTGCTGCCGGTGCGGCGCCCGAACGGCGCCGAGCGGCAGGCGATGCAGGCCGAGACGACGAAGCTCGGCTTGATGATGCCGGTGCCGTGGGCGGGGACGCGCGACTTCGACATCGAGATCGAGTGGTCGCTCAAGAACCTCGACACGATGCCGGTGCACGCCAACTTCCAGCTCAACGGCGGAAACGAGTTCGGCGATTACGTGCCGAGCTTGTACATCGATCCGACGGCGAATCCGGAGGACCAGACGCCGCCGCCGCCGCTGCTCGCGGGCTCGCCGATCGATCTCGCCGCGGGCGAGGTGCGCGAAGGCGTGCTGCGCGAGGACGACCTGAAAGAGGCGGCGCTCAACCTCGAGGCGATCACGCGCTATCCCGACCCGGCGGGCGTGCTGGCGACGCCGTTCATGGTCATCGAGCACAGCTCGCAGCTCTCGCCGATCGGGCGCGCGAGCGTGCCGAAGAACGACGTCACGCCGGCGATGGTGCGCTACGCGTTCTCGCTCACCGCCGACGGACACGTGGCGTTCGACTACACGGTGCGCGTGCGTGACTACTCGGGCAAGCTCGCGTCGCCGGACCAGATGAACTTGTGGGTCAACACCGCCGCCATGCTCGCGCCGCCGGCCGCGCCGCCGGCCATGATGATGCCAGCCGCTCCCGCCGGAATGTGAAGCGCCTCCTCCTCATGCTGGCGCTCGGCGCCACGCTGTCGACGCCGGCGCGCGCGCAGGTGATCGCCGAGCCTGCGCCGCCGCCGTTTCCCGATCCGAAGAAGTTCGCGCACGGGTTGTTCGCGACCGGCGAGATCGGCGCGCTGGTGTTTCTCGGGCGCGCGGGGCGGTTCGCGGCGCCCGGGCCGGTGGTCGGCGTGAAGCTCGGGTACGATCTGTTTCGCTGGCTGGCGGTGCAGGGGCATCTCGCGGGCGCGAGCACCGACGCGAACCTGCCGCCGCCGACGGTGGGGCAGACGTTCCAGAGTTATTTCTTTCTCGGCGAGGCGCGGCTGTCGCTGGCGATTCGGCGGTTCGCGATCTTCGGCGAGGGCGGCGGCGGGGCGGCGCTGTTGTCGACCAACGTGCTCGATGAAGTCGGCGTCACGCACGGGAGCCGATCGACGTTCGCGATCGTCGGCGGCGGCGGCATGGACTATCACACGCTCAATCGCCATTTCTCCGTCGGCGTCGTCATCGATTACCTCTGGCTAGCGCAATTCACCAACGCCCACGCACTGAGCTGCAACGGTTATCTCCGCTATACGCACTGACCACAACTGACGCTCGCTACTCTCGCGGGCGGGCACGAAAATCGTTTTTCGCCGGACGCTCGCATACGCCGTGCTCGCCGCTGCTGCTGCGCAGCAGCGGCTGCGCGCGGCACGTGCTTCGCTCGATTCGTCGCTGGCATCCTCGCGCAGACGCGAGGAG
>Ga0070741_10007823_pt1 | contig 21866 bp, 14 predicted proteins | sample Coa_R1_4_FD_66440 | JGI IMG/M metagenome (GOLD analysis project Ga0070741, IMG submission 66440) | Surface soil microbial communities from Centralia Pennsylvania, which are recovering from an underground coalmine fire - Coalmine... | ecosystem: Environmental > Terrestrial > Soil > Unclassified ... | reverse complement strand
ACCGCTTTGCTCGACGCCGGCTCCCTCGACGTCACGGGGGCGCTGGCCGACAAGCTGGCTGCGATCGGCTACCTCGCGGCCGACACCGGCATGCCCGGACGGCTTTTCTTCTACCGCGATCGTGATGGGCGGCGCGCGCATCATCTGCATGTCGTCCCGGATGACACGCTCGACACGCGCAACGAGATCCTTTTGCGCGACTACCTGCGCCGCAGTCGCGCTGACGCCGCAGAGTACGGCGCGCTGAAGCGTGACTTGGCCGCTCGCGGTGCGGAGGGCTTGGCGTACACCAAGGCGAAGACCGAGTTCATTCAGCGGATTGTCGATGCGGCACGGACCGAGCGCGGGCTACCTCTCGTCTCCGTCTGGGAAGAGTAGGCGTGATGATGCGCGGTGCTCGAGGTGCCAGGTGCCCAGCTGGACTCCGGTCCTCGCGCTAGCTCTCGCCGCCGTTCTGGCCGGCCTCATCGGCTGCCCGCGTGGCGCCAGGCTGCCACAGCACATCGCCGACCGTGCCCAGATTGGCGGCGCGGGCCAGGATGAACAGCAGGTCTGACAGTCTGTTGAGATACTTGGCGGTGAGCGCGTTCATCGTGTCGCCGTGCACGTCGAGCGCCGACCACGCGGAGCGCTCGGCGCGGCGGGTGACGGTGCGGGCGACGTGGAGCAGGGCCGCGCCGGGGGTGCCGCCGGGGAGGATGAACGAGCGCAGCTTCGGCAGGTCCTCGTTGAAGCGGTCGCAGTCGCGCTCCAGGCGGTCGACGTCCTGCTGCTCGACCCGCAACGGCGGGAACTCGGGCTTTTCCACCACCGGGTTGCACAGGTCGGCCCCGACGTCGAACAGCTCGTTCTGGATCCTGAGCAGAACCGTCGTGATCTCCGCCGGCAGGCCGCCAAGCGCGACGGCCACGCCGATCGCCGAGTTGGCCTCGTCGACGTCCGCGTAGGCGATCAAGCGCGGGTCGTTCTTGCTGGTCTTGCTCATGTCGCCGAGGTTGGTCGTGCCGTCGTCGCCGGTGCGCGTGTAGATCCGGGTCAGGTTCACCATGTCGGCACTTTAGCCGCCTTCATTCCGCGCTGTAGGCCGGGACATCGGACGCTCAGCGGCGCCAGGTAGGCTGCGAGCGTCGGTTACCACCGAGTAGTGGCGTCAGGCGACGTGACACGTCACGAGCGGGTTATGTCTCCGGCGCAAGTGACGCAGACACACATGCATGCATCGAGTGAAGGAGCGTGGCAGGGTGGCCAAGCAGCTCGCCGTGATCGGAGCGGGCCTGATGGGGTCCGGGATCGCCCAGGTGTCGGCGGTGGCGGGGTACGACGTCGTGCTGCGCGACGTGACACCGGAGGCGCTGGCCCGGGGGATGGCCGGAATCGAGGCCTCGCTCGGCAAGTTCGCCACTAAGGGCAAGATCTCCCGGGACGACGCGGACGCTGCGCTCGGCCGGATCACCACGACCACCGACCTCGGCGCGGCCGGCGAGGCCGACATCGTGGTCGAGGCGGTGTTCGAGGACATCGAGGTCAAGCACGCGGTGTTCCGCGAGCTCGACAAGATCTGCAAGGACGGGGCGGTGCTCGGCACGAACACCTCCGCGCTGCCGATCACGCAGGTCGCGGCGGTCACCGAGCGGCCGGAATCGGTCGTCGGGACCCACTTCTTCTCACCGGTGCCGATGATGGCGCTGTGCGAGCTGGTGCGCGGCTATAAGACCTCTGATGAGACACTGGCCGCCGCCCGCGCCTTCGCCGAGGAGGTCGGCAAGACCTGCGTCGTGGTGAACCGCGACGTGGCCGGCTTCGTCACCACCCGCCTGATAACCGCGCTGATCGTGGAGGCCGCACACCTGGTGGAGACCGGCGTGGCCACCGCCGAGGACATCGACCTGGCCTGCAAGCTCGGCTTCGGGCACGCGATGGGTCCGCTGGCCACGGCCGACCTGACCGGCGTGGACATCATCCGCAACGCGGCCCGCAACATCTACACCGAGACGCACGACCTGAAGTTCGCGCCGCCGGAGTTGATAAACCGGATGGTGACCGCGGGCGCCCTGGGGCGCAAGACCGGCAAGGGCTTCTACGAATACGAGGGCTGAGAGCCTGAGGAAAGGGGCTCCGGGAGCGCGGATTGAGTGTCCGGGCTCCCGGAGCCCTGAAGTTGGTGGTGACGCCTGTCAGCCGCGGCCGGCGGCGTCGAGGGCCTGTCCGCGCAGCGTCCGCAACGTGCCATCGCGCTGCTCCAGCAGCAGACGGCGCAGCGGGGCCGGAACCCTGCTCTCGTCCTCGCCCAGCACCGCGTCCACCGCGTCGACGACCCGCTGCTCCACGATCAGGTACGGGTACAGCCCGTTGACCAGCAGCTGCGCCATGTGCGGGGTGCGCTTGGCCCACAGGTCCGCCACGATCGCGAAGAACTTGTCCGCGTACGGCGCGAGCAGTTCCCGCTGGTCCGGCTGCCGGAAGCCAAGCACGACCGCCATCAGCGTCTCGTTGGGCAGCTCGTCGGAGTCCACCATCGACGCCCACGCCGCGGCCTTCGCCTCGACCGTCGGCATGGCCGCGCGGGCCGACGCCGCGTGACGCTTGCCCGCCGCGGTCGGGTCCCGCTCCTCCTCCGCCGCGATCTGGCTCTCCGGGGCGCGGCCGGTGGCGGCCAGCCGGTGCAGCAGCGCCCAGCGCAGCTCGGTGTCCACGACCAGGCCCTCGACCTGCTCGGTGCCGGACAGCAGCCCGGAGATCAGGTCCAGGTGCTCGGACGAGCGGGCCACCGCCGCCAGGGCACGGGCCCAGGACAGCTGCACGTCGCTGCCGGGCTGCGCCGCGAACAGCTGCGTGTGCGCGAACGAGGCCCACTTCGCCGCGCCCTCCTCGCGCCAGCCCGGGGCCGCGTAGAGGTCGATCGCGGTCTTCGCCTGCCGCTGCAGCGACTGCAGCACGCCGATGTCGGTCTCCCGCTGCGCGCCGGAGATGACCAGCGCCACGTAGTCGCGCGCGGGCAGTTCCGCGTTGCGCACCATGTCCCAGGTGGAGACCCAGCTCAGCGCGCGCGGCAGCGACTCGGCGAACTCGCCGATCGACTCGACCAGCGTGGACACCGACCGCTCGTCGAAGCGGATGCGGGCGTAGGAGAGGTCGTCGTCGTTGAGCAGCACCAGGTCCGGCTGCTTGACCCCGACCAGCTCCGGCACCTCAGTCAGCGCGCCGTCCACGTCCAGCTCGATGCGCTGGATGCGCACCAGGCCCTCGGGCTTACGCTCGTAGAGGCCGACCGCGATGCGGTGCGGGCGCAGCGTCGGGTAGTCGGCCGGGGCCTCCTGCGCGATCGCGAAGCTCGCGAAGGCGCCGGAGTCGTCGAGCGTGAACACCGGGCGCAGCGTGTTCGGGCCGGCCGTCTCCAGCCACGCCTTCGACCACGCCCCCAGGTCGCGCCCGGACGCCTCCTCCAGTGCGCCGAGCAGGTCCGAGAGCCGCGTGTTGGCCCAAGCGTGCCGCCGGAAGTAGGTTCGCAGACCGCTGACGAACGCCTCATCGCCGACGTACGCCACCAGCTGCTTGAGCACCGAGGCGCCCTTGGCGTAGGTGATGCCGTCGAAGTTGACGTACACGTCCTCCAGGTCGCGGATCTCGGCCACGATCGGGTGTGTCGAGGGCAGCTGGTCCTGCGCGTAGGCCCAGGTCTTCTCGACGTTCGCGAAGGTCGTCCACGCACCGGCCCAACGGGTCGCGTCGGCCTGGCAGCGCACCGAGGCGTAGGTGGCGAACGACTCGTTCAGCCACAGGTCGTTCCACCACTCCATGGTGACCAGGTCGCCGAACCACATGTGCGCCAGCTCGTGCAGGATCGTCTCGGCGCGCCGCTCATAGGCCGCGTCGGTGACCTTCGAGCGGAAGACGTAGTCCTCCCGGAAGGTGACGCAGCCCGCGTTCTCCATCGCGCCCGCGTTGTATTCGGGCACGAACAGCTGGTCGTACTTCGGGAACGGGTAGGGCAAGTCGAACAGCTGCTGGTAGTAGTCGAAGCCCTTCTTGGTCACGTCGAGGATCTCCTCGGCGTCCAGGAACTCGGCCAGCGACTTGCGGCTCGCCACGGCCATCGGGACGACGGTGCCGTCAGCCGAGGTGTACGTGTCGCGCACCACGTGGTAGTCGCCCGCGACCAGCGCCGTGATGTAGGTCGAGATCCGCTCGGTCGGCGCGAACCGCCACACCGCGCGCCCTTCGCCCAGCGGCTCGGGTTCCGGAGTCGGCGAGTTGGAGAACAGCTCCCAGCCCTCGGGCGCGGTCACCGTGAACTGGAAGGTGGCCTTCAGGTCCGGCTGCTCGAAGTTCGCGTATACGCGCCGCGCGTCCGGCACCTCGAACTGGGTGTAGAGGGAGACGCCGCCGTCGACCGGGTCGACGAAGCGGTGCAGGCCCTCGCCGGTGTGGCTGTACGCGCAGGTCGCCCGGACGGTCAGCACGTTGTCCGCGGCCAGGTCGTCCAGCGCGATGCGCGAGTCGGCGAACACCGCCGCCGGATCCAGCGCGCGGCCGTTCAGCACGATCTCCTCGACGCTCGGCGCGACCAGGTCGGCGAAGGTGGCGGAACCGGGCTGCGCGGAGAAGCGCACGACGCTGGTGGACGCGAAGGTATCTGGTCCGGTGGTCAGATCGAGCTCGACTTCGTAGGACGAGACCGACACGAGGCGGGCCCGTTCGGCCGCCTCCTCGCGGGTGAGATTGGTACCGGGCACTTTGCTGCACGGCTCCTTACGCGTAGGTGCTGGATTGGTGTCTCGATCCTCGCACGGGAGGCCCTCTTCAGGCGTCGCGGAATCGATGCGGACGGCTAGCTGTTCGCAAGGCTAAACGCTGTACCCCCGTTGTTGAGTGAGCCCCGTCGTTGAGCGAGCGCTCGATCGAGCGGCGCCGTGTCATGGTGGAATGCCGCGCCACGTGAATGAGGGAGACTGTAGTGACCGAGCATGAGGACGCAAGGGCCGTCGCCGACTTCTGGTTCGACCCGCTGTGCCCGTGGGCGTGGATCGCCTCGCGGTGGATGCTAGAGGTCGAGAAGGTCAGGCCGGTGGACGTGCGCTGGCATGTGATGTCGCTGGCTTACCTGAACCAGGACCGCGACCTGCCGGAGAACTACCGCAAGATGATGGACACCGCCTGGGGTCCGGTACGCGTGTGCATCGCGGCCGAGCAGGCGCACGGCAGCGAGGCGCTGCTGCCGTTGTACAACGCGCTCGGCGAGCGCAGGCACCACCAGAAGCAGGAGTTCACGCGCGAGGTCATCGTCGCGGCGCTGGAGGAGGCCGGGCTGCCGGCCGAGCTGGCGGACGCAGCCGAGTCCACCGAGTACGACGAGGCGCTCAAGGCCTCGCACCACCAGGGCATGGACCAGGTCGGTTACGAGGTCGGCACGCCGGTCATCTCGGTCAACGGCGTCGCGTTCTTCGGTCCTGTGGTCTCGCCGATCCCGCGCGGCCAGGACGCGGCCAAGCTGTGGGACGGCGTGCTGGCGGTCGCCGGCACCGATGGGTTCTTCGAACTCAAGCGGACGCGCACCCGCGAGCCTATCTTCGACTGAGCTTTCGGCGAACTAAAGTGACGAAGGGTTCGTCCCGCTCGCGGGACGAACCCTTCGCCGTGGTGCAGCTTGACAAGAGCCTGAGTCAGACCCGGGTGTGCTCCGGCTCGGAGTCGGGCGCGCCGGCCGGCGGAACGGCCGCCGCGGCCTCGCCGCCGCCGCTGACCAGGACGGCGCCGTCGGTCTCACGCAGCGCCGGCGACGGCTCGACCCGCAGGATGCGCGCCGCCCACACCGGCATCCACCAGTTCCACCGGCCGAACAGCGAGATCAGCGCCGGGACCAGCAGCGCGCGCACGATGGTCGCGTCCAGCAGGATGCCGGCGCCGAGCGCGGTGGCGAAGATCTTGATGTCGGTGTTCGGGGCCGAGCCGAGCGCCGCCATCGCCAGGAACAGGATCAGCGCGGCCGAGGTGACCAGCCGTCCGGTGCGGCCGATGCCGGTGACCACCGCCCGCGGCGTGGAGCCGGTCTGGTCGTACTCCTCGCGCATCCGGGCCAGGATGAAGACCTCGTAGTCCATCGAGAGCCCGTAGAGGAAGGCGAAGACCATCAGCGGGATCCAGCCGGTGATCGCGCCGGTCGCCGGGATGCCCCAGATCGCGTTGGAGCCGTAGCCCTTCTGCCAGATCAGCACCAGCGCGCCGTAGACCGCGGCCAGCGAGAGCAGGTTGAGCAGCACCGCCTTGAGCGGCAGCACGATCGACCGGAACGCCCGCGCGAGCAGCACGAAGGTCAGCAGCCCGAGCAGCACCAGCATCAGCGGGAAGTTGCCGTAGACCGCGTGGATCATGTCCACCTCGACCCCGCCGATGCCGCCGATCATCGCGCCCGGCACGGCCGTGGCCAGCGCCCCGCGCAGCGCCCGCGTCGTGTTCTCGCCCTCCGTGCTGGTGCCCTCCGGGTTCGGCACGGCCAGCACCAGCGAGGAGCCGGGCCGGCTCCAGGCCTGGCCGGCGGGCGCGGCGGCGAAGTCGATGCCTGAGACGCCGGCCGCGGCGCTCGTCGCCGTCTGCGTCGAGGCCGACTTCGGCACGTAGATCTCCAGCGGCGTCAGCACGCCGGTCGGGATGTTCGCGTCGCGCAGCATGACCACGGCGTCGTGCGCCGGGCCGCTCTGCGACAGCGAGTCCGAGGACGGGTCGCCGATCTTCAGGCCAGTGGTGTTGATCGCCAGCGCGCCGAGCACCACCAGTGCGCCGATCGCGGCGATCCAGCGGCGCCGCACCACGAACCGCGCCCACGCGGTCCAGCTGCGCGAGGCCTTGTCCTCGTGCCGGATGCGCGGCCAGTCCAGCCGCTTGCCGATGCCGGAGAGCAGCGCCGGGACCAGCGTCAGCGTCACGCACACCGACACCAGCGGGATGATCATGCCGCCGTAGCCGATCGAGCGCAGGAACGGCACCGGCAGGATCACCAGCGCGAGCAGGCCGAGCGCGACCGTGACGCCGGAGAACGCGACCGCGCGGCCGGCCGTCGCCATCGCGCGGTGTACCGCGGTGTCGTTGTCGTATCCGTGCGCCAGTTCCTCGCGCCAGCGGGTGACCAGCAGCAGCGAGTAGTCGATCGCCACGCCGAGCCCGATCAGGCCGACCAGGAACTGCACGATCATCGACACCGAGGTGATCTCGGTGATGCCCAGGATCGCCAGGAACGCGGTCAGCACCGAGACCGCCGCGACCAGCAGCGGAACCAGCGCCAGCAGCGAGGCGAAAACGAACAGCAGCACCGCCAGCGCGCCGACGCCGCCGAGCAGGATCTCGTTGAGGATGCTCAAACCCTTGCCGGACCCCGAGCCGTTGTTCTGCAGCGGCTGCTCGCCGGTGATCAGCACGGTCGAGCCGGCCGGAAGCGCGGCCGTCAGCTTCTGCTGCGCGGCGGCCGAGATGGCGTCCGCAGCCTGCGTCGACCCCATGCCCCCGCCGCCCGGCGTGAAGATCAGCGCGAAGGTGGTGCGGCCGTCCGAGCCGATGAACTTGGGGTCGTGGGTGTTCGCGTAGTCAGCCACCCGCGCCTGCGGGATGCCGTCAAGCGAGCTGAACGCCGCGGTCACCCGCGGATCGGTCGCCGAGACCCCGGCCGGCAGCTTCACGACGGGCACCAGCGGCGTGGCCATGCCCCCGTTGCCATACTCGGCGACGATCGCCTGATTGGCCACATAGCTCGGCTGGCCGGGCATCGAGAACGTCTTGTCCAGATGGTTGGACAGCGTGCTCGACGCGGCGATTCCGGCGATGAACGCGACGCCCCACAGCCCGTAGATCCATTTGCGGTGGGTGGTGACGAACGTCGAGAGCCTCTCCATGGAACCCGACCCCCTCCTACTCCCGTGATCACGCGCCGCCTCTACCCGCGGCGCACTATCCGAGAGCGAACCAGGAGCGCCTGGTTGGGCACTGTGTGGTTCCTGTGAGAGCCCTGTGAGAGTTGCCCCAGGTGCGGAGGGGCCCTCGACGGGCAGGCGCACCGTGAAGACCGTGCCGCCGCCGGGAACCGAGCGCACCTCGGCCGTGCCGCCGTGCGCCTGCGCCACCGACGCCACGATCGAGAGTCCGAGCCCTGAGCCGCCCGCGCCGTCGCCCCGCTTTCGCGAGGCGTCCGCGCGATAGAAGCGCTCGAAGACCTTCGCCTGCTGCTCCTCGGTGAGGCCGGGGCCGGCGTCGGCGACCTCGACGATCGCGGTGTCATCCACTCGGCGCACGATGATCGAGACCGGCGTGCCCGGCGGCGTGTGGGCGCGCACGTTCGAGAGCAGATTCGCCAGCACCTGCCGCAGTCGATCGGCATCACCGCAGACCTCGACCCGCTTCACATGACCCTGGTCGACCGGCTCGCTCTCCGGCTCGACGCGCACGTTCACCTCGACTGGCCACTGCGGCCCGGCGGCGTGGGAATCGCGGGCCGCATCGCGCGCCAGCGCGCCGAGGTCCACCGCGCCGCGGCCGAGCGGCCGGCCCGAGTCGAGCCGTGCCAGCAGCAGCAGTTCGTCGACCAGCACGCCCATGCGCGCCGACTCGGACTCGATCCGCCGCATCGCCAGGGCCAGGTCCTCCGGCCGGGAGGCAGCGCCGCGCCGGAACAGCTCCGCATAGCCGCGGATCGACGCCAGCGGCGTGCGCAGCTCGTGCGACGCGTCGGCGATGAAGCGACGCAGGCGTTCCTCCGAGGAGCGCTGCTCGCGGAAGGCCCGCTCCAGCCGCGCCAGCATCGCGTTCACCGAAGCGCCGACCCGCCCGACTTCGGTCACCCCGTCCGAGGGATCGACGCGGCGGTCAAGCTCTCCGGCGCCGATCGCCACGATCTGATCGCCCATCAGCTCGAACGGTTTGAGGTTGCGCTTGATCCGGCGATTGGCCATCACGCCGACCATCACGAACGCCAGCAGCCAGGCGACGCACTCGATCACGGCGATGGCGTGCATCGAGGCGTTGAGATCGGATTCGGTCATGCCGAGCACCAGGTAGCCGCGGCCACCGGGCAGCCGGGACGCACGCAACCGGAACGCGTAACCGGGATGCACATTGCTGACCGAGTCCACGCTGAACAGCGCCGCGCCGTCGTGGTTCGCTCCGGAGCCCGGCGGACCGAGGGGCAAGGTCTTCGGGACGACCGGTTGCGGACCGCTGGACGCGGAGAAGACCACGTGGTCCGCCGCATCGCGCACCTGGAAGAACATCGGCAGCATCCCGGTGGCGGTGAGCATGTGCCAGTTCATCGCCGGGTTGGCGGTCTGCGTGCCGGAACTCTCGGTGGTGAAGTCGGGTAGCTTGCCCGGCGGTTGCAGCGCGACGTACGTGTTGAACAGCTTCGCGGTGGCGTTGAGCTGCGTGTCCTGCCGATCCTGGAGCACGGTGTGCACCGCGAAGAACGTGCCGATCGCGGCAACGGTCAGACCGAGCGCGAGCCGCGTGAGCAGGGTGTGCAGCAGCCGCTTGCGCAGCGTGCGGGCGCGGCGCAAGTGCGGGAGGCGCAACCGGCGCCGGATCCCGGAGGGGCTGGGCAGCGCTGGCCGGCGCATTGTCACTCCTTCGGCAGCCGCAGCGAATAACCGACGCCGCGGACGGTGTGGATCAGCGGCGGCCGGTCGCGGTCCACCTTCTTGCGCAGGTAGGAGATGTACGTCTCGACCACGTTGTCGCCGCCGCCGAAGTCGTACTGCCACACGTGATCGAGGATCTGCGCCTTCGACATCACCCGGCCGGCGTTGACCAGCAGATAGCGCAGCAGCTTGAACTCGGTCGGGGTCAGATCGAGCGTCGCGCCGGAGCGCCGGGCCTCGTGCGCGTCCTCGTCGATGATCAGATCGGAGTACTCCAACCGGGCGTCTTCCAGCTCGGGACGCGTGCGCCGCAGCACGGCCCGGATGCGGGCTATCAGTTCGTCGAGGGAGAACGGCTTGGTGACATAGTCGTCCCCGCCGACCGTCAACCCATTGATCTTGTCCTCGGTCGCGTCGCGCGCGGTCAGGAAGACGACCGGCAACTTCACCCCCTGCGAACGCAGCCGCCCGCACACCTCGATGCCGGTGTAGTCGGGCAGCATCACGTCGAGGACCGCGAGGTCGGGGGCGAACTCGGCGGCCTTGCTCAGCGCCTCGCGGCCGGTGCCAGCCGTCGCGACCTCGAAGCCCTCGTAGCGCAGCGCGAGGCCGACCAGGTCGGTGATCGCCGCCTCGTCGTCCACGACCAGGATGCGCGCCTCAGGCTTGCCGTTCTGGCGCTCGCTCATCACGTTAAGCCCCCTGTCGGAAATGCCGCGGCCCGGCACAAGGTATGCGCTTCCACTGTGCCGTACCTGGGGGCTTCCTGTGAGTCGCCTGTGGGGCCGGCATCGGTCGCCGGCAATCCGTCCGGGCTCGGCGAGCGGTACCTCACAACGTCCCCGACCGGGATTTGTCAGCCGCGGCGATCGGGCGGCGGGTGGTTGATCACTAGCGTGGAGGCGACCGAGCCGAATCCGAGCTCACCGGATCGGCATCCGTTACTGAACCCGGGAGTCTTCATGGCTGTCGCCGTGCCCACCTCCGCCACCGGCATACGCGGGCCGCGCCTCGTCCTCGCCGACCTGCTGCCCGGCCGCGCCGCCTGGACGCGCTCGCTCGCCCTGGTCCTCGGCGGCGCGGTACTGACCGGTTTGGCCGCGCAGGTGTCCATCCCCGTGCCCGGCTCGCCGGTCCCGGTCACCGGCCAGACCTTCGCCGTCCTGCTGGTCGGCGCCGCGCTCGGCCTGCGGCGCGCGGCGGCCTCGATGGCGCTGTACCTCGCGGCCGGCTTCGCGGGCATGCCTTGGTTCGCGGGCGGTGCCACCGGCTCGATCCACGCGCCGACGTTGGGCTACCTCATCGGCTTCGTCCTTGCCGGAGCGTTGATAGGGCGCTGCTCGGAATTCGGCGCGGACCGCTCGCCGTGGAAGACGGCGCTGACGATGGTGGCCGGCAACGTGGTGATCTACGCGGTCGGCGTGACGTATCTCGCACTCTCCCTGCACGTCTCGGCCCGCGCCGCGATCTCGCTCGGCCTGACGCCGTTCCTGCTCGGCGACGCGCTCAAGATCGCCCTCGCCTCCGGCCTGCTGCCCGGCACCTGGCGGTTGCTCGGCCGCCTCGGTTGAGTTCCGGCGCGGCGCCGAGCGTGGGCGCGGGATGGGAAACTGTGCCCATGCGAATCTTCCTCGGCTCGGACCACGCCGGCTACGAACTGAAGAACCGCCTGCTCGACCGGCTCAAGGAACTCGGCCACGAGCCGGTCGACTGCGGGCCGCACGAGTACGTCTCCACCGACGACTACCCGCCCTTCGTGATGCGCGCCGCCAAGGGTGCGGCCGACGAGCCGGGCACGCTGGGCATCGTGATCGGCGGATCCGGCAACGGCGAGGTCATCGCGGCGAACAAGGTTCCCGGCGTGCGCGCGGCCCTGGTCTGGAGCGAGCAGACGGCCACCCTGGCCCGGCAGCACAACGACGCGAACGTCATCAGCATCGGCGGCCGGATGCACCCGGTCGAGGAGGCGGTGCGCTTCGTCGAGCTCTTCGTCGCCACGCCCTTCAGCGGCGATCCGCGGCACGCCCGCCGCATCGGCATGCTCACCGAGTACGAGCGGACCGGCGAGCTGCCCGCCCTGCCCGAATAGTCAGCGCCGCACCGGCCGATCTTCACTCCGTCAGCGCAGCGCGCGGCCGCTGAACTGCGCCGCGCGCTGCCTGAGATATTCACGTGCCCACTCGATCGGGTGATTGAATTGACGCCGTACTATGCCGAAGAGGCGCCGCGTGGTGACGCTGTGCGCACTGTCTCGATAGGGTCCCCTGCATGGCGGTGACGGCGTCGGTGGACCGCGCGGCGGAGGACCGGCCGCGCGCTCGGCCCCGTCGTGTCGCCGCGCTCTCCTTCTGGCTGCGGCACACGGCGCCGCAGTCCGAGGCGTTCCTGCTGCCGGCGCTCATCGCGCTGGCCGCCGCCGTGGGCGTGCTGGCGCACTTCCACACCGTGTGGGCCCAGCCCTCCATGGTCACGCTGCCGCTGCTGCTCGGCGGCTTCATGCTGCGGTTCACCGCGCAGCTGGTGCTGCTGGTGGCCTCGGCGCTCGTGGTCGTCATCGACGCGCTCACGAGCCATCCGGCCCGCCCGACCCCCGGCACGATCCTGCTGATCGGCGCGACGGCGCTGATCGTGCTGGTCATGTCGCGCGAACGGGTGCGGCTCGGGGTGCGCGGCACCCGCGGCGAATCCATGCTTTTCGACCTGCGCGAGCGGCTGCGGGCGCAGGGCCAGGTGCCCCGGCTCCCCGAGGGCTGGCATCTGGAACTGGCCCTCAAATCGGCCGGCGGCCAGTCCTTCGCCGGCGACTTCCTCATCGCGGCCCGCAGTGATGTCGAGACCCTCGACCCGGAGGGCGAGTTTCGCAAGGGACCCGGCCGCCTCCAACTCGGCCTAGTCGACGTCTCCGGCAAGGGCCTGCAAGCGGGCACGCGCGCGCTGCTGCTCTCCGGCGCGTTCGGCGGCCTGCTCGGCTCGGTGCCCGCGCCGCAGTTCCTCGCCTCGGCCAACCGGTACCTGCTGCGGCAGGGCTGGGAGGAGGGCTTCGCCACCGCCGTGCACCTCGTGGTCGACCTGGAGACTGGCGATTTCGAGTGCTATAGCGCGGGACACCCGCCGATCGCGCAGCTGGCCGCCGGCGCCGGCCGCTGGTCGCTGTGCGAGACGCCGGGCCCGGTTCTCGGCGTGCTGCCGGATGCCGAGTACAAGCCGACCCGCGGCCGTCTCGAATACGGCGACGGCCTGATGCTGTTCACCGACGGTCTCATCGAGCAGCCGGGCCAGGACCTCGCCATCGGCCTCGACCGGCTGCTCGGCGCGGCGGGAACCCTGCAGACGAAGGGCTTCTCCGGCGGCGCGGCCCGGATCGTGGACGCCGTCGCCCGCAAGACGAACGACGACCGCGCGCTGGTGCTCGTCTGGCGCACCCGCCCCACCAGCTAGCTCGTCGCTACGCTGGGCCGATGCCGACGACGCAGCCGCTGCCGCCTGACGCGCAATCAGCCCTCGACGAATATCTCACCAACCTCGACGAGGCGCTCCCCGGCCTCTACCAGGGCGTCTATCTGACCGGATCCCTCGCGCTCGGCGATTGGCAGCCATGGCGCAGCGATCTGGACATCCTCGTGGTGACAAGCCGTCGGCTCACCGACGCCGACATGGACGCGCTCGCGGCTGTGCACGCCAAAACGCCCTACGAGCCGTATCGCGACGCGACGTACATCCCCCAGGACGCCCTCGGGCGCCGTCCTGATCGGCAGGGCAGTGGCTTCCCGCACGCGTACGACGGGGTATTCGAACGCGACAACTACCACCCCGACCCGTTTCTGTGGGCCACGCTGCACCGGCACGGTGTGACGGTGCAAGGCACTCCGGCGGCCGAACTCGGCGTCGCCCCTGATGCGGTGTGGCTGCGCGAATGGAATCTCGCCAACCTCATGGAGGACTACTGGAAGCCGTGGGCCTGGCAGATGCGGGGGCTTGACGGCGTATGGCCCGCGGACACTCCGGCGTTGCCCGCCTTCGTGGTCTGGGGTCTGCTCGGGCCCGGTCGCCTGCACTGCACCATCGCCACCGGCGAGATCATCTCGAAGACCGAATCAGCCGACTACACCGCGCGGCTGCTGCCCGAATACGCCGAACTCCTGGCGCGCGCGAAGGCCTGGCGGCTCGGTGACGACACGGTCACCTTCACCCGCGGCGAGGGCGTAGCCGCGTGCGACCTGGTCGACGCCGTCATCGCGGCCGCGGCGAAGCTTTAGTCGGCCGGAACAACGCCGCAGCGCTACGTCTTTCTACGACACCGCCTTCAGCAGGGTGTTGCACTCCGGACCGGCCGTCGAGGCACCGAAGTTGCCGCCGACCGCCAGCGCGGCGACCGCGAAGTCCCCGTGCACGGCGATGGTCCAGCTGTTCGGCGTCTTGCCCTGGACCTCGGCGGTACCGGTCTTGCCGTACGCGCCGGACTGGGTCAGCACGCCGGCCAGCGTGCCGGAGGCGACCGCCTCGTGCATCAGCGTCTTGAGGTTGGCGTCGGTGTTCGCCGGCAGCGGCGTCAGCGCGAGCTGCGACGTCCCCGGCACCAGGATCGGCTGCTTGAACGAGCCGTCCGCGATCGTCGCCGCCACCGAGGCCATCGTCAGCGGCGAGGCGGTGATCTGGTCCTGGCCGACCAGCTCCTCGGCGAGGCTGTTGGACGACGAGGTCGGCACGTGGCCGTAGACGGTCGGCTGGCCGAGGCCGACGTCCCACTTCTGGTCGAAGCCGTAGTAGTCGTGCGCGGTCTGCGCCAGCACGCTCTTGCTCACTCCGCTGCTGCTGCCGAAGCGGCTGAAGGCGTTGTTGCAGGACTGCGCGAAGTCCCACAGGAAGGACTTGCCGACGCCCGCCTCCTGCTCGCTGTTGTGCAGCGTGATGCCGTCCGCGTTGAGCGTCGCCGGGCAGTCCCAAGTCTGGTTCAGGTCCGTGATGATGCCCTTGTTGAGCACCATCGTCGTCGTGATGGTCTTGAAGGTCGAACCCGGCGCGTAACGGCCGACCATCGCGGTGTCCAGGCCGTTCGGCGGGTTGTTCGCCACCGCCAGGATGTTGCCCGTGGACGGCTGGATGACCACCATCGAGCTGTTCTTGGCCTGATTCACCGCGGTCTGCGCGGCCGCCTGCACGTTCAGGTCGATGGTCGTCTTGACCGCGCTGGTGTTGACCGGGTCGGAGACCTTCACCACGGTCGAGGCGACGGAGCCGTCCGCGTTCTCGACCTGCACCTTCTGGCCCGGCGTGCCGTCCGTGGTCGGCGCGGCCTTCTCGAGCGCGCTCACGATCCCGTTGAGGCTCGGCGCGTTCGCGCTGGTGATCTCGTTGCCGTGGCTGTCCACCACCTTGTTCGCGGTGGCCGGAATCTGGCCGAGGGCGAGCTTCTGACCGGCTTTGAGGGAGGTGAACAGCACGCTGGGCTGCCACTTGACGAACCAGCGGGTGTAGCCGTTGATGCTCTTGGAGTACGTGGCCATGCCCGAGCTGTAGGACCACTGGCCGGCCGGACTGCCGACCTGCGCGATCACGTTGAACGTCATCCAGCCGGCCGCGCTCGCGGTGCCCGGCATCAGCGACAGGCTGCTGACCTTCAGATCGTTCTTGTAGGCCGTCAGCTGCGCCAGGGCCGCGGTCGGGTCGTCGGTGATGTTCGCGGCGGTCTTCAAGCTGCCGTTCTGCCAGGCGGTCAGGAACGCGGTGCCGGTCTGCGTCGCATCGGTGCCGGCGTCGGCGCCGCTGGGGGAGAAGCCCACGGTGGGCACCGGCTTGGCGCTGACGCCGGGCACATTGACCGTTCCGGTGAGGATCAGCGCGGCGATCACGAGGATCACGACCCCGACGCCCGAGCCGACGAGCAGCCCCCGGCGGCGGCGGGACCGGCCGGGACGCTTCCCGTTCGGCGCCGCCTGGTCGTATTCGTAGTCGTCGAAATCGTCGTAGTCGTCAGGGGGCCGCACCGGAAGTATCGGCGCTTGGCCGGGAGGCGTGGGATAGGTGTGCGGCTGGCGCGGCTGATACGGCGCCTGCTCCGCCTGCGGCGTCCAGCTCTGACTGTAGTTCGGCACGGGACGGGTCGATCCGCCGCGTACCGCCATGTCCGACTGCGGAGGCTGCGATGCGAGCGGCACGTCGGCGCGCGGGATCGCTTGCGTAGGCGCCGCGGCCGCATACGGACGAGGCGGGCTCACTGCGGCCGGTATCACCTGCGTACGGTCGTCCGCGCCGGGGATCGGGGTCCTGGGGCCGTCCGGGCCCTCACCGGCTTTGGACCTGGCCTCCTCGACGGCCTCGCGCGAGATCTTCTCCGTCTTGTCGCCGTCCGCTGCGCCCTTGTCGTTGTCCGGCGCCGTGCGCAACGCCTGGGTCAGCGCTTGGTCCGGGTCGGCCTTGTCCGTGTCCGAACTCGCCTCTGCCGCGCCGTCGTCAGAACCGGACTCCGCGGCGGACTCCGCTTCCCCGCCGGACTCCTCCGGGTCGTCCGCGGACCGCTCCTGCGCGCTTTGCGGACGGAACCACGAGTCCAGCGCGTCGTCCGGCTCCTGCGGTCCGCTCGCGGCGCGGCCCGGCCTGGTCTCGTCGGTCAATGTCCGGTCCCTCCCGTGGACTCGCACGCTTCCGTCGGCGCGCACTCCAGAGCTTCACAGAGCGTCAGCCGCGCACGGCGCTGTCCACCCGCGGCGCCACGATTGCACAGCGTCTTTACAAATGACGCGGTACGGACGCTCTGCGTTGCATCCTATATATGGTGCTTTTGCGCCAGTGCCCAGCTTCCCGGGCCGGAAACCCCGTCGGCAGCGCTCAGAGCCGCGCCAGGACGTACCTCGCCTCGGGCCCCGCGTACGTCGCACCGAAGCCGGAGTCCTGCACGACCACGCCGATGGAGACGTCGAGGTTGGGGTCGTAGACGACGATCCACGCGTTCGTCTTGCCGTCCTTGTTCGCGTCGGTCTCCGCGGTGCCCGTCTTCGCGTACAGCGGCCCGGACACCCCGCTGAAGACCCCGGCCGCGGTCCCGTTCAGCACCACCGAGTGCATCATGGCCTTGAGACTCGAGTCGGTGCCGGAGGGCAGCGCGTCCGCCGTAACCTTCGTCACACCGTTCACCAGGTAGGGCTGGTGGAACGAGCCGGTGCCGACGGTCGCGGCCACCGAGGCCATCGCGAGCGGCGAGGCGACGACCCGGCCCTGCCCGAAGTCCTCCTGGGCCAGTTCCGCGCCGCTGGATCCGCCCGGCATGCTGAAGTACTGGTTCGAGCCCAGGCCGATGTCCCAGGCCTGGTTCAGGCCGAAGTACGTCGACGCGGTGCCGGCCAGCCTGCCGCCCTCGAGCTGCTTGTAGAACTGCGTGAAGGCGTTGTTGCAGGACTGCGCGAAGTCGGTGATGAACGGGGTGCCCGGCGGCTCGGACTCCTCGTTCTTGCCGGTGCCGTCGCTGCTGTTGTGGTAGACCACGCCCTGTACGGTGAAGGTCAGCGGACAGGAGACCGGCGAGTACAGCGTGACGATGCCGTGGTTGAGCAGCGCCGTGCTGGTCACGATCTTGAAGGTGGACCCGGGTGCCAGGCCCCCGGTCAGCGCGGTGTCCCCGCTGCCCGCGCTGTTGGCCGCGGCCAGGATCGCGCCGGTGGAGGGCCGCAGCACGACCATCGAGCTGCGCGGAAACATGCCCACCGCGGAGCGGGCCAGGGCCTGCACGGTCGGGTCGATGGTGGTCTTGAGCACCGAGGCGTCGACCGGCTTCTGCAGCATGGCGAGCGGCGTGGTGCCGACCGCGTTGCCGGAGGCGTCCATCACCTGCACCGCGACGCCAGCCGTGCCGGAGCCCTTCGGCGCCTTCTTCGCCAGCGTGCCGGCGATCGTCTGCAGCGAGGCGTCCGAGTAGGAGGAGAGCTTCGAGCCCGCGGCGTCGACCACCTTGCCGACCCCCGGCTGCACCGGCACCACGGCGAGCTTCTGGCCGTCGGTCAGTCCTGGCGCGAGAATCGACGGGTTCCAGCGGATCGACCAGCCGTCGGACTGCTTGTAGGCGACGACGCTCGAGTTGTACGTCCAGGGCATCGTGGTGTTCTGCCCGGTCATGCCGACGGTGGCGGTCGCCGAGAACGCCACGGTCCCGGACGGGCTCGTGCTCGACGTGCCGCCGCTCGGGCTGGTCCCGGCACCGCCGACGTTCGGGGTCGCCGAGGCCGAAGCGCCCGCGAGCACAGCGGGCTGCGGCTTGAATGCCAGGGCGCTGACATTGAGCCCGGACTTGTACGCGGTCAGCGCGGTGAGCGCGTCGGTCGGGTCGTCGGTGTACTTCGCGGCTTCCTGCAGGTCGCCGGACTGCCAGGCGTTGAGGAACGCGGTCGCGGTCTGCTCGGCCGCGGTCGCCGGGTCGGCGCTGGTCGGCTGGAAGCTGGTGTGCGTGGGGGAGGGGGACGCCGCGGCGCCGCCTCCCGCGGTGTTCGCGGTCTTGCCGGGCGAACCGCCGCTCAGCGCCAGGTAGGCGACCAACCCGAGCGCCGCGGCGCCGGCCACCGCGCCGCCGGCGAGCACCGGCTTGCGAACGCGGGCCTGCGCGCGGCGGTCGTGCGGGTGCGGCTCGTACTCCGGGTAGCTGTACTCGGGGTCCTGGCCCGCCCCTTGCGGCTGCGCTGGAAGGGGTGCCGGGCCTTGCCCCTGACCGTGGAACGGCGGCTGCGCCGAGTAAAAGTCCTGGCCCCGGAAGGGCGTGGGTGGCCCAGGCGGGATCGGAGGCACTGGAGTCTGTCCGCGTCCGTACACCGTGCTGACGCTCTGCTGCGGCTGCGGCCGCATCGCGGGAATCGCGCCCACCTGCGTCGGAGCGTCGTCGGGAGAGGAGTACGGCTGCGGCGAAACCGGCGGCCGGCCCGAAGCGGAATAGGGCGCGTCCTGCGGCGCGGCGGAAGCGTGCGGCGCCGCGACGTCTGGCTCGTCGCGGAACCAACCGTTCACCGGCGATCGATCGTCGGACATGCGCGGTTTTCCCTCCCACTACCGGCTCAGCTGGAGCCCCCGTCAGTTCCCCCCGGGAGAAGACTCCGCCCGGTCCCCAGCCGTTGCCCTGATTCCCAATACTGTGACCGCAGTGTGACGAACGCTTGAGCGACTGAGCGCCCCGTCACCGCTTTCGCGGTGCGGGGCGCCTGACCAGAGAGCGGACGACGGGAATCGAACCCGCGTAGCCAGTTTGGAAGACTGGGGCTCTACCATTGAGCTACGTCCGCAGTGCCGCCCCATCTTGCCATATCCGCGAGGCCGCCTGCACCCGAGATCACCCCCGCCGCGCCACACCCCGCGCGCAGCCCGCCCACGCCCCGCGCCGCGCCCCGCGCCGCGCCCGCCGACAAGTATCGCGATGCGCGCCGCGCCGCCGAACCGGTACGCTTCCCCCGTTCGTCAGCGGGGTGTGGCGCAGCTTGGTAGCGCGTCCGCTTTGGGAGCGGAAGGCCGTCGGTTCGAATCCGGCCACCCCGACCCTGTGATCAACGCGATGGCGGTCACCTGCGCTCAGGTGACCGCAGCGACTCAGTCTCCTGCGACCGAGCGGGCCACATCCTCCAGACCGCGCCGGATCGGTATCGATTCTCCGGCTGTCCGCTGAATCGGTGACGAACGTCCTTCGGTGGCGCGGCTTACTCCTCTAGAGGCACAAGCTGTTGATAGGTGGAGTGGAGCCGAGGGAAGGAGGAGTCATGGCAACGATGATGAATGAGACTTCCGCTGTGAAACCGCCTCGAACCGGTACCGCTTCCCTGGTGCTGGTACCGCAGTTCTGGGGTGCCGTGGCCATTGTGGCGATGTGGTTCGCGGTGCTGTTCGACGGCGTGTACGGCGGAGACTTCGTTTCCGCGGACGGCACGCGTATGCCATCGGCGATCTTCATCGCGTTCTTTGCGGCGCTGTCCACGTGGGCCGTCGCCAGGCGGGCGTTCGGGCGGTCTTCGGCCGATTGAAGCGCGATCGGTGGCGGCGGGGCGCGGCCGACCTGTGACGATCCGTCATGGTCAGTCGTGATCTGCGCTTTTATCACCCGGCCGGGGTCGGCAAGGTACGATACCCGCGCAAGCGCGATGCGGCGCGCGTCTCGGTATGCCTGCCGCCGCCGCAACGCTTCCATACGGCGTGACCACACCCCGAGCACGCGCTTGCTACCGAGAAGTAGTCCCAGCGAGGAGATCACTGCTGTGAAGAGCGCCGTCGAGACCCTCGACCCCACGCGGGTCCGGCTCACCGTCGAGGTTCCCTTCGCCGAGCTCGAACCCAGCCTCGACACGGCGTACAAGAGGATCGCCGAGCAGGTGACGGTCCCGGGCTTCCGGAAGGGCAAGGTGCCGCCGCGGGTCATCGACCAGCGCATCGGCCGCGGCGCCGTGCTCGAGGAGGCGATCAACTCCGCGCTGCCGGAGCTGTACGGCCAGGCCATCCAGGAGGCCAAGCTCGAGGTCGTCGGCCGCCCCGAGGTCGAGGTGACCGAGTTCGCCGACGGCGAGCAGCTGAAGTTCACCGCCGAGGTGGACGTGCGCCCCGAGTTCGACCTGCCCGACTACAAGGGCGTCGAGGTCGAGGTCGAGGACGTCGAGGTCACCGACGAGAACATCGACGAGCAGGTGGAGGCGCTGCGTAAGCGCTTCGGCACGCTCACCGGCGTCGAGCGCGCGGTGCAGGACGGCGACTTCGTGACCGTCGACCTGGTCGCGACCATCGACGACGAGGAGCTCGAGGACGGCACCGCCACCGGCGTCTCCTACGAGGTCGGCTCGAACAGCATGGTGGACGGCCTCGACGAGGCGATCATCGGCAAGAGCGCCGGCGAGACCGCGCAGTTCGTCTCCACGCTGGTCGGCGGCTCGCACGCCGGCGAGCAGGCCGACATCAAGGTCACCATCGGCGCGGTCAAGGCCCGCGAGCTGCCCGAGCTCGACGACGAGTTCGCCCAGCTGGCCAGCGAGTTCGACACGCTCGAGGAGCTGCGCGCCGACATCCGCGGCCGGCTCGAGCGGGCCAAGAAGTTCGAGCAGGGCGCCCAGGCCAGGGACAAGGTGCTGGAGAACGTGCTGGCCAAGGTCGAGGTCCCGCTGCCGGCCAAGGCCGTCGAGGCGGAGATCGCCTGGCGCAACGAGCAGCTCGACGAGCAGATCCAGCGCGCCGGGATGACCCGTGAGGGCTTCCTGAAGCTGCAGGACCAGGACGCCGACGCCTTCGCCGCGGACCTCGACAAGCAGGTGCGCGAGGGCATGAAGGCGCAGTTCGTGCTGGACCGGCTGGCCGACAAGGAAGAGCTGAGCGTCAACCAGGCCGAGCTCACCCAGCACCTGATCCGCCGCGCCTCCGGCTCCGGGCTGACCCCGGACCAGTTCGCCAAGCAGGTCGTCGACTCCGGGCAGGTGCCCGCGCTGGTCGGCGAGGTGCGTCGCGGCAAGGCGCTGCAGCTGATCCTGGAGAACGCCCAGATCAAGGACGCGTCGGGGAATGCGGTCGACCTCTCGGAGCTGGACGCCCCGGCGCTCGGCGAGGGCCCGGACGCGTTCGGCCGCGAGCTCGGGGACGAGCATTACGGGCACGACCACGCGTAAGCCTGCAGCGAACAAGCGGCCCTAATCCGTCGTCACGTTAGTGGCACGGGTTAGGGTCGCTTTCAGTAGAACGGGTCTTCTGAAGCGAGACAGGTGGACGACGTGACGAATCCGTATTCGGACAGGGCTCCGCGCATGGCGGGTCTCGACGGCCCGGGCGGGCTCAACGACCAGATCTTCAACCGGCTGCTGCGCAACCGGATCGTCTTCCTCGGCGCCCCCGTGGACGACGACATCGCCAACACCCTGTGCGCCCAGCTGCTGCTGCTGAACGCGGAGGACCCGGAGAAGGACATCTGGTTCTACATCAACTCCCCGGGCGGCTCGGTCACCGCGGGCCTGGCGATCTACGACACCATGCAGCTGATCTCCAACGACGTGGCCACCGTCGCGCTGGGCATGGCCGCCTCGATGGGCCAGTTCCTGCTGACCGCGGGCACCCGCGGCAAGCGCTTCGCCCTGCCGAACGCCGAGATCCTGCTGCACCAGGGCTCGGCCGGCCTGGGCGGCTCCGCCTCGGACATCAAGATCCAGGCCGAGCGGCTGCTGCGCAGCAAGCGCCGGATGATCGAGCTGACCGCGCTGCACACCGGCCAGCCCGAGGCGAAGATCGAGAAGGACTCCGACCGCGACCACTGGTTCTCCG
>Ga0070741_10007822_pt1 | contig 21868 bp, 15 predicted proteins | sample Coa_R1_4_FD_66440 | JGI IMG/M metagenome (GOLD analysis project Ga0070741, IMG submission 66440) | Surface soil microbial communities from Centralia Pennsylvania, which are recovering from an underground coalmine fire - Coalmine... | ecosystem: Environmental > Terrestrial > Soil > Unclassified ... | reverse complement strand
ACGGCGGCGATTCAGAAGGCCATTGACGATTGCGCGGCGAGTGGCGGCGGTATCGTACGTCTGGCCGGCGCGACGGAGTTTGTGAGCGCGCCGCTGGTGTTGAAGAGCCACATCACGCTTGAGATTGCCGCTGGGACGACGCTCGAGGGAAGCACGAATCATGATGACTATCCGGAGATTGAACAGTTTCACGACAAGGGACGGCAGAGCCTGCTGAGCGCAACGAATGCGGAGGATATTACGATTCGGGGCGGCGGTGTGATTGATGGCCGTGGTGAGAGCTGGTGGATCAATCCGCATCAGACGCGCCCGCGGCTGATCGTGTTCGATCACTGCAAGCATGTGCTGATGGAGAACGTGACGGTCGAGAACTCGCCGATGTGGCAGATTGTGCCGTATTACTCGGATGATCTGACATTCAGGAACATGAAGATCCTCGCGCCGGAGCCGGCGGGACACAATACGGATGGGATTGATCCGTTCAGTTCAGGCCATGTGCTCATCGATCATGTGACGATCGACACGGGCGATGACAATGTGGCGATCAAGAGCGGGCAGCCCGGCTCTCCGGGGCCGGATGCGCCATCGCATGACATCACGGTGACAGACTGTGTGTTTCTTCATGGCCATGGGATGAGCGTGGGAAGCGAGGTCGCGGGTGGCGTGCAGCATGTGCATGTGGAGCGCGTGCAGTTCAAGGGAACGACGCAGGGGATTCGGCTAAAGAGCGGGCGCGATCGCGGCGGCGACCTGAGCGACTTCACCTACAAGGATATCACCATGGCGAATGTGGGAACCGCGATTCAGATTACGGATTATTACGGCGGCGATCGAGCGGGCGCGGTTACCGCCACAGCGGCGCCGGTCACAAGACTGACGGCGCGGTTCGATGGAATTCACATCGAGAACGTGAAGGTGACGGGTGCGAAGGTGGCGCTCGATGTGGAAGGGTTGCCGGAGGCGCCGATCAACAATCTCGTGCTGGATAATGTGCAAATCCAGGCGGCGAAGCCGGGCAAAATTTTCTACGCGCAGGTGCAGAGTCGCGGGCTGAAGATTGTCGCCCAGGATGGACAGCCGCTTACGGTTGGAACAGGTGTGATGGGCAATCTGAAATAAGCCGGACTACTGGCCGCTGCCGGTCCGGACGAAGTTGATCGTGAGGTCGACGAGGTGGGTTTGCGAATCTGCGGCGGCCTGAAAGCTGGCGGTATAGCCGGCGAGGTTGCGCAGCGCGGTGTTTTGGGTGAGGAAGCTTGCTGTGTAAAGCGGATCGTAGGCGGTGCCGGGCTTGAGCAGCCAGCCGAAGTCAAAGTCCTTCTGCGCGGGGGCGGAGAGGTTCAGCGGGGTGACCGACTTGACGTGGTAGACCTCGCCGGGCGTGATCTGCAGCGAGTAGCTGACCGTGTGGGCGGTGGCGTCCTTCTGAGGGTGCGCATCGACGAACGCGTCGAGGTAACCGAGGTGCAGATAGGCGTTGAGGATTGCCTGCTCGGTTTCTAGCAGAGACTTCTGTGAGGCGATATCGCCGGAGTGCAGCTTCGCGTCGTGCGCGAAGGCGTCCTCAGCGTAGATGGGTGTGGGCTGCCAGGCGATGGTATTTACGTGGAAGACGTCGCCCGGAACGACGGTTGCGGCATAGCGCACGGTATAACCCGAGGTCGCAGGTTCCAAGGTGGTGCTGACGTTCGTGAGTTGCGCGTCGATGTAGCCGGCGTCGTGCAGCGGAGCCAGAATCTGATCGGCGACCGCGCGATCGTTGAACGGCGAGCCGCTGAGGTGCTGTGCGATACGCTGCATCGCGGCAACGAAGGCGGCAGGCGTGCCACTGAGCGACAGAGAGCCAAGGCGCACCGCAGGGTCGTCCACGCGGAACTCCCAGGTGAGCTGCGGGTGCAGATTGGTGGGCGGCACGGAAGCATTCGAAACGGTGCCGTGAACGCCCTTTTCGGCGAGCATGGCCGTGAGAGCGGCGTTGATGCTGTCCGGGAGGTTGCCGGCGGGCGGAATGCCGCCGCGATAGAAGGGAACCCGCTGACGGAGAGCGGCGTCCAGCTCTGTGGGCGTCCGCCAGGCAAAGTTTGCAAAGGTCGCGGGAACGAAGGAGCTCGGCGGAAGAGGCTTGAGGCTGATGACGACTGTGCGCGCCATGCCCGAGCCGGTGAGTTCGATGCTCGCGTCGCCAAAGACCCCGGTGTCAAGCAGATGCTGCGCGGCATTGCCAAGGCTGTCGTGCGACATTCTCTGGCCGGGCTGGAGGCCGGAGACCGCGAGGACCTCGGTTTCGGTATACGGGGCGGCGCCGTGTATGTCGATCTTCTGGATCGAGTACTGCGCGAGCGCGGCGGTCGACAGGGTGGAGACGAAGAACGTGACGAAGCAGACGAGACGCAAATTGCTTGTGCGCATTGGGCCTGTAAGTGTGGTTCGTTTGGATTGACGGCTCAATCATACTCGCTGGAAGGCCGGTACCGGAGTGGCGGGAAGTTTGAAGTAGTGGTTACGGCCTTGGACGTCGTGATTGTGGCGGGGGCGGCGGTAGTGGGATGATTGGCGGTTCGAGTGGAGGCGCGGAAGACGGAATCGGAGTGCCTGGATCGGCCGGCTCAGTGGATACTCCTGGAAGTTTGCGAACTTTCAGAACGATTACGACGGTGTGGTTCAGGGGATCAGATCTTGCGCCGACGAAGATACCGTAATGAGTGTGCAGCTTTTCGAGCGTTTGGCGAAGGTTACTTTGGAAGTTTTTGTCGACGAGGACATCGGGCGTGCCGTGCCAAACCGCAACGAACTCCTGCTGGAGATCGGTGGGCAGGGCGGAGGTATCGATTGAGGCCAGATGGAACTGGGCGCCCGGTGAGAAGGTGAAGGTGTAGGCGACGGTCGCATTCGAGGCGTTCTTGTCGAGGTTCGCGGACGCCTGCGCCCGCAGGTAGCCGTAATCGGCATAGACAAGGGCAAGCGCGGTGAGGGCCGTGCGAACGTCCGACGCGGAAGCGGCGTCGCCGTCCTTGAAGGGAATGACAGCACGGAGCTCCGGCACGGTTGCCGGAGGCTCGGCGTGGATAGCGATGCTGCCAACGCGATATAAATTGCCGGGATGCAGCGTCACCTGGACGTCGACGACGTATCCGCCTAGGTCCTTCCGTGGCGCGGCCAGCGTCGGCGGGTCGATAGTGCTGTCAAGGTAGCCTGCGTCCGCGAAGAACTCGTGAACATTGTCGTGGATGCTCATGTTTACGTCGCGGAGATCGAAGTTCCGATCGGCAAGCTGGCGGCTAAGCGTGGTGAGTTTCTCTGCGATAGCGGGAACACCGCCATTGAACTGTGTCTGGCCGACGAGAATCTCTGGTGAGGTGATGGAGAGCGCGACGGCGGTCATAGGTCCGCCGAGCGAGTCGTACGAAGGCGTCGCTGTGACGTGCGCGTCGGGAATGCCCTTCTCCTTAAGCAGCGCGACGAGCGCGTCTTCGATGTCGCCAGTCTGATTGCCCTGCAGCGGAAGCGTGCCGTGGAAGAGCGGAACGCGTTGCTCGAGAATTTGCAGAAGGTCCTCGGGCTGCCACCAGACGAAGTTGGTGAAGCGCACGGGAAATGCCTGACCGCCGCCGGCGGGCGTGAGCCGGATCGTCAGTGCCGTTTTGTTGACCGTGTAGCTGAGATTGCTGAAGTCGCCGCTGTCGCCGAGCTTCTGGAGTGCAGCGTCGATGTCGGCCTTGGTGAGCGGTACACCCTCGTGCAGGCCCGTGATGCGCAGCAATTCGCCGGTGTCGAGATGCTGCTTCGGGTCGGTCGATTCGAAGTGGATGGCTTTGGGGTTATAAGTTTGCGCACAGAGCGTGCCTGCGAAGGAATTCGCGAGAAGCAGGACGGCGATGGAGAGACAACACGCAGCCCGACGCATGGCGACTTGCCGCGAGTATACTGCGCCGGCCCGGCGTTTGGCGTCGGGCCCACCTGGGCCAATGAGGAAAGTCGAAGGCCAGCAGGATCAGGTGGTTTTGACCCGAGGCGCGCATTGATGCGGAATCACGAGTGTGGCGCTTCGTGAGCCTTGAGGCTGACGGTGTCAGTGTGGTTCGCGGCGTTCAGAGAATGCTGCGCCGTGACGTGAATCGACGGGGGAAGCTGACGGAGTGCGTCGAACAGCGCTACTTGAAACGACCGGTCCACGAGAGCGCCTGGGGCGGGGTGCCAGAGCTTCGCGAGCTGGGCTTGGGCCGCAGGCGGAAGCGCTGTTGTATCGACCGATGCGAGGTGGAACTGTTCGCCTGGGACGATGGTGAATGTGCAGGCCACCGTGTGAACGGAGGGATCTTTATGCAGGTCGCCATGGGCTTTGGCCATGAGATAGGCGCGCTCGGTGTAAGGGCGAGCCAGGTAGCCTTCAGCGAGCCTTAGAGCGACGGCGGAGGCTACATCGCCGACCTTTACATTGAGTGCTTTTGTGAGATCGGCGGCGCTCATTGGAGCCGCAGGCTGGAGGTTGATGCTGCTGATGCGATAGAGCTCGCCGGGATGGAAGGTGACCTCCTCGTCAACAACGTAATGATCGAGCTCCTTGCGGGGCGCAGCGAAGACGGGAGAGTCATTGGAGATGTCCAGAAATCCGGCGTCCTCGAAGATCTCGGCCGAGGTTTGGCGGACGGTATCGGTGACGGTGAGGCGGTCGAAGTCCTGTCCGGCGAGTTTGTGGCTGAAGGACGTGAGTTTGGGCTGAAGAGATGGAATGGCACCGTTGAATCGGGTCTCGCCGACGAGCACCTCCGGGGAGGTGATGGAAAGCGCAACTGCATCGATGGAGCCGCCGCGGCTGAAGAGCGGGGAGGTGATCTTCGCGTCGGGAATGCCCTTTTCGCGGAGGAGATCGACGAGCGCGGTCTGAACCTGGTCGGTGAGGCGGCCGGTTAGCAGGAGGTCGCCATGGAACAGCGGTACACGGGCTTCAACGAGCTTGAGGAGTTCGTCCGGCTGCCACCACACGAAGTTGCTGAAGCGCACGGGAAGCGCCTGACTGCCGGCGGCCGAGGTGAGCTTTACGGTGAGAGCTGTGTCATTGACGACGTAGCTAAGCCCGGTGAAGGCGCCGGTGTCGGCCAGCTTCTGCATCCCGGCTTCGACTTCGGCCTTGGTGATCGGCACGCCTTGATGCCAGCCGGTCTGCTGCAGCAGTTCGGCGGAGTCGAGACCCGGCGAGCCCTCAAAGTGGATGGACTTTGGGATGTAGGTCTGGGCTATAGCGGATGCAGCGCAAAGGCATGTCGTGGCGAGAACGAGGAGAACACGCGAAACTCTGCTCATGATGGATGCAGCGAGCCTACGATGACTCGCTGCGTCCGCAAATAGCAAAAATGGGTGGGGAGATCAGGCGTTTTGGATCTTGCCCTTCCACGGGGTTGCGCCCTGCAATGCGCGGTTGACGTTGTCAATGTTCTCGACACCGGTCGTGTTCAGCCAGTCGCGGAAGGCCTGCTCACCCTGGGTGGCGTAGATCGGGATGCCGTCCTTCCATGTGGCGCGGCCGCAGAGCACGCCGTTATAGGCAACGCCGGATTCGTTGGCGAGCTCGAGCGTCTCAATGAACACGGGGTTGGAGACGCCGGCGGAAAGATAGATTAACGGCAGGTCGGTGACTGCGGCGGCGTCGCGGAAGTGCTGCATGGCTTCCGCTCGGGTGTAGGCGCTCTGGCCCTTGTTGGCTTTCGAGCCGCCGACGAACTCCATCACGATCGGGACTTCAACTTTGAGGACATCGATACCGTACTTCGGGTTGGAGAACTCCTTCATGGACCCGGCCACGATCGATGGCTTCTTACGCGCGTATTCGACGCCCTTTTCATCGCCGCCGTCCGCGTCATAGCCGACGAACTCGCAGAAGAATGGGATGTCGAAGGCGCGGCATTCGGCGCCGATCCGTTCGATGAAGGCGTGCTTCACGTCGTTGATCGCGGGCGGATCGAAGGGGGTGTAGTAGAGGAGAATCTTGATGCAATCGGCGCCGGCTTCCTTGAGACGGCCGACGCTCCAGTGATCGAGCAGATCGGGCAGACGGCCGGGAGTGGAGGCGTCATAGCCGGTCTTCTCGTAGGCGAGCAGAAGGCCCTTGCCGTGACGATGCTTGCTGGCGGGCAGACCGAACTCGGGGTCGAGAAGAATCGCGGAGGCGCGCTGGGTGAGGACGTCCGTGACGAGGGTCTTGAAGACCTCGAGGTCGTGCGCATCTGCCTGCGCGCCCCGTGCCTGGCCGAGCGACTTCTGCAGCGAGCCGCGCTGATCCATGGCGGCTGCGGCGATGACGCCGCGCGAGTCAGATACTGCATTGAGGCCGGCGAGCTTTCCTGGTGTGAGCTTCATCGAATCGTTTCTCCCTGTTCAAATGCGCTGAATGAGACGGTTTGGTGTAGGAGGCGATTGTACCGAACTCGATGAAGCACTGGCTCGAACGACGGGATGTCAGAGGACGGAGTCAGTGAGGCCGTACTCTTTGAGCTTGCGATAAAGTGTGGTTTTGCCGATGCCCAGCAGCTTCGCAGCCATCAGCTTGTCACCATTCAACTGGCGCAACGTGGTGAGGATTGCCTGCTTCTCCATGTCGGCAATCGAGCGAACCTCAACGGTAAGCGCGGGCTCCGGCACAGCGGCGATGGGCTGGCTGTGCTCGCGTTCGATTCTGGCGTTTTGGAGCTGCGTGGGCAGGTCGCCAAGGTGCAGCACGGGACCGCTGGAGAGCGCGAAGGCACGCTCGAGTGCGTGCTGGAGCTCGCGAACGTTGCCGGGCCAATCGTAGTCGACGAGAAGATGGAGAGCGTCCTGCGCGATGGTGTGGTAGTCCTCGCTCTCGAGATGCAGGCGCTCGAGAATACTTGCCGCGAGCAGCGGAATGTCTTCCTTGCGCTCGCGCAGCGGCGGCAAGCGCAGATTGACGACGTTTAGCCGGTAAAAAAGGTCGTTGCGGAAGCGGCCGGTTGCAACTAAGCGTGTGAGGTCGCGGGTAGTGGAAGCGAGGAGCCGGCCGGCGAGCGGGATGGCCTCTGCGCCGTCGCGCGTAACCTGGCGGGTTTCGAGCACTCGGACGAGGCGCGCCTGCAGATCGAGCGGCAGCTCGGAGACTTCGTCGAGAAAGATGGTGCCGGGGCGGCCGAGCAATGGCGGTTCGCCCGCGGAGCCAAAGAGCTGAGCCTCCATCACGGGGGGCGCGAGGACACTGCACTCAAGAGTGGTGAAGGGCTCTCCAGCGCGGGGACCATTCAGGTGAATCGCCTGCGCGACGACGCTCTTGCCCGTGCCTGACTCCCCAACGATGAGGACCGGATGAGTTGTGAATGCAACCTTGGAGAGGATGCGATAGAGCTTTTCCATGCCGGGGGAGCGACCGATAAGCCGGCCATCGCCCTGGCCTATGCGCAGACGCTCCCGCAGTTCGCGTGACTCTACATCGAAGATGCGGCGCTCTGTGGCGCGTTCCAGCGTTGAGACAAGATCGTCGACGGTGAAGGGCTTGGAGAGATAATCACCGGCACCGACGCGAAGAGCCTCAACCGCAGAGTCGACGGTTGGGTAAGCGGTCATGATGATGACGATCGCGGAGGGGTGCTTTCCGCGAATCTCATCCAGCAGCGAGAGGCCCTCGCCGCCCGGAAGCCGCACATCAAGCAGCACAACATCGACCGGCCGGGGCAGAATGGCGCGCGCGGACGGGATCGAATCTGCAAAAGACGCAACAAATCCCATCTGCTTGCCGATTTCGAGACAGAAGTCCCGGAGCACAGGGTCGTCTTCGATGACGAGCAGCGAGAGAGGATGGGGGCCGCGTGACGAGGCGGTGCAACTCTTGGGCACGGACGAACTATCTGGCACGACAGTACTGCTCTGCGAAGGGGCCGACATTCTGCTCCGATCTTTCAGACCGAGGCCAAAGGCTGACCCGCGGTCAGATGCACGATAGCGCAACGTCGCGCGGCGAACAATCCACTAACGGGGGAGTACAACTGCCGCTAAACGTGCTGCATGCGCAACGGCTACAATCACCGGATGGCGAACGGGGAAGAGATCTTCCGGAGCGGAGGACGAGGAGCAACACAGGCACGTGAGCTGCGGCTGACCGCCGGATTTGTGGCGACGGCAGAGGGTTCGGTGCTGATTGAGGTGGGCCACACGCGGGTTCTATGCAATGCGACGGTGCAGGAGGGCGTGCCCGGATGGATGCGGAACTCGGGCCGCGGGTGGGTGACGGCAGAGTATGCGATGTTGCCTCGGGCCACGCTGACGCGCACGCCGCGCGAGAGTGAGCGTGGCAAAATCGGCGGCCGCACGCACGAGATCCAACGGCTCATCGGGCGCAGTCTGCGCAGCGTGGTTGACACAAAATTGCTCGGTGAACGCACCGTGATTCTGGACTGCGATGTGTTGCAGGCGGACGGCGGCACTCGAACGGCAGCCATCACGGGTGCGTGCGCCGCGCTCGCGATTGCGTTGGGGAAGCTGGTCGCCGCGGGGACGCTGAAGCAGTCGCCTCTGCGGGAGATGGTTGCGGCGACCAGCGTCGGAATCGTGGATGGGCGGGTGCTTCTGGATCTGGCGTATGAAGAAGACGCGCGGGCTGAGGTGGACATGAATGTGGTCATGACAGCATCCGGTGGACTCGTGGAGACCCAGGCAACCGCCGAGCGCGGAACCTATTCACGAGCGGAAATGGAGGAGATGCTGGATGTCGCCGAACGCGGAATTCGCGAGTTGCTGGTTGCGCAAAAAGGATGCCTGGGTACGGGCTGAGTTCATTTAGCGAAATATTTGAAATGAAGGAGGCGAGCGGTATGGCGTGCCACCACTTCGATCACCTCAACCTGCGAGACGTGCCGAGCGCCTCAGCCAGCTACGCGAACGGATGCGAGGAATGCATAAAGATGGGCGACACCTGGGTGCATCTTCGTGAATGCCTCGTGTGCGGGAACGTAGGCTGTTGCGACTCCTCGAAGAACAAGCATGCGACGAAGCATTTTCATGCAGCGAAACATGCTGTGATGCGGTCGGTTGAGCCGGGCGAACGCTGGGGATGGTGCTATGTGGATGAGGCGATGGTGAGCCTGTAAGTGAGTTACACCGGTTGCGGCTGAGGCATGCGCGCGCTGCTATCCTTGCGAGATAAGGAGTAGCAAATGGCAGATGACGCAGTGCGCATTACAGTGCGGCCCAACGGGCCGCTGCGGGTGGAAGGGCACATCGTGCTTCAGGACGCAGACGGTAAGGAGTGGGACCTTACAGGAAAGCCGGCGGTGAGTCTCTGCCGCTGTGGGATGAGTGAGAAGCGGCCTTTCTGCGACGGGTCGCATGCGCGAAATAACTGGCAGTGCATGGCCAGCCCGGGAAACCTGACGGGACAGTCGTAAGACTGGTCAATCGAAGTGGTTAGTAGTTAGTGGGTTCAGCTGCTAACTACTAGCTTCTTTTTTTGGAGGCATTTTGATGTTGAAACTCTTCGGCTGTTCGATAGCCTTGTGCGCGGTTGTGGCCGTCGCACAAACGAATCCGCCGGCGGCAGCTACGTCAACGGCGCAGACGCAGCAGCAGGCACGCGCGCAGCGCCGAGCGGAACTGCTGAAGGACTATCACGGGCCGAAGTACGTGCGCTCGGAGGTCATGATAGCGATGCGCGACGGCGTGGAGTTGCACACCGTCATCCTGCGGCCTGAAGGAAGCGAAACCAACGGACCGCCGCTGCCGTTCCTGATGACGCGCACGCCGTATGGGGTGGCAGGCGATTCGCCTGACACGCCGGCAGTGTCTAAGCCGGAGCTCGCGACCAGCGGCTACATCTTCGTCTACCAGGATATTCGTGGGCGTTACGGCTCAGGCGGCCAGTTCGTGATGAACCAGCCCATCGTTGCGCATAAGACGAAGGCCGACACTGACGAGACTACTGATACGCGCGACACCATCGATTGGCTGCTGAAGAACGTGCCGAATAACTCGGGCAAAGTCGGCGTGCTGGGCGTCAGCTATCCCGGGTTCCTGGCGATGATGGCCGGCATCGACGCACACCCAGCGGTGAAGGCGATCAGTCCGCAGGCCCCGATGACGAACATCTGGAAGGGTGATGATTTCTTCCACAACGGCGCGTTTCGGGAGACGTATGGGTTCGATTATGTTCAGCAACTCGAAGCGCAGAAGACGGATGTCCCGCAAAGCTCGAAGGAGGACCAGTACAACTTCTTTCTCGATCATGTGGACTTCGCCGGCGCTGCTGCAGCCGCCGGGATGACGAATCTTCCCACCGCGAAGGTCTTTCTCTCTGAGCCGAGCTACGTAAAGTTCTGGCAGGACATGGCCGTCGAGCCGCATCTCAGCAAGCCTGAGGTACCAACGCTCGAGGTGGGCGGTTACTGGGATCAGGAGGACATGTGGGGAACGCAAGCCGAGTATGCCGCACTTCGCCCCCATGAGGATGCCACTGACCCGCTGCACCGCGTCTATCTGGTGCTCGGTCCATGGAATCACGGCGGATGGTCGTTCGGCCCCGGTACGGAGTTGATGAGCAAGTATGGCGGAATCAGCTTCGATGGCGAGAAGACAGGAGCCTATTACCGAGCGACCTTCGAGGCGCCGTTCTTCGAGTTCTATCTGAAGGGAAAGCCCGGCTTTAATCTGAAGGACACGGCGAGCTTCCGCACGGGAGAGAACAAGTGGCATCGCTACGACGTCTGGCCGCCGAAGCAGGGCTTCCATACGGCGAATGTCTATCTCGAACCGGGTGCGAGGCTGAGTCTTGCCGCGCCGCAAGGTAAGGATGAGGTCGCCGCGACCTATGTGGCGGATCCCGCGGATCCGATTCCGTATCGCCACCGCCCCATTCAGTCGACCTATGGGCAGGGCTCGCAGTGGCGAACGTGGCTGGTGGAAGACCAGCAGTTCGTCTCCGGCCGCAAGGACCTGGCCAACTTCGAAACGCCGGTGCTGCCTGCAGATGTGACGGTGACTGGCGACGTAACGGCCGACCTGTTTGCGGCGACCAGCGGCTCCGACACTGATTGGGTGGTCAAGCTCATGGACGTCTACCCGGATGGTTATGAGCTCATGGTCGCCGAGGAGATTCTCCGTGGCCGGTACCGCAAGAGCTTCACCGACCCGCAGCCGGTGAAGGCCGGCGAGGTTGCCGAGTACAAGTGGAGCCTTCACGGCGCTGACCACACCTTCCTGAAGGGTCATCGCATGATGGTCGAGGTGCAGTCGAGCTGGTTCCCGCTCTACGACCGCAATCCGCAGACCTGGGTGCCGAACATCATGACGGCACCGGAGTCGGCGTATCAGCCCGAGACCGTGACGATCTACGCGTCGCCAAAGTTCCCCTCGCATCTGGAGCTTCCGCTCGCCGATGGATCGACTTTGCCTTAGTTTGGGTTCTGTCTGTCGTTTTACGATACTACTTTCGACAGGATCAAATTCTTACTCGAAACTTTTCTTGCATAAGGTCGTATCCCTTAAGGAGTGATTCCATGGCCATCTCCCAAAAATCACTCTGCTGGCCGGGATGGCGTGCTTGGAACGTTTCAAATTACGCATAAGCGAGTCTTGACCCTTTCAACTCAATGAAGCCCTTTCAGATCAGATTCCTCCGCTCCCTCGCACGGTGGTTGTTCGTGGCTGTGCTCGCGCTCGGATGTACGGCGACTCTCTACGCCCAGGCCCCTGCTGCACAGCGCCAGAGCGGCACGGTGAAGTCCACCAGCAGCGACAGCTTCGTCCTGACGACCGCAGCCGGACAGGAGGTGACCGTGGCTGTCCCGGCTGCGGCGAAGGTGCTGATTGTCCCGCCGGGAGCGAAAGACCTCAGCTCGGCGACCTCCGGCTCGATCAGCGATGTGCAGGCGGGCGACCGCGCACTGGTGACCGGGTCCGCCGGTGACGCCGGAAGTGCGCTCAACGCCACGCGCGTCATTCTGATGAAATCAACCGCGATCGCTGAGACGCATGCCGCCCAGGAAGAGGCGTGGCAGCGCGGCGGTGGAGGAATAGTGAAGTCGGTCGATCCGGCGACCGGGACGATCGTGATCTCCAGCGGCCTCCGTACGGTCGCCATCACGACGACGCCGACAACCATCGTGCGCCGTTACTCCGGCAACTCGGTCAAGTTCGAAGATGCTGTCAAGAGTGACGTCGCGTCCATCCGGCCCGGCGATCAGCTTCGTGTCCGTGGCACGCGCTCGGCAGACGGCAGCACGATTGCCGCTGACGGGATCGTTACCGGCACGTTCAAGAACTACTCGGGCCTGCTGACCGCGGTCGATCCCGCAGCGGGTACGGTCACGCTGAAGGATCTGGCGACCAAGAAGGTCGTCACCGTCGCTGTTACGCCCAATAGCGATGTTCGGCGGCTTCCGCCAACGGCCGCGCAAATGATTGCCGCACGCATGCGCGGCGGAGCTGGACGGCCTGGTGCACCGGGCGGCGGAGCAGGGCAGAGACCCGCAGGCGCCGCGCCAGCCCAGGCAGCGGACGAGCAGCAGGGGATCGCCGCTGGCGCTCGCCGCGCGGGCATGGATCTCTCTCAGATGTTGTCGCATTTACCCACGGAAACCATTGCCGGACTGAAGCCCGGCGAAGCAGTAATGATCGTCGCCACGTCGCCTTCGGAGCAGTCCTCCAAGAGCTCCGCAGTGACGTTGCTGACTGGAGTTGAACCGATCCTTACAGCCGCACCCACCGGCGAAGGGATGACGCTTACACCCTGGAGCATGGGCGGTGACGCTGCCGCCGGTATGGGTGACGCCGGGGGACCTGGCCGATAGTGCACCAAGCATCTAAAGTGATGTGCGGCGGCTGCGGCCCTTTCATCAAAGGATGCGCCTTCCCTAATCGCAGAGCCTAATGATTTTGTTTGAACGTTGAGGAGTAATGATGTCTGTTGGAAAAAGATTGATTGCAGGATTGGTGTGCTTGCTGCTGTTTTCGCCCGCGAGTCGCGGTCAGTCGGCCGCGCCACCGCCGCAGGCTGCGCCTGCCGGCCCAGCGAATGCCGCCGCCCAGGTCTCTACTGGCGGAACAAAGGTTCATGGAACGATCACCGATCCCGACGGTGAGCTGATCCCCGGAGCCACGGTCACGTTTACGCCGGCGAAGGGGCCTGGCCGCACGGTCAAGTCAGGCTCTGACGGAACCTACAACATCACGATCACGCCGGGCACGTACACCATGCTCGTCTCGATGCCCGGATTCGCCTCCTACCTGATGACCAATCTGAAGGTGCCGGCCGTTCCCAGCACAACGCTGGACGCCAAGCTGAAGATCGGACAGGAGAACACTGTTGTCAACGTCGAGGCCAGTGCCGTACAGCTCAGCGTGGACCCTGACTCCAACGCGAGCTCGACGATCCTGCAGGGCAAGGATCTCGAAGCGCTCTCGGACGATCCTGACGAGCTGCAGAGCGAGCTCTCTGCGCTGGCCGGCCCCTCCGCGGGGCCGAACGGCGGACAGATCTACGTCGATGGCTTCACCGGCGGACAGCTCCCGCCGAAGTCCTCGATCCGCGAAATTCGCATCAACCAGAACCCGTTTTCGGCCGAGTACGACCGCCTCGGCTTCGGCCGCGTGGAAGTCTTCACGAAGCCCGGTACAGACAAGTTGCACGGAAACCTGCAGGTGAATGGCAATCCATCGCAGTTCAATACCGCCAACCCGTTGGCCCCGCCGAATCAGCCCCCGTACCACACGACTTTTCTGTTCGGAAACCTCACTGGCCCGTTGAACAGGTCGGCTTCCTACAACCTGGGTGGAAGCTTGCGGCAAATTCAGGACGATGAGCTGGTGAATGCCACAATTCTTGCAGATCCAAACACGCCTGCAGTTCTATGCAATCCCGGCGAAACTACCTGCACCACGACCCAGTACGAGTACTCCTCCTACTACCCACAGACCCGCTTTGACTTCAATCCGAGACTCGACCTCGCTCTAGGTGAAAAGAACGTCCTGACGACGCGCTATCAGATCGTTCACAACGTGTCCACGAATGCCGGCGTAGGCAATATCACGCTACCCTCATCGGCAGTGAACACGTCGTCCCTGGGCAATGAGCTGCAGCTCAGCGACACGCAGACGTGGAGCGCAAAGCTCATCAACGAAACCCGGTTTGAGTACGAGCGCGAACACACGGCAGACTCCCCGGCCAGCACAGCACCGGCCGTGAGCGTGTCGGGCGTCTTTAAGAGCGGCGGAAACAGTTCGCAGAACGTCTCTGACCACGCCGACCACTTCGAGTTCCAGAACTATACCTCTATGCAGCTGAAAAAGAACTTCATCCGATTCGGAGCACGGTTGCGCTCCGACCGCGAAGCCACGAGCCCGGTGCAGAACACGAACGGCAGCTTTGTCTACTCAGCGCTGCAGTACACGGGTACGGGGCTGGACAACAGCTATCAAACCGGAACTCCGCGGCAGTTCTCGTTGACCATCATCAACCAACCCACGCTTCGATATGACTTTACAGATGTCGGACTGTACGCGGAGACCGACTGGAAGCCGCTCCAGAACTTCACGCTGAGCTACGGTTTGCGTTACGAGACCCAGAACCACCTCAGGGACCATCACGATTTTGCGCCGCGCGTCTCGTTCGCCTACGGGCTGGGCAGCGGCAAGGGCGCTCCCAAGACAGTGCTGCGCGGCGGCTTTGGTCTCTTCTACGATCGTTTCAGCGGCAACTACATTCTGAATCTGCTGCGCTTCAACGGCACAAGCGAGCAGGAATACACGATCAGCAACCCGAAAAACTGCACGCCAACGGATCCGAACTACAAGCAGAATTGCCTGGTCGGGGCCACTGCCAGCGCGCTGAATACCTACGAGACCGCGCCGAACCTCCGCACGCCGTACATCACCGAATTTGCCGGCGGCTTCGATCAACAGGTCACGCGCGCGGGTTCTCTCTCGGTAAACTACCTGCATTCGCAGGGCGTGCACCAGCTTGCCACCCAGAACATCGGCTATACGACGGGCCCGGTGACGACGGGCTACACGGCGCCCCCAAAGTATCAATACTTCTCCGAGGGCGTCTTCCGTCAGGACCAACTCATTGTTAATGGCCGGATCGCAACCGGGAAGCATGTCTCGCTGTTCGGCTACTACTCCCTGAACTTTGCGAAGGGTGATACCTCGGGAGCAGGCTCGGAGATCTCGACGCCATATAACATCGCGGCAGACTACGGCCGCACAACGTTCGACGTGCGCAACCGCGCGTTTATTGCAGGCTCGATTACCCTCCCGAAGTACATCCAGTTCAGCCCGTTCGTGATTGCCCAGAGCGGGAATCCGTACAACATCACCATTGGCCAGGACGTGAACGGCGATACGTTCTTCAATGACCGTCCCTATAAGGTGACGGGTGTCGCACCGAACGGATCGACCGTGAAGACCATCAATGGCTGCGGTACCTTTGCGGCGGCGGACCCGTCGAACCCATCAGTTACGGCAAATGCCCCCGTGGCGCCCATCAACGATTGCACCGGGCCGGGCCTGTTCACCTTTAACTTCCGCCTCACGAAAACGTGGGGATTCGGCGAATCGCGCAACGCGCAGAACAATGGTCCCGGTGGCCAGGGTGGACCTGGCGGCGGACCGGGCGGAGGCGGACACCATGAGCACGGCGGCGGCGGTCACGGGGGCCCCGGCTTCTTCGGAGGAGGTGGCTCCAGCACCGGCAAGCACTACAACTTTGCGCTTGGTTTCCAGGTACAGAACCTCTTCAACAATAAGGATCTCGCAACGCCGAACGGAACGCTGCTGTCTCCCCAGTTCGGCCAGCAGACGCAGTTGAGCGGTGGCCCATACACAACGAATGCCGCTACCCGCCGCATCTCGCTGCAGGCCTCGTTCAACTTTTAGTGATCCGTCTTCATCAACCGAAGCGGCTGCGATCTGTCGTCGCAGCCGCTTTTGGCATCAATCAGTGGCTGACGGTGAACGTGTTGTTGCCGCGATCCACATCCGGCACAACGTGCTCGGGATCGATCGTCGCCGAAGTCGCCGGCCCAGTCAGCGGCACTACGAACGTGTGGCTCGTGTTCTGCATCCAGGTCTCTGCCGGTACGGCAACATCCACGTGGCCTCCGCTCGCAAGCTCCACGCGCAGCGTCGAGGGAAGCACAAGCTTGTCGAAATTCTCAACCGTCACGCGCAACCCCTTGGTTGCGTCATTCGGATCAACGTACGCCGCTCCGGTCACCGCCAGGTCGAGCTTCCAGTTGTTGAAGTACCATCCGCGCCAGAAGTAGCTCAGGTCCTCGCCACCTTCTGAATCCATTGCGCGGAAGAAGTCCGACGGACTCGGATGTTTGAACGCCCAATCGCGGATGAACTTTCGAAACGCGAAGTCGAAGCGTTCCGGCCCAAGAATGTCATCGCGCAGCAGCACGAGCCCGAACGCGGACTTGAAGTACGTCACAGGATGCCTGTAGGTCTCCCGAATCGCATCAGCCCGCGTCATAATCGGCGGCGCGTCGGGATCGTTCAACACCTTCACAATCTGATCCGCCGGGGGCACCTTCGGGTCGGGCGCGAACTCCGCATCGCGTTTCGGGCCATAGACGCCGCCCTCAAACTCATTGCTCTCAAAAATATCGAGGAACGTATTGAAGCCCTCATCCATCCACGCGTTGCGCCGCTCGTCCGTACCCACGATCATCGGAAACCACGTGTGCCCGATCTCGTGTGCCGTCACCCAGAACAGCGCCGCGCCCTTATCGTTGATGCCGTCGAACAGCACACCCGGATATTCCATGCCCGATGAGAATCCCGCGACATTGATGGCGTTCGGATACGGGTACGGATACCACCGAGCAGAGAAGTGCTCGACCGCATCCTTCAGGTAGTCTGTCGAGCGTCCCCAGGCCGCATCGCCAGCCGACTCGGTCGGATACACGCTTTGCGCCAGCGCCGTATGCGCGGGATGCCCAGCTCCCGCGGGCACATTGAGGCGCGCTGCGTCCCACAGAAACGCCGCCGAGGCCGAAAAGACCACATCGCGCGTCGAGTCCATCGTGTAGTGCCACGTCTTCGTCTGCGTCGTCGTGGAGCCCACCGCACGATCGACATCCTCGGCCGTGCGGATCATCACCGTCTTGTCGCTGGTCCGCGCCTGTGCGAGCCGCGCCTGCTCCGTGCTGCTCAGCACCTCATTCGCATTCACCAGCGCGCCGGAGCCGGCCACGATCATGTTCGCCGGGACCGTAACGTAGTAGTCGAAATGCCCATACTCGAGATAGAACTCATTCGCGAGATACGGCAGCGTATCCCAGCCGCGCAGATCGTCGTAAACGCACATACGCGGATACCACTGCGCGATGTCATAGATCTCGCCCTGCTGCGCCTTGCCCCATGAAGTACGCCCGCCGAAGAGCCCGGGAATGGTGTAGTGATACCGGATGCGCACGCGAATCTGCTCTCCATGATGCAGCGCGAACGCTTCTGGCAATTCAATCTGCATGCGCGTATCTGCAATGACGGCTGCTGCTTTTATCGCCTCCTGATGCGCCTTCCCGAGCGGCTGAATCTCCACGGACTCGAGCACGTAGCCCTCGGTGTTCGCAGGCCCGGTGAGTGCGGGACCGCGCCGCCGCCGAAACTCCGACGCGAACGCTGCCGAACGGGAGTCCTTGCGGTAGATATTCTGTTCGAGATGCAGCCACAGCGAGGTTAGCGTGTCGGGTGAGTTGTTGGTGTACGTAATCAGCTCAGTGCACGTCAGCGTTTTCGTCTGAGTGTCGATGGCGGCATGCAGCTCGTAATCGGCGCGATTCTGCCAGTACTGCGGACCAGGCGCGCCGTCGGATGACCGGTAGACGTTCACCGGGTCGGGCAGCGTCAGCGGAGCAAACGTCTCGAGTGGTTTGTAATTGGTACTGGACGCAGCAGGCGCTGAAGTCTGGGCATGCGACACAACTGTGAAGACAAGAACGGCAGCAAGAGTCGGAAAGATGGGCAAGCGCACGAGCCCATCCTACATGCCGCGAATGGGCTACTCGTCAGTCGGTTCTGTTAATCCCAGCGTCGCAATTCCACCGCGCGACTTCTTCTTGTTCGCCTCAGCCTTCGCCGTCACCAGCGGCTGCTCGCGCACAGGTAAAACGAACTTGGACTCGTCGCCCAGCTTCGGAGCCGGTAGCCGCGCTGCAGTCGCGGCGATTACCACCGTCTTCGCATTCAGGAACTCGCGCATCCCCGCAGCCGAGAGCTCGCGCCCATAGCCGCTATGCTTGATGCCGCCGAACGGCAGTCGTGGATCACTCGCGACCGGCGTATTGAAGAACACCGATCCGCTCTGCAGCTCCAATGCCAGCCTCTGCTGCTCCGCAGTCTCATTCGTCCAGCAACTCGCCCCCAGCCCAAACGACGTGTCATTCGCCAGAGCAATCGCTTCGTCGAGTGACGCTACCTTGAACAGAAATGCGAGCGGCCCAAAGGTCTCCTCGCGTGCCACTGGCGCGGTTCGTGGCAGCCCTACGATCACAGTCGGGGAAAAGAAGTTCCCATCCCGGCTCAGCCGCCTTCCACCGGTAAGCAATCGGCCGCCGGCGTTGATCGCAGCGTCCACTTGCCTCTGCAGATCTTCCGCGATCTGCTGCGTCGCCAGCGGCCCGATCTGCGTCCCGTCTGCCATGGGGTCGCCAACAACTTGCGCAGCCATCGCTTCGACGAAGCGCTCCTCGAACGTGCGATATACCGACTCATGAACGATGAACCGCTTGGCAGCGATGCAACTCTGACCGTTGTTGATGCACCGCGCCTGTACCGCGCTCTTAATCGCCTCCGTCAGATCTGCCGACGGCATCACGATGAACGGATCACTGCCGCCGAGCTCCAGCACACTCTTCTTGATGAAGTATCCGGCCTGTGCTCCCACCGCCCGGCCTGCAGCCTCCGAGCCCGTCACCGTCACCGCCGCCACGCGGTCATCCGCCAGCACCCTCTCCACCTGCTTCGACTCAATCAGCAGTGTCTGAAACACGCCACGCGGAAACCCCGCGCGCCGAACCAGCGCTTCAATTGCCAGCGCACACTGCGGCACATTGGAGGCATGCTTCAGCAGCCCCACGTTGCCCGCCATCAGCGCCGGCGCCAGAAACCGGAACACCTGCCACAGCGGAAAGTTCCACGGCATCACTGCCAGCACCACACCCAGCGGATCCCAGCGCACATAACTGCGCGCATGCTCGGTCGCGATAAACTCCGGCGCCAGCATGGCCTCGCTATTCTCCGCATAATGGCGGCAAGCACGCGCGCACTTTTCCACCTCCGCACGAGCGGCCGTGATGGTCTTACCCATCTCCGTCACCATCATCGTCGCGAGGTCGTTCTGCTCAGCATCCAGCAGATGGGCCAGCCGCCGCATCCAGAACGCCCGCTGCGCCAGCGGCTCAGAGGGATAGCTGCGGCTCGCCTCATAAGCAAGTGTCAGCTTTGCCTCCAGGCCTTGAGGCGTGAGTGGCTCGAAACTGCGGAGCAGCTCACCGGTCGCGGGATTGATGGTCTGAATGGGCATGGCGTCACGTCTTGCAGGACGCAAACTCAGCGCTGCAGACAGTGTAGCCGCCTCGCCGAACTATGCGATAGAGAGTTTTGCGAGCGTCCGGGCGAGCACGCGCGTGCCCAGCGCAATGGCCTCGGGTGTGGCGTACTCATCAGGGCGATGAGATACACCATTTCGGCACGGAATAAAGAGCATCGCCACAGGCGCAATCGGCGCAATGAAGTTCGTGTCATGGTACGCACGCGACACCATCCGCCTGAAACTAGCGCTCTCTTCGCGGCAGGTATCCTCGAGCGCCGCAACGATCCGCGGATCGGAATGCGCCGGCTGGTCGGCATTGATCAGCTCCTCCAGGACGCGCACACCACGGCGTTGTTCTACGTCCCGAATGTCCGCATGCAGCGCATCCATTACTGAAGTCCGGCGACTCACCTCCGTGTCGCGGATATCCAGTGTTATCTGCACACGCGACGGAACCGAATTCACCGCACCCGGATGCACCGCGACCATACCGACCGTTGCGACCGTGTCCACGCCGCTCAGGCCCTCGGCCTTTGCTCGCGCATTCGCCGCCAGCGCATGGCGCTCGACCGAAAGAATGATCTCGGCAGCCGCGCAAAGCGCATCGCGCCGGTCCGGCATCAGCAGCGCACCCGCATGCCCGCCGAAACCCTCAACCGTATACCGGTAGCTGGCGGGCGCGGCGATGTTCGTCACAATTCCAAGTTGAATCTTATCCCGCTCGAGCAGGGGCCCCTGCTCGATGTGCAACTCCACCCATGCGTCAAAGTAGTTCGCCGGCAGCTTCACACTCGCGAGCTGGCCCGTAAATCCTGCCGCGTGTCGCACCTCGCGTAGCATGAGCCCCTCCGGCGCATTTGGGTCAGTCTCATGCAGCCGGTCGCGCAGCTCATCCGCGCTCTGCGCGTCCATCACTCCACCCAGCAGCCGCGACCCCAGGCATCCAATCCCAAACCGCGTCGGCTCCTCGCTCGTGAACATCAGCAGTTCGAGCGATCGCTTCGGCTGAAACCCAGAGTCCTTCAGCGAACGCAACGCCTCCAGCCCGCCCAGCACACCCACCGTGCCGTCGTACATGCCAGCGTGCGGAATCGCATCCGTGTGCGATCCGGTTCCGACTACGCCAGCTGCAGGATCAGTGCCCTCCCATCGCATAAACGTATTGCCGACTGCATCGTCACGCACGCTGAAACCTGCGCCCTTCGCCAGCGACTTCAGCCATGCACGTGCTTCGAGATCCCGCGCGGTAAACACGATCCGCGTGACTGCCTGCGTCGGTTCCGGCAATGACCTCTCTTCCGTGGCCGGACAGTCCGTAATCCGCGCGAGTTCATGCAGCTCGGCAAGAAGACGATCGGAATTGATGCTGATGTTCATGCGAGCGTGTGTCTGTTGAAGTCCTTGTAGATTAAGTACTTCGCCGGCTGCTTGCCAATCGCGCCGAACCACTGCGGACAAAACGGCGCCATCCAGATGAAGTCACCGGCCTGCGTGGGATACCACTCCTCGCCGAGCCGATAAATCCCGCCGCCTTCCAGCATCAGCAGGCCATGCTCCATATAGTGAATCTCCACCTGCGAAAGCCCCGCGCCCGGCGCATACGTCATCGTGTTGCATGCGAAATCAAAGGCGAGTGAGTCTGGGAGCAACGAGCGCACCTGCAGCCCCTCATCGCCGTTCAGTGCAACCGAATCAACCTCGTCCTCGCGGCCAATCAGAAACCATGGCCACGCCTCTTCGGGTTCTTCGCCACGCGAATGTGGCAGCGGCAGAAACGGTTTGTCGATTACCACAACTCGCGCGCGCTTCTGTGCCTTCAGCGTGTACTCCGACTCCGTGGGCAAATAGGCGTACCCACCCGCGGTCATCGGATGCGGCCCCGCGCTTCGCTCCGTGAGAGCAAGCTCGCCTTCAAGCACATACAGGAACCGCTGCGTCGGTCCTTCCATCAACGTGCCGCCTGTTTCGAGCTCAACGGTCATCATCGTAAACGCCGCGCCGGCCCGCGGCGAAACATGCACAATCGCCATGCCATCGGCCAATCCTGGCAGCGGCGTGCGGATGAACGTATCCGGCGTGAGAAGCAGATGATCGCGGCGATTCGCGCTGCGTGTCAATCCAAGATGATGCATAAGAAGGCGATTTTACCCGTTCCGAGGCTTGAGTCCACGCAGGAATTCGAGAACTGTTGCCAGCGCCGCCTCAACGTCATCGACACGCACTGCCTCCTCCGGATGATGGCTCAGCCCGCCGGGCGAACGGACGAAGAGCATCGTCGTCGGCACGTGCGCTGCCAGGATCATCGCATCGTGTCCTGCACCCGAGAACATCTGGTGT
>Ga0070741_10007821_pt1 | contig 21871 bp, 20 predicted proteins | sample Coa_R1_4_FD_66440 | JGI IMG/M metagenome (GOLD analysis project Ga0070741, IMG submission 66440) | Surface soil microbial communities from Centralia Pennsylvania, which are recovering from an underground coalmine fire - Coalmine... | ecosystem: Environmental > Terrestrial > Soil > Unclassified ... | reverse complement strand
CATGGTCCTGCCTTCCGGCATCAACAAGGCGAGCGGGCTGACGCAGGCACTGAACAGAATGGGCGTCTCGCCTCGCAACGCGGTCGCCGTCGGCGATGCCGAGAACGATCACGCGATGCTCGCGCTGTGCGGCTTCGGAGTGGCGGTCGCGAACGCGCTGCCGGCATTGAAGGAGAAGGCGGACATGGTGACCCAGGGCGAGCGCGGCGCCGGTGTCGCCGAGCTGATCGATGCGCTGCTGCGGGATGCTGTCGGCTCGAGGTCGCGCACCGCGCGGCCCGCCGCACAGGGTTAAGGTGAAAAGCGGTGCTTCCCTACAGTCCCGAAACCGAAGGTGACCCTGCCGAATTCACGAATGTGATGACCGTTCACACGAGCTCGGGCTCACGTGTGATACACCGCGCCTACGGGAGATGAAATGAGTTTTCTGTCGTACACCTGTCATGACCTGCCGTCATTCTGCGCGCACTCCGGCCCCGTCAGGACTGTCACAACAGGATTGGGAACTGATGCACTCTAGCCCTCTGGCGATCATCACCATGCGCCGCGAGCTCGCGGCACGTTATGCCACGACGACCCGGCAGTGGCTTGCGGCCCGGAACACGTATCGGCGGCTGCACGACGCACCGGTCAAGAACATCATCGCCTTACGCAATGCCGCGGCCCGGCTGGATCAGCTCGATCGTGGGCGAGCGGCGCTGATGCGCGACCTCAAGGCGCTTTCCGACTAAGCCGGCCGGCTTCCGGGCTCCTGCATGGGGCGCCCACGGCGCGTCTTTGGCGTCCCGGCACCAGAGCTGATGTGCTGAAAAATCGCCGCAGGCGATTTTTCCAATAAGTCAGAACAGAGAGCCGCTCCCGCCGACCATTGCCTTGCGGACCAGTGGGATCGGGGGGCCGCCGTAGGAAAGAAACTGGTCGTGAAAGGCTTCCCAGTATCGCTTCGGATCCGCGCCAGAGCTGCCTGAGGTTCTCATCGCCACCCAATCGGCGCGCAGCTTTCGGATCATGAGCTTGCCCAGCGTGTAGTTGAGATAAGCAGGGTCATACGCTCCTCGGGCGGCCTGCTGGCGCGCATTGCCCGGGTCGGCGTAGGCCTGCTCCAGGAACATTTTCTCCGCCTGCGCCGGCGTCATACCCTGGGTGTGCATGCCGAGCGAGGCCAAGAAACGGACATCCCGCAGCAGCGCCTCGGTGAGCTGGCCGATATGCATTTCCGGGTTGCCGTTGCCGTAGCCCTCTTCCCACATCATCTCCTCACAGTAGTGGGCCCAGCCCTCGGCGTAGGCATAGCCCACCCAGAGCGCCGCGATTCGTGAGGGGTTTCGGTTGGCATGCAGGAACTGCAGAAAATGCCCTGGCCACACCTCGTGCACGCTGGTGAAGGTCAGTGCCGCGATGCCGGGCAGGTACTCCTGTCGCTCCTTCGGCGTCCACTTCGGATCGGGGGGTGAGATGTTGTAAGTGGAAGCCACGCCCTTCTCGTAAGGGCCGGGAATGTTGATGTAGGCGAAGTTGCCCCGGTTGTAGGGGGGCGCCTCGGCAACGAGCGCTTCCTCCGCCCCTGGAATGCTCACGATCTGTTTGGCCACGATGAAGGCCTTGAGCTCCTTCAGGATGGCCCGGGCGCCTTCGAGTGTCCCCCCGGCGGGCTTGTGGGCGTTCATCCGCGCGATGCAGTCGCGAAGCGACCCCTGTGGCAGAAATTGCGCACACGCCTGCTTCAGGGCCTGCTGATTGCGCTCGAGGTCTGCCCGCCCGATCGCCACGAGGTCCGCCAGCGGCACATCGACCCGCTCGGTCTGTTTCAGCATCGCGGCGTACAGCTCCGGACCCAGGGCGAAGCTGTCCGTCCCACTTGCGCGCTGTGAGACAAGCCAGGACTTGAGTTCATCCATGGCTTTGGCGGCCGCAGTGCTCGCCGCCCGCAGGTCCCGCTGCGCCTGCGGGTCCTGGATCGAGGCGAAGACCTTGGGTGCGTCGTTCCGATAGAACTGTGCAAAACCGCCGAAGCCGGCAATTCCCCGCTCGATGTAGGGCCGGGGCATGGGGGTGTGCAGATTCGCGCGGATCTCGGTCGCGATATGAGGAATGGCCTGCGCATACCCCATGTAGCCCTTCAGTCGGGTCTCGAGTGGCGCGTAGTTGCGGCTCAGATAGACCTCGGGGTCGAGGCGCTCGATGTACCAGGCTGGATTGCTGAACGGGAAGCGCGCCTGATCCAGCCAGAACAGATCCCGGTCGATCACGCTGAGGAGGTATTCCCGTTCGAAGCGCTGCGCAGCCTCCAGAGGACCCGGACTGATCGCTTCGGCCTGGGCGCGCACGTGCTTCAGCCGGTCGATCTCCTTTTGAAGCCCGGTCGCACTCCAGTCGCCCATCTGACCATCGAACTCGTGACGGCCCGCCTGCACGGCAAAGAACGGATGCGACTGGAAGTAGTCCTCGATGAAGCGGGACGCGAACTCGGTCCACGCCGCCTGCGCGGTCACCTTCGGCTCGGGTGGGGGCGGTGCCTGAACCACGGCGGGCTGGCGGCTGCAACCCGCCGCAATGAGGGCCAGAGCCATCAGGGCGGCACGCGCGCAGGACATCGAAAACCTCATGAATACCTCCGATTCACCATCATCTGAATACGTCCGACGAGTCGGGATAGAGCCGGAGCAGGATCTGCTGAGCACTGGCCGCGATGATCGGCAACAGCGCTGCCGATACAGCCCTCGCGCCTGGCGGTTCCGCACCCGCCCCCGTGGCGCCCGACCCTTCGTTTCGCCTTTCCCACACCGCATCGAGGTCTGACCGTCGCTGCCGAAGCGCACTGACCACTGCCTCCTGCCAATGGGGCGGTGCGGAGCTGGAGACGAACTCGCCCCGCCCCCGTCCAAAGTGAGCCACCGCCAGATACCGCGCGAGCGCCGCGGCCACGCGCTCGAACAGGAAATCGCCAGACCATCGCACCGTTGCGGCATGCGCACCGCGCGCGAGGTTGTAGGCCTTGGCAAGCCCTCTAGCACCGAACGCGCCCAGCACGCCTCCGATGAGGGCGCCCGCACCAAAGGTGAGTCCCCCAGCTCCGAGGTCGGCGGCGAGCCCGCCCAGGGCGCCCGAGAGCAAGCCGCCCAGCACGCTTGCCTTGTCCACATCGGCGGGTCGGTCGACCGCAAATTCGCGTCCCATGCGCTTCAGCACCTCTTCGGTCGCCTTCCCCGTCAGGCCATGCAGTCTGACGAGCTCCTCGGTGGTGGCGCGAACCTGCCGATCCAGGCGCGCGGCGAGCGCGCCCTGCGCCGCAGCGAGCCGAGCATCCTCGCGCACCGCGACTCCGGTGACCGCGCCCAGCCAGGCGCGTGCCTTCCCCTGCACGTCGAGCTCCTCCACAGGCTCTGCGTCCACCACCGCTGCCGCAATCTGCCCAGCCAGCGCCTGCATCGAATGGTGGAAGACCTCCAGATTCCTTTCGCGCCAGCGCTCGCGCAGGCGTCCGAAGCTTGCCTGGCGGGCCGTCGGTAACAGTTTCTGGAGGTGCGCCAGCAAGGTCCCTTCCTGTACCCAGCAACGGGCGAACGCATCGAAAGGCAGAACCTGCTCCACCCAGGGATATTTCGCGGCACTGCCTTCCCAGAGCTTCACATCGGCCTGAGCGTGGACCGACTCGCGGGGTGGACCGAGCTGATTCAGCAGCAGCACCACCGGCTTGCCGATCCATCCGAGGATGCGCATTTCTGCATCGACGTAGCCGGCGGAAACAGGCTGCTCGCCTGCATTGACCACGTACAGGATGACATCGGAGGTCTCCCGCGCGGTGCGCATGGCCTGCTGGCTGCACCAGAAGGGCCGGTCTGCCAACCGATCCCAGACCTGGGACAGAAACCAGCCGACGGGTCGGTCGCTTTGCTGCAGCCGCTTCAGCACCCGTGTGCTGTCACCGAAGCCCGGTGTGTCCCACAGGACGAGCGAGTCGCCCTGCGGTGATTCGATCAGCACGTGGCTTTCGGCGACTTCGGTGACATGCGCCCGATCGCCCACTTCGCCGATATCCTGCCGCAGCAGGGTGCGGGCCAGAGTCGTCTTGCCGACATTGGTGTGCGACAGCAGACTGACATCGATCCGTTTGTCGTCGGTCTGTCCTCGCACTGCGGCGACACTCTCGCTCAAGCGCTTTCGCTCGCCGTCCACAGAGCACGGCGGGCCGCATCGCGTGCATTCTGGCCTTCTTGAGAGCCTGGCGTGATCCGGGTCAGGTCCACGATGCAGGCACGCAGCCCATAACCGGATACAAACTCGCTCCAGAGTTGGCGGCGCTGCCGCAGGCGGTCCTCAAATCCCATGTCGTTCCGCATCCGCGCGGCATAGGGAGCCTCATCGAGCATGACGAGCAAGGGCGCAGCGCTCGCGTTGTGCGCCAGCCAGTCCCGCCAGCCCGAAATCAACATGCCGTGATTCTCGACTTCGGGTGTCGCGGCCAGCGACAGCAGCAGCACGTTCCAGTTGGCCGGGACCAGGGAGGCGGCTTTTTCCTCCTCGCCGTAACGAATGGGCTCGCGTACGCTCACGGTCAGCTTGCCGCCGAGCGCATCCGCAAGAAACAACTCCAGACCTGCGATCGACTCCTCCGCAGGCTCGTAAGCGTAGGGCGTAACACTCGCAACCTCCCGAACGGTGCCGTCCCCAACACTCAGCAGCACGCTGCGCGCATACCCATTCAGGGAAGCGGGAAGCGGCGGCCGTCGCGAGAAGCGCCACAGGCCGAAAGTCGCCGTGAGCACGGCAAGCAGCCGCGGAATCACGATGTACAACACCGCGGTCAGGGCTATCAGATGGATCCAGCGTGCCGCATCGCCGCCGCCGCCGCTGGCCGTCCAGCGCAGAGCACGAATTTCATCGAGCGATGGGAGCGGAATGCGCGACAGCGCGGAAGCCGGTCCATACAGGATGGTGATCAGTGCCTGAGCACTGCGCGGGCCGAGAAAGGTGCTTTCCCACCCTGCTTCGTAGCGCAGCGCGATTCCGCGCACGTACAGGCCAGCAATGAGCCCCAGCGCCAGCAGTGCCGCGGCGAGATGCATCAGCCGCTTGCCGGTGAAAATCCACAGCGGTTGCGAAATGACCGTCCATTCGCCGGCAAATCGGCGCAGGCCGTTGGTCAGGGGAACGTTGAAGCGCGTCGAGCGGCGCAGAAGCGACTCGATGCGAGCGGCAATCCAGCGGGAATAGGTCCGTGTGACAGGGCGTGCACTGACAGCCTCGGAACGGCGTAGCGCCCCGAGCCACGCCGTGAACAGCAGGACGTATACGACCAGGTTCCAGGCAATGAGCCCGATGAGCGGGAAGGCGAGGATGTTGATGCGCCGGCTGCCATCGAGCGCCGCCAGGGAGACGCCGAATGCAAACGCCACCACGAGCACAACCCGGCCGAGCCAGGTGAATCCGCCCGCCAGCGCAAGCGCATGCCCCACGGCCGGAGCGCGCGAGCGGACGCTGGCGAGGAGTCGTTCGGCCCGGTGCACGATGAAGCCCTGCGATGCAGGAGAGAGTGCACCAGCGGAGGGCTCCAGCCCCGTGGATCCGAGCTCGCGCAGGGCGGCGCGCGAGGCATCCGCCCGATCGGCGAGCGGGATGACTTCACCGAGTCGATCGGTCTCTTCGATCGCCTGGATCAGCAGAACCGTCCGCAGCGCCTGTTGGTGCATGGCTGGCTGGCGGGCTCAACGGTCCGCTCTGCAGGCCGAAAGCGGCTGCAGAGGGGAGCCGCCGGGCGCGCGGGACGACTGATGGCTCACTAGTCCAGTCGCCGTGCTTTGACCGCCCGCAGCGCTCCGTTCTCGTTGCGCTCGATGCCGAATTCGATCGGCCGGCAACAAACGCTGCAGTCCTCGATGTACGACGACTCGTCGCTCGCAGTCAGATCGACGCGAGTTTCCAACCGTTCACCGCAGTACGGACACTGTACAGCCACGAACTCCTCGGGTTGCAGCCCTGGCAGGCCCTTGCCGGGCTCGTACACCGGCTCGAGACCGTACAGGCTGTCGATGCTGCGCTCATCGAGGCTCGCGATGCGGCGCGCCAGCGCATCGATCTCTCGGGTTTTATGTCGTTTCACGGCGGCCATTCTACGCGAGGGGCGCCCACAACCCCGCGGAAATTGCGGCCGCGACCTGCAGCCAGGTGGCCGGAAGCCGCCACGGTTCGTCGCCATTCGCCACGGCTGAGCCGAAGCGACCTGCTGTCACGACCGGCGGAGCAAACCCAAATGCCCCGGCGTGCATCTACACGGATGCTCGAAGTGAAAACGAGCGCAGTCATCCGCCCTCCAACAGGAGAACCATCATGACCACCGTGAATGTTGGCTTTGCCATCCTGGCCTTCGGTGTGCTCGCCAGCGGTAACGCAATTGCAGCTCCGCAGTCTCAGACCGAAACCGTCGAGGTGCGCTACACGCGCGCGGCGCTCGATGCCCCGGGCGGCGCGGAACGCCTGTATCGACGGATCCAGGCAGCAGCCCGGCAGGCATGCGGTGACTCCGACCCGCGCGACATCGTGCGCTACTTCATGTTCAAAGGCTGTTATCAGAACGCGCTCGATGCGGCAGTTGAAAAGGTCAATGCCTCCACGCTGACGGCACTTCACCACAAGGCTCAGCGTACCGCTCCCGGTTGAGTCAGTCAGGAGGGCGCGTGAGCAGGCGGGCATCCGCCGTCAGCTCACGCGCACGAGGCCTGGCGCGACTCAGTCGTTCATGGGAATCGAGCGGGGCAGCGGCTGATCCGTGTGATCGTATACGCGCTTCAGCGCGACATTCGGGTAGTCGCCGCCGCCGAGATGCAGCTGCTCGATCAGGTGTTTGCCATCGCTCGAAAGCGTATAGGACTCGACGGAGCGCACGCCGGTCTGCGGCTTCACCTCGATCACGAATTCCTTGCCCTTCCACCCCGAGCTCTGATCGGCGACACCCCAGGAGGCCGACACGACGCTCTTCAGGCCGGGTGTAAAGGTGCGCGCGGTAATGCCGTAATCGAGTGTCAGTTGAGTGTGGGTTTGACGAATGGTGAGCTGGTCGGCTCGGGCCACATCCGCGCTCAGCGCACGCATCACCTGGGTGTGCGTGATGATCTGGTTGTTGCGATAGAGCAGCGGCTGCATGGCTTGCTGCGACCGGCGCCCGCGGGGTCCGTTGCCGCCCTGACCGTCCTGCTGACCGTTGTCATACGGCCCCAGGCCGTCATCGGCTGCCGACATGTCACGGTGAGTCGTCTCCTTGGGCCGCAGCTTGTCCAGGAGCTTCTGCGGATCATCACTTGCCTGACGATCGAGGATCCAGTTGCCCGAGAGGTCGATCGAATGGGGCGCGGCTGGGTCAAGGGTGCTGACGCCGAAGCATCCCACCAAGCTCAGCGAGGTCAGCGCACACAGGCAGCCGGCGATGCGCATGGGGGCAGTCACTCCTGCAACTCGCGAGCGGTTCGAGCTCACAGCCTGATCCGCAGCCAGGCACCCGAGCGCCAGCGCAGGAACAGGATCGTGCCCAGCAGCATGACGTAGATCACCAAGGCGCTCCAGCCTCCGATCGGCCCCCAGCCAAACTGAGGTAGAAAATGCACCCATCCCCGCCCCGGAGCAAATGTGAAGGCATGGGCGAGGGGCACGAACACCAGCCAGGAGAGAGGGATGACCAGGACGGCCGGCACGATCACATCTGCCGCCCCTCTCAGGCACAGGGCACTGCCCATATTGAGCCCGTCGAAGAACTGATAGATCGCGGCGAGCCACAGGAGTTGCTCGCCGAGCCCGACGGCGGCCACGGCTTCGGCATCATGGGCACCGAAGAACACTGGCAGGAGCAGCGGACCGGCGAGAGCCAGAACCACCCCGATACCGCCCATGTACAGGGCAGTCAGCAGGATGACCCGGGTGCCGACCCGCATGCCCCACTGCCGATCCCCTGCGCCGATCGACTGGCCGACGAGGGTCGTACCAGCCGAAGCAATGCCGTAGCCGGGCATGTAGGCGACAGAGGTCAGCAGCATGGCCACCTGGGTGGCCGCGCCGCCGGCGGTGCCGAGGCGCACCTGCATCATCTGAAAGAAGGAGATGCCCAGCAGGTCGGCGGCCGGCAGCAACCCGGTTGGAAGTCCGAGGCGCAGCTGCTCACCCAGCTGATGCAGATGCGGCCGCCAGGTCAGATGCGATCTGAAGCGCGCGCGATACGAAGCATTCAGGAAGATCAGCGCGCACAGTGACAAGCCGATGGCTTGTGCAGCGGTCGACGCCCAGCCCGAACCGGCTACGCCCCAACCGAGGTGGAAGATGAAGAAGTTGTTGAACACGGCGTTGGCCACGGCCATGACGACCGTGACGATGAGCGAGATTCGGGGCCTGCCGATGCCGTTGAAGAAGCCGAGGAATGCCCAGACTGCTACGCCGAAGGCGGCACCGCCAACGCGCGGAAACCAGAACTGCGAGGCCAGCAGCTCGATCGTGGGATCGAAGCCGAAGGGAGCGAGGATCGCGTGCCGTGCTGCCCCGGCGGCGACGAACAGCGGAGCGGCGCACAAGGTGGCCCAGAGCGCGGTCCACACCGCCTGCGAGGCTCGCGTGTAGCGGCGCGCGCCATAGGATTGGGCGGTGATCGTCTGCACAGCCGATGCCACGCCACCGAGAATCAACACCACCACCAGCACCAGCCACTGCACGGCGCCGACACCGGCCAATGCCTTCGTGGAGATATGACCGATGAACCACATATCGGTGAGGTTCAGAATGATCTGAATTGCGCTGTTGGCCATCAGGGGCAGCGCGAGCGCGAGCACCGCGCGCTGATCCACGTGCTCGCCTCCAGCAGCGTCGATGCGTTGCGCGGGCATTGTTCCGGCAACGCGGGTTGGCTCGATGCGCGTATCCATGGGCGATAGGGGGACCGGCAGTGAAGGCTGCACCGCCAGGCGGACAGCAAAGCTGGTTATTTTCTCACACCAGTTCTTTACGCGGCAGCGGTGACTGGGGCACCTTACCGGGATGGCTACTCGCAAAGCGAAGAATCCTGCGGCCACACGCGGGAAAGGGGCCGGCGCCAAGCGCCGACGTGGCAAGTTGGCCCCGGGCAAGAGCGCGCGGGGCCTGGATGCTGCCGAGGTTGCCATCGCAATCGATAGCCCCGAGGTGGCCGCCGTCGCCACGCTCGTTGCGCAGGCTGGTGGCGCACCAATCGGCGCCTACCACGATCCGCTGGGGGGCCGCCCGCTCCTGCTCGCCTCCCTGCCGCTCACGGCCGTGCAGCCGACGCCCTTTCAGCGCGACCTCTCCCCGACGCACGCCAAGCGCCTGGCGGAGAAAATCGACGAGACGGCAGCCTTTCTCGATCCGCTCATCGTCGTGCGCGGTGAGGACGGGAGGCTCTGGACACCCAATGGTCGCCATAGGCTGGCGGCCGCCAAGGTCCTCGGGCTGAAGCAGATCACCGCGCTGATCTCTCCGGACGAGTCTCTCGCCTATCGCATACTCGCCTTGAACACGGAGAAGGCGCACAACCTGCGCGATCGAAGCCTGGAAGTGATTCGCATGGCGCGCAATCTGGCCAAAACGCAGGGCAGCGCGCACGAATCGCAGTTCGGCGCAGAGTTCGAGTCCGCGGAGCTGCTGACGCTCGGCATCGTGTACGAGAAGTCGCCACGTTTCGCCGGCGGCGCCTATGGCGCATTTCTGAAGAAGGTCGACCGCTTCAGCGAGCGCACGCTCGCCGCCAGCCTGCGCGAGCGTGAGAGCTTCGCGGCGCGACTGCTGGAGATCGATGCCCAGGCCAAACGGGTGATGGCCGCTCTACAGACGCGCGGCTTCAAATCCCCGTACCTGCGCAACTATGTCGTGGCGCGCATCAATCCGGTTCGTTTCCACAAGGTGAAAAAGGGCGATACGAAGCCGCCGATGCCCCTCGGACAGGCGCTCATCCGGATGGCGGCGGCTGCGAAGGCCTTCAAGATCGAGTCGGTATCCAACAGGGACCTCGCCTGGGTCGCGGTGGGCGCGGGCAGCGAATAGGCGGGTTCGATGCGATCCGATGGCGACTCACTGCGGCTTGCGCGGAGCGACATCGAGGCTGCTGGAGTAGCTCAGTCCGTACCCGTACGGAAACAAGGGCCGCTCGGAACCCTCACCGTCGGCCGTCCCACTCTGATGCGGCGTGCGGGGCCACGAGAAGGGCAGCTTGCCGCGAAAGTCGAAGCGCACCGAGCCATCGGGCGCCCTGAAGAGCACATCGGCAACCCCGCCGCCCTCGCTGCCCGGAAGCCATGCGGCGACGAAAGCCGTCGAGGCGTCGAGCTCGGGACTCACCCAGAGCGGGCGGCCGGAAAGGAACACCGACACCACGGGGATCCTGCGCGCTTGCAGGCTGCGCAACAGCTGCAGATCCGACTTGTCGCCGGGACTGAATTGCACCGTGGGCCGATCGCCGGCGGCCTCGGCGTACGGATTTTCACCGAACACCACGATCGCCACATCGGGCTTGACGGTGAATGAGCCGGTCGAGCTGAGCTGCGCGGTGCCGCCTCCTGCGACGACCGCAGCTCGAATGCCCTCGTAGATCGACTCGCTGTGAGGAAAGTCCTGGTTGGCAAGGCCCGTACCCTGCCAGCGCAGTGTCCAGCCGCCGCTCTGCTTGGCAATGTTGTCGGCGCCATCGCCGGCGACCAGCACGCGCTGGCGTGGTGACAGGGGCAGCACCTGGTCTCGGTTCTTCAACAGCACCAGTGATTCGCGCACCGCGCGCCGCGCGAGAGCCCGGTGCGCGCTCGAGCCGAGCAGATCGAATCGCCCGGCCATCGGACGCAACGAGGGCTTACCCTCTTCCAACAGATGCGCGCGCAACTTGACCCGCAAAACGCGTCTCACCGCATCTTCGAACCGCGCGGGAGGGATCTCGCTCGTGCGGACCTGACGCAGCGTGTTGTCGAACAGCCCCTTCCAGCTATCGGGCGCCATGAACATGTCGAGGCCGGCATTGATCGCCTTGGCACAGCTCACATTCGAGCACCCCGGAATCTGACCTTGCGCATTCCAGTCCCCGATGACCAGGCCATCGAAATGCAGGCGTCCTTTGAGTACATCGGTGATGAGGCTGCGCTGGGCCGCCATCTTGGTGCCGTGCCAGCTCGAATATGACGTCATGACGGTCTGCACGCCTGCGGCGACTGCGCCGGGATAGCCGGCGAAATCGATGTCCCGCAACTGCGCCTCGCTGGACAGGTTATCGCCCTCGTCATGTCCGTCCGTACCACCACCGCCGACAAAGTGCTTGGCGGTTGCGAGGATGTGGGTGGAATCCAGAAACTGAGCGGTACCGGGCTCGCCCTGCAGACCCAGGACCATCTGCCGCGCGAGCTCGCGCACGAGCTGTGGGTTTTCGGAGTAGCTCTCGTAAGTGCGCCCCCAGCGAACATCGCGAGCCACGGCGAGCGTAGGGGCGAACGTCCAGTCCAGGCCGATCGTGCGCACCTCGAGCGCCGTGACGGCGCCGATCTCGCGTAGCAGCGCCGGATCGCGCGTGGCGCCCAGCCCGATGTTATGTGGAAATATGGTGGCGCCCGGAATCTTGGCGACGCCGTGGACCGCGTCAATACCCCAGAGCGTGGGTATGGGGCGGGGTCCCTGGACAGGGTCCACGGAGGCCTCATAGAACCGATCGGCGAGGGCCAGCCACTCACGCGGTGGAGCGAACACATTGTTGCCGGGCGAAGAATTCCCGCCGTTCAGCACGGAGCCGAGGGGAAATTGGCGAAGGTCATCGGGTGTGATGTGCGCGATGTCGGCCTGCAGCAGCTGGCCGACCTGCTGCTCGGGCCGCATGGCCGCGAGCAGTCGGCTGATCCGCGCCTCCAGATCCGCGTCCCGCGCGATCGCAGGCGGCACTTGCGGCCACTCAGCGGGATGAACGAGTCCCTCGGGTGGGGCCGCGAGGCGACCGCCGGCAGCGGACGTCCCCAGCCCGGTGCCCAGAACCAGGACTACACTCGAGCACAGCAGAGCGCCACCCGGCGCCCTTTGCCTGCCGAGCCGTCTCGTGCTCACCTCCCCGGCACCCTTGCCGGCGGGCCCTCGCATGCGATGGGTCCGGCGGGCGCCTGGACCATACAGCGATGAGAGTGCCATCAACGAAGGGCCGACCTATATGCTGGAGCAAACAAGAACATTCCTCCCTGCGGAGAGTCCAGGGCTGCACGCCAAGCGACTCGTAGAGCCTATCCCCGTGCTTGGCGATCTGCCCGATCTGTTGCTGGTCGAACGCACTCGTGGCCGCGATACCCGTGCGTTCGAGACCCTCATGCGCCGGTACAACCGGCGCCTGTACCGGATCGCGCGCAGCATCCTCACGCGCAACGACCAGGCCGAAGAGGCCGTGCGCGGCGCCTACCTGCGCGCCTTTGCCAATCTGGACCGCTACGAGCCGGCCGGTAAATTTGGCGCATGGCTGGCCCGGCTAGCCTTCAACGAGGCCTTGGCTCTGCGGCGGCACCTGGCCACCGCGGGCAGCCCCGCTGATAAAGTCGAACGCCCGACGCCGACCGTGGGCTCCAACGAGACGGCTCTGGAGCCGGGCGGACCGGGTGCCGCGGAAGGCCATACTGTTAACTCGACCTCGAGCTCCGCGGCACTCGTCTCATCCGAAATGGCCAGCACCGAGATGAGCGAGCAGATGCTGGAGCTGGCAATCGATACCTTGCCGGAAGTATTCCGGACGGTCCTGGTGCTGCGCCTCATCGAGGAGCTGAGCGGGGTGGAGGTAGCGGTCTGCCTCGGGCTGAATGAGACCACGGTCAGAACCCGGCTGTTCAGGGCCCAGCAGCGATTGAAGGTCGATATTGCGCGTCGCTTGCGGGAAGGCCCCGCCAACATCTTCGAGCTGACACCCGAGCGGGCCGACCGTATCGTCTCGCAGGTCTTCGCGCGCCTGCATACAGCCATTCCAACCAGCGAGCCGCGCTGAGCGGCCCGCTGGCTGGCCCGGCAGCCATGGCTCCGGCGCCGGGGAGTGGATCAGCGGATCAGCTTCGGGCCGCCGGCTGCGCCCCCTCGGACGCGGAGCGGGATTCGCTGGCCCGCGCGCGTGAGGCTGAGGCGAACTCCTCGAGCATCTTGCGGTTGAAGGCCGGCAGGTCCGCCGGCTTGCGACTCGACACGAGCCCCTGATCCACGACCACTTCACTGTCGGTCCAGCGGGCTCCCGCGTTCACCAGATCGGTCTTGACGGAGGGCCACGAGGTGATGGATCGCCCCTTCACGACACCCGCCTCGACCAGCGTCCAGGGTCCGTGGCAAATCACCGCAACGGGCTTCTTTGCCTCGAAGAAGCTGCGCACGAACTTCACGGCCTGAGGCATCGTGCGAAGCTGATCGGGATTGGCCACACCGCCCGGCAGGACCAACGCGTCGAAATCCTGCGCCTCGGCTTCCTGCAGCGGCACGTCCACTTCGAAACGATCCGCGTGATCGAAGTGATTCCAGCCCTGAACCTGTCCCTTGGCAGGCGAGACGATCTGCGTCTCAGCGCCTGCCTCGTTCAGGGCCTTGCGCGGCTCCGTCATCTCCACCTGCTCAAATCCGTCGGCCACGAGAATAGCGACCTTCAATCCGCTCAATGTTGGCATCAGCTTCTCCTTGAGTGTGCGTTCAGATCGCCCTGCGAGGGCGACCGGTAGACAGCAGCAGACGGCGTGCCGCGCTGCCAGCGTCGAGATCGAGCTGAGCGTGCGGCCAAGCAAGAGCATGCATCGTGATCGCCTCCGGTCTCGCAAGCGCTTCAACAGGACCCAAGCAACAGGCGCAATGTCCGTGCCGAGAGTGCACGACCGCCCGCCCACGGCTTGCGCAGCCATGTTGAGTTCGGAGAACTCCGAAGTTGGTGTTGCACTGCGCTGTGCTCACTGTCGCTTGTTGGTGACATCGGGTCGCAGGCTGAATCGGCGCTGAACGACATCTCAGGTCTCGGGCAGGCGGTACCTCAGGCACGACGCTTGCAGTTTGGGACTCATGCCCGACACGATGTGGTTCGACGAAGACGAACTGCGGATCGAGGCGCGTCGCCGTGTGAAGAGCGGCCGCCTTCCCTGCCAGCCGCCCCAGTACATGTGGGCGGGCGCCGGTGACGGCCAGAGGTGCTCGCTGTGTGATCGGGCGATCGATGCTCAGCAGATCGAATACGAGCTGGAGTTCAGCACGCAACCGAGCGTCATCCATCGCTTCCATCGCATCTGCCATGAGGCCTGGGAGCTCGAGTGCATCCGCTGAGAGCCTGACGGCGGCGCGGACTGCGGCAGGCCGCCGCACTTGCTGCAGCGGCCAGATGAGCGGCTGCTGCGGCAGTTCGGCGCTCTATTGCCTGCGAGCATCCGGCATAATGGCTGCTTTATCCGAACGGGCGGAAACAGCCAATGAAGTTACTCTGCAGCTTGCCGGGCTTGCTGGCCGGGCTCACCCTGACACTCGCGCTGGGCTCAGTGCAGGCGAAGGAAGGCGATCACGAGGCAGGCCGGCCCGATCACGCCGCCAGCGAGGAATTTCCCTCGCCACGCTATCTCGAGGATCAAAGCCAGAGCACCTCCGCCGCGATCAACGCACGCGGTGCAAAGATCGCCTACCAGGCCGAGGCCGGCGTGCAGGTCGTCTATCTCAAGGATCCAAAAGACGAGGACCCGCCACCGCCGCATGACGAGCACAACAATCCGCCGCCTCCCCCGGTGCATGCCACCATGTCGTACGTGGCGTATTTCAAGGGCGACAAGCCCGATCCCCACCGGCCCATCACCTTCCTCTTCAACGGCGGCCCCGGCTCCTCGACCGTATGGCTGCACATGGGCGCCTTCGGTCCGCGGCGGGTCGTGACGGCCAATGATTCCCACAGTCCGGCCGCCCCCTATCGCATCGTGGACAACGAATACAGCCTGCTCGATGCAAGCGATCTGGTGTTCGTGGATGCACCCGGTACCGGCTTCAGCCATCTGCGCGGTCCGGACAAGGAGAAAAGCTTCTACGGCGTGGACGAGGATGGGCACGCATTCGCAAATTTCATCGTGGGCTTCCTGTCCAAGCATGGCCGCTGGAACTCGCCCAAGTACGTCTTCGGGGAGAGTTATGGGACCACGCGCGCCGCGCTGCTCGCCTACATCCTGCAGGGTGAGAAGGCGGTCGATCTCAACGGTGTGATCCTGCTATCGCAGATTCTCAACTTCGACGACAACGCGGACGGACCGCAATTCAACCCCGGCGTCGATCAGCCTTATGTGCTGGCGCTGCCCTCCTATGCGGCCTCCGCCTGGTATCACCACAAGCTGCCCGAGCAGCCCGCAGCCCTCGAGCCTCTGCTGGCGCAGGTGGAGCAGTTCGCCCTGACCGACTACTGGCCGGCGCTCATGGCCGGCAACCACCTCAGCCCGCAGCGCCGCAGCGAGATCGCAGCGAAGCTGCACGAGTACACCGGACTGCCCACCGATTACATCGAGCGGGCCGATCTGCGCATCAACGTCGGTGAGTTCGAGAAAAACCTCCTGGGAAGCGAGATCACCACCGGGCGGCTCGACAGCCGTTTCTCCGGTCCCACCATCGATCCGCTGAGCAAGGAAGCCGACTACGACCCGCAGTCGGCCTCGATCTCCTCCGCATACGTCTCGGCATTCAACGAGTATGTGCGCACGACGCTCAAGTTCGGCACCAACATGATCTACAAGGAGGTGATCGACGTGGAGAAGACCTGGGATTACCAGCATCAGCCGCCCGGATCCCCCGTCAAGCTACCGCAGGCACCGAATGTCGAGCTCGCTCTGGCGTTCGCCATGAAGACGAACCCGAACCTCAAGGTCATGATGAACGGCGGTTACTATGACCTGGCTACGCCCTTCTTCGCCGCGGTCTACGAGCTGGAGCATCTGCCGATCCAGCCGGAGCTGACCAAGAACATCGAGATGCACTTCTACACCTCGGGGCACATGGTCTATGCGCACGAGCCGGATCTGAAAGCCCTGCACGACAATGTCGCCGACTTCATCCACCGGACGGAGGCATCCGGTGGTGCGGGGACGCAGTAGTTCATGGGAAGGGCTCAGCCGCGGCCGACGAAAGGCATTCGGGTCGCCATGACCGTCATGAACAGCACGTTGGCCTGCAGCGGAAGGCCTGCCATGTAGAGCACGGCATCGGCGACGTGCTTCACGTCGATGCTCGGCTCAGGGCGAAGCGACAGATCGGCCTGGAGTGTTCCATGGGTCATATGGGCGGCCAGATCCGTCGCGGCATTCCCGATATCGATCTGGCCACAGGCGATGTCGTATGCCCGCCCCTCGAGCGCGGTCGCCTTCGTGAGCCCCGTCACCGCGTGCTTGGACGCCGTGTAGGCGATGATGTGCGGCCGTGGGGTAGTCGCCGACACCGAGCCATTGTTGATGATTCGCCCACCGCGCGGCTGTTGCGTCTTCATCAGCCGAAAGGCGGCCTGCGTGCACAGGAAGGTGCCCGTCAGGTTCGTGTCGATCACGCTTTGCCACTGCTCCAGTGTCACTTCTTCCAGCGGCGCAGCAGGAGCGCCCGTGCCGGCGTTGTTGAACAGGACGTCGAGCCTGCCGAACTGGCTGGCAACTTGCGCAAAGAGCGCAGCGACGGACTGGCGGTCCGCGACATCCGCTGCGATGACAGAAGCCTGGGAGCCGGCCTCCGCAGCCGTGGCCTGCAGACTGGCCAGCGTGCGCCCGGTGAGCACCACCACGTAGCCGGCCTTGGCCAGCGCGAGCGCCACACCCCGTCCGATTCCGGAGCCCGCGCCGGTAACCAGCGCAATCCTGGGATTCATCGCAGCCCTCCCGTCACGCCAAGATGCGTGAGCCACGCCAGTCCTGCCCCGGTATCGCCCCGAGGACGGTACTCGCAACCTACCCAACCTGTGTAACCTGACTCCTCCAGCGCCTGAAAGATGGCCGGATAGGCGATCTCGCCCTCATCCGGTTCCGCCCGCGACGGAACCGCCGCGATCTGCACGTTGCCGAGCCAACTCGTGAGCTGCCGGAGTTTCCTCAGCACGTCGCCCTCGCTGCGCGCGACGTGGTACACATCGAACTGCAGCTTGAGATTGGGAAGATTCAACTCCTCCAGCAGACTCACCGCCTCCTCCAGCTTCGAGTAGAAATAGCCCGGGTTGTCACAAGAATTCAGCGGCTCGAGGAGCAGCGTCAGCCCGTGGCTGGCCGCCTTGGCGGCGGCGACGCGCAGGTTGTCCCGGAAAACCGCACGGGCTCGCAGGCGCTCGGCCGAGGGAACGTTCCCGGCCATCGCGTGGATCGCGCGGGCCCCCGCAATGCGGCAATAGGCGATCGCCTGGTCGACGCTCGCCTGAAAGTGCAGCTCACGGCCGATGAGCGCACCGAGTCCCCGCTCGCCCGCCTCGAATTGGCCGGGCGAGGTATTGATCCCGAGCAGCGTCAGTTGATTGCGTCGCGCGACCTCGCCGAGCGTCTCGGCAGCCACCTCGTAAGGCCAGTGCATCTCGACTGCGCGAAAGCCCGCTTGCGCAGCGGCCTCGAGCCTCGCAAGTAGCGGCCTGTCGGGCCAGAGCAATCCGAGATTGGCAGCAAACCTTAGCATCGACTCACCCGCTCGCCCTCCCCGATTGTATCTCCCGTGGCGCAAGTCAGCATCGACCGCCGCCGGGCATTGACGTACGCTGCTAGCGGGCTTCGTGGAGGGAACAGGCCATGAGTGGTTTCTATGACATCGAGGTCAAGGCCATCGACGGCACGCCGGACCTGCTGGGCAGACTGCGCGGCAAAGTCTCGCTCGCGGTGAACGTGGCCAGCCGCTGCGGGCTCACGCCGCAATATGCCGGGCTCGAAGAGTTGCAGAGAGATCTGCAGGATCAGAACTTCACGGTCATCGGCTTTCCCTGCAACCAGTTCGGAGCCCAGGAGCCCGGCACGGAGCAGCAGATCGTGCAATTCTGCCAGAGCCGTTACGATGTGAGCTTCCCGATGAGTGCGAAGCTCGAGGTGAATGGATCGGGACGCCACCCGCTCTACCAGTTCCTGACATCAGCCGGGACAGGCGTCGCCGGCGATATCACCTGGAACTTCGAGAAGTTCCTCATCGGACGGGATGGGAAAGTGTTGAAGCGCTATCCCCCCCCGACCAAGCCGCAGGACAGCGGTCTGATGCAGGATATCGCCGACGCTCTCTGAGAGCGTCGATCACGACAAGGATCCAGGAGACCCACACCGTGGCATCTGACAGTTGCCTTTCGCGGCGCAGTCTGCTCGGAAAGGGCCTGCTCGCCGCCCTGCTGCCGCTCGTCCTGGCGCGCAGCGATCCCGCCCGTGCAAAGGATGCGGCGTTACTCAGCCCGAGCGATCCGGCAGCGCAGAAACTGAAGTACACCGAGGAGGCCGCCAAAACCAAGGGCGTACCGCCCGGAAACTCGTGCGCAAACTGCGCCCTCTACCAGGGTTCCTACAGCTCCAAACAGGGCCCCTGTCAGCTCTTCCCCGGCAAGCAGGTGCGGGCTTCTGGCTGGTGCTCCTCATGGACCGCACAGATGTGACACCGCACGCGCGGCCGGTCTCATCGGATCCATTGGAAACAAACGCCGCAGTTGCGACAGTCCCGATCGGATAGCGGACGGCGAAGTGCCGCCGTACCCCAGCACGAGCCCGCGCCTCGATCTGCTGCCGACGCAATACACCCGAAGCGAGCGAACATCGAGCCCGAGCTCGCGCGCCTGCGCGGCAATGTTGTCCCAATCCAGCGCTTGGCGCTCCAGGGCGGTCAGGTGCATGCCTCCGCTGGCGGGAATCGGCTCGAGCCAAGGGGCAAACTGCCCCTGCAGGACGCTCACCAGCAAGGTGCGCCGCTCGCCATAGAGCTTGCGCATCTTGCGCACGTGGCGCGCCATGTGGCCCTCGCCGATGAACGCGGCCAGGGCATCCTGCTCGAGCACCGGGCTATGCCAGTCGGCGCACTGCTTGGCAGCGATCAGTGCATGACGAGCCCAGCGGGGCACGACCACGAACCCGAGCCGAATGCCGGGAAAAAGGCTCTTGGAGAACGTGCCGACATAGAAGACCGACCCGGATCGATCGAGTGTCTGCAGCGCATCCCTGGGGGTGGACCCGAAACGAAACTCCCCGTCGTAATCGTCCTCGATCACGACAGCGCCGCTGCGGCGAGCGAACTCGAGCAGCTGCGCGCGCCGGCGCATCGACATGGCCACACCGAGCGGGAACTGATGTGAAGGGGTCACGCAGATCAGGCGCGTCTCAGCGGGCAGGCTGTCGACCACCAGCCCTTCGGAATCCACCGCTGCGGGGATGATCCGTGCACCATTGGCGATGAATGCCGCCCGCAACGGGGGATAACCTGGATCCTCGAACGCAACGCTCGTCTCCCCAGGCGTCACCAGAATTTTCGCGAGCAGCTCGAATGCCTGTTGCGTGCCGCTGGTCACGACGACATCGTCCGGCTCACATGCGACCGCGCGAGCAAAGGAGGCATGGTGAGCGATTGCCTCTCGCAGGGCGGTGCGCCCTTGCGCCTCGACGAAGGCAGCGGGTGATTTGGCCAATGCGCGCAGCGAGCGTGCGAGCAGGCGCCTCCAGATATGAAAAGGAAAGGCTTCCGCATCAGGAACCCCGATGCGGAAGGGAGCATTCCCGGGTGCCGCCGAAGCCCAGCTGGTCCCGAGATCGGCCGGCGGGGCGCGCCAGAATGCATTCAGCCGGGGGTCGGCCGCAGGCAGATGAGCCGTGGCCGCTCGAGTGTGGACCGGCAAGGAGATGGCGACATAGGTCCCGGCGCCATGGCGGGCGCAGAGATAACCTTCACTGAGGAGAAGATCGTACGCGCCCATGACCGTGTTACGGGACACACCCCACGAGTGGGCCAGCAGCCTCGTGGAGGGCAGGCGCAGGCCGGGCTTGAGGCGGCCGTCGAGAATCGCCGCGCGCAATTCCCGATGCAAAGCGCTCATGACGCTGCCGGAGCCGCGCGGCGGCAGAGTGATGGAGAGCTCAAGCATGGGACACCCGATGTCTGCAGTCGTTCGTCCACAGGTGCAGCACGGCATAGCCGCGCCACGGCCGCCAGCACTCTGCCCGCTTCGACAGTTCGCGGGCACTCAGCAGCGTGCCGCCATTGCCCGCTGCCCGACGCACGATGAGATCGCCGGCGAGGAAGGCATCCGGCTCGCCCAGCGCGCGCAACACGACATACTGAGCGGTCCAGTCGCCGAGCCCCGGCAAGGAAGCCAGCACGGCGGCCACCTCCTCCGGCGGCGCGTTGAAATCGAGCCGGCCCTCGATGAGCGCACGCGTCATGGCGCGCAGAGCGCCTACACGCGGCGCCGTGACGCCGAGTCCCTCGAGCTCGGCGGCCGCGACCTGCTCGGGCGTGGGAAACAGGTGAGTCAGGCGATCGGTGCCGCAATCGATTCGTGATCCGGCGCGCGCCACCAGCCGGCTGACGAAGGTCCGTCCCGTCGCGACACTGACCTGCTGGCCGAGAATCGCCCGCACGGCGCATTCAAACGGATCCCACGCACCCGGGATGCGCAATCCGGGCTGGTTTCTGACCAGCGGCGCGAGCAGGGCATCCGACCGCAGTACCTGCGCGATCCGCGTCGGGTCGGCCGCGAGATCGAACGTGCGGCGCGCGATTCCGGACAGCTGCAACAGCGCTGCGGCCGGTGCTCCCCGCACGCGAAACTCGAGAGCATCGGCCTCCGGTAGCGGGCGGACTCGTACGACCGCCGGCCCGCTGCTCAAACCAACAGTGCGCGCATAGCCGTGCTCGTCCACGTGCTCCACGCCCGGGAGGGCGCGCGCCGCGAGAAACTTGCGCACCTGCATCCAGTCGTACGGCGGCCGGTACGCCAGTCGCAACGCGACTTCATCGCCCGGCTCGCAACGCGCCGGTTCCCCCGCCCGCCTGCGCAGCTGTCGGGGTGGCCGCTCATAAGTGGCTTGGAAAGCCGAGTTGAAGCGGCGGATGCTGGAGAAGCCCGAGGCGAGCGCGATCTGGGTCACGGGCAGGTCCGTCTCATCCAGCAGCCGCTTCGCGAAGTGCAGCCGGCGGGTCTGGGCGACCGTGATGGGCGAGGCCCCGACATGGTGCGAGAACAGCCGGCCCAGATGGCGTGTGCCGACGCCTACCCGCGCAGCCAGCGCGCTGACGGAATCCGAATCGAGTGCCCCGGAGTCGATGAGCCGAAGTGCGCGGCGGACCACGGCGGAAGTCCCCATCCACGCAGGCGTGCCCGGTGCCGCCTCGGGTCGGCAGCGCAGGCAGGGGCGGTAGCCTGCTTCCGCCGCAGCGGCTGCCGTGGCGTAGTAACGGACATTGGTGCTCTTCGACGGCGGCGAAGGACAGACCGGCCGGCAATAGATCCCGGTCGAGGTCACTGCCGTGAAGAACTTGCCGTCGAAGCGCGGATCGCGACTCAGGCGGGCGCGGTCGAGCGCGCGCCGATCCAGGCTGAGGGTGTCGGGCATGACGGCCAAGATACCCGGGCGCAGCCGCTTCGACTAGCCATTTTCGGACATGGTTGCGGGGTTTACCGCCCGCGACCCAGTGTCGTATACGCTGTCGGTGCGAATGCACCGCTCGAGCGCGGTCATCGAGGTGTCATGAGTGCCATCATCAGCGCGTTCCTGCTGACCTTCGCGGGCCTGTTTCCGATCGTCAATCCGATCGAGGCAGCGCCGTTCTTTCTCGCGCTGACGCCGAACCTCGCGCCGGCGGAGCGCAACGCACTCGCCCGCCGGATCGCCGTGAATGGTTTTGCGCTTCTGCTGGGTTCGATGGTGCTCGGCCCCTGGCTGCTCGAGTTCTTCGGCATCGAGCTGCCGGTGGT
>Ga0070741_10007820_pt1 | contig 21872 bp, 23 predicted proteins | sample Coa_R1_4_FD_66440 | JGI IMG/M metagenome (GOLD analysis project Ga0070741, IMG submission 66440) | Surface soil microbial communities from Centralia Pennsylvania, which are recovering from an underground coalmine fire - Coalmine... | ecosystem: Environmental > Terrestrial > Soil > Unclassified ... | reverse complement strand
GGCATAGAGCGCCGCGAGCCGGCATCTATGATGTCACTGGGCTGCACGGGGGGACGCATACTTGAAAACAACCTGTTCAATGGCGATCGCCGCGGCGATCGTCTTGTGGAGTCTGCCGGCTTCGGCCGAAACAGCAGAGGAGCGGCAGGCCTGCATCGGCGATGCATTCAGAGTGTGCTGGGCTGCAATCCCGGATCGCCAGAATGTTCTCGCCTGCCTGGTGGAAAATCGGAGCCGGCTTAATCCGGATTGCCGCGAGGTGATCAACCGCTACAGCCGGCACCAGCATCGGCACAGAGGGATACGGTCCGCACACAGCGCGCGCGCGCGGCCGGAGTGAGACCTCAGCCGTGCCGGAGCTTCATTGCGAGAATCGGCAGCATGAGTGCGAGCGTTGCCGCATTTGAGCCGATCAGCGGCCAGTCGTCGATGGCGACGCCGTAGATCAGCCACAGCACGACGCCGGCCGTGAATGCTGCGGTTGCCGGCAACGACAGAGCACGCGTCTCCTTCTCGCGGATGACCTTGAGAGCCTGTGGCAGCCAGCAGACCGTGGTCAGTGTCGCGCCGGCGGCTCCGATAACGTCGATCAGTATCATGTATATGCGCCATACAGGGATTCGCCTGTATCTTTATGACAGTCTTGCCCTCGTCTTGCCTTCCGGTTGGCCCGCGCGCAGGCTCGCATCATGGGTCCTGCAACTCAGCCCCGCAAAATCGCCTGCGTCCGCTGTGGCAGTTCATTCGATTGCGGCCTATCCGCCGATTGCTGGTGCGCGGCGGAGCCATACCGGCTGCCGATGACAAAAGCCCTGCTTGAGGATTGCCTGTGCCCCACCTGCCTGCGCAAGGCTGCAGAAGCGCTTGCCCGCAGCCGGCGCGACGCCGAGCAGGGCCGCTAGCCGTCCCCGCACCCGTTCGTCTATAGAGGAGCGCCGCAATCCGCGGGCGCAACACACGAGCCGAATTTCATGATCGATTTCTATGCGCTGACTAGCCCGAACGTGCAAAAAATCTTCATCATGCTCGAGGAATGCGGGCTGCCCTACAACCTCAAGCCGGTGGACGTATGGGCGGGCGAGCAGTTCACGCCCGAATTCACCCGCGTCAACCCGCTGCAGAAAGTGCCCGCGATCGTCGACAGTGACGGACCTGGCGGGAGGCCCTACACCGTGATCGAGTCGGGAGCGATCCTGATCTATCTCGCCGAGAAAACCGGAAAATTCATTCCGCACGATCCGGTCGCCCGCTACGACACGCTGCAGTGGCTTATCGTGCAGGTTGCCAATGTCGGACCGATGAGCGGTCAGCATGTGCATTTCAGCAGGTTTGCCGGCCCTGGCAATGACTACAGTGCGAAGCGTTACCGCACCCAGGTCATCAAGCTGTTCGACCTCTATGAAGAGCGGCTGGCCGCGCGGCCTTATGTCACCGGCAGCGAGTACACGATCGCGGATATCGCCGCCTGGCCGTGGTTGCGCAATTTCGAGCTGCTTGCCATCGACCCCGCAAATTATCCGACCATCAAGACCTGGGCCGACAGGATCGCCGCACGCGACGCCGTCAAGCGGGCGCTGGCGCAGGTCGGGACGCTCAAATCGATCCGCGACAAGGCCAGCGACGAGCAGAAGGACCGTTTCTTCGCCCGCGGGAAATATTCACGGGCGTAAAAATCTGCGAATCCGCCTTGCTCTCGACACGATGCGTTTCTAGCGTCCCGCCAATCGTATAGTCTCGAAGTTGACGCGCGCGACGCTTCGGCGCCGCGCGTTCTCGCGTTGGGAATCGGATGTTTCGCTTTTTCGAAAGATCTCTGAGACCGACCGCCGCGCCGGGGACGGCGGAGCCGCCGGCAGGCCTCGTCGCGTTCTACTGGCACTTTGCCCGCCAGGCGAAGCCGTTGCTGTTGGGCCTGTTCGCCGCCGGCTTCGTCGTGGCCCTGCTCGACATCACCATCCCGGTGTTCATCGGCAAGGTCGTGACGCTGGTGACGACCTCCAGGCCTGAAAGCCTGCTGGCCGATTCATGGCCGATCCTTGCCGGCATGGCGGCCGTTCTCCTGATCCTGCGCCCCGCCGCCTTCATGATTCAGCACCTGCTGATGAACCAGGCGGTCGCCGCCAACGTGGCGAACCGCATCCGCTGGCAGAGCCATTGGCATGTGGCCCGGCAGTCCTGGTCGTTCTTCCAGAACGACTTCGCCGGCCGCATCGCCACGCGGGTGATGCAGACCGGGCCGGCCATCCGCGAAAGCCTGGTGTCGCTGCTGACCGCGGTCTGGTTCATCATGGTCTACGGCACGGCGTCCGTGATCCTGCTCGCCGGCGCGAACCGTTGGCTGACCGTGCCGGTGCTGGCCTGGTTCGCAGGCTATATCGCCATGCTGCGCTTTTTCGTGCCGCGCATGCGCGACAAGTCGAAGGTGCAATCGGAAGCACGTTCGATGCTCATCGGCCGGATCGTCGATACCTATACCAACATCGCGACCGTGAAGCTGTTCGCGCGCGCAAAAGACGAGGACGCCTATGTGCGCGAAGCGATCGACCATCATACCGGCCGCTTTCACGAGCAGCTGCGTCTGAACACCTGGTTCGCACTCGCGCTGATCATGCTCAACGCGATGCTGATCACCTCGACGGGCGCGTTTGCGATCACGTTGTGGCGGTTCGGCTACATCGAGGTCGGAATCGTGGCCATGGCGCTGCCGATGATGACGCAGATCATCAGCGCGTCTCACTGGGTGGCGTGGCAGGTCACCACCATCTTTGAGAATGTCGGCGTGGTGCAGGAAGGCATGCTCACGATTGCACGGCCGCACACGCTGATCGACAGGCCGGATGCGCGCACGCTCAGGGTGCCGCATGGTGAAATCCGCTTCGAGAACATCCGCTTCGGCTACGGCCGTGAATCGGGGCTGATCGACGGGCTCACGCTCGACGTGCGCCCCGGTGAGAAGGTCGGACTGGTCGGCCGCTCCGGCGCCGGCAAGTCGACGCTGGTGAACCTCCTGCTGCGCTTCTTCGATCTCGAGGGCGGCCGCATCCTCATCGACGGCCAGGACATCGCCGGCGTCTCGCAGGAAAGCCTGCGCGCCCACATTTCGATGGTGACGCAGGACACCTCGCTGCTGCACCGTTCGATCCGCGACAACATCCGCTACGGCCGTCCGGATGCCAGCGAGGCTGCGATCATTTCCGCGGCCGAGATGGCGCATGCCCACGAGTTCATTCTGGAGCTCGAGGACTGGAAGGGTCGCCGCGGCTACGACGCCCATGCCGGGGAGCGCGGCGTGAAACTGTCGGGCGGACAGCGACAGCGTATCGCCATCGCGCGGGTGATTCTGAAGAACGCACCCATCCTCGTGCTCGACGAGGCAACCTCCGCGCTCGACAGCGAGGTCGAGGCGGCGATCCAGTCGAGCCTCGGCACGCTGATGCAGGGACGCACGGTGATCGCCATCGCGCACCGGCTGTCCACCATCGCGCAGATGGACCGGCTGATCGTGCTCGACCGCGGCCGTATCGTCGAGGCGGGCTCGCACGCGGAGCTTCTGCGCCGCGGCGGCCACTACGCAGCGTTGTGGCGGCGGCAGTCCGGCGGCTTCATCGACTCGACCGCCCCGCAGCAGGCGGCGGAGTAGGCCACCGCCCACCCGGCCTCACCTCTTTCCACTGCGGAAGGCGCGGACCATAATGCCGCGCCTTCGACATTCCCACCCAGCGGAAAGCTCCATCATGATCCTCGAGATTGCGCAGATCGACGTGAAACCCGGCATGGAAGCCGAGTTCGAAACCGGCGTGAAGAAAGCCGGCCCCATCTTCAGGCGCGCCAAGGGCTGCGCCGGCATGGCGCTGCAGAAATCGCACGAAAACCCGCAGCGCTATCGGCTGTTCGTGCAATGGCAGACGCTGGAGAACCACACCAAGGATTTCCGTGAATCCGCCGACTTCCAGGAATGGCGCAAGCTGGTCGGCCACTGCTTCGCCGCGCCGCCGAATGTCGAGCACGTCAGCGAAGTCGTACGCGGATTTTGATCGTGACAGGCCGGCCCGTTCTCCGCTCAATCCCGCGCAGGCGGGAATCCAGGGACGCAATCGTGCCGATGTTGTGCCGGATCCCCGCTTCCGCGGGGATAAGCAACCTGACCTAAAGTGAAATACATGGTGGACCGCATCCTCACCACCCACACCGGCAGCCTGCCGCGCACGGCGAAAGTCGTGGAGCTGCTGCTCGCCGAAGAGAAAAACCCCGGCGCGCGCCGCGCCGAGCTGCAGGCGGCCGTGCGCGAGGCCGTCGCCGGAGTCGTGCAGAAGCAGGTCGAGTGCGGGCTCGACATCATCAACGACGGCGAGCAGGGCCGCACCGACTACACGGTGCACGTGCTCAAGCGGCTGACCGGCTACGAGGGCGAGAGCGCGCCGCCGATGGGCACCGGCGAACCTGAATTTCCCGAGCTTGCGGAGATCCTCAAGCACTTTGCGTCGCCCTTCCAGCACCGTCCGGCCTGCAACGGGCCAGTCGCCTGGAAGGACTGGCCCGCGGCGCAGGCCGACATCGACCTCGCCAGGGCGGCGACGCAGGGCGCGAAGGCCGAGGACATTTTCATGACTTCGCCCTCCCCCGGCCAGATCGCGCGCTACCTCAAGAACCGCTACTACAAGAGCGACGAGGAATACATCTACGCGCTCGCCGACGTGATGCGCCGCGAGTACAAGGCGATCGTGGAAGCCGGCTTCATCCTGCAGCTCGACTGCCCCGATCTCGCTATGCTGCGGCACATGGTCTATCTCGACCTGCCGCTCGCGGACTACCGCAAGATCATTTCCGTCAACGTGGCCGCGCTCAACCATGCGGTTCGCGACCTGCCGCCCGAGCGCATGCGCATGCACGTGTGCTGGGGCTCGACCATGGCGCCGCACCACACCGACGTCGAAATCAAGGACATCATCGACATCGTGCTGTCGGGCCGGCCGCACGCCGTCTCCTTTCCGGCGGCCAATCCGCGCCACGAGCACGAATGGAAAATCTGGCGCGACGTGAAGCTGCCGCCCGGCAAGAAGATCATCCCCGGCGTCATCGATTCCACGACGAACGTCGTCGAGCATCCCGAGCTGGTCGCCGACCGCATTCTCAACTTTGCGAGCGTCGCCGGGCGCGAGAACGTGATGGCCGGCGTCGACTGCGGCTTCGGCACCTTTGCCGGCCGCGTGCAGGTCGACACCAAGATCGTATGGCTCAAGCTGCAGTCGCTGGTCGAGGGCGCGCGGCGGGCGAGCCGGCAGTTGTGGAAGAAGGTGGCCTAGGTCGCGAACAGGCGAGCCGGCGTTTCGACCAGAATTTTCCATCGCGCCTGCCGGTCAGGCGTCCACGCGCAGAACAGGTCGAGCAAGTGCCCGTCGTCCGGCATGACCTCGCCCGGGATTGACGGGTGCGGCCAGTCGGTGCCCCACACCAGCCGTTCGGGGTTGGCGCGCAGCAACGCATCGTGGAAAGGCCTGGCGTCCGGATAGTCGGGAAATCGACCCGAAAGCCGGTAAGCCGCCGAGACCTTCACGTGCACGTGCCCGTCGCCGACCAGCCGAAGCAACGCCTGAAAGTTCCGATCCTCAACACCGCGCGCGGCAGGGATATTTAACATGTGGTCGACGATGACCGGCATTTCGGTCGAGATATGGCCAAGCGTCGGGGCCACCTCGTCCATCAGCCGCCAGTCGCAGAATACCTGCATGACCCAGCCTAGATCGCGCATCGTGTGCCGAAATACCTCGAAGACATCGAGGCCAACACCGCGCACGTAGCCAGGTCTTCCGGCATCGGAAAACAGATGGAAGCGGAGGCCGCGCATGCCGAGCTTGTGCCAGTCGCGCAGCGCGTCCGGCTTGACCCGCGTGTCGGTGATAGCAACGCCGCGCAGCCGCTGCGGATAGCGCACGAGCGCATCAAGCAGCACGCTATTGTCAAAGCCGTGCGCATTGCCCTGCACCAGCACGCCGTGCGTGAAGCCAAGGTGGTCGAGCAGTGCGACATAACGCTCGGCCGGCGCATCGGGGGGCGTATATCCGCGCCCCGGTGCAAATGGAAATCTGTCGGCTGGCCCAAAAATATGCGCGTGCGCGTCCCAGGCACCCGGCGGCGGCTTTTCACGCGGTGTGCGGGGATGCGGCACCGGGCCGGCAATGCGCGGCGGTTCTTGCCCGTACTTCATGGAGAAGGTCTAACCAAGCCGAATGTTGGCGTCCTTCACCACCTTGCTCCACAATTCCATCTGGCTCCGGACGAAGTTGCCGAATTCCTCCGGCGTGGTCGGGCGGGTTTCGATGTTGAGTTGTTCGAACCGCGCCATGACATTCGGATCGCGCAGCGCGGCATTGATGCCGTTGTTGAGCTTCTGGATCACCGGCGACGGCGTGCCGTGCGGCACGAAGACGCCGTTCCATTCGTAGGCCTCGAAACCCGGCAAGGTTGCCGACACAGGCGGGATATCCGGCAGGCTGTTGAGTTTGCCCTTGCCGGTATGCGCGATCGCCTTCACCTTGCCGCCCTGGATCAATCCGACGACCGACGACCCATTGGCAAAGAAGAATTTCACCTGTCCCGAAACCACGTCGTTGAGCGCCAGCCCGCCGCCGCGATACGGTACGTGACTGATCTTGATGCCGGTCCGGTGCCGAAACATCTCCAACGACAGATGCTGGAGCGTGCCGTTGCCTGACGACGCCATGTCGATGCCGTCGGCCGCGGCCTTCGCAAAAGCGATGATGTCGGCGACCGTCTTCACCGGAACCGACGGCGTGACCACCAGGATGTTCGGCACCAGCGATACGAGAGCGACCGGATCGAAATCCTTCTTGTAGTCGAACGGCAGGTTTGAATAGAGCGACGAGTTGACGGAGAACGCCGTCGCATCGTGCAACACGGTGTAGCCGTCGGGCTCCGCTTTTGCCGCCACGGCCTCGGCAATCGTTCCGCCGGCGCCACCGCGATTCTCGATGATGAACTGCTGCCCGAACATCTCGCCAAGCCTGCCGAACACGATCCGCGCGGTCGTATCGGCACCGCCAGCCGGCGGATAGGGTACGATCACGCGCACCGGCCGGACCGGCCAGGCGGTCTGCGCATGGACGGCCCGCACGAGCGGCGCCGTTGCAAGCCCTGCCACGAACATACGCCGGGTTAAATTCCGCCCCGTCATCGCCTCCTCCCTCTTTTGTGTGCGGAATCTAGCACCGCCCCGCATCGCCGGTCGCGCCCTTTCCTCGCCACAGGACTCGTCCCATATTCGGGGCAATGGCCAAGCCCCCGCCGAAAAAGCCAAAGGATCCGGCAAAACCGACGCGTGCCAAGGCGGCTCGGCCGCTCGCGCCGCCGACACCGGAGGCGCTCGCCGACCTGCTCAATCCCGCGATCAAGAGGGGCACGGCGGGGCTCGGATCCAGCACCGGTCTGCAACCGCCGCCCGACAATTCGTGGGATCGCCGTCGCGATTTTTCCGAGGCGCACCGGGCGCGCAAGTCGACACCGAAAGGATTCGACGAGGCGCCGCAGCCCGACTTCGAGGGCCCGCCGATCACCGGTCTCGACCCAAGGCTGGCGGAGGAGCTCGGCCTTTCCGATGAAGCCAAATACCGCCTGCCGCGCGCCGACCTGCCGACGCAGCCGGGCGGCTTCGGCGGGCTGGCGAGCCAGCAGTCGCTCGAGCGGCTCCTGCGCGAGGGCCGGCCCGAGTTCACGGCGCAGCCGTGGACGCCGCATCGCCCGCCGCGGCCGGAAAAATCCGAGGGCGGCAAGAGACTCGTCATTGTCTCCGACTTCGAGGCCAAAGGCGATCAGCCGCAGGCGATCAGGGAGCTGGTCGAGGGCATCAGGCGCAACGACCGCACGCAGGTGCTGCTTGGCGTCACCGGCTCGGGCAAGACCTTCACGATGGCGAAGGTGATCGAGGCGACGCAGCGCCCTGCCCTTATCCTCGCGCCGAACAAGACGCTCGCCGCGCAGCTCTACGGCGAATTCAAGTCGTTCTTCCCCGATAACGCGGTCGAATATTTCGTCTCCTACTACGACTACTACCAGCCGGAAGCCTATGTCCCGCGCACCGACACCTACATCGAGAAGGAATCCTCGATCAACGAGCAGATCGACCGCATGCGCCACGCGGCAACGCGCGCGCTGCTCGAGCGCGACGATGTCATCATCGTCGCCTCGGTGTCGTGCATCTACGGCATCGGCTCGGTGGAAACCTATTCGGCGATGACGTTCACGCTGAAGCAGGGTGGGAAAATCGACCAGCGCCAGCTGCTCGCCGATCTCGTCGCCCTGCAGTACAAGCGCACGCAGGGCGATTTCTTCCGCGGCTCGTTTCGCGTGCGCGGCGACACTGTCGACATTTTCCCTGCCCACTACGAGGACCGCGCCTGGCGCATCCACCTGTTCGGCGACGAGATCGAGAAGATCGAGGAAATGGACCCGCTCACCGGCCAGAAGACCGACGAGCTCGAATTCGTGAAGATCTATGCCAATTCGCACTACGTGACGCCGCGGCCGACGCTCTTGCAGGCGATCGGCAACATCAAGATCGAGCTGCGCCAGCGCCTCGAGCAGCTCAACGCCGCCGGCCGGCTGCTGGAAGCGCAGCGGCTCGAGCAGCGCACGATCTTCGACCTCGAGATGATGGAGGCGACAGGCTCCTGCGCCGGCATCGAGAACTATTCGCGCTACCTGACCGGGCGCAAGCCGGGCGAGCCGCCACCGACGCTGTTCGAATATGTGCCCGACAACGCGCTGGTCTTCGTGGACGAAAGCCACGTCACCATCCCGCAGCTCGGTGGCATGTACCGCGGTGACTTCCGCCGCAAGGCGACGCTCGCCGAATACGGCTTCCGCCTGCCCTCCTGCATGGACAACCGGCCGCTCCGGTTCGAGGAATGGGACGCCATGCGGCCGCAGACGCTCGCCGTCTCGGCTACGCCCGGGGCGTGGGAGATGAATGAATCCGGCGGCGTCTTCGTCGAGCAGGTGATCCGCCCGACCGGCCTGATCGACCCGCCGGTCGAGGTGCGGCCGGCGCGCCTGCAAGTCGACGACCTCGTCGGCGAGGTGCGGCAGGTGGCGGCGAAAGGCTTCCGCTCGCTGGTGACGGTGCTGACCAAGCGCATGGCCGAGGACCTCACCGAGTACCTGCACGAACAGGGCATTCGCGTGCGCTACATGCACTCGGACATCGACACGCTGGAGCGCATCGAGATCATCCGCGACCTGCGGCTCGGTGCCTTCGACGCGCTGGTCGGCATCAACCTGCTGCGCGAGGGGCTCGACATTCCGGAATGCGCGCTGGTCGCCATCCTCGATGCCGACAAGGAAGGCTTCCTCCGCAGTGAGACGTCACTGATACAGACCATCGGACGCGCCGCGCGCAACGTCGACAGCAAGGTCATTCTTTATGCCGATACGGTCACCGGCTCGATGCAGCGGGCCATGGAGGAAACCAATCGCCGCCGCGAGAAACAGATGGAGTACAACGCCGCCAACGGCATCACACCCGAGAGCGTGCGCAAGGGCATCTCCGACATTCTCGACAGCGTCTACGAGCGCGACCATGTGCTGGTATCGACCGGCACGGCGGGCGCCGGCGAGTTCGCCGAGGCCGCAACCATCGGGCACAACCTCGAAGCGGTGATCGCCGATCTCGAAACGCGCATGCGCGAGGCTGCCGCCGACCTCGATTTCGAGGAGGCGGCGCGGCTGCGCGACGAGATCAAGCGCCTGCGCGCGACCGAGATGGCGGTGCTCGACAATCCGACCGCGCGCGACGTGATGGTGGCGCAGACGAAGGAGCTGCGGTCACGCGCGCGCCCGCACAAGCCGGAGCTCGACGAGATGGGGATCGCGCTCTACCACGAGACGAAGCCGGCGCGCACGGATTCGCCGCGCAGCAAGCTCGGGCGGCCGGGGCAGAGAGGCGGGTTCAGGAGCAACAAAAGGCGGTAACGATCGCTCCGCGAACCGCGTTAACCTCTCCCTGCGCTCGGTGAGCGCGAGATGCGAAGACGCGTCCTAGAACCGGTGCCGGTGCCGACGATAGGCCGAAGGCCGGTCGTCGAACGGATAGTGATAGACGTAGCCGTCCCACGCATAGAGGCAGTAGTAGCCGGCATAGGCGCAGCGGTCGCGCCAGTTGTAGCCGTACCAGCCGCCGCGGACATGCCGCTTGCCGGTGACCGGTCCGAGATCGGCGGCCAGCGACGGCGCGCAGGTGCTGCCGAGAACGGCCACGGACACTGCGGTCGCAATAAAGAGACGCTTCATGATGACGCCGGCCCGGTTATCGAATGGCCTGAGCCAATCCGAGTTTATGTGTGCGCCATATCTCCCCGACCGCACGCGCGGGCGCAAATCAAAACGGCCGGATTGGTTAAGCAATCGACCGCGGCATTGCTTAACGGCCCGGTTACCGCCGACGGGCGCACGCCTGCGCGGGGCAATGCGTATCGGATCGACTCGCCGCCTCGGCGGTGTCGCGGATGATGCCGACGCCCACAGCCGCCTCGCCGTTTTCCGGCGATCGCCTCCGACGGTCGTTCCGGCGGTATGATTTGAGGGTTCGACGAGCGCGCGCTTCCGCGGATTCGCAGGCACGCACGCGATTGTGAAAGCGCGTTCCGCAGGCGTTGCCTAAACAGATGCGATCGGGCAAATAGCGGCCGCCCGGCACCGTGATATCTGTTCGCGGCGCCGATATCCCCTGGACTGTGCGAATGAACGTTTCTGCTTCCATGCCCGGGAAATTCCGTACGGCCGCCACCCTGGCCGTGCTGGCTGCCGCGCTCGCCCTCGCGGCCTGCCAGACCGACGGCACCTGGCCTTTGGCTGCCGGCACGCCGAAAGCCGAAGCCGTATCCGTGGCGGCCGCGGCGAAACCGGACCAGCCGGTCACTCAGGCTGCAAAGCCGGCCGAACCTGCCGAAGAGGCCGAGCCGATGACGCGCGCACGGGCCGCGCGCGAGTGCTGGATGCGCACGGAAAAAGGCAACCCGCACGAGGATCTCGACAAGCGCGCCGACGCCGTCAACAAATGCATCGAAGAGCGGCTCAAGGCGGCGGGAGCAGCTGCGCCAAAAAGTTGAGGACCGGCAGACCGCCTGGCATCCCCCTTGCACCCGCCGGCGCGCCCGCTAGCATTCGCCGTCATTTGACTTCAGGGAGGTCATCATGGCGAAAGGTCAGCTTCGACCCGCGAAGGAAAAGAAAAAGCCGAAGGCCGACAAGGACAAGCCGAAGCAATTGTCCGCCTACAAGCTGGCGCAGATGCAGGCCTCGTCCGGCGGCTCGCACATGCCAAGCGGCAAGAAGCCCTGATCGTCAACGCTGTCCGGACGTGCCCATCCCGGAGGATTCGGGCAGGTCTTTCGCCTGCTTCGCCATCTCGAGGCACGTCAGCAGCTCAACATAGCTGGGCGAGTTGCCCAGCGAGGACAGACGCACGCAGTCCTTGCGCTGCGTCGCCGTATACCGATCCCACTGCCGGCTGAGCTGGACGCGGGCCTCTTCTTCGTCGCGTTTGCAGTCGTCGGCCGACCGCCCCAGCGAAACTGATGCCTCGGCGGCGGCGCGGCAGGCCTTCGCGGCATCGAATTTCGGCAGGGTATCCGCCACCAGAACCAACTGTGAGGCAGTGAACAAGACCGGCAGTAGCGCAGGCATGGCCGTGCTCCCGTCAATGCACCTTCCCGGGACCGGATGACAATGCACCAGCCGGGTTCCGGTTCCGTTGCGTGCTGACTTTGAACCTTTTCGCCGCCGGCGCGACCAACAGACGGTAACACCGGAGGGTCGCCCGCATGCTCAGGCGATTTCTGTTCGCATTTTTCGCTTTCGTCGGCGTGATCGTGCCGGCCGCGTTCGTGTTTGCCGTGCTGGCCGCGCCACCTGCCAGCCCCGCGCCGATTCAGCCGCCCGGCTGCGACCGCAATCTCGCCGAAGCCGCAACCAGCGTTGCCGCCATGCAGGCACGCGTCAAGGCGCTCGGGTCCAAAGAGGGTCGGGACATATGCACGGCGACGCGTCTTTATTTCCTTGAGGTCGTGAAGGCGCGCGCCGTCACCGCGCTTTGCAAGAGCGGGTCAGAGCGCGAACGCGAGCTCGGCCGTCTCGACGCGAACGTGGAACACATCAACGAAGCGATCGCCGCGCGCTGCAGCTGACGCAGAAACAGCAAATACCTTTCATAGCTTCGCCAAAGTTCCATGGCATGAGGCAACCATTGCTTAACCGGTTTGCGCCGAACATCGGGCATTCGCAAAAGCCGGAACGGCGCAATCGGGGGAGAATTCGGGAATGCGGGCACGCGCTCGCCGGAGATTGTTGCTCGGCATTCTTCTGCTGGCCGCCCCGCCCGTGTCCGCACAGGACACGGCGGACAGCCCGCCGCTTCCGCCGGAAGACAGCGCGCTGCTTGCAAATGCCCTGGTGTTCGACCCCGAGGCTCTTGCCACGCCGCCGAAAAAATCGTTGCGCATCCCGGGCTACGGAGACGCCGGCTACACCATTGAACGCACCGAGAAAGCGGATGGATCGGCCTCCGTCGTGGTGAAGCAGCCGTTGCACACCGAGTGGTCGAACTCGCTCGGCCTTACCTCAACAAGGGCGGACCCGCTCCGCTTCCCGCTGCCGACTGAGCAGAACAACGGGCTTCCCGCCGGCGCTGCCTGGGCGTCGGTCGGCGTACCGAATCTGGCCAGCGTGGACGCACGCATTGACCCGACGAACGAACAAGGCAAGGTCGGCGCCACGCTCAAGCACTCGGTGCCGTTCGGCAACCGCTTTGCAGTAACGGTGCAGGACAGCTACTCGGTGACGGACACGTTTGGTCAACGGCCGCCCGGGCCTGCCGATCTGCCGCTGATGGCCCTACCGGCATCCGACCCCGCGGGAACGTCGCAGGTGTTCGGGAACGAAAGGTCGGTCAAGTTCAACATTCTGCCGACCGGCACGACATTCGGTGCCGGCCTCGCGACCGTCAGCAACGACCCGGTCACCCACAATACCTTCAGCGCCGAACAGAAGCTGTACGGCCCGCTGCACGTGACCACGGCGGTGACCGACGTCGGGCAGGCCACGAGCAACAAAAGCATCACGGCCGGATTCAAGCTGAACTGGTAACGGTCGCCGGATACCGCTGCCGTCTCATAAAAGCCGTGCATAACCCTGCGCCCGGCCATGTTTGGCCGGAATGTGCAGCCAGTCTGTCCGCTCACGCCTCACGGCCGCCGTACTCGCGTGTGGCAATCGGCTGCCAATGAGGAGCATCCGCGCAAAATCTTGCGCTTCTGTAGGAGTGGACCATGACGGCCATCAGACCCGAGCGTCTCGGATTGGACAGGTCGGTACCTGAAAAGACCGGTCCGGAGGCTTACGCGCCGCGGAAATCGCCTGAGCGGACCGAGTCCGAGCAGGCGGCAGTAACCGCGTTCGAAGGTGAGATCCGCGAGTTCGTGCGGCGAGACGTCGCCTTCCTGCGCCGTCACCGCAACGATCCGGAAGTCCCGGCAACGGAACCGGTCATCGACAACCTCAACGTGCTGATCCGGCGCGTGGCCGGAGCGTCGATGGAGGAGATCGATCGTGTCATTCTTGAGCTCCAGGGCGTGCGTGAGATGCTGCGCACCGAGGGCGAACGCGTCGGCCGCGAAATCGCCGGCTATGCCAGCCTCAGCCATGCGGCGATGACCGCAATGAAGGTGATCGGCGACAGCCTGACGCAGTGGAAGAGCGCACCCAACAATTACGGCAGACCGGCCGAATGAGGGCCGTCATCGCCGGAAACTCCGGCGATGACTTCCGCCTCAGGACGCCGAGATCTGATCGACGACGGTGCGCACGTTCGGTTCGATGAGCAATATCTTGTCCCTGGCCTTGATGTAGTAGAGCTTCGACACGCTCTCGATCCCGCGCACGCTTTCGGGAAGCGGACGCATGCCGGTGAGCGCCTGGCTCGGGGACAATTCGTCGGCCGGCTTGAGTGCGTCGGCGCCGGGCACGGGCTGCGGTTTTTCCGCCATCACGGCATCGTAAATCTGCTTTTCCTGCTCCTTGGTGAGCGGCATCGGTCTGGCCATGATCGGCACACGATCGAGGATATCGTTGCGGCTGGAGAACTTGGCCGGAATGGTCTGTCCGAATGCGCCGATCGGTCCCGACGGCGGCGGCTCTCCGGACGCCGACGCATTTTGCCCGGATTGCCCGGGCATCTGCCCGCCGACGCTTCCGGTCGTCATCGCCTCACCGCCGGCGGATGGCTGGCGCGAGATCGGCTGCAGCAGCGCGGCACGTGCCTCTTCGGTCGTCGGCATGTTGCTCACGTCGGCGGACTGCGAGGAGGCCCGCGGCGCCTTGCCCGGGTCGATCTGCCCGGTATCCGGATTTGATCCGGGATCGATCGGACGCTTTGGCCCATTCTGGGCAAAAGCCGCACCGCCCGGTGACGACAATATGACGGCCGCAGTAAGGCCGACTGTTATGAAAAAACGCTGCAAATTTTTCATGCGGAACCTCCATCGGTGATGCGGATTCAACCGATGAACGGCGCTGCGGTTGCATCGCGCGCGGCCGCACAATCCGGCGCAATGCCGGCCTACGTAGATCTACCCACCGCATCACTACGCCTAAGGGCAACAACCCAAAATTGACCTGACGCAAGCTTCAACGACCCCCGCTCTTCCATTGGTTGCGTGTCAACAGATGCCAATGGAATTCGGTCATGAAGAACAGGTCTTTTGCAGCAGCCACCGGCCCACACGCAGTCGGACCATTTCTGGTGAGCCTGGTTGTATGTGCGGTGGCGGCGCTTCACATCTCGACCCGCAACGAGCTCTCACAGTCGCGGATCTTCCCGGACCTGTCCCAGGCGAAAATTTTCACGGCCGCGGGTCCTGAAACCTCAAGTCCCGTCTATGCCGCACTCCCGCCGGCCCAGCAGCCAACCCACAGGGTCGAGCCGGAATCGGCGGCAACGGGCCGCTCCGGGGAGCCTTTTGGCCAGACCACCTATCTCGCTCCCGAGGGCCTTCTCTGGACAAAGTGGCGGCCGGTCGAAAAGGCCATCGCGTCGGAGCTGGGCGTCATTTCCAACTGCCAGGCGAACCGGCAGGGATGCCCCGCAGGCGCCGCCAGCAAGTTCACCGACATCGTCAGCGAGGCGATCAAGCATGACCGTCAGGCAATGATTGGCATCGTCAATCGTGCGGTAAACATGGCGATTGCCTATACGTCCGACATCAAGCAGTACGGCGTTGCCGACTACTGGGCGACCCCGTTCGAAAGCTTCAATTCCGGCAAGGGCGACTGCGAGGACTATGCGATCGCCAAAATCGCCGTGCTCCGCGCCGCCAAATGGTCAGCGGATGACCTGCGCATCGTCGTTCTCTGGGACAGCATGCTGCGCGAACATCATGCGGTCGCTGCCGCACGGGTGAATGGCAGCTGGCTGATCCTCGACAATCGCACCTTGGCGATCGTTGAGGACATAAAGCTCACAAACTATCACCCGCTGTTTGTCGTCGATAACAGCACCGTCCGACAGATGAACAGGCCCGCCCCTCGCGACGGATTTACGCTGGCAACGACGATATCGACCCATTAACGGTCTGCCGCGATCGACGGCGTACCAGGACTCGTCAGCGCCTATTTTCCCTGATGTCGCTCGGAAGGCCGGCCCTTATCGCCATGCGTACAAGGTCGGAGACGCTCTTTGCCGCCATCTTGACCATGAGGTTCGCCCGATATTTTTCGATCGTGCGGGAGCTGATTCCGAGATCGTAGGCAATGATCTTATTAGGGCTGCCGGACAGCAGGCCTTCGAGGACCTGTCGTTCACGCTGCGACAGGGAATCGATCTTGCCGCGGATGGCTGCATCCTCAGCGTTCCGCTTGCTCGCCTCCTCTTCCCGCCTGACTGCGGTTTTGACGGCAGACAGCAGCGGCCCATCCTCGAAGGGCTTTTCCAGAAAATCGATGGCACCGGTCTTCATTGCGTCGACGGCGAGAGCGATGTCGCCCATGCCGGTCATCACGATGACCGGGAGGTGCGGTTTCGTCGCCATGACGTGACGCAGCAACTCGATGCCGGTGACCTCAGGCATCCGCACATCCGTAACGATGCAGCCGGACTGGATCTGCGGAAGCACGGTGAGGAATTCTTTGGCCGACTCGAAACTCCGCACCGAAAATCCGGCATCACGGAGCAAGAACTCGAGTCTTGCCCTGATTGCCTCCTCGTCATCGACTACGTAGACCGCCGTCCCAGCCCGCGCCATCGCCTTGTCCGTGTAGCCTGCGATCGCAGCCTGCAACTTAGCCTTGTGGTTATAGTCCGTCCACATTTTGGTATCCTGACGCGCGGTCACATAATGTTGAGGCATGTCTGCACCGCGCAGGCATCGATGCCGTCAGACCGCCTCCTTGAGCGTGAAGAAAAAGATGGTGCCCTGGGACGCGCTGCTTTCGCACCAGATCGTGCCGCCATGGCGCTCGACAATCTTCTTGCAGATGGCAAGCCCAAGACCGGCGCCATCATATTTGCCGGTGCCATGCAGGCGCTCGAACGGCGCAAAAATCTTCTGTCGGTATTGCTCGGAAATGCCTATGCCGTTGTCTTTGACGGCGAATCGCCAGGTGTCTTTTCCATCCGGTGCTGCCGTCACATCGACGATCGGAGTCTCAGCTTCGCAATATTTCAGGCTGTTGCCGATCAGGTTTTCCAGCAGTTCCGTAAGCTCGGAGGCATCGCCGGCAACGACGGGCAGATTGCCGCATTTGATCCGCGCGCGGCGTTCTTTGATCGTGTTCTGCAGGTCGGTCATGGCATCGACCATGACCTGGTTCATATCGACCGGGTGCAGGGTGATTTCCGCGTCAGCTTTTGTATATTTGTAAAGGGTATTGATCAGCGCATCCATGCGCCTGACCGCTTTGACGATCCCCCTGCAATGGTCGCTGATCGTGTCGCGGTCGGGTGACGTGGCGCGCAGGCCCGATTCGATGTAGCGGGCAAAAGCCTGCACTGCGGTGATCGGGGCCCTCAGATCATGCACGAGAACCGCTGCAAATTTCTCCAGCTCTTCCTGCTGCTGTGCAATCCTGCGGCGCAATTCCGCCCTTTCGAGAGCCGTTTTGACGATACGCCGGATTGACGCCTCCTGGACATTTTTTTTCGGAATGTAGTCCATCGCGCCCGCCTTGATGGCCTGGGCCGCCACGATTTCATCGCCGCGGCCGGTGATCATGACCACCGGCATATCCGGAATCCGCGCCTGAAAATACGAAATGCAATTCAGGCCATCCGCCCCGGGCAGGTGATAGTCGACAATCGCGAATTCGAAAGTCTGCTGCTTGCAGGCCTCGACTGCGTCCTCGAGGCTTACCGTTTCAACGAAAGAGCAGGGCAAGCCCGCCTCCTTCATGACGTGCATGACATGCCGGCGGTCGGCGTGGTCGTCGTCGACTATCAGGATACGCAAGACTTCATCGGTCATGGTACTGTCGGCCGTCTGCGTCAGCGCTTCCATTGCACACAATCCCCTGCATCGCATGACGGTTCCGTACCCGTGGACGATCGGCCGTAGATGGCAAACCGGTTCTTCCCGCATTTCTTCGATTCGTACATCGCCGCATCGGCCTCCCTGATCGCTATTTCGGGAGAACCGGCGCTTGCGCCGCTGAAAGCTATTCCGATGCTGCACCCTATGCCGTCACCGATTCTGGCAACATTTAGAAGTATTCGCTCGGCGACCCGCGTGGCGATTTCTTCAATGGACTGAGCCGGCGCCGAGAGGCATACGACGAACTCATCGCCTCCGAAACGACCGGCGACATCCCGGCCTCGTACTGATGATCGAATGACTTGCGCTGTTCGCACCAGCACGTCGTCGCCGCGGTCGTGTCCGAAGCGGTCGTTGATCGATTTGAACTCGTCAAGATCGATGAAAAGCATCGCAGTGGCCAGGTTTTTCCTGGCGCTTTGCGCGCGAAGGGCTGTCACGGCGTCGATAAACAATGCGCGGCCGGGAAGCCCGGTGAGCTGATCGGTTTTTGCCTGAAGTGCCTGGACTGCAAGCGCCTTGACCTCATCCGTGAGCTGGCTTGCCTGTCGCTGGAGCTGCTGCTGCTGCTCCGCCACCTTGCGCTGCAGCCTCGCCTTTTGCACCGCGCCCCTGATCGTTCGCTTTATCGAGCTGGGATTGATGTTGCCTTTTGCGATGTAGTCGAGCGCACCGCGTTTCATTGCGGTCGCCGCAATAGACTCATCTCCTTCCCCGGTCGCCATGACGAGGGCCATGAACGGGTACCGGCTGGTCAGCGAAGAAATAACCTTCAATCCATCCTGCCCCGGCATCCGGTAGTCGATGATGGAGCAATCGAACTCCTGCTTGTCGCAGGCAGCCATGGCGTCGGCCGTGTTTGTTGTCTCGACGACCTCGAAAGCAAGTCCCGCCTGCTTCATGGCGCGAATCATTTGTCTGCGATCGCCCGCATCGTCGTCCACCACCAGGATTTTCAGCACGTCATCCATGCCCGGTTCCTACGGCAACTCCACGATGCGCCAGTACGCATCCACGAGGTTGACCAGATTCAGAAAATCCTGACCCGCCGTCGACTTCAGGATGTAGCCGGCGACATTAAGGTCGTACGCCGCTATCTTGTCCTCGTCGCGCTTCGACGTCGTGAGGATGAATGTCACCGTCTGGCGCAGATCTTTGTCTTCGCGCATCGTCTTCACCAGTTGGATGCCGTTCATCCTCGGCATGTTGATGTCAACGAGCAGCATATTTGGAGACGGCAATTTTGACTTGCCGTTGCTTCCCCTCAGAATGTCCAGCGCCTCGATCCCGTCCACGGCACGCACAATCGGATTGGCAATCCTGGCCTTCTGAAACGCGCGCTGGACCGCGCGCGCATCGCCGTCGTCGTCTTCGACCAAAAGGATATTGAGCGGACTGCTGTTCATCACCGCGGAGATGGTCATGCGCGTCTCCCTGCGACATTCGTTTGCTTCGGCCAGGCGAAGCGGAACGTGCTTCCATGCCCGACGGAGGACTCGAGGCTGAGCGTTCCGCCGAAGGCCTCGACGTTCTTGCGCACGATGGCGAGGCCCATTCCGGTGCCTTCGACCTGATCGCGGGGCTTCAGCGCGTGGAAAGCCTGAAAAATCTGCTCGTGGTATTCTTTCGGGATGCCGGGACCATCGTCCGCGACCGAAAACACATAGTTGGCGCCATCGTCACGGACCGAAACCTCGATATGTCCCTGCTTCCTGTCGTGGTGCCGGACGGCGTTATCGATGAGGTTCGCCAGGATCTGCTCCAGCGGCATCCGTGGTGCCTGGATCCCGGAAAGACCGGGATCGATTTTGATCGCAAATCCTTCCGGGATTGGCAGCACCTCGAGAATATTCTGCAGCAACTCGTCGCCCGGGACGATTTCCGAGTAGCGGGCGTCCTTCACCCGCCCGATACGGGAATATTCCAGCAGATCGTCGAGCAGCCTTTCCATGCGCCGGACCCGCCCACGCAACAGCCCCATATGTTCCCTGGTTTCCTCAGTCAGATGTTGCTGAAGATCCTCCTCCAGCCATCTCGAGGCGTTGTCGATGACGCGCAGCGGCGCTTTCAGGTCGTGCGACACAGCATAGGTAAACTCTTCCAGGTCCTTGTTGGCGGCTTCGAGCTCGGCCGTGCGTTCGCTTACGCGCTGTTCCAGAATCTCGTTGAACTTGCGCATCGTCTCCTCGGCGCGCTTACGCTCGGTGATGTCGACGATCGCGCTGAGAATCAGGACGCCATTGCTTGTATCGATCGGATTAAGGCCAATCTCGACTGGAAACTCGCTCCCATCCTTGCGGCGGCCATAAAGATCGCGCCCCACGCCAATCGCGCGCATCACCGGCCTGGCAGAAAACTCCGCGCGATAAGCCGCATGTTTGTCCCGGGAGTGCAACGGTACAAGCAGATCCACCGGTTGATTCAGCAACTCGACGCGCGAATAGCCGAACATTTTCTCGGCCTCTCTGTTCAAAAGAACAATCAGGCCATCCTGGTCCACCAGGACCATCGCATTCGGCGCCGCTTCAACGACCAGCAGCAGATCGACCGGTTTGTCGGCCAGCTTGACCACATTCATACGCCGGTTCTCCCGAGCCGCTGCCGCTTCGGCCAGGTAAAACTGAAGATGCTGCCGTCGCCCGGCGAGGATTGCAGGTTGAGCGTGCCACCGAATGTCTCGATGTTCTTGCGCACCATGGCGAGCCCCATGCCGCTGCCTTCAACCTGGTCGCGGGGTCGCAACGTCTGAAACATCTTGAAGATCTGTTCGTGGAATTCGGGCGCGATGCCGGGACCGTCATCCTTCACCGCGAACCGGTAGAAAGCACCCTCATCGGTGGCGCTCACCTCGATCCGGCCGGTTGACTTGTCGTGATGCTTGATGGCGTTGCCGACCAGGTTCATCAGGATCTGCTGCAGCGGCATCCTCGCCACGCGTACGCCGGCCATGGCGGGATCTACTTCTACGGTGAACTGCTTTTGCGGCGAGAGCAGCATCAGGACGTTTTCCATGAGGGCGCTGCCAGAAATAATTTCGGCAAATCGCTCGTCGGTGACCCTGCCGATGCGCGAATACTCCAGCAGATCGTCGAGCAGATTCTCCATGCGCCGGACACGGCCACGCAGCAGCTTCATATTCTCCCGCGTTTCGTCGGTGAGATGCTCTTGCAGGTCCTCTTCCAGCCATTTCGACGCGTTGTCGATGACGCGCAGGGGTGCCTTTAAATCGTGCGATGCCGCGTAGGCGAATTCCTGCAGTTCCGCGTTGATCGCTTCCACGCGCTTGTAGGCGATGGCGACCTTGTCCCTTTCAATATCGATGTCCTCGAGAATGTTGAGGTAGGCGCGCTGGCTCTGCTCAAGGCGCGATTTCTCGGCGTCGAAATCCTCCAGAATATTGAGCGTCGCCGTCTGCATCTGCGCGGAACGGTTCCGTTCCTCGATAAAATCCTCAAGGATGTTCAGTGTTGCCGTCTGCACTTCGGCGTATTTCGATCTTTCAGCGTCGAAGTCTTCAAGGATGTTGAGCGTTGCCGTCTGCATCTGCGCGGAGCGGTTCCGCTCCTGGCTGAAATCCTCGAGGATGTTCAGCGTGGCGGTCTGAACCGATTGCAGCCGTTTCCGTTCTTCATCGGAATCCTCCAGGATATTCAACATCGCACGTTGAATTTCCCAGGCGCCTTCCTGCCTTCTGTCGTGTTTCGCCTCAGGCGAGTCGGACCGCACAGCCATTGGAAGACCTCCCGCCAGAAATCCGTTCAGTTCACCTTTTTCTTCAGGTCCTCGATTTCCTTCTTGAGCTCGATCATCCTGAGCTCGCGGCCCATGGTCAGCTTCTGGAAGCGTTCGAGCTCGGCCAGACGCTCGAGCTCCTTGCCGCGCTGGTCGGCGATCTGGGCTTCGGCGAGCTTCTGGGCGGTGACGTCACGGGCGGCGGCAAAGACCCCCAGCACGTTGCCGCGTTCGTCGCGGTAGACCGAGGCGTTGTAGAGCACGTCGGTCAGCCGTCCCCCGATGTGGCGAATGGTGAGCGGATAGTCGGTGACCATGCCCTTGGCGAAGACCTGGCGGTAGCCTTCCTGCGCCTTCTCCGGCTCGGTGAAATAATTGGAAAAGTCGGTGCCGATCAGCTTCCCGCGCGGTACGCCGGTGACCTTCGTCGTGGCCTCGTTGACGTCGGTGATCTTGCCGTCGGCGCTGATGGTGACCAGCGGGTCGAGGGAGGCCTCGATCAGGCTGCGGGCATACTGCGAGGCCTGCTTCTGCGCGGTGACGTCGCGG
>Ga0070741_10007819_pt1 | contig 21879 bp, 18 predicted proteins | sample Coa_R1_4_FD_66440 | JGI IMG/M metagenome (GOLD analysis project Ga0070741, IMG submission 66440) | Surface soil microbial communities from Centralia Pennsylvania, which are recovering from an underground coalmine fire - Coalmine... | ecosystem: Environmental > Terrestrial > Soil > Unclassified ... | reverse complement strand
TCCGGTGTAACTGACCGTAGAGGTGCTCGGGGTGAAGGTTCCCGAGTTTGAAAATACGGTGCCCGTACCCGATAAGGTGAGGGTTCTGCTGCTGGCGTTGAGGGTGCCGGCGGTGATGGTTAAAACATCAGAGACAGTTGTGTTATCTTGTATCGTCCACCCTCCGCCCGAACCATTAAACATAAGATCAAAGAATGGAGAACCGCCGGTGGTGATGGTTTTTCCGGAGGTGGTGGCGTTGCAAGTAACGGTGCCAGACCGGGCCGTAAACGTACCGGAGTTAGACCAATTGCCTCCCACGGTCAGTCCGTAATTTTGTCCGTTTACCACATCTAAGGTTCCCGCAGTAATGGTGAAATTATTATTTGCGGTTATGCTGGCGGGCAGTACGTATGTCTCCAAGGCATTATTGATGGTTATATTGTTATAGGTGACATTGGCAATGGTGGTATTCCCGCTGCCGTTGTTTCCGGTGTATACAACCGTTCCCGAAGATGGAGTAAAGCTTCCTGAATTAGTAAATGGGGTGCCGGTGGTGCCAGCAAGGGTGAGCGTTTGCGATCCAAGGCTTACCGTTCCATTGGCAATATTCATGACATCTGAAACACTGGTGGCATCTTGTAGCGTCCACCCTCCGCCCGAACCATTAAACATAAGATCAAAGAATGGAGAACCGCCGGTGGTGATTGTTTTTCCTGAAGCAGTACTGTTTAAGGTAACCGTTCCCGAATCGTTGCCAAAGGTGCCCGCATTTGAAAAGTTGCCTCCGATGGTAATGCCAAGAGGCGCCGTAAAGGTTCCCGCCGAAATAGTAAGATTGTTGTTGATGGTAAGTCCGCTTCCTGATAATTCAGCGTTGCTTCCTCCCGATAAGGTTGAAATCTCAGCAGAAGACAAGGCGCGCGGATAGATGCGTACGTCATCGATCTGTCCGAGGAAGTTTCTTCCTGAAAGACCGGTGAATTCTCCCATGCGAAGAGCGTTTGCGGAATCAAACAGGGAAGTGGCAATGGTTCCGGTAACGCTTGCCGATGCCAGAGTGCCATTGACATATATTTTAATTCGATTGCTGTTGGTTAAGCTTCCGTCGTATACGATGGCAATGTGGTACCAAGTATTTGCTGATATTCCGACGCCCGAAGTGTCAACAAAATTGTTGCCGTCATCTGTTCCGTCGCTCACGATAAATACTCTGATATTGCCGAAGGTAGGCGTCCACTGAAATGCATAGCTCCACGATGAACTGTAGGTTCCCTTCATGAGCCAGGCGCGTTGGTTGGTATCAGAGGCGGTGGGCCGAACCCACGCAGACCAGGTCTGTGCGCTCCCGTTCCATACATTTGAATCGGGAATATCGACCCGATCGTCAGTACCGTCAAAATCCAAACTGCGCGCATCAGAAAAAGCGATGGTGCCGGGAACATTAGTGGATGGCTGAGGTTTGTTGTTGGCGCCGCCCGTTCCTGTGGGCGTGCCGTTGTGGCCGCCGCCTGAGGAATCTGTCACAGTTCCGCTGCTGGTTTCATCTAATTTCCAGTAAGCAGTTTGATCACTGTTTTGGAATACATCACTGGCTCCGTCGGTTGAGTTGATGGTTAAGTTGCTGAAAGTGCGAGTCAAGGTGTTTACGTTATAAGTATTGGCGCCGCTATTGCCATTGCCGGTATAAGTAACGGTAGATCCGTTGCTCAGAGTAATGGCGCTATAGTTTACGCCTTCACCGCCTTGCAGCTGAAGAGTGCCGGAGGCACCCACGGTCATGGTGCCGTTTACCGTTACGTTAAAACCTGCTAGTGAAAGAGTGCCTGCGGTGACGGTTAAATTTTGTCCAGAACCACTTAAAGAAAAATCAGCGGCCAAAGAAACGGTGCCTCCGCTTTTGTTAATCGTCACGTTTCCGGTAGGGAAGGCGCTTGCATTCAAAGATTGGTTAGCGCTTCCGCCAAACTGGATAATTGCACTTCCTTGAGTGGTGTCTGCCGCGCTTACGTCACCCTGAGCAATGATGGTACCGGTATTAATGGGATTCTTAAAACCTCCGGTGTTATTTCCTGCGGAGTTGGTAAGCGTAAGTGTTCCTGCAACCGTAAGCACAGTACCGCTGGCAATAACGAGCGTCGGAGTGCCGCCGTTGTTGGGATCGATAATGACGTTGTTTAACGTATGAGATCCTGTAATGGTAATAGAAGTGCTTACTGAAAACACAACGGTGCTCGACCCCGGGCTTATGGTGCCGCTGGTATAAGTCCAGTCAGTATCAGTGCGAATCGTTCCGGAAAAAATCAGCGTGCCCGAAGATTTGGTAATCGTTACTTTAAAAAGACCTCCGTGGGTTTGCGTAGCGGTTCCGGTAAAGGTTTGAGATCCGGTTCCGTCAATCAAAAGAGTAGCTGTGGAAATTCCCGCATTTCCAAAGTCGGTAGCATCTATGGTAATATCTCCTTTTGCTTCTATGGTGCCGGTATCTACCTCTGTTTTCTGGTTAACTCCGCCCAAGTTGCCGGCAGAATTGTTTAGAGTAAGTGTTCCGTTTACCGTTAGGGTTGTTCCGCTTGCGATGGTAAGCACCGGCAGTCCTCCGGTATTTGCGTCGATGGTGACGTTTCCCAGCGTTTGCGAACCGGTAATCGTCATGGTGCTGGGTACGAATTTTACCGTGCTGCTGGCAGCAGCAGAAATGCTGCCTCCGCTCAAGGTCCAATTACCGTTATCAATCACGAGTATGGAGGCGTTGATGGTCAGTGTTCTGCTGTAGGTAGCGGTTAGATTTAATCCTCCAATGGTGACATTCGCGTCAATCGTGCAATTAGTATTTCCTCCGCTGTCAAAGGTGGCAATGTCACCGCTTCCGGGAGCGGTAGTATCGTTAGATCCGCCACTGGAAGTGCTCCAATTTGCATTGCTGCTAAAACTGCCTCCCGCCGACCCAATCCAATACTTAGTGGCAGCAAAAATGGATTGGGGTAGCAAAAAAGTTCCGGCTAACATGCCAATCAAAAAAATCATAATATGAAGCTTTGTTACCCGCATATTCTTCTTTAAGAATAACATTTTTTGATCACGAATAACACATAATAGCAACCAATAATTTGGTATAAGGTGCTGAGTCTCGCAAACAGTTGACATTTATAATGAGATATGCTAGCATCTTATTAGAAACATTTTTCTTTCAAATCATTACTGTTACAGGTGAATACCAGAATTTCATAGATATCAATCTAGAATTTCCAGAAATAACATTTTCCCTGCCTGAGTATAATCAAAGGAGCTAGTGATTTGAAAGAAGAGTGTTTTTTGTTCTTTCCAGGAGTTTTATTAAGGGAGTATTGGTATGTCAGCGGATGTTGAAATCTTGTATCGCACAAAAACATCACGCGATCGTGGTGGGCCAAAACCAGACACTGTCGATGATTTCTACGGCAAAAAATACCGGTGCGTGCCTCCGCCCGACGCAAACATCGGGCAGTTGAAGTGGTACGTTCCGAAAACCCGTTAGCTGCATCCTCCCTTTCGTAAGTCCTGCGTTTTCGCAGGCGAGGGGCATGGACTCGTTGTCTGTGCTCCTCTTTTGTTGTAATCTTTCCAGGCTGTGCGATAATAATAAAACATGAATAACGCCTCTGAATTACAAAAACTTCACGATCAGATGATAGCCGATACCAAGCTGCCGCTTAATACCCATTTGGTATTTGGCGAAGGAAATCCCGATTGCGAAATTTTGTTTATTGGTGAGGCTCCGGGAGCGGTTGAAGATCAACAAGTGCGTCCGTTTGTCGGAAGATCCGGACAGTTGCTTAGAAAGAATATCCGCGAGCTCGGTTGGAAAGAAGAAGACGTGTATATTACCAATATTGTAAAACGCCGGCCGCCCGACAACCGTGATCCCTTGCCAAGTGAAATAGAGGCATATAAGCCATATTTAACTCGCCAAATCCAAATTATCCATCCGGTTATTATTGTCACGCTTGGGAGGTTTTCTATGAACTATTTTTTACCTAACGCCAAAATTACCCGAGATCAGGGCAAGCTGTTTAAGGTAGGAGATTTTTACATCACTCCTATCTTGCACCCCTCGGCTGCATTGCGATCAACTGAAATGATGTCACAGTTTCAGGTCAGCTTTAAAAAACTGCCGGTTATGCTTAAAAAAATCAAAAGCGTTAATCAGTAATCAATTTTTACGGTGTATACTGGGGGATTATTGCCCTTTTTGTTTTGCAGGCCATGTATTGACAAGTAACAAAAAAATAGTATAATAATCACTATGAATTCGTTTATTACTCGTAAGGCGCCAATGTTTTTAATAGCCATTCTGGTCATCGGTTTTTCTGCCATGGCCCATGGTTCGTTTGCAGCAACAACTCCCAATGTTCAATCGGCTTCGGTGTACAGTATTTCTGCCAATGCAGCAACGCTGGAAGGCAAACTGATTGATGCTGGGGGAGATAGCAATACCTTTGTCTGGTTTGAATGGGGCAAGGACAGTTCATATGCAAACGCAACAGCTCCCATGCAGAGAAGTTACTTGGGAAGTTTTAGCCAAACCATTTCAGTGTTTAACTACAATACGATATATCACTTTCGTGCCGTTGCCCAAAACCGATATGGAATTTCATATGGGCAAGACATTGTATTCTTGAGCGGTCGTTCAAATAACCTGGGACCGGTGGTTACCGCCGGCCCAAATGTGACAGCGGCAGTCGGTGAATCGGTTACTTTGCAGGGATCAGCTTATGATCCGTACGGGGGTACGGTTATTTACTCATGGAAGTGTACGGGAGGAACCGTTTCAAATCCCTTTATTGCTCAGCCAGTATTTACTCCTCCCTATGTCAGTCCGTACGACAGCAACGGCCAGTACCGATCAAGTTATAGCTCAAGCTTTAAATGCACGCTCACGGCAAATAACAGTACCGGTCACGCCAATAGCAGCACCATGACCGTGACGGTGAGCACCAGTTCGCTGAACATACAAACCAACGCTGCAAGCAATATATTTTCTACTCAAGCAACGCTCAACGGGTATGTATACACCAATATTCCCAATGTGAACTATGTTTGGTTTCAGTGGGGAAGATCTACTAACTACACTGAAGAGACAGCTCATCTATTGCAAAACCAAGCGGGGCCGTACAGTGAAAATATTGCCGATCTTACTCCGGGCGCTACCTACCATTTTCGGGCAGCCGGACAGAATATTTACGGAACCTTTGTCTATGGAAAAGATTTGACGGTTACCGTGTCCGGCAGTCTTAGTGCTGGCGGAGTATCTCAACCAAGCCAGCCAACAAGCCAACCGGCAACGCCAAGCCAATCGACCAAATCAACCCCGTCAACTTCGCTGGCAAGTTATCTTCGGTATGCAAGAAAGGGTTGTTATCGGGGAGATGTCTACTGGTACGATTCTAACAATGCCGTCCAGGGCATGTACCAAAGCTGCTCGGATGGAAATTCTTGTACCGTTGATATTTGCACCGGCTCTGGTTGCACCCATGCATTGCAGTGCGACGGATCAACGTGCAGTCAAGGATCAGCAGATTATGTAAAATACTGCCAGACGACTGCGGTCATGGCAACTGGCAGCAGCACTAAGCCAGAAAGCAAAATAATTACCGTTTCTTTGTTTGGACAAAATGGATCAAATCCGCTCCAGTGGGAAAAATCTCTGACCGTTGCTGATGGTCAAAAAATTAATTTCCTGGTCACCGTCAAAAATACGGTTGCTGCCGGGTCGGCGCAATCAGTAACCGCAACCATTAATTTAAGTGATAATGTTGATTATGCCGGAAACCTTATGGTTGACGGAACTCCATCGTCCGACAATATTTTTACGGGCATATCGCTGGGCAACATCGACCAGGGAGGCGCAAAAGCCATTTCCTTTTCTGGAGTCGCCCATTCACAAACCCAAAAAGACAACATTAGTGTCATTGCGTTAGTAAAGTCCAACGCTGCGTCAGATTCTGATTTCTTTACTTTGAACATTCAGCCGCCAGCTTCTTCGGGCAATACTACTTCTGCTGCTAATCAGACTAACGCTGCGTCAAAAGGCAGTTTTGCAGCTTCATTAGGTGATTCTCCCTTGGTTAGATCCCTTGGGCATTGGTATGTGTTAGCTGCGATCGCCGCTATTTTGGTAGGATTATTTATTGTTATTTTCCGGAAACTTTCTTCGGCAGTATAATCGTTATTTTCTATTCTACCAAGCGCCCTGATGAGCACATCAGGGCGCTTTGGTTGAACCCTGTCTCGTTTTTTGCTATACTCCACCAATATGTCAAAACGTGCGTTGCGGTTTGAATTTACCAAATACACTTTTGAGCCCTCGAAAAGAAGGGTTCTTTTTACTTATAAAACTGTTTTCGCAGATGCCACCGAGATGCAGTTTACCGAGACTATCATCTTCCCAAAAATAGCTGATCTTAAAAAAATTCCAAAGCTGCTTTTAACAAAAATGCTGGAAAGTTTGCATATAATGTTAGGCATTAGCTATTTCAAATTCTATTATGCGACAGAATTGGTGCTGCCGTATGTCTTATCAAAAAAAGAAGCTGATTTTTGGAATGTAGTCTACAAAAAAGGGTTGGGAGAATTTCTCTACCGCAACAAGCTCGATCCAAACGGATTTCCCGTATTTTCTGGTACAAAAACTGCAAAAGCGCATTCGTATACATTGCCAAGAAAACGTCGCAGTTTGGTTGGCATTGGGGGAGGGAAGGATTCAATTGTATCGGCGGAACTGCTCAAGGAACAGGGTTTTGATATAACGGCTTTTAGCGTTCAAACCAACAAAGATTCTGAGTTAGTAAAAAAAGTTATTGAGACTATTGGGATTGGAAAATTAAAAATCCAAAGAATCCTTGATCCAAAGGTATTCGACAAGCACCTATACAACGGCCATATTCCCATTTCTGCCATCTATGCTTTTTTGGGCGTATTCGCCGGGGTTGCATATGATTATTCAGAGGTTATCGTGAGCAATGAACACAGCAGTAACTTTGGAAACACCGTTTGGCGCGGCCTGACGGTCAACCATCAGTGGAGCAAGTCCCTGGAATTTGAATCGCTTTTCCGAGAATATGTACGTGAATTTTTAACACCTGACATTACCTATTTTTCTTTGCTGCGAAATTTCTATGAAGTTCGTATTGCTGAACTGTTTTCTCGGCACCGAAAATATTTTAAGCTGTTCTCTAGCTGCAATTCTAATTTTAAGGCACATAGCCATGGCCATGGCCTCTGGTGCTTGGAATGTCCAAAATGTATTTTTGCCTTTACCATTCTTTCGCCATTTGTGGCTAAACAAGATCTCCTGAGGATATTTGGAAAAAACTTGTACGAAGATGTCACGCTGCTTCCGGTGTTTAAAAATATCCTGGGACTGGGTGATATGAAGCCTTTTGATTGTGTGGGAACCTTTCAAGAGTCACGAGTAGCCTTGTATTTAGCCAGCAAACAGTACGGCAGTAGCTTTGTAGTAAAAACACTGCTGCCACAGTTAACAGTGACGCAAAAAGATATTGACCAGGTGTTGCGGCCACAGCAAACTTCACTTATTCCCGATCGGTTTACATTGGCGGTGGCAAAGAAAGTTTTAATTTTAGGATACGGTCGGGAAGGGAAAATTACCGAGCAGTACCTCAAAAAGCACTATCCAAAACTGCACATTGGCATAGCTGACGCCAGCCAAGGAAAAACCTATCTAAAAAAACAGGAAAATTTTGACCTTGCCATTAAAACGCCAGGAATTCCGCGGCGTCTGGTAACTGTTCCCTATACTACCGCTACCAATCTTTTTTTCTCGGAAGTTCTCGGCAAAAACTTAGTGATTGGAGTGACGGGAAGCAAGGGAAAAAGCACTACCTCGTCATTAATTTATGAGATTTTAAAAACAGCCAAAAAAGACGTGCAGTTGTTGGGAAACATCGGCGAGCCGATGCTGCAAGCTCTGCAAAAACCCATTCCAAAAAACCGCATCTTTGTGCTGGAGCTTTCGAGTGCTCAGCTTGAAGACCTCAAGCAATCGCCCAATATTTCCGTGGTGACTAATTTATTTCCCGAGCACATGGACTATCACGGCAGTGTCCAAGCATACTACGCAGCCAAAAAAAACATCATCAACTTTCAAACTGTAAAAGATTATTTTGTGTACCACCCAGAGCATAAAAAAGTGGGTGGGTGGGTAAAGGGTTATCAGGGAAAAGCGGTCAAAAGCACGAGTCGCTTGCCATTGGATAAAAAAGAAATTCCGTTACTGGGAAACCACAATGCTGATAATATTGCGCTGGCGGTTACTGTTGCGAGGCTCTTAAAAATCTCTGACCATGCCGTCAAACAGGCAATTAAGAAATTTAAAGGATTGCCGCACCGGTTAGAATTTGTTGGAGAATTTCGGGGAATCAAATTCTACGACGACGGAAGCTCGGTGAATCCGGATTCGGCAATCTTGGGAATTAAAACACTTAAACATATCAACACCATTTTTCTCGGCGGCCAGGATCGTGGGTTTGACTTTTCACAGTTGGAAAAAACGTTGCGCCGCTATACAATAAAGAATATTATTCTGTTTCCCGACAGCGGCAGGCACATATTGAAATCAGAAAAAGGATTTAACGTTTTACATACCAAGAGCATGGAGAAAGCGGTAGCATTTGCCTTCAAGCACACCAAGCCCGGAACGATTTGCTTGTTATCAGGAGCTTCGCCCAGCTATTCGTTATGGAGTGGTTTTGACCAAAAAGGCCAAGTATTTAAAAACGCTGTTTTAAAATTTGTAAAAAAAGTCCGCACGTGATTCGCACGGCGGACCTGCGGATTGTTATTACCGAATGATAACGAGTACGACTCCTATCAGGCTTAGGCAGAGGCCGATAAGGGATCGGACACTGACGTCGCCTTTTTCAAAATAGTCAGGGAGCATTTTGCACAGAGATGCGCTCAGGAAGAAAACCCCGAGCGACGTAAGTTGCGAAATTCCGAGGGCAAACCCGGGGTTGGGAGCATGGGCAACAGCTCGAAAGAGGAGAGTATTGGCAAGGCCTCCTACGCATAGTCCTGCCAGCAGAATAGCCAAAACGGTTTTCCATGAGGGGACAAGCACTGAATCGGTGCTAGACATGCCAGTGGCAAAAATAAAACTTGCCGTTCCGAGGCAGTACCAAAAAAGGAAGGTTTCGGGAGACACCTTGAAATTTTTTCCAAAAAATCCGGGCAGTAGCCAGCAGGGGATAAGAAGGGCGGTGGCAAGAAAGCATTCGGTAAGCCAATGCATTTTCATGGTAGACTCCGAACTGTTGTGAATGTGCTAGACGCTGGTCACTATTGTATACTAACTGTAGTTACTGTCAATGAAAAAACCCATAAACTATACGTTTATTGTAATAACCCTGGCCTTGCTGATATCGGGAGTTTTGTTTTTGGCAACGTTGTCGGCTCCTGCCTCGCTGCAGGTTTTTGGCAACACCAGTCACTACCTATTTCACCAGCTCATTACTATCGGCATTGGACTGGTGTTGGCGACGGTGGCCTTTAAGATTCCGCTGCGGATTCTGAAAAAATTTGCCATCGTGCTGTTTGCCATTAATATTTTATTGGTGATTGCGGTATTTCTTCCGGGCATTGGATCTAAATTTTTGGGGGCTAAGCGTTGGGTGAGTTTTGGAAATAACAGCTTTCAGCCGTCAGAATTTTTGAAAATTACCGCTATTTTGTATCTGGCTGCGTGGCTGTCTAATCGCTCGTTTGGGCAGGTAAAAAACAACTGGTTGTCGTGGGCAAAGCGCGAATGGCAGAACATCATTTCTCTGTACGTTCCCTTTTTGTGCCTGTTGGCACTGGTTGCGGGATTGCTGTATCTGCAGAAAGATTTAAGCACCATGGGCATTATTGCCATCGCGCTGATTGTGGTGTACTTTTGTTCACAAACGCCCCTGTGGCATACCTTGTGTACCGTCATCGTCGGTTCGTTGGGAGCGGCACTGTTTGTTTTTTTGGAGCCGTATCGGATGCAACGCTTTGAAGTTTTCTTGCATCCTGAAACCGATCCCTTGGGCATTGGCCTGCAGCTTAAGCAATCGCTCATTGCCATTGGATCAGGCGGATTTTTTGGCAAAGGGCTTGGCATGTCCACCCAAAAATTCGGTTTTTTACCCCAAGCGATGACTGATTCTATTTTCGCCATTTTAGGAGAGGAAACCGGGATAATCGGTTCATCGATTATTATTGGCTTATTTTTGGCGTTTTTTTGGCAGATTGTCCGTATTTCACAGAAGGCTACCGATACCTTTTCTAAGTTGGCAGCTATCGGCATTGGCACCTGGATTACTACCCAAGCTTTTGTAAATATTGCTTCGGCGGTCGGTATGTTCCCGCTGAGCGGAATTCCGCTGCCATTTTTCAGCTACGGAGGCTCGCATATTATTGCAGAATTAATCGGAGTTGGAATACTCTTGAACATATCAAAACACGCATAAAAGCTACGCAGTGCCACATGTGTAAGATTAATCTATGACAACCATTCTATTTACCGGCGGGGGAACCAGCGGACATCTTATGCCCATCGTTGCCGTTGCCCGTGAAATAAAAAAACAATATCCCCAAGATACGTTGCAGTTGCATTACCTGGGACCGCGCGACCCATCGTTTGCCGCTATCTTTGCGCAAGAAGGCGTTGCGGTTCACTCAATGGTTTCAGGAAAAATCCGACGGTACTTTTCGCTGCAAAATATCGTCGATATGTTCATTAAAATCCCTGTAGGATTTTTGCAGAGTTTCTTTCTGCTGCTGGTTATGTATCCAAAGCTTGTGGTAAGTAAGGGGGGGTCGGGATCTGCAGTGGTTTGTTTTTGTGCCAGAATGTTATTTATTCCGGTGTTTGTACACGAATCAGATTCGGTTCCCGGTCTTTCAAATCAAATCGTTTCCAAGTGGGCCAAGAAAATTTTTACCTCATTTCCCAATACTCCGTTTGCTGCCAGCAGCAACGTAACGCTTATCGGAAACCCAATCAGAACTTCGATGTTGACCGGAACGCCCGAGGTTGCAAAAGAAGTCCTGCATCTGACGTTTGAAAAACCGATATTGCTTTTTTTGGGTGGTTCTCAGGGGGCAGAAGTCATCAATGAGTTTGTTGCAGATATGTTAGACCAAGCACTGGTAAACTATGAAATTATCCATTCTTGTGGTAAAAACAACTACAAGAAAGCGTTTGCCGAGTCCCGGGGAATTTTGACCAAAGAACTTGAGCCGTATTACCATTTGTATGATTCTCTCGATGAATCACAGTTAACCCAGGCGTACGCGGTTGCCAGCATGGTTATTTCCCGAGCGGGTTCGGGAAGTATTTTTGAGATTGCTGCCGTAAAAAAACCGAGCATGTTGATTCCATTGCCGTCGGCAGCCGGCGACCACCAATCAAAGAATGCCTACGCGTATGCGGCGACCGGAGCTGCTGTTGTCATTGAGCAAGAAAATCTTACCCATAACTTTGTTCTTGGGGTAATTACCAATATTTTGCTCGATCAGGATCGGGTTATGGCTATGCAGCAGGCAGCTGGCCAATTTGCAAAACCGCAGGCGGCAGCTGTCTTTGCCAAAGAAATTCTCTCGTATATCAAACTTTTATAAATGAAAAAAGATCAACCAAAAAAGGTCCGAGTACGGCTCGCACCTTCTCCTACCGGCCCCGTTCATATTGGCACCGCCCGAACTGCGCTCTACAACTATCTTTTTGCCAAACAGCACAACGGAGAATTTTTGATCCGCATTGAAGACACCGACAAAGAACGTAGCGAACAGAAGTGGACTGACGAAATTATTGAACAGTTGCATTGGCTGGGAATTGATTGGGACGAAGGCCCCGACATTGGCGGAAAATTTGGCCCCTACAAACAGTCCCAGCGCCATGACATGTATCGCAAATACCTGGAAAAACTGCTGGAAGAAAAAAAAGCCTACTACTGTAATTGCAAGCCGGAAGATTTGGAAGCCAAGCGCCAGGATCAGATGAGTAGGGGATTGGCGCCAAAGTATGACGGCACCTGTCGCAATAAACATAATACTTCGGGGGTGATTCGGTTTATTGTCCACGATAAAAAAATAGTGTTTTGCGATGTCATTCGCGGTGATGTAGCATTCGACATGGGACTTTTGGGTGATATGGTCATTGCCAAATCCTTAGAAGAGCCGCTCTTTCACTTTGTTGTCGTTGTTGATGACTTTTTGATGCAAATAAGTCATGTGATTCGCGGCGAAGACCATCTTTCAAACACACCTCGCCAAATATTGCTGCAAGAAGCCATGGGATTTTACCAGCCAATCTACGCGCATATCCCGCTATTTTTAAACGCCGACAAAAGCAAAATGTCCAAACGTCAGGGAGACGTTGCTCTCAAGGAGTATCACGATAAAGGCTACCTGCCGGAAGCCTTGATTAATTTTATGGTGTTGCTTGGTTGGAATCCTGGCACCGAAAAAGAAATATTTTCCCTATCAGAATTAATCAAAGAATTTTCTCTCGAAAAAGTGCAAAAATCGGGAGCGATCTTTAATATTCAGCGTCTCGACTTTATTAACGGATTTTACATTCGCAAAAAGTCGGTTGCGGCGTTAACTAAGTTATGTCTGCCGTTTTTGCCTGACAATGATTTTCCTGAAAAAACCTTAGAGAAAATTGTTGGAGCTTACCAAGAGCGTTTAAAAAAGCTTTCCGATATTACCGAAATGGCAGATTTCTTTTTTAAAGAAACATTGCAGTATGACAAACATTTGCTCAAGTGGAAGGAAATGCAAGATAGCGATATTAAAGAAGCGCTGTTATTGTGCGACACAACCGTGCGGGAGATAAAAACTTGGAATGCAAAAAATCTCGAGAAGGAACTGTTTGCCGCAGCCGAAAAGTTCAATATACAAAAAGGATACCCTCTACAAAATAAAGGGTACCTGTTGTGGCCGCTGCGGGTGGCATTGTCGGGAAAGCAGGCGAGTCCTGGTCCTTTCGAAATTGCCGAAATCTTAGGCAAAGAAAAAACCCTCAAACGAATTCAAGACGCAATCAGACAGCTCTAAAACTATTATGCGACAAAAGCCTCCGTTTGGAGGCTTTTGTCGTGCTATTGACACTTTTATTTATATTGTTTAATATGCACAAAGAGAGATAGGCTAAAACCAAGGAAATGGAGGTTTGTAATGGCTACGTACACCGACTTGGTGTGCATAACAAACGCCAGTGTCGTAATCGAGGAGCATGATGATTGTTTTACGATTCAGATCGAAGAGGATGAGCTAGAGAAAAGTCCAGAAGATCTCCCGAAAATTAGAAGGGAGCTCTTCGCCATGATCGGCGATCAGGTTTCAAATTGCCAAGTGGTTAACGAAAAACTCTTCGTTCCAGCTAAAACACTTCGTTTTTGGGAATTGGTTCGAATGATGCATTGTGCATTTAATGGCACGTCGTAGGTTGGTTACCTACCGTGAAAATGTTGAAGCCTAACGGGTAATGCCGGGGCTTTTTTGTTGACTCATTTATTGGTAACATAGAATTAGAGCAGTTACGCGAATTTATTATGCGACAAACCTGAATGTACTATGTTTAACGGAGTTATTGTAAAAAACCTTGTAGCTATCGGATTAGTTATTGGATTGGGATTTGCAAGTCAATTGGCTTATTTTAAAAATAACAGCCAAGTGTTTACCCTTGGACCTCATACTGGCGCTCAGCAGGTAAATGCGTATTCAGGGGGGAATTTTCTTAGCAAAATCGGTGATTGGATAAAAACTAACGTATACCCCAAGGTGAGTGGGGAAGTAGCCAATCGTACCACGGTTGCAAGCGGCGAAGTTACCAACCAAGTTGCAACGGCCAAACAAAATTCTGTTGACGTTGCAAAAAAATTTGTTGCGCAAAAAATTCTTGACGCGCTTGGTGTCAAGCCACAAGATCTGCAACAGTGCAAACCGTAAAAGCCCGCTCTCAAACGGGCTTTTACGATCCATAGGAAACGTCGCAAAATGTAGGTAAACCGACTTTGATAGGGTATGGTATAATAGGGGTAGGGCTTAGTTAAGATAACCTAAATATGGAAAATTCAACCAAACCAGTAAAACAACATCTCCAAGATTTTTTAGATTATTGCGAGATTGAAAAAGGTTTACGAAAAAACACGCAGGAGAATTACAAAAAATATTTGAAAAAGTTTTTCTATTGGCTTGACCAGGCCAAAAATAGCAGTTTACTCCCCCATCAATTGACCGATAAACACATTTGGGACTACCGGCTATTCCTTTCCCGGACCCCAAGCCCTGCTACGGGTAAATTACTGTCTAAAGGCACCCAAAACTACTATTTGATCGCTTTACGGGCCTTTTTAGGCTACTTTGTGGCCAAAGACATACTTTCGCTCCCGCCAGATAAAATAAACCTTCCGAAGGCCGATAAAGCTGTAAAAAGCATCAAATTCCTTACGTTAGAGCAGATCGGCAAGCTGTTAGCTTCCGTAGAACCAAAAGACGATATTAGTATCAGGGACCGAGCTATTTTAGAATCCTTTTTCTCAACCGGTTTGCGTATTGCAGAGTTGGTATCGCTAAACTTAGAACAGTTTGAGCATATAAAAAATAAAAAAGATTTTGAGCTCGGCGTTATCGGCAAAGGCGGCAAACCGCGAACCGTATACTTTTCAGAACGCGCATTGGATTTTATCAGGAGATATCTTGAAATAAGAACTGGCGTGGCGCATATGAATTCAAAAGCTCTCTTTATAAATTTTCGGGACAAAAAAGCCGATGCAGATGCCAGACTAACGCCGCGCTCAATTGAACGGATGGTTAAAAAATATGCCTTACTCTCAGGTGTTCCGGCATTTACTTCCCCTCATACGTTGCGCCATAGTTATGCAACCGATTTGCTAAACCAAGGCGTCGATCTTCGCAGTATTCAAGAATTTTTAGGCCACAGCAATATTGCCACCACGCAAATTTACACGCACGTTACCAACAAACGCCTTCGCGACATCCACCACCAATTCCACTCAGACCCAGACAAGAAAAGCTAGTATTCAAAAAAGGGGTTTCACTCCCCTTTTTTGTCTCCCTCCAATCTGTCGCATAATAGTACTATAGTACTTATGACAAGTGAAGTCTGATAATAAAAAAGGCGGCCAGGTCTTTAATTGATCTTAAGCCGCCCACGAGAGAGAAGAAACACTTGTTGGACGTTACCGACCGTCCGCCGCTAGCACCCGCACTGCGAAGTCGGTCTTGCGAACCAAGATTCGATTTGGGTTGAGGATCTCCCCCACCAGCTGACTGGGTTTCTCGTAAAAGACGAATGTATCAACCCGGGCAATAATAACCTCTTCCCCCATGCGCATGAGAAGAAAAAGCCGTCACTGCTCGGAGCAGATAACTCTTCTTTGTGAGAGAAAGATCGCAGTTGCTAGACATTTCTGCCGTGGGCTTCCGACGCCCTCCACGCGGAAACAAGTGTCTCTTCTTTGTGCTTAAGACTACTATATCTTATTTTAAAAATCAACAGACTCACTCTTTGCCGGTAAAAGTACAACAAAAAGACCCCGTTAATCGGTTTGTCGCATAATAAAAATTGTAATGTGCAGACTAATGAATTTTTACAAATTTTTTACAATCACTACTGAATTAATAACATCATTATCAGGAAATACTTCTAAAACCGGACAAAAATAGTAAAGAGCATTCTGTTCAACGGGAGGATATAATAGCGTGCGCAACGAATTCGATATCAGTCCGAAGATGGCGTCAACGAGGTCATCGATGACAAATTTCCCAAAGATTTGACCGATCCTGAAAACAACGGAAACGGTACCAGCGAAGCGTAACATCTTCGCCGCTAACAACAGAGGCCGCTAAGTGGATTCATTCTACTTAGCGGTTTTTTATTTTCTAAAAATGTTCATAAGAAAGATAGCACTGTAAATAATGTCCATAGAATTCATACATTCAAAAAGAGGGGGCAATCCCCTCTTTTTGGGTGCGCTCGACGTACTAAATTTACATTTTTGGTTGCAGAGTCTAAATATTGATAATATTCGTTACGAAAATTAAAGGTTTTGTGCGAAAATTATCAAAAACAACAAGGTTTACACGATGTGTAAGCCGCGACGTTTTTGGGAATTTACAGCCAAAAGATTTAGTTTGCAGTAGAATAGTTATTGATTTTTAGGCTCTAACATGCTGACGCGGTTGCCTTCTGAATCTTGAAAAGAAATCCAAAGTCCTACACCAGGAATTTGTTGTGGCTCCATGGACTGTTTTCCGTGCTCATCCATAGCTCCTAAAATTTTGCCACCTCCTTGTTCTACCTTTTTCATGGATTCGCGGATGTCGTCAACGGCAATAACTACCGACGGGGCATGTGAAAGTGGATTTTCAGTTTTTTGATAGAGGCCTCCGTTAATGTTTCCTGGAGTTTTTACCATGCCTTTGTCGTCGGTCTCAGTTGTTTGGACCACCACGTAGTTGCCCATTTCAGGTCCCATGATATTGGCCTTCCAGCCAAAGGTTTCGGCATAAAATTTTACCATTCGATCTCGGTCATTGTAGCCCATTTCAAAATGGACCACCGGATTCATGTTATTCATGAATTGATAAGCGAAGCGAAGAAATTCTCTTTGAAAATAAACTTTATTTTCAAAGAGAACCTTGCCCGCGTTAAATAGATATTTTTTAATCTCTCTATCATTATATCTCTATTGCCAATGAAATCTCAATGAAGATCGTTCTATCTGTCGCATAATATGATTATGATAAGAAAAAAGCCCAGCAACTAGTGCTGAGCTTGGTAGGATGGCGGAGGAGTGGTTGGTGTGTGAAGATTAATATACAAAACATCGTCGCGGATCTCGTAGTTACCAAAGTAGTCAATCCACGCCACAATACCATGTACGTCTCCGGCAGCCGTAAATCCTTGGATAGCATTTTGTTCGCTTGCCCTGCCCCGGATAAACCATCCCTTTAGGGCAATTTCATCGGGATTCCCTTCGATATAACACCGCCAGCCATAAGGACTGCCCGCTTTCACTTTGGTCGCATTTCCAGCGACTCTTACCCATGTTGTAGGTTTGTCCATTTTTACTCCTTTAAGATTACTGATTCCAGATCCCGTATTACTATATACTATTTTTATTTGTTTATCAATGGCCAGTAAAAAAGGCCGGAGATTCTCAAATCTCCGGCCTCACTAAGCTGATCACTTTCTGTACATTCAACCTCTTGGAGCCAGCGGCGAGACATCTTGCTCAGCAAGATTCTCGTGGCTAACGAGGATAATTGCCGATCCAATGTATGGAAGGGTGAATAGGATGTCTGAACCGTTAACCTCGAGTTTAGATTCGCGTGGGTCGATCTCAAGATCTTTAAAATGCCATCTGTACCATGTCGTTTCGTTCTCCCCACGGCGAGCCATCCATCCGAACGAAAACTGGATTTTTTTCTTTTTCCATCGGACTCCCTTAATTGGTCCGCGGAATACGTACCGGCTTTTGTCACCCTCTTTGCCTCCTTGTGGCTCCTGAATGTACTGGAGGTCCTTTCCTATTAGGTCAGCTCTTAAAAGAACTTCTTCCCATGTCATATAGACTTCCTTTCTGATGAGAGTTGGTGGGTTTCTAGGTATAATATCATACTTTTGATATTTGTCGAATAACATCCTGTAAGGAATAAAGGCTTTGTCCGTCGTATTACTAATAGAGTTTGGGTCGACGCGTAATGATAATTTCAAAACAACTATGAATAAAAAAATTGTTTCAATTTCAATAGCAACAGTATTGGGGTTAGCGTTAGCAGGTGGCGTTGCGTTTGCCGATACCAGCAACGCTATGAAGGTTTCTATTAGTAATAGCGGGAAAATTACCTTGACGGGAAATGTGGTGTCGGTTTCTGGGTCAACTATTTCTATGACCAGTTGGTTGGGAACCTGGTCGGTTGATGCCTCGCATGCGACGTTTGCCGGGAATCACGTGCTTGCAGATGTCGTTGCAGGCCAAACCATTATAGTTCACGGTACTGCTTCACTGACGAACTTGTCGGTAACCGCAGACACGATTGAGAGTAAAGGACTGGATCGGGAACAAGCGAAAACCGTTTTCAGTGGTACCGTTGGAAATGTAAATGCTTTGGCAGGAACATTTACCCTAGATACAAAGAATCTAGGAAGCTTAACGGTATTTACCAGTTCTGGTACTCAGGTGTTGATTAACGGAAACGTATCTTCGGTTGCAAGTTTGGTAGATAAGATGACTGCATTAGTTTTTGGATCACTTAATCCGACAAACCATACGGTGGCCGCTACAAAAGTGATAGCTCCGGTTCCCTTCAAAGGAGATATGCACGCAGCCATGGAGTTTAAGTTTCTCAAGGGAAAATCGCACGGAAAACACAAGGGGTTTGCAAAAAACCATCAGAACCAAGAATAGAAAAAATCAGACACTAAAAAATCCCCGATCTCGCGGGGATTTTTTGATGCACTACTGCAATCTGGAACTAACCGATAAAATCGCCTCTGTTGTGTAAAAGTTTGAGGGATTCCACAACATATACCCGCTAAAGTCGTTTCCAGTTGCCTCGGCGGTAGCGGTTATTTCTTGCCTAACCATTGGGCCGGTGTAATAAGCTCCCAAATTAAAATCTTGGAGCCAAGGCCTGATTTTGGCAAACAGAGCCGGCGGTTGGTTGGTTTGCTGAATGGCAGAATTTGCTGTGGATTTAGCAGCTAGCTGCTCATGCGCTTTTTCTCGAGTTACTGCGCTGTCGATAGCGTATCGCACAATGTCGTACGGATGATCGGCAGGATTTGAGTATCCTAAAAATCCGTTAGCATAGTGGGAAGGGTAAACCATCGGAGACACATAGTTAAATGTAGATAACGAGTCTTCAAATACTTGGCCAATGCCCATGTCGTCGGTGTTGGTGGTAGTTTGGCCAAACAGATCAGCTGACAATGTTGCGTTAGGCAGGGAAGATCGCAGCGCTCCAAAAAAATTACGGATAACAACGTGGCGGGGCGTTTTTAAATCCCATACTGGAAATCCCATCGTTTGCGAGTTGCCGTCAGAAGGAAACCGAACATAGTCAAAGTTTATTTCGTCAAAGCCGTGATTGAGTGCATCTTGGGCAATGGCAATGTTATAATTCCAGACTTCGCTCGAGGCTGGATCTAGCCATAATAACCCATGGTTAGTTTGCCATTGCACGGGCTTCGATTTGTCTTGCGTTTTGGATGTGTCGTAAATTGCCAAATCCGGACGTTGCTGAGCCAATGTCATATCTTCAAAAACTGCGATCCGTCCGATAACATAGATGCCTTGGGCATGCAGCGCGTTTATTAGGGTATCTATATTTGAAATTTCAGGAAAGTACGCTTTATATTGCTTAGCCAAAGGCGCGCCGGTTCGATACGAAACAATGCCTGAAGCATCTTTAACGTCAATGGTGACTGCATTAATCTGAGTTGTTTTAAAAAGGTTGCTGAGATATCCCAAGTATCCTTTTGAACCAGCTGACCATCCGGTAACGTAAATGGATTTTATTATGCTTGGCGGATTTTCCAGAGGTTTGGCTGGAATCTCTGGATGCAAGGCATTGGAAAGGTCGGCTGCAAGGTTATCTAAAGAAATTGCAGCTAGTATCTCTTTGTGTGTATTAATGACGGTAACAGAAAAGCCGAGCGCAAAAACCGATGTTGCAATAAGTAAGACCACTGCAGATTTTTCTAGTAAAACATTCACAAGTGTTATTTGTCTCTATTGAATCATTGTGTTCTTTTTGTGGCAAAAATACAAATAGAAATCCAAAACGCAGTTGGGTGAAAAGTGCAAGAAAAAAGGCCAATCACATGAGTGTGAAAAGGCCTAGAATGGGTGGGGTTTAGGGCGTTGGAGTTTGAGGTTTGAACTCGGATTTCGATCAGAAGATCTACTTACCTTGTTCATCTTCATTATAGCCGATCAAGAAGTCGTGTCAAGTGTTACCCTGTGGATAACGTTGCCCGCAGGCTACACTTATGCCGCCGAGAATACGCGGCATAAGTATCTATGTAACAATCAGTGCTAGTCCCGCAACAATAAGAATGATAGAAATAATCTTTTGAATGAGAATGGTGCGAGAGATTTTTTCTTTGAGAATTTTTGGAAAATAGATGGAAAGAAACAGGGTGATAAAAAATAAAAATACATATTGAATTCCTCTCAATGAATTTACGATGGGTAAAAAGGCAATGGGAGCCAAAGAAATGGCAAAGCTTTGCAGTAAGGTGGCAATGCCGCCCGATGCATGTGTCCATAAAAATCGAAGGTTTGTTTTTTGGCTGGTAAGGTTTTCTTTAGAAAAGATTTGCCTTCGATTTTTTGCCGGGATAAGAAATAACAGAGTGAGCAAAAAAATAGCAACACGGGTATAAAGAAAACCGGTTAAAAAGGGTTCGGAAAGAAAAATGAGTTTTGAGAAAATGTAGTCCAGCGAGAAAAAGAACGACGACATAATGGTCAGTCCCAGGTAGTCTCCAAAGATATGAAAGCTTTTTTCAAGAGAGATCAGGACGCTTCCGATGAGCAAAAGAACAAATGCAATGATGCTATTGCTACTGACGGGCTGAGGCCCCCAGATGAGCCAGGCAATAAAAAAAATAAATACCGGCTGGGTGGCGCCGATCGTGGTCATGACTTTTAGTACTTCGAATTTTTTCACTGCGACAAACATGGTGTACAGACCGATGGTATAAACTAGCGCTTCGGCAATGATCCAGACTACCGTTTGCCAGGTTGGCCATAGCAGGGGTGTGAACGGAATGAGGACAAGGCCAAAAATGCTGATGATTCCTACATAAAAAGTATACACCATGGGTTTTGGTTTTCCGCTCAAAATGAGCTTGTCGCCCAGGTACGACAAGCTAAAGAAAAAATAGGCTAATATGCTGACAAGCAGCCAGGAGAATATCATGATCGTATTGTAACAAAAATTCACGGAAAAAACGACCTTTAAAAAAACAGCCTTGCATGCTGGGGCATGCAAGGCTTCAGGCGCGCGGCACGCTTAGCCGCAATCTGTCGCCTCATTCTCTCGAGAGTCGAGCAGGAATTCAAGAGGATCTCTTTCCTCGGCTGCTCTGTCTTCGAGAGCTCTTCCCCCAAAGGGGAAAAGTTGCACGGATTCACGTGTTTCCGTGCGTTCTGACTGGCTCGACTCTACCATAAGATCTCCTTTCGGGGCAAGAATCGAGTCGCAGGAAAAGTATCCTGCCAAATAAAAATATACTGCCAGGCAAACGAAAAGTCAATCCATCAGTGAATATTGATAGGTCAGATTTTCTATCCGGGCGCCGATCAGGCGGATCGATTTTCTGTTTGGGTTTTTACGGTGGTCGACGTACGGGAGGAGTAACTTTAGCGTTTCAATTTGAAATTTTTTGTAGTGGTTGGCCGTTAGTATTCCCGGAAAGCTTTTTGAAGAGGTTTTGGTGGTAAAATCAGAAAATCGCACGGTGACAGTCACGGTTTTAAAGCCCGGCGCTCCGCTTTCTCTGAATCTCGAAAATACCTGTTGGCAAATGCGCTCAAATTGGTCTCCGAGAAAAACGATATCAAGGGTGTCTTGTGCTAAGGTTATCTGTTCGCCGATAGATTTTGCCTCGTGCGTAGTTTCGATGGCTGAGTGGTCGATACCGCGAATGCTGTTGTAGATAGACTGCCCCCACTTTCCCATAGTTGCAAGCAGCTCCTGCTTTGATAATTGTTGTAAATCTTTTACGGTATGGATATTGTTTGCAAAAAATAGTTGGGCGGTTTTCGGCCCGATGCCGGGAATGGCACGGATGGACAGCGGTTGTAAAAATGATTCGATTTCGTTAGGCGT